>Ga0209768_10000109_pt1 | contig 51932 bp, 53 predicted proteins | sample LauGreSBDMM110SD_3_FD_187564 | JGI IMG/M metagenome (GOLD analysis project Ga0209768, IMG submission 187564) | Freshwater lake microbial communities from Lake Michigan, USA - Sp13.BD.MM110.SD (SPAdes) (version 2) | ecosystem: Environmental > Aquatic > Freshwater > Lake | place: Lake Michigan... | reverse complement strand
TTGATCAAGCCGCTCACTGGGGCCTGCGGCTCGCGCTTCAATTTCTAAATAGTTTCTTGACGGTATCGACCGCCGGCTCACACTGGCTTGCAAAGCGCAACGTGGGCGTCACGCTTAAACAGCTTGTTTAGCATGACGCTCCCTTAGCTTTGTCGAATTTTTTCAACCAGATTAGTCGTCGAGCGCGCAAACTCAAACGGTATTGCTACAGCTTTGCCTCCCCAAGACTCGACGAGCTTGGTTTCAGGCAGTACTTGCATGTTGTAATCCCCGCCCTTAACGATGATGTCGGGTCGAAGTTGCCCGATGATTTCAAGAGGGGTGTCTTCATCAAACACGACGACTGCAGCCACGCATTCGAGCGCAGCTAACAGCGCAGCGCGATCGGCCGCGGTATTCAGCGGGCGGTCTGGCCCTTTGCCTAAACGCTTTGCCGAGGCGTCCGAGTTCACACCCACAACCAACGTCGCGCCAAGCTGTGCGGCCTCATCCAGATAGGTGACATGGCCGCGGTGCAGAATATCAAACACGCCATTGGTAAAGACCAAGGGCTTGCGCAACTGCCCGCTGGCGAGCCGCTCAAGGGCTTGTTGCACTGAAACGAGCTTGCCCTCGAAGCGCGCGCTCAAGCGACTGAGCCTACAGCCCCCGCGGCTGAACGAATCAGTTCTTTACGATAGCGATTCAGATCTTGCACGGTTTTGAATGAGCTATCCATTAAAAGCGACATGTTATGCAAGATACGCGTGCTGACTTTGTGTTCCCAGTCTTTATCAAAGACAATTTGATTGTCTAGCCAACGCTCAAGCCAGCCTGGCTCGGGCAGTTTTGACTGAACGGTATCGTTGGGAAACATGTCTTTGTTGACATGAAGATTAGTGGGATGAAGCGCTTGGGGCGTACGATGCGCCGAAGCCATTAGCACCCCAATTTTGGCAAATGCCATGCGTGCCTGGGCGCCGATTTCTTGCCCGCGTTGCGTGAGCGCGCGCTTCATGTAGCGCAAATATGCACCGGCGTGACGCGCCTCGTCTTGGGCAATCACCTTATAAATTTCTTTGATCACAGGTTCGGTGTGCCAGTCAGAGGCGCGACGATACCAGTGATTGAGACGCACCTCGCCACAGAAATGCAGCATGAGTGTTTCGAGCGGTGGCGCGGGGTCAAACTCAAAGCGCACGCGGTGCAGTTCTTCTTCGGTTGGAACCAAATCTGGGGCAAAGCGGCGCAAGTACTCAATCAACACGAGTGAGTGCTTTTGCTCTTCAAAAAACCAGACCGACATAAAAGCCGAAAAATCGCTGTCATCGCGGTTGTCACGCAAAAACATTTCAGTTGCAGGCAACGCAGCCCATTCAGTGATGGCGTTCATTTTGATCGTCTGCGCCTGCTCGTCAGTCAGCTTGCTACGATCAAAGTCTTGCCAGGGGATATCGGTGGCCATGTTCCAGCGCACGGATTCCATCGACTTAAAAAGTTCTGTGTAGAGCATATTCACTGCCTTTAATGTTTAAACTTCAATCAACGCATGAGCGTCCAGAGTGCCACTGCCAAACTGAGGGCAGCCACGCCCGTTAATGCCACTAACACACGATTACTTTGTTCACGCGCACGCCGCATCTGCTGCAATTCGTGCAAGACCTGGCTAGAGACATCGGCGCGACTAAGCTGTGTGTGCACCAACCGCGGTAATTCAGGTAACCACTGCGCCCACTGCCCCGCCTCTTGTAGCAGTTTTTTACGGGTGCCCTTTAAACCCACCCGCTCAAGCATCCAGCGTTCGAGATAAGGTTTAGCGGTTTTCCATAAGTCTAACTGCGGATCGAGCTGTCGACCTAGTCCTTCGACGTTTAAAAGGGTTTTTTGCAACAATACCAATTGTGGCTGAATTTCGACATTAAAACGCCTAGAGGTCTGAAATAGGCGTAATAACACTTGTCCGAGTGAGATTTCAGCCAAAGGTCGATCAAAATAGGGCTCGCACACCGCACGAACCGCTCCTTCGAGCTCTTCTTCGCGCGTGGTAGCGGGTACCCAGCCTGACTCAATGTGCAAACGCGCCACACGTCGATAATCGCGTTGAAAAAAAGCCAGAAAATTTTGAGCTAAGTAGTTTTTATCAAATTCAGAGAGCGATCCGACAATACCAAAATCGAGCGCGATATAGCGACCGAGTGTGTTGGGCTGATCTGAGACATAAATATTGCCAGGGTGCATGTCTGCGTGAAAAAAGCCATCGTCAAAAACTTGCGTAAAAAATATTTCAACACCGGTGCGCGCCAGTGTCGGGATGTCAACACCCGCTTGCTTGAGGCGTTCGATTTGACTAATCGGTATGCCGTACATGCGCTCCATCGTAAAGACCGTTGAAGCACAATAATCCCACATCACCTCGGGCACCCACAGCAGCTCACCGCGGTTGCTCTCGGGGCCAAAATTTCGGCGTAGCTGGCTGCAATTAGCGGCCTCGCGCAACAAATCGAGTTCGTCGTGCAAGTGTTTATCGAATTCGGCGACCACCTCGCGGGGCTTTAAGCGCCGCCCATCGGGCACCAAACGCTGGATCAGGCTTGCCAGCACGCGCATCAGTGAAAGATCTTTATCGATCACCTCGAGCATGCCAGGGCGCAAGACTTTGACGGCAACATGACGCCCATCGTGGAGTACCGCAAAGTGCACCTGAGCAATCGACGCAGACGCTACAGGGTCGGTTTCGAACTGCGCAAACAGTGTCGAGGTAGGCGCCCCAAGTGCCGCTTGAATCATGGCGGCGGCTTTGTCTGAAGCGAACGGCGCGACCCGATCTTGCAGCAAGGCGAGCTCATCGGCGATATCCATTGGGATTAAGTCACGACGGGTCGACAAGACTTGCCCAAATTTCACAAAGATCGGTCCTAGCGCTTCGAGTGCAAGGCGCAGACGCAAGCCGCGCGGCATGGTTGGGCGCGAACCTAAGCGCACCAGCCACAGCAACCGATAGGCGACCGGATGATCGATCCCTGAGAGCACAAGTTCGTCGAGACGGTAGCGCAGCGCAACGCCGATAATACGCAGCAGGCGTGGTAATGACATCATGCGCGAGCGCCAGGGCGCGGCGTCAGGCGCGAAAGACGGGTTTGCAGTGCAACGGTACGCTGCTCGAGTTGTGCTAAGTGCGCTTGGGTTCGTTCATGCTCGTGGGTGAGGGCCGCCTGCGCCGGAGCGCCAGCTAAGGTGTTCGTTTCTTCAGAAAAATACTCAGCAAGATTTTCGGCTAAACCCCGACCGAACGATTGGGCGCCGGTCAACAGCCCTTTTACGCCCTGGGTGAGTCGACGTGCTGGAATGTCTCCCAGCCATTGGGCTAAGGCATCTTCGGGATCGGGGCGCAGGTCACGCGCAAGATCAGAGACGACTTGTGCCAGCGCAGCCTGCCCGGTGACATGCACCCACTGCGCAATATCTGTGCGTGCACCGGGTGTCAGCAAGGCCGTCCAAGAGAGTTTTTCAGCGATTAGCTCGAGCACGACATCAGGCACGACTGCCGAATCTGCTGCGATTAGCGTGCCATCGTGTTCGATGGTAAACGTGACTTTAAAACCACCGAGGCAAATTCTAAGCGTTTGCCCGGCATAAGAGGCCAGGCGCTTCGCTGCCCAAGGCTGCTGCCGGGTGAGCAGATTGAAGGCGTTCGCCCATAACCTGACGGGGTGTAAGGCAAACCGCGTCGGCAGGGAGGGCAAAGCTATGGTCACGTGGGCGCCAGCACTAAAAGTCTGATTGAGGGCGTAGTTTAACGGGGGAATGGTACGTCGGTTGAATCGCGTAAAAAAACGCCCGCAAAGCGGGCGTTTTTTAGCAACCATCAAACACTGACTTAGCTGGCTTGGGTCACTGGAATTTGTTGGATACCTGCCAACAACCACCCGCCCTGCTCTGGTTTGAAAAGGTTCCAGACTTCTTCGAAACGGAAAGCCTCTGCGCCGACCTGCTCACGCAACATGCCCGAGAAGCGCACGCTGGCTAAATGACCGTCAGTCACTTTTTCAATGCCCAGCATTTCGGCGTTGAGAAGCACGACTTCAGTGTGATTGTCGCCCACACGTCCCGACAGTTGCGCTTGCAACTCTTTGAGTAAATCGTCGGTCAAGAAACTACGCATTTGAGTCAAGTCGCCGCTATCCCAAACCTTTTGGATCGAGACGAACTGGGCTTTAGCTTCTTGTAGAAAACGATTGGTGTCAAAATCAACCGGAATAAACCAGTTTTGATCTGGTGCTGGTGCATCTGAACCAAACCCTGCAGCAGACATTGAGCCAGTGGCCGAGGCGGGCATCGTAACCGGTGCGGCGCTAGGCGCAGCACTTTCGCGATAGGTCTCGTTGGCAGGCAGGCGCTCTGTGGTCGCGTTACCGGCGCCTTGCGTTGCGGGTTGCGCAGATTGCGCCGAAGAGCCGCGAATCATACGCAGGACGAACATCACACCAAAGATCGCCACAGCGGCTAACAACGCCACCATCAAGAAGTCACCCATCGCGCCGCCCAGACCGAAGTGCGACAGCATGGCGGCAATACCAAGACCTGCGGCGATGCCGGCCAGAGGGCCCAGCCAACGCGAAGCGCCGCTAGGCTTGGCGGCAGCGGCTGCAGGAGCAGCGGCTGCTGCAGCAGGCGTTGCACTCTTTTGCGCCGTCGAACCAGTGGCCGCAGCAGGTGCTGCAGGCTTTTGGCTGCTGACATTGCTGGATTGCTTGCCAGAACTTGTGCCGCTACCGGCACGCGCGGCCTGCGCTTCGAAAGTGACCGAGGACAGCGACACACCACCAATGGTGATCAGTGCTGCCGCAAACAGACGAGTAACAAATCGGGACATCGTGAGCTCCTGGGCGACTTAGCGCCAAAAATTCAAATAGGGTTTAAAAACCGAAAGGCTCTCAAATCTTACTAGAACCTGAATCTTACTGAAAGCTGAACAGGTTGTAAAGCATGGACATCAAAAAGAATAAAAAGTTCTGACTCTGTGCACTATTTCAAGCGTTTTCACCCTCAAGAACAAAGATTTTACGCACTCGAGCACAGCGCTAGCCTTAACCTAATTTGACCCCTTCATGCAGGGCGGTCAAACCCGCCGACAAATTAAAGAATTGCACGCGAGACAGCCCGGCTACGCCGAGCATGGCTTTTAAGGTCTCTTGGTCTGGATGCATACGAATCGATTCGGCCAGATAACGATAACTATCCGCATCACCCGCAACTTTTTGACCGAGCCACGGCAAGACCTTGAAGGAATACCAGTCATACACCGGTGCCAGAGGCGCCGCGATCTTTGAAAACTCTAGCACCAACAATTTGCCACCGGGCTTAAGTACCCGAGTCATCTCAGCCAGGGCCCGATCTTTATGGGTCATGTTGCGCAAACCAAAGGCCACCGTCACGCGATCAAAATAATTTGAGGCAAACGGCAGATGTTCGCCGTCACACACCGCGCAGGGCAGCACCACACCGTCGTCTATCAGCCGATCCCGCCCAACGCGCAGCATCGAGTCATTAATATCCGTGAGCCAGACCTCGCCTTGGGGACCCGCCTGCTTCGCAAAGGCACGCGCCAAATCGCCCGTCCCTCCGGCAATATCCAAAACCTTCATTCCGGGACGCACCGCCGCACGGCCGATCGTGAAGGCCTTCCAGACACGATGCAAGCCAGCAGACATCAGATCATTCATGACGTCGTAGCGCGAGGCCACCGAATGAAACACCTGCGCAACCTTGGCCGCCTTCTGTGATTCGGCGATCGTCTGATAACCAAAATGTGTGTTGTCTTCAGCCATACCCTGTTATCCCATCTGCTTGATTCACCGCACTGTCATATACATGACACATTACCGCCATACTATATTCACATCGCACGCGTAAGCGCGCTATTTAAACGGGTCCCGATCATGTCAAGCACCATTTTAGTCGTTGAAGACGAACCTGCCATCCAAGAGCTTATCGCCGTCAATTTGTCGTTTGCGGGGCACAAGGTTTTACGCGCCTTTGATGTTGCGCAAGCCGAAACCCTCATCCGGGCCGAACTGCCCGATTTGATCCTGCTTGACTGGATGCTGCCGGGCGCTTCCGGCCTGACTTTAGCGCGCAAACTACGCAGTGACGAGCGCACCCGCTTGGTACCCGTCATTATGCTCACCGCGAAGGGCTCTGAGCAAGACAAGGTTGACGGGCTTGAAGCCGGCGCTGACGATTACATCACAAAGCCCTTTTCGCCCAAAGAACTGATGGCCCGTATTAAAGCCGTTCTAAGGCGGCGCGCGCCTCAACTGACGGATGACTTGATCGAGGTCGAAGGGCTTAAGCTTGACCCCACCTCACATCGGCTATCGGGTAATGGCCAACAACTTGCGATTGGCCCCACTGAGTTTCGTCTGTTGCATTTTTTTATGACGCACCCCGAGCGCGTGTTCTCACGCGGTCAACTATTGGATCAGGTCTGGGGCGATCACGTGTTTGTCGAAGAGCGAACCGTCGATGTGCACATTCGTCGCTTGCGCAAAGCGCTCGAACCCTCAAAACACGACCCGCATATTGAAACGGTGCGCGGCAGCGGTTACCGCTTTACACCCTTAATTCCGAAATCTTGAGCTTGGTGCGACAATTGGGCGCATGAACTGGAAACGCACTCTGCTCTTCGTTGTATTTTGGTCAGTGATCGCACTCGCCATTCAGTATCGCTGGCAGACCTCGCTGGGTTGGGTCGCGCTGTCGCTCGCCACGGGCTTGCTGCTCGTCATTCGACGCCGCCACGCTGAACGCGTTGCACGCTGGATCCTAGCGCCCGATGACGAACCCCATCCAGACGTAGGCCCTTGGGACGACGCTGTGGCCTCCCTTTATCGCCGCATCCGCGATCAGATCGCCACCATTCAAGAGCTTGAAGAGACCAGCACAAGCGCCATGGCTGCCGGTCAAGCGCTGCCTGTAGGCGTTGTGACGCTGACCACTGACCTACAAATCAGATGGTTTAACCTCGCTGCAGAAAAACAATTACACCTTCTGCCCGAGCATGATCTCGGACAAAACTTGCAAAATATTATTCGTGCGCCCACCTTTGCGGCATACGTTAAATCGGGAAATTGGTCTGATCCACTCACGCTTAAAATCAATCACGCTAGCGGTAACTACAGTTTGCTACTGCGCTTGGTGCCGTATGCACGCGACCGCACCTTGCTGATTACACGCGACCTCACCCAAATTGAAAAGCTTGAAACGACACGTCGTGATTTTGTGGCAAATGTTTCGCACGAGATGCGCACCCCGCTCACCGTACTGGCCGGCTTTGTTGAAACCTTGCGCGACGCCCCTGAAGGTGCGTTAAGCGCTTCACAACGCGAACAGTATTTTGGGCTGATGTCTGAGCAGGCACAACGTATGCAGGCGCTCGTGACCGACTTGCTCACGCTGTCAGACCTCGAAACATCCCCAAGCGCAGAGTTCACAGTGGTGCCCATTTCGCCTCTGATCGAAACGGCACGCTCACAAATTGAGGCGCTTTCGGCTGGACGGCATCACTGGGAGTGGCAAATCGACCCAGCCTTAAATCTTGCCGGTAACGCCTCAGAGCTTGCCTCAGCGTTTTCGAACCTGCTCACGAACGCGATTCGCTATACGCCCGATGCCGGTACCATCCAAGTTAAATGGCAAAGACAAGCCGATGGTCGTGCCAGTTTTAGCGTCACCGATACAGGGATTGGCATCGCCTCTGAACACCTGCCGCGTTTAAGCGAGCGCTTTTACCGGGTAGATCGCGGCCGCTCACGTGCGCTTGGCGGCACAGGGCTTGGGTTGGCGATTACCAAACACGTCGCGATGCGTCATGATGCGCTGTTGGACGTACAAAGCAAACTCGGGCAAGGGAGCTGTTTTAGCTTGCTGTTTGACAATGCGCGCGTAGCACGCAACCCCTCGCCAACTGGCACCTAGTCTGCAACCTTTGAAAACGGCTTAAACTGCCACTGTTAACGCACAGTTAGCGTTTGTCTATCGCAGCTTAATGCACCGCATGATCGTACCAACCTTCACTTTGCGTCACTTAGGCGATCATTGCCTGAGTCTGGATTTTGGCGATACGATTTTGGTCGAGACCGGTTTAATTTGCCTGGCGGTCGCTGAAAAAATCCGGCACGCTTGCCTGCCTGGCGTGACCGATGTGGTGCCCTCTTACACAAGCGTTGCCGTGCATTATCACGCAGAGCCTTTGACTGGCTTGCCAAACTTTCAGGCGTTGTCCGAAGGCCTCGCGGCGTTAATTAAAAGCGGTTTAGCGCCGGCAACGCACGCGCAGCGCACCATCGACATTCCGGTCTGCTACGGGGGCGAGCATGGCCCCGATTTAACCGACGTTGCAAAGATCACGGGCCTCACTGAGCAACAAGTCGTGCAAATGCACAGCGCGCCCGGCAGTATGGTGTTCATGCTGGGCTTTGCACCGGGTCATCCTTACATCGGTATCCACGACCCGCTCTTTGCGCTGCCGCGCCGCGATGTCCCCCGCACTGTGGTGCCTGCAGGCTCTGTTGCCATTGCCAATCGCCAGTCAACGATCTATCCGACACGGCTACCCGGCGGCTGGCATATTTTAGGTGCCACGCCACTTAAATTATTCGACTTAGCGCGCCCCCAACCGACCTTACTTTTACCCGGTGATCAAATTCGTTTTATCCCGATCTCGCCAGAAGAATTTGATCGGTTGGCGGCTAAGCAAAATCAGGTGTCATCATGAGTATGGTGATCCTGAAGCCGGGGATGCTCAGTACTTTTCAAGATCTTGGCCGAATCGGTCAACAACACCTTGGGGTTTCGGTTGCGGGCGCGATGGATCTGCGCGCGCATCAGCTCGCCAATCTGCTGGTCGGCAATGACCCTGAGCTTGCCACCCTTGAGATCACGCTGACCGGCCCAACGATTCGCTTCACCAAGCCTTGCTGCCTCGCGCTGTGTGGGGCTGACTTGAGTGCAACCCTAAACGGTCAACCGCTCGCCCTGAATCGCCCGATCGTCGTACGCGCAAAAGATGAACTCAGGTTTGGTGTACGTCAACACGGTACGCGGGCTTATCTTGCGGTGCACGGTGGCTTTGCTTTGACACCCGTTCTGGGTAGCACCAGCACCTATCTGCGTAGCGCGATGGGTGGATGGCAAGGCCGTGCGTTACGCCGCGATGACGAAATCCCGCTGCTGCGGCCTTTAAAAAACAAGGCGCTTGAAGAACTAGCCATGGATTTGTGGTCGTTCAAGATCTATCTGCCCGGCGCCCTTGCAGAATCACATCAGTCGGTTGTGCGGCTGATTAAAGGGCAGCAGTGGGACGAGTTCACCCCTGAAAGTTGCGCTGCTTTACTCACTGAGTCTTACCGCATCAGCCCAGACTCTGAGCGGATGGGTTATCGCCTGCAAGGTGCACCTCTTTTAATGACAACGCCCCGACAAATGATCTCTGAAGGCACCACCTTCGGAACCCTGCAGGTGCCTGCAGGTGGCCAGCCCATTATCTTGATGGCCGATCGCCAAACCACCGGCGGTTATCCAAAAATGGCGTATGTCGCGAGCATCGACTTGCCCCGTTTAGCTCAAATGGGGCCTGGCGATAGGGTGAGCTTTAAGGCCATCAGCCTTGAGCTGGCGCAAGCGCTTGACCTCTTCCGCGCGCAGGCTTTTGCAACCCTTGCACAAACGCTACAACCTGTGCGAACCTTATTGCACAATCACTGAGAATTTGCTACTCAATCACCGAGAACTCATTACTCAATCACCGAGAGCTGTTTGCTAGATCACTGAGAACTTGTTGCTAAATCACTGAGAAAATCATGAAACTTAAAATTGACTTGAACTGCGATATGGGCGAGAGCTTTGGCGTCTGGAAACTCGGCAATGACGAGGCCATCTTGCCCTTTGTTTCATCGGCAAATATCGCCTGTGGTTTTCATGGCGGCGACCCAGCTACTATGCGTAAAACTGTGGCCGCCGCACTCAAGCAAGGCGTTGCTCTGGGCGCACACCCGGGCCTCCCCGATCTGCAAGGTTTTGGTCGTCGCAACATGGCGATCACCGATCAAGAAGCCTACGACATGATGGTGGTACAAATTGGTGCCTTGGCTGCGGTTGCAGCCTCGCAAGGGGCACGTCTGCGCCATGTTAAAGCGCACGGCCAGCTGTACAACATGGCAGTCAAAGACGAGGGGCTTGCACGGGCGTTGGCGCAAGCTACTTATGATGTCGATCGTGAACTTGTATTTTTTGTCTTAGCCGGCAGCGCCATGGTGCCGATCGCCCAATCAATCGGCCTGCGTGTCGCGCAAGAGGTGTTTGGTGATCGCACCTACTCACCAGATGGCACGCTCAGCCCGCGCACCAAACCAGGCGCCATGATTGAAGACGTGCAGGTATCGATTAAGCACGTCTTGCAAATGGCGCAAACAGGCACCCTCACGGCCAACGACGGCACCGTCGTGAAAGTACAAGCAGATACGCTCTGTATTCACGGCGATCAGCCTGGAGCAGTGATGTTTGCAAAAGCGATCCGTGAGGCGCTTCTCAATGCAGGGATCGAAGTCGGGGCTTGATCTGAGCTAGAGCAGCGCTGAGCTTGAGTCTGAGCTTGATCTGAGCTTAAGTCTCAGCGTGAATCTTGGCTTAGGTCTGAACTTGAGGCCTAAGCGCTGATTGGGCAGGCGCTTAATAAACGCTCGGCGATATACAGGTCTTGCAACGCAATGCCTGAACTATCAAAAATAGTAATGGCCTGGTCGTCTTGGCGACCGGATGCCTGACCACTCAGAACGGTGCCGATTTGCGTCAAGGCAACGGTGCCTGACTGAAGCAAAACCGCAGCGTGCTGAAACTCACCAATCACCACCGACTGCGCTGCCAAGTCACAAAACAACTGTGCGCGACCATACAACCCAGTGGGTAACTCTTGCTTGCCGACGCCATCAGCGCCCATGCACGAAATATGTGTACCGGGTCGTATCCAATCCGCATCAAATAACGGCGATTTTGCGGGTGTTGCGGTGACGATGATATCGGCGCGCGCACATGCGTCTTGGGCCGAAACGCGCTCAACGGTTAAACCGTGCGCTGCCAAACGTTGGGCAAAGCGTTCTGCGCGCGCTGCATCAGCATTGACCACCAACACTTTCTCGATATTTCGGATGCGAGCGATTGCCATGCAATCGTAGCCAGCCTGATTACCCGCGCCAAAAGCCGCAAGCGTCTTAGAATCTTTACGCGCCAGTTGATTGGTTGCCACGGCATCGGCCGCAGCGGTGCGATACGCGTTCACGACACCCGACTCGATCACGGCGTGTACACCACCGGTTTCTTGATTGAACAACACAGTCACAGAATTGTGCGTCGGCAAACCCTTTGCGGTGTTGCCGGGCCAGATGAAACCCATTTTTAAACCCGCAAGCGCCTCGGTGGCACCTGATTTAACTGAAAAGCGGTTGACTGGATTTGAGCCGTGGGCAATCAGCGCCGGAAACACCACAGAACCCTGTGCGCTGGCCGCCTTAAAGGCGTCACCGATGGCCTCGAAAGCCATCTCATGCGTGACGATTGCAGAAGATTGCGCTTCAGGAATATATCGCATCAACGTTCAAACCTTTAAACCAACACGCGCTCAATGCCACCATCGTTCGCTTTTTTCACGTACTCTTCAAGCCAGTTTTCACCCAAAATCAGTCGCGCCATCTCGACCACAATGTAGTCGGCTTTGGCTTCAGTATCTTGTTCAAAGCGCGACAAGCCTTGCATACACGAAGGGCACGAGGTCAACATTTTGATGTCGCCCTCAAAGCCGTCGGCACGCAACTCTTGCGTGTTTTTAGCGAGCTCTTCTTCTTTACGAAACCGCACTTGGGTCGAGATATCGGGCCGAGTCACTGCCAACGTACCAGACTCGCCGCAACACCGCTCAGTTTTAATCGCCGAGTCTCCCACCAACGAGCGCACGGTTTTCATTGGATCTTGCAGCTTCATGGGGGTATGGCACGGATCGTGATACATGTAACGCGTCCCTTGTACACCATCGAGCTTGATGCCCTTTTCAAGCAGATACTCGTGAATATCGATCAAGCGGCAGCCCGGAAATATCTTGTCAAACTCATAGCCTGCCAACTGGTCGTAACACGTGCCACAACTGACCACGACGGTTTTAATATCGAGATAATTTAAGGTGTTGGCCACACGATGAAATAACACGCGATTGTCGGTGATGATTTTTTCGGCTTTATCGTCCATGCCGTTGGCGCGCTGGGGGTAACCGCAGCACAAATAACCTGGCGGCAAAACTGTTTGTACGCCAGCATGCCAAAGCATCGCTTGCGTGGCCAACCCAACTTGCGAAAACAAACGCTCAGAGCCACAACCGGGAAAATAAAACACCGCCTCTGCTTCGGCCGAGGTTTCAGGCGGCCGGATGATTGGCACGTAATCAGCGTCTTCGATATCCAATAGTTTGCGCGCGGGCTGCTTGGGCAAGTTGCCCGGCATTTTTTTATTTATAAAATGCACCACCTGCTCGCGCAACGCTGGCTTACCCACTGTTGCTGGGGGTTTCGCGGTTTGCTTACGCGCAAACTTTGAAAACAAATCGTGCACAAACCGCTGCACTTTGTAACCAACGCCAATCATGGCCAACCGTGTCGCGTTGATCGTTGCAGGGTCTTTGGCATTTAAGAAGAACATGGCCGCAGACGTGCCCGGATTAAACGACTTATGCCCCATACGACGCAATAAAGCGCGCATGTTCATCGAGACCTCGCCAAAATCAATATCAACCGGGCACGGGTTGTAGCACTTGTGACACACCGTGCAATGATCGGCGACGTCTTCGAATTCTTCCCAGTGTTTTAAGCTGATCCCGCGGCGGGTTTGCTCTTCGTACAAAAAAGCCTCAATCAACAGCGAAGTTGCCAAGATCTTGTCGCGTGGCGAATACAGCAGATTGGCGCGCGGTACATGGGTCGCACAGACAGGCTTGCATTTGCCGCACCGCAGGCAGTCTTTGATCGAATGACTGATCGCACCAATATCGCTTTGCTGCATGATGAGAGATTCATGTTCCATCAATCCGGAACTCGGTGTCCACGCGTTACGCAAATCTGCCCCGGGCATGAGTTTGCCAGCGTTAAAGTGATCGTTTGGATCAATCTTACGCTTGTAAGCCTGAAACGGCGCCAGCTCAGCCGAAGATAAAAACTCATACTTAGTCAGGCCAATGCCGTGCTCGCCTGAAATCACACCGTCAAGATCACGTGCGATTTGCATGACGCGCGCCACCACCGCGTTAGCCTCGCCGAGCATTTCATAATCATCAGAATTAACAGGGATGTTTGTGTGCACGTTGCCATCGCCGGCGTGCATATGCAAGGCCACAAAGACGCGGCTTTTTAACACCCGAGCATGCACCGCCTGCAACTCAGTCATGACAGGCGCAAAATCTGTACCGCTGAACAAACCCGACAACTCGGCCTTGACTTCGGTTTTCCAGGAGATGCGCAAGCTGCGGTCTTGTGCCATGTCAAACAGTCGCGCAGTGGGCTGGTTGCTCAGCCGCTCACGCGCAGTGACCGCCAAGGCACCTAAGCCATACGTCTCGAAGGATTCAAGCGCTTGCTGCAACGACAAATCAAGATTGTCGCGCACCCAACGCCAGCGTCGACGTACCTGCCCAAGCACCTCAAGGGCCCGAGCCTTACGCTCGTTGAGCGCCTCTTCGATCGACACCCCTTCTGCGGTGCTTCGGTCAAGCTTGGCCACAGATAACCCACCCGCGCAAACAGCTTCTAAGGCATCGAGCAGCTTGAGCTTATTGCGGATCGAGAGTTCGATATTGATGCGCTCGATGTGATCGGTGTACTCACCCATCCGGTCAAGCGGTATCACGACATCTTCGTTAATTTTGAAGGCGTTGGTATGCCGCGCAATGGCAGCCGTTCTGGCACGATCGAGCCAGAATTTTTTACGGGCTTCAGCGCTGACCGCAATAAAGCCCTCGCCATGGCGGGTATTGGCGAGGCGTACGACTTCGCTGGTGGCTGCTGCCACCGCAGACTCGTCGTCACCCACAATATCGCCAAACAACACCATTTTGGGCAACACGCCGCGCTTACTTTTAGTTGAGTACCCCACCGCGCGTAAGTAGCGTTCATCCAGGTGCTCAAGCCCAGCTAATAACGCACCACGGGCGCGGCCGGTTTGATCAAGGTAGTTTTTAATTTCAACAATCGAGGGGATCGAATCACGCGCCTGACCAAAAAACTCAAGGCAGACTGTACGGGTATGGCGAGGCATCCGATGCAACACCCATCGCGCGGCCGTAATCAGGCCATCACAGCCCTCTTTTTGCACACCTGGCAAGCCCGATAAAAACTTATCGGTCACATCTTTACCTAGGCCAATCTTGCGCAACCCAGCGCCGTCAACGTCTAGAATTTCAGTGCGCAAAGGTCGCTCGCCTGCAGGTGCTGTGCCGTCCGACCATTGCAATTCAAACCGCACGCGCCCGGCCTCGTGGATTTTGCCCATGTTGTGCTCAAGGCGAGTGACATCAAGCCAATTGCCATCGGGGTCCACCATCCGCCACCAAGCGAGGTTATCTAAAGCTGTGCCCCAAAGCACTGCTTTTTTACCGCCCGCGTTCATGGCGACATTGCCGCCTACGCACGAGGCATCTGCTGAAGTGGGGTCGACCGCAAAGACAAACCCCGCAAGCTCGGCGGCTTCTGAAACACGTTTAGTCACCACGCCGGCGCCGGCGCGCACGGTTGCCACGGGGTCTGCGACCCCAGGTAAGGCGATGAGTTCAACGACGCCAAGGGTGTCGAGTTTCTCGGTATTGATGACCGCCGAGCGCCAAGTCAGTGGAATGGCGCCACCGGTATAGCCGGTGCCCCCGCCTCGGGGCACAATCGTTAAACCCAGTTCGATACAGCCGCGCACCAAGCCTGCGATTTCGGCTTCGTTGTCGGGGGTGAGCACCACAAACGGATATTCAACGCGCCAGTCGGTCGCGTCGGTGACATGCGAGACGCGAGACAAACCATCAAACTTGATGTTGTCGCCAGCAGTCAGCCGACCTAAGGTTTTTTGTACCTGACGCCGCAAGCGGCCAGTCTGCTCAAACTCTTGCTCAAATGCCCTAACCGCTACGCGCGCACGCTCAAGCAGATTTGCCACTTTTTCGTCACGGCCGGCATCGTCACCCCCACGCCGCTTATCGATCTCAGAGAGTCGGTGCTGCAGCGCCTCAATCAGTAGTTTTCGTCTTTTAGGGTTGTCGAGCAGGTCGTCTTGCAGATACGGATTGCGGCGCACGACCCAAATGTCACCTAACACCTCGTAGAGCATACGGGCCGAGCGACCCGTGCGGCGCTCGCCACGTAAGTCGAACAACAGGGCCCAGGCATCGTCACCCAGCAAGCGACAGACCACTTCTCGGTCTGAAAAAGAGGTGTAGTTGTAGGGGATTTCGCGTAAGCGTGCCTGAGAGTCAGACAGAGGCTCGGCGTTTAGTAAATGGCTTGCAAACGGGGCGTTCATAGGTGGCGCATCTTCGCAGTTACCCTCAATATATTATTTTAAGCGAAGCCGCGAAGATGTTTGGAATACCCCCAAAGCCCAGGGCTCGACAACCTTGCCCGAAGTAGGGTCGCTACAGGAGTAAAAGCCTCATGGCGCCGCCAAGCACCAAATAACGCGCGAACTTGCCAATCATGATAAAAATCAGGCACGGTAACCAAGGCAAACGCATCCACCCCGCCACCGCGCAAAGTGGATCCCCAACGACCGGCAGCCAAGACAGCAAAAGAATTGGCGCGCCGAAGCGATGCACCCACGTCTGAGTCCGTGTTTGTGGCATCGACGAATCCGCAACGATGCTCGCTGAGCCCGCGCCGGCTTCGCATTGCGCTGGACTTTGCGACACAGGCGAACCTAAAGCGCCAACTGCACGGGGATCGCCTTGTTGAGCGACCGCCGAACCGCCGACTTCTAGGCGCGGTCGCCGCCAGCGTTTAAAGGCCAGATGCGCGCCCGCTCCCATCCAATAAGTGATGAAGCCGCCCAAACTATTGCCCGCTGTCGCCACGAGCACCGCGGCCCAGAAAAGCTCTGGCTGTAACGCCAAATAGCCTAAAAATATTGGCTCAGAGCCCAGCGGCAAAATCGTTGCCGCAAGCGCACTCACCACAAAAATCGCTCCCAACCCGACCGACGGCATGGCGAGCCACTCTAGCAAATGGGCAAACATCGAATTCAGTACAGGCTCCTAGAACGAGAATCATTAATTTAGCGCGTGGGATAATCGAGGCTTAGAGCGCGTGGCATGTGGCCGCAAAACTCTTGCATTGACCAAGCTTGACCAAGGATCCTATGAACATCGACTACCTCAAACGCATTTTGACATCTAAAGTGTATGACGTGGCGATTGAAACACCGCTTGAGCGCGCCCCGCAACTGTCAGCGCGCCTTGGCAACACCATCCTACTCAAACGCGAAGATACCCAACCGGTTTTTAGCTTCAAGCTGCGTGGCGCCTACAACAAAATGGTCCATTTACCGCGTGCAAACCTTGCGCGAGGGGTCATCGCGGCGTCGGCAGGCAATCACGCACAGGGGGTGGCGCTTTCGGCGCAACGCTTAGACTGTAAAGCCACCATTGTGATGCCCACCACCACGCCTGCGGTCAAAATTGACGCAGTACGCGCGCTCGGCGCGCACGTTATTTTGCATGGGGATAGCTTTAGCGATGCCTATGCCCACGCACTCATTCTTGAAAAAAAACATCACTTTACGTTCGTTCATCCGTTTGATGATCCTGACGTGATCGCCGGTCAAGGCACCATCGGCATGGAGATCTTGCGCCAGCATGCCGGCCCGCTTGAGGCGATTTTTGTGGCAATTGGCGGTGGCGGCCTGATTAGTGGCATCGCCGCTTACGTCAAACAATTGCGCCCCGACATCAAAATCATTGGTGTTCAGACTGTTGACTCCGATGCCATGGTCAAAAGCGTGCGCGCGGGCCGCCGAATCACCCTGCCCGAGGTTGGTTTATTTTCAGACGGCACGGCGGTCAAGCAAGTCGGCGTCGAAACCTTTCGCCTGGTGCGCGAGTACGTCGATGATTTTGTGGTGGTCGATACCGATGCAATCTGCGCCGCGATCAAAGACGTCTTTCAAGATACGCGCAGCGTACTTGAACCCGCTGGGGCGTTGGCGTTGGCCGGTGCTAAACAATACGCACTCGAGCACAAACTCCGAAATAAAACGCTGGTGGCAATCGCCTGCGGCGCCAACATGAACTTTGACCGTTTGCGTTTCGTAGCCGAGCGCGCCGAAGTCGGCGAAGCCCGCGAGGCGATCTTCGCAGTCACCATGCCCGAACAACGAGGCAGCTTTCGTGCTTTTTGTGCATTAATCGGCAACCGCAGCGTCACCGAGTTTAACTATCGTATTTCAGACGCGCGCTTAGCCCACGTTTTTGTTGGGATTCAGGTCGCAGACGCCACCGAACCCGAACGCATCGCAAAAAACTTTCGCAAGCACGGCTTTGCCACGCTTGACCTCACCCACGACGAAATGTCAAAGACCCATTTACGACACATGGTCGGCGGGCACTCGGCGTTAGCCGATCATGAACTGTTATATCGGTTCGAGTTTCCAGAGCGCCCTGGGGCCTTAACGCGTTTTCTTCAATCAATGAAGCCCGACTGGAACATCAGCCTGTTTCATTACCGCAACCAAGGCGCCGCCTACGGTCAGGTCTTGATCGGCATGCAAGTGCCGCATGGTAGTAAAAAGGCTTTCAAAGCCTTTTTAGAGGAGGTCGGATACCCGCACTTTAATGAAACCGACAATCCTGTTTACAAGTTATTTTTGTCGCAGGTCGCTGCACCAAACCAGGCGTAACTCAGCGCACCGATCAACACCGGTGCGCAAGGGCCTGGGGCATCAAGCCGGCAGTGCCCCCGATTTACCCTAAAACTCACACACACTAAAAAATGGCGTGTCAGTTTCAGCAATCAGCGCCGAGCCCCCTAGGGCAGGCAGATTCACCACCGCTGCGGCCTCGGCAACATTACCGCCGAGCTGTTGCAACAACTTAATCGCCGCCAGCATGGTGCCCCCGGTGGCAACCAGATCATCCACCAATAGCACTCGCTGACCGGGTTTAATCGCGTCTTCATGCACCTCGACGGTCGCGTCACCATACTCAAGTGAATACGGCTGCGCCACGGTCTTAAAGGGCAATTTGCCCGCTTTGCGAACCGGTACGAAGCCGACATTCAACGCATAGGCTAACGCGCTGCCAAAAATAACCCCTCGGGCATCGATCCCCACCACCGCATCGAGCCGATTACGCATATGTCGATACACAAACATATCAATCAGCGCGCGAAAAGCACGCGGATCTTGCATCATGGGTGTGATATCCCGAAACATCACCCCGGGCTTTGGCCAATCGGGCACCGTACGGATGAGCCCGCGCACCAGCTCTTGGGGGTCTTGGTAGGGGATTGGCGTAATCATCAAACAGCACTCCGCAGTCAAAAATCGATAAGAAACATCGCACATACTAAATTATGCACAGACCCATAGAATACGCTAGCGGCGCCCCAACAGTCTGCCGAACCGTTTAAACTCAAACCATGACACGTTCAGATCCACGCCTACCGCCAAAATCGCTTAATCACTCGGCGACGCTGGCCTCTGCCCGGCAAACCCTCGAACTCGAGGCTGAAGCGATTCTGGCACTCAAAGCCCGATTAGGCGTTGAGTTTGTGCAGGCCGTCGAACTGATGCTCGCCTGCCAGGGGCGCGTGATTGTCTGCGGTTTGGGTAAAACGGGTCATATCGCGCGCAAAATTGCCGCTACGCTGGCTTCAACCGGTACGCCGTCTTTTTTTCTACATGCCGCCGAAGCCGTGCATGGCGACATCGGGATGATCGGAGCGCAAGACCTCTTGGTGGCCTTGTCGTATTCAGGCACGGGTCAAGAGGTGCTGTCTATTTTGCCCGCTGCCCATCGTTTGGGGGTCAAGGTGATCGCCCTCACCGGCAACCCGCAATCCGAGCTCGCCCGTCTGGCCGAAGTCCACCTCGATATCGGTGTGGCGCAAGAGGCCTGCCCGCTCAATTTAGCACCCACGTCTAGCACGACAGCCTCGCTCGCGATGGGCGATGCACTGGCCGTGGCTTGCTTACAGTCACGCGGTTTTGGCCCCGAAGATTTTGCGCGCTCTCACCCGGGTGGCGCGCTCGGCCGCAAGCTCCTGACCCGCGTATCCGACGTGATGCGCAGCGGCAAAGACTTGCCGACAGTCTCTGTTACGGCAACCATGTCTGAAGCGCTTGAAGAAATGTCTCGTAAAGGCATGGGGATGACGGCGGTGCTAGACCCACAAGGTAAAGTCTTGGGGATTTTTACCGACGGTGACTTGCGCCGTCTGATTGAGCGTGAGGGTGATATTCGTGCGCTCAATGTCACCGCCGGCATGACACTTGGTCCGCGGCACATTAGCGCCGAGGCACTGGCCGTAGATGCCGCGCTGATTATGGACACGCATCGACTCAACCATATGTTGGTCTGTCAAGACGACGGCGTGCTGTCGGGTGCGTTGCATATGCATGACTTGATGGCCGCAAAAGTGATCTAGGATTGCGCAAAATATGAAACGTCCCCTTTCGGTTGTTCATCCCGCCGAGGCCTTGATTCTGGCTCGGCTCGAGCCCTCTGTGCGCTTGCGCCTTAAAAAGCTCAAACTCATGGTCTTCGATGTCGACGGCGTGCTCACAGACGCAGGCCTTTGGTACACCGAGCAAGGTGAAACCCTCAAGCGCTTCAATGCCCTAGACGGTCACGGCCTAAAAATGTTGGCGGTCAGCGGCATTCAAGTGGCCCTGGTGACCGGCCGCGAAAGCCCGATCATCGCCCGGCGCGCTGCCGAGTTAGGCTTAGGCGCGGTGATGCAAAACGTGCGCGACAAAGGGGCCGTCTTGACCGAGCTCTGCACGCGTTACGGCGTCGCGCTCGAGCAAACGGGTTTTATGGGTGACGACCTGATCGATCTGCCCGCGATGCAACGTGCTGGGTTTTCAGCTTCCGTACCCGATGCGCCCACCTACATCACTCAAGCCGCACACTGGGTGGCCGAGCGGCGTGGCGGGCATGGGGCCGCCCGCGAATGTTGCGATCTTATTTTGGCGGCCCAACAGCGCTTGGGGGCGTTCTTTCAACCCGGGTTGTTAGGCTCGGGCCCGGTACAGTGAAGGTTGCACGATGAAAGAACGTTTTGCAATGATTGTTTCGCTGGTGATCCTCACCTCTTTGGTGATGGGTTCTTGGTGGGCCGCCGATTACTCTCAACGTGCGGTTGATATCGACCCCCCAGTTAGGCTGACACACGAGCGTGACCACTGGGCTACAAAAATTGTCTTGGTGCGCACCGACGAAAACGGCCTGGTGATTCATCGACTCGAAGGCGACCTGATGGAGCATTTCCCAGACGACAAGTCCTATGATGTTATCCGGCCGCGCGCGTTCGGCCTGAAGGCCGATAACCCGCTTACCATCGCTACCTCAAGCACAGCCACCGTATTTGAAGAAGGCGACCGAATCGTCATGAAAGGCGATGCCGTATTGCTGAGGCTTGCAGATGCCGAACGCCAACCGCTAAACTTTCGGAGCGACGAAGTGACCCTGTTGATTAAAAAAGACCTCGCCTACACCGACCTGCCTGCCATCGCGACAAGCGGCCGCTCGCGTATGAGTGGCACCGGCATGCGCTATAACAATGCCACGCAAGAGCTAGACGTGTTTAAATCAACCGATGTTGAAGTTGTACCGAAAGACAAAACTGACACCACTGAACCCGCTGCCACACGGCCCAAACGATGACCATTGCCCCTTATTCTCACCGCTTCCTTCGCTTGTGGTTAGCGCTGGGTCTGTGCGCCGTACTCGGCGTAGCGCAGGCGCAAAAGAAACCCTCTTCAACCACTGCGCTGGTGCCTCAAGAAGAGCCCAGCACAATGATTTTGTCTGATAGCTTACATTTTGACGACTCCAAGCGCGAAAGTACCTTCGCTGGCAACGTCGTCATGACGCGCGGCTTCATGACCCTGAACGCAGATGCTCTGAAATTACGCGAAGATGCTGAAGGTTTTCAATACGGCACAGGTACTGTCAAAACTGGCAAACGCGTTTTTATTCGTCAAGTCCGCCCCGAAGTCTATGAAGTGCTCGAAGGAGTCGGCGTACGCGCTGAGTACAACGGAAAAACTGAAACCTTTGACTTAATTGGCCAAGCGGTGGTTACACGCTACATTTGTGGACAGCACTTTGACACGGTCAGCGGTGAACGTGTGCGTTACAGTCAAAAAACCGATATCTACGAAGCGTTTTCTGGCCCCGACTCTGCCAACGCGGGCGGGCGCGTACGTTCAGTTGCACAACCTCGCGCACGCGCCGATGCGGCCGTGGCAGAGTGCAAAGCAAAAGAGGCTGGCCTGCCCGTCATCACCCCAAGCCCCACGCCTGCTAAGCCAGCGGCCACAGCACCTGCCGCGAACACACGGCGCCAAACCGCGCCGCCCGTTCGCCCTTAATTTTTGGTCACATGCAAACAGCAAACGACGTAGGCTCTACAACACCCAACGAACAATTGACCCCCGGGCGCCTGACCGCCACAGGTCTGCGCAAGTCGTACGGCGGACGCATGGTGGTGCAAGACGTGTCGCTCTCAGTCAATAGCGGCGAAGTCGTGGGCTTGCTGGGCCCAAACGGCGCGGGTAAAACCACTAGCTTTTATATGATCGTGGGCCTGGTCGCGGCAGACGCCGGTCGGATCGAGATCGACGACATCTCGATCAGTAGCATGCCGATTCATCAACGTGCGAGGCGAGGCGTCTCATACCTGCCGCAAGACGCCTCGGTGTTCAGGCGCCTGACCGTTGAAGAAAACATTCGTGCTGTGCTTGAACTTCAAATCGACCAAGACGGTAAAAAGTTTTCAAAAACAATGATCGAACAGCAGCTCGACTCGCTGCTCGAAGAGCTGCAAATTACCCATATTCGGCGTAACAGCGCACTCTCACTCTCGGGCGGCGAGCGACGTCGGGTTGAGATCTCACGCGCGCTGGCTACGCGCCCGCGCTTTATTTTGCTCGATGAGCCCTTCGCCGGCGTCGATCCCATCGCGGTGATCGAAATTCAGCGAATCGTGCGGTTTCTGAGAAGCCGAGGCATTGGAGTCTTAATTACCGACCACAACGTGCGCGAAACCTTAGGGATTTGCGACCGCGCCTACATTATCAGTGAGGGCAAAGTCCTCACCACTGGCAAGCCCGAAGACATCATCAATGACGCCTCTGTGCGCAAGGTTTACTTAGGCGAGCACTTCAAGATGTAATTGCCTTTTCAGGCATGAGCTTGCGCCCGCGCAACTCCGCTCAAAATATATGTCTTTTAAGTGACACAAGCGTGCCTTAGCCGCTTGATTTCTTGTGCGATCTGACTAAACTAAAACTGTTATTCACTCAACACCGAGGTCCGCCTAGACGTCCTTTTCGCGCATCCGCGCACCCCTTCGCTTTTTTGGAGAGTACGCTATGAACCTAAGCATTATTGGTCACCACTTAGACGTTACCCCTGCAATACGTGAATATATCCACAGTAAAACGGCACGCGTTTTGCGTCACTTCGACCACGTGATTGATATCCAAGTCATGCTCTCGCTTGAGCCCTTGAAACATCGAGCTGAAATCACGCTACATGTTCGAGGTAAAGACATCCATTGCGAAGCCCTCGCCGAGAATCTCTATGCGGCAATCGACTTACTCGTCGATAAAATAGATCGCAAAATTATTCAACACAAAGATCGCACCCAAAATCACCATCACATCGCAGCCAAACGCCAGCTATTTGAAGCGGCTTAAATGCTAGCTTTTAGTCCTTCTGTTTTGTAGTGGTTTTGAGCGTAATTGCCCCTAGTCAGCTCCAACTGGCTCGGGGCAAAATCTTTAGCGCTTCAAACACTGCGTCATATAATCAACGCATGAAACTTTTGTCGCGTATCTTGCCTGTTGAAAATATTGTGCTTGAACTGGCGGTGACCAGTAAAAAGCGCGTGTTCGAACAAGCCGGCCTTTTGTTTGAGAACCGACACGGACTTGAGCGCGCCGCCGTCTACGAAAGTTTGTTTGCGCGCGAGCGCTTGGGCTCAACAGGGCTAGGTGCCGGGATTGCCGTGCCCCATGGTCGCGTCAAAGGCCTTAAGCACTCGGTCGCGGCCTTTTTTAGGCTCGCTACACCAATCGCCTTCGAGGCGCCTGACGGTCAGCCCGTCAATCAACTTCTTTTTCTGTTGGCGCCAGAAAACGCGGCGCAACAACATCTGGATATACTAGCTGAAGTCGCACAATTGTTTTCAGACGACACCTTTCGTCTGACCCTGGCGCGCGAAACGGATTCGACCGTGGTGCACCGGTTGCTGACCACGGGCTTGGCCTAAACACTCGCACGTCTACACGCTGAACACTCGGAGCCGCTATGCTGACGGTGCAAGATCTAGTACACGACAATCTTGAAGACATCCCGTTTACCTGGGTCGCAGGTCAGTCGGCGGCAGACCGTCGCATCCCAGACAACGGCATGGCAGCAGCCGACCTGATCGGTCACTTAAACCTGATTCACCCCTCACGCATTCAGGTGTTTGGTCGCGAAGAAATGGCTTACTACACGCGCTTTGATACGCGCCGGCGTGTGCACCATCTCGAAGAGCTCTTAGCTGGCGGGGTGCCGGCGATTCTGATTGCGGATAGCTTAACGGCGACTGACGACCTCATTCAAGAGTGCGACCGCAATCATGTGCCGTTACTGTCGACCGCTGTACCCGCCGCACAACTCATCGACTTACTGCGAATTTATCTAACCCGCCGTCTGGCACCCGTTACCACTGTCCATGGCGTGTTTATGGACGTGCTCGGCTTGGGCGTTTTGATTACCGGCGAATCTGGCTTGGGCAAAAGCGAATTAGCGCTCGAGTTGATTTCGCGCGGCCATGGTCTGGTCGCTGATGACGCGGTCGAGCTCTCGCGCACCTCGCCCCATGTGATTGATGGGCACTGCCCCACACTTTTGCAAAACATGCTCGAGGTGCGGGGTTTGGGTCTGCTCAATATCCGTACGATTTTTGGCGAAACCTCGGTGCGTCGAAAAATGAAACTTAAGCTGATCGTGCATCTTGTTCGTGCAACGGCACAAGATAAGTTTGAGCGCTTGCCGCTGCAAGACATGACGCAAGAGCTGTTGGGCTGTCCGATCCGCAAGGTCATGCTGCAAGTCGCTGCAGGGCGCAACTTGGCCGTGCTCGTTGAGGCGGCCGTACGCAACACGATTTTGAAATTACGCGGGATTGACACCCTGGCTGAGTTCATGGAACGCCAAGCCGCAGCCATTGCACAAGGTAGTCGGTAAATGGGCGCGCTGAACGTCGTCTTGATCACCGGCATCTCTGGCTCGGGCAAATCAGTGGCGTTGCGTATGCTTGAAGACGCCGACTACACCTGTGTCGATAACCTACCGGTACGCTTTTTGCATGAATTTATTACGTCGCGTCGCGACAACGCTGGCGAACGTATTGCGGTTGCAATCGACGCCCGCTCAGCTGATGAACTCGGCGAACTTCCTGAAATCATCACAGCGCTGCGTGCTGGCAATACACAATTACGCGTCGTCTTTCTTGAGGCGAGTGATGAAACCCTGCTCCAGCGCTACGCTGAATCAAGGCGCCGCCATCCTCTTTCAGATCGCATGCGCAAAAAAGGTCAAGTCCTGTCGCTTGAAGACTGTATCGCCCAAGAACGCGAGCTGTTAGATCCGCTGCGCAGCGAGGGGCAAGTCATCGATACCTCCGGGCTCACGCCCGGTCAGCTCCGCGCGTGGGTTCGAGACTTAGTCCAGGCAGATCGCACCCCTTTAGTGCTCACCTTTGAATCTTTCGCTTTCAAACACGGTGTGCCACGCGATGCCGATATGGTCTTCGATGTGCGTTGCCTACCCAATCCGCACTACGACCCGGCGCTGCGCCCACTGACGGGTCGCGACCAGCCGGTGGCCGACTGGCTGGCTGGTTTTGACGATGTTCAGCAGATGATCGCCGATATTGAAGGTTTTATTCGTAAGTGGCTGCCGCGCTACACCGAGGATACCCGTAGCTACTTGACGGTGGCAATCGGCTGCACCGGTGGCAAACACCGCTCAGTTTACGTAGTTGAGGCGCTGGCGCGTCATTTCGCTGACCAAACTCAACTGCTCGTACGACATCGCAACCAGCCTGGGCTCAGCTGATGCAACACACCGTCCTCCGGCTCGGGCGACTGGTGTGCGTGTGTCTGATGGTTGCGCTGCTGGTCGCCTGCTCAGGGGGCGCACGACGCGGTGGCGGTTATTACTTGGACGACGGCCCCGATGCGAACCCGCCGGCCAACTTGGATGCCGTACCGGACGCAGTACCCAAAATCGAACCCTTCGCGCCCAGTAACAGCAAGCCCTATGTGGTGTTTGGCAAAACGTACACACCCGATGTGAGCGGCGGGCCGTACAAGAAGCAGGGACGTGCCTCTTGGTACGGCAAAAAGTTTCATGGCAACTCGACTGCAAATGGCGAGCGCTACAACATGTACGGTATGACCGCCGCACACCCAACCCTGCCCTTACCCAGCTACGCGCGGGTCACGCGTGTTTCAAATGGCAAAAGCGTGGTCGTGCGGGTCAACGACCGCGGACCTTTTTTAAACGATCGTGTGATTGATTTATCGTATGTTGCTGCCTACAAATTGGGCATGTTGGGCCCCGGCAGTGCCGAGGTGGTCGTTGAGCGGATTACGCCCGACCAAATCCGAAACTGGCAGTCAACACCCACTACGATGAACGTTGCGGCGGCAAGCAATCCCCCCCTTCAGCCAACTCAAGCCTCTTATGGCAGCGACACGACCGCGCCTCTCGCTTTGGCGGCAGCATCAATTCCAACACCTGTGGCCGCTCGGCCAAACGTCAGCGCACCGGTACCACCGCCCGCCCAATCGACTTTGCCACCGCTAGCTGCGAGCAATACACCTGTGGCGACCCAAAGCTTCAATCCGGCCATGAACGCTACAATAGCGCCACCCGCTGTGCCAGGAAGCATGTATCTACAGCTTGGTGCCTTTTCGGATGCGAGCAAAGCACAGGCACTCGCCGCGCGCGTCTCGAGCCAGATCCCGGCTGACTTAGCCGCCTCGGTACGCGTCGAACAAACGGCGAATAATCTGCACCGCGTCAGAATTGGCCCGTTTGCCAGCCGCGAAGCTGCAGCGCAGGCGGTTAATTCTGTGCAAACCTCAACCGGCGTTGCACCAAGTTTATCGCCGCCCTAAAGCACCCGTTACACCAAGGCCCACCGTACCTGAGATCACAGCGCCCTCACATCGGACGGCATGGGCTAAGCAGCGCCGTACGTGGCTGGAAACGGTTCTACGCTGACGGCTTACGCGACAGGGCACGGGCGTAAAGCGTATCGCGGGGCAAGCCAGTGGCTTTCGCGGCGATGCGTGCCGCGTCGCGTACCGAAACAGTCTCAAGCAAGGCATCTAACCAAACGTCAATCGCCGCACCGCCCTCGAAATCAAGGTCGGCACTTGCCACGAGCTCGGGCGCAGACACGATCACCACGTACTCGCCCTGCTCGCGATGAGCGTCTGCCGCCAACCAGCCCGGCGCCTGGGCCAGCGGCATGCTGGCCAGCTCTTCAAACCGCTTGGTCAGCTCGCGTGCAAACGCGACCTGACGGTCGGGGCCCAAGACTTCAAGCAGATCTTGTACGCTAGCCACAATTCGATGCGGCGCCTCATAAAATACGGTCGCTGCAGGCAACTGTGTCCAGGTACGTATCCAACGCTGACGCGCCATCGATTTGGTAGGCGCAAAGCCCGCAAACACAAAGCCCGGATGAGCGTCGGTTGTCACGCCGGTCGCCATCAGCGCAGCAATCACCGCGCTGGCCCCAGGCAGGGGTACAACCTTCAGTCCGGCTGCGTGCACCGCTTGAACGACTCGCCCCCCGGGGTCGCTGACGGCCGGCGACCCAGCGTCAGACACCAGAGCCACGCGCTGACCCGCTTGTAAACGCTCGACAATCGTGGCTGCCGCACTGGCCTCATTGTGCCGATGCACCGCAAACAAGGGGGTCGTAATGCCCCACGCGTCCATGAGGGTACGGCTCGCCCGGGTATCCTCGGCCGCGATCACATCTGCACGATCCAGAGCCTGCCATCCACGCAAGGTCAGATCCCCCAGGTTGCCGATCGGCGTGGCAACAACATACAGCGCATGGGTAGGCCACGACTGTGCGTCGACGCGCTGTCCGACGCGCTGCCAGGCATCAGGCAAATCTTCAGGTAGGACAGGTTCGGTCATGGTGCTACACGAGGGAAGTGAATTGTGGCAGTGTAGTCCGCCTGTCGGTAGATGTCCGGCTTGCAACTTACCAGAGCCCACCCTCTTTGCACCCAAGCCGTGACACTTGACCCTCACAACCACAATTCATGTCCGTGCAACCGCTCAGACACGCTTCTTCCGGCAACACTTCAAACCATGACAGCAGACCAATCACCCATTGAACCCTTGTTTTTACTTGCGCAACAGGCGCAACGTAAAGCCCTGCAGGCGCGTAAGCGCAAACTTGCCAGGCAAGCGCGGGCCAAGCCTGATCCCATTCAAATGACCCGCGCGCCTCAGCGCTCGGCGCGTCAGCAAACCGGCGATCACTACGAGCAAGCAGCTTGGCATCTGGCGCAACAGGCCGGCTGCCAACTGTTAGGTCGGCAACTCACCTGCCCGCTAGGCGAGCTCGACCTGGTCGTGCGTGAGGGCGCACACTTGGTCTTTATCGAAGTCAGGCGACGCGCCTCAAAGCGCTTTGGGGGCGCTGCGGCAAGCGTCTCAGACGCCAAGCAACAACGCTTTTTACGTGCTGCGCAATGGTGGCTGCCTAGGCTCGCGAGCCGTCATTTTGACCGACAAATACCCACCTACCGGCTGGATGTCATCGCCTTCGAATCCGACGGGGCGGTCTGGTATCGCGATGCTGTTCGCCTCACTCAGGATAAATGAGATAATTCAGTATTCATTGCTTCCGCACACACCATGGATCTCGCCGCTAAACTGACCGCTCATTTCGAAGACAACATGGCTGCCACACAGCGCAGCATGCAAGTTCTGTCTGCGCCGCTGTTACGCGCCATTGACTTGTGCTTTGGCTGCGTCACTAACAACGCCAAAATGCTCGCTTGCGGCAACGGCGGCTCAGCAGCCGATGCCCAGCACTTTATTGCCGAGCTGGTGGGGCGCTTCGAACGCGACCGCTTGCCGCTCGCGGGCGTCGCACTCAACACCGACACTTCAATTTTGACCGCAGTGGGTAACGACTACGGCTTTGATCAAATCTTTGCGCGGCAAATTATGGCGCTCGGTCAACCGGGTGATGTGCTGGTCGCGATCTCAACGAGTGGCAACTCAACCAACGTGCAGCTCGCAATTGAAGCTGCGCACGCGCGTGAAATGAAAGTGATTGCGCTGACGGGCAAAGGGGGTGGCACCATCGGCAACTTGCTGCTGCCCGATGACATTCATTTGTGTGTCCCACACGATCGCACGATGCGCATTCAAGAAGTTCATATTCTTTTGCTACACCTGCTATGCGATGGCATTGACACGTTATTACTCGGAGACCCAGCATGAGACTGCTTGCCCCTTTTGTTCGTCCCTTAACGTTGTGCCTCGCCTTGGCCGGCACAAGCGCCCTATTGCAAGGCTGCGTACCGCTGTTAATCGGTGGGGCTGCTGCCACGACCGGCATTGTTGCGGTCGATCGCCGCACCGTTGGTCAGCAGGTCGAAGACAAAAGCATCGAAATTAAAGTGGCCAACTCAATTCGGTCAAAATTTGGAGACAGCGTGCGTGTCACCACCACCAGCTATGATGGTGTCGTGCTGATCACTGGCGACTCGCTGGGTAACGACCGTAAAGCTGAAATGGCTGAAATTGCGCGCAAAACCCAAAGTGTGAAGTCGGTCTCCAATCAGGTCAACATTGTCAAAGAAACCGCCTCTTTTGGCGAGCTCAGCAACGATACCTGGATCACTTCTAAAGTGATGACAACGCTGGCGACCACCAAAGAGATCCCCTCGCGCACGATTGTGGTGGTGACCGATCGCAGCGTGGTGTATCTGATGGGCCTGGTGACCCAACGCGAGGGCGACCTCGCCGCAGCGGCCACCGCCCAAGTTAGCGGTGTCAAACGCGTTGACAAGCTCTTTCAAGTAATCTCGGCCGCCGAGGCCAACAAGCTCGATGACTCGAATCGCATATTCAATAAAGCATCCAGTAGTAACACGACACCCCTAGGCGAGGTTCCCGCCGCTGCAACACCAGCAAGTGGCGCTGGCGTTGAAGTTCTCCCAATCAGATGAAAAAACTGTTCGCTGCAGCCGTGCTGATGACACTCGGCGTGCTGGGCGTCTGGCTGTTTGCCAGCCCGCCCGCGCAAGCACCCGAAGTCACTTTTTCAACACTCTCGGGCAAGCAATTAAAAATGTCTGAGCTGCGCGGTAAGGTTGTACTGGTCAAGTTTTGGGCAACCAGCTGTGTCACCTGTGTGGCGCAAATGCCCGACAGCATCGAAAACTACAGCAAATACCAGGCACAGGGCCTTGAAATCATCGCAGTCGCCATGCAATACGACCCCGCCAACTACGTGATTAACTTTGTTGAGACGCGCAAGCTTCCCTTTACCGTTGCGCTCGATACGGTGGGGCAAGTCGCTCAGGCTTTCGGTGACGTCAAGCTCACGCCCACCGCTTTTCTCATCGATAAAAATGGTCGTATCCTCAAGCGCTATTTAGGCGAGTACAACAAAACAGAGTTTCGCGGTACGCTCGAAAAAGCACTCGCAGGCTAAGGCGTTCGCCGCACACTACAATTATTCAAATTTTACTGACAGCCCTCTTTCCTCAACACGCCTCTAATGTTGCAAACGCCCCATGACTAGCCAGCCCCAATCCTCACAGATGCCTCCTGAAGTCGTTGCAAAAGTTTTGTCTGAAAGCTTGCCTTACATCAAGCGTTTTCATGGCAAAACGATCGTGATTAAGTACGGTGGCAACGCCATGACCGAAGAGGTCTTACAACGCAGCTTTGCGCACGATGTGGTGCTGCTCAAACTCATCGGCCTCAATCCCATTGTGGTGCATGGCGGTGGCCCGCAAATTGACGAGGCGCTGCGCCGCATCGGTAAACAAGGCACCTTCATACAAGGCATGCGCGTCACGGATGCCGACACCATGGAAGTCGTTGAATGGGTACTAGGCGGTCAAGTACAGCAAGACATCGTACTGATGATCAACGAGGCGGGCGGCAAGGCCGTAGGCTTGACTGGCAAAGACGGCTGTTTGATTCAGGCTAAAAAGAAACTCATGCCCAATAAAGAAGACCCTTCTAATCCGATCGATATCGGTTTTGTTGGCGACATCGAGCATGTCGAACCCGCGGTCGTCAAAGCCCTGCAAGACGACCAGTTTATCCCGGTGATTTCACCGATAGGCTATGGCGAAGATGGCTTGGCGTACAACATTAATGCTGATGTCGTGGCCGGAAAAATGGCCGAAGTCTTAGGCGCAGAAAAACTGCTCATGATGACCAACACACCAGGCGTGCTCGATAAAGACGGCAAACTGTTGCGCTCGCTTTCAGCCACGACCATTGATGCCTTATTTGCCGATGGCACGATTTCGGGCGGCATGCTGCCAAAAATTTCGTCAGCGCTTGACGCGGCGCGTAACGGCGTGAAGTCCGTTCACGTCGTAGACGGTCGTGTACCACACTGTTTATTACTTGAAATCTTGACCGACCGAGGGGTCGGCACCATGATTTCATCCGACTAAGCGGCCAGTGCCTCGGCTGCGGTTTCCTCAACATCCCCCGGTGCGTTCGCGCCGGGCAGGCGTGCATCGCCCTTTGCCGGGCGCAAGTAAGCTTTCCGAGACAACGCTCAACACGCAACAAGCCCCAGTTTGGCTGTTCGATCTCGACAATACGCTGCACGACACCTCGCACAAAATTTTTCGCGAAATCAATCTTGGTATGACCGCTGCGGTCATGGAAAGCCTCGACCTCGATGAGGCGGCGGCAAACGAACTACGTACCCGCTACTATCGTCGCTATGGCGCCACTCTGCTTGGGTTGGTGCGACATCACAACATTGACCCGCACGCATTTTTACAGCGCAGTCATGCTTTTGAAGTTGCCCCGCTCGTCAAAGCCGAACGCGGCCTACGCGATAAGCTCAATCGCCTACCTGGGCGCAAAGTATTAGTCACCAATGCGCCTTTGCATTACGCCCGGGCAGTGCTCAAACACCTAGGGATTTTGCGCTGCTTTGACCACCTCTGGGGTATTGAACAAATGCAGTTTCTGGGTCGCTTTCAGCCCAAGCCCTCAGTGGCGCTCATGCGCTACATTCTGGCCCACGAGGGTGTTCACCCTAGGCGCGCCGTCTTGGTTGAAGATACGATTGAAAACCTACGCAGTGCCCGTAAGGCGGGCTTACGTACGGTGCATGTCTTTCACCCTGGTTCGCAATTTGGCCGCTTCAAAAGCGGACGCCCCGACTTTGTCGACTTGCGGGTAAACTGCGTGGGCGACTTATTATTGCGTAAGAGACCCCTACGAGGCGTATAAGTCACGTCGGCTTTTTTCAATCCTTCATGTTGCGCGAGATGACCATGTCAGTCAAAACAGGCGAACGCAAACATCAGATCTTGCAAATGTTGGCAGAAATGCTCGAGCAACCTAGAGCCGCCCGCATCACGACTGCCGCTTTAGCCGCTCGTCTGCAATGCTCTGAAGCAGCCCTTTACCGGCACTTTGCCAGTAAAGCGCAAATGTTTGAAGGCCTGTTTGAGTTTATTGAAACCACCGTTTTTACCTTGGTCAATCAAATCGTTGCGACTGAAACCAATGGTGTCGAGCAGGCGCGCAAAATTGCTGTGATGTTGGTGACGTTTGCCGAACGCAATCGCGGCATGACGCGGGTACTGAGCGGTGACGCCCTCGTCACCGAAGACGAGCGGCTGCAAGCTCGGGTCAGTCAAATTACCGAGCGCATTGAAACAACTTTTAAACAAGCGCTGCGCAGTGCGCTCACCGGCGGCACACTTGCGCCAACCATCGAAGTCACGCCCATGGCGGCGCTGTTAACGCATTGTGTGTTGGGCAGTTGGCTGCGTTTCGCACAAAGTCGCTGGCAGGCCACCCCCACTACGCACATTGACGCACAATTGCGACTGATTTTGGGTGCGTGATCAGCAAATCGCTTGACCCACTCTTGCGTTGTTGAAGCACAGAACCTCGGCGCTAACCTTCAGCCGCTAACGGCTCGACCAGCACATACCGGGCAGCCATCTGTTCTCGCCACCTCTCTGGCGTCAAACCTTAATCACTTACCAGTCGCCGAGCACACACCGGGCACCCAGGATCGCGCTGTACTTTCACGCGGTGCCAGTCCATTTCAAAGGCATCCAGAATCAATAGCTGACCCTTTAAAGACTGCCCGACCTGGGCTAAGACTTTGATCGCCTCGGCAGCTTGCATGCTGCCAATAATGCCAACCAGCGGGGCAAAGACACCTGTCGACGCGCAAGTGATCGCCTCGACATCCTCGGCCTCGGGAAACAAGCAGTGATAGCAAGGTGCCGCTGGGTCGCGCGGATCAAACACGCTAATTTGCCCTTCAAACCGAATAGCAGCGCCCGAGACTAAAGGCGTGTTGTGTTTGACACACGCGCGATTAATCGCATGGCGCGTAGCAAAATTATCGGTGCAATCCAACACCACGTCGACTTGAGCGATCTGGGCGTCAAGCGACTCGGCGTCCATGCGGGTGGTCAGAACCTGAACGATGATATCCGGATTGAGTGCGAGCATAGACTCGCGCCCAGACTCGGCTTTTAATTGGCCCAACCGACTGGTGTTGTGCAAAATCTGGCGCTGCAAATTGCTGATCTCAACAATGTCGTGATCAGCCAAAATAATGGTGCCCACACCGGCAGAGGCCAGATACATCGCGGCCGGCGAGCCCAACCCGCCCGCACCTACGATAAGGGCCTTGCCCGCCAGAAGTTTTTCTTGCCCCTCGATGCCAAATTCATCGAGCAAGATATGTCTGGCATAACGAAGCAATTGCGCATCGTTCATTTGCGAGTCGCAGCACCCTCACCCGGCGACGCCGTTTTAGGTGCAGTACCCTCGCTTGTTTGCGCCGCTGTCACAGCTTTAGGGCGCGCGACCGCTTTTTGCAACGGCTTACCGTCTAAGAAATTAATCGCTTGCTGTAACTGAAAATCGTCAGGCGCGCCAAACGTGAACACTTTAGTGGTGTCGGCCAAAGGAGGCTCGTCAACGGTACCTTTTACTTCGGCTTCGTTTTGACGGTTACTGAGATGGCGCTGTAGATCAGCCTCGCGCGGCACTCTGAATAAATCGCCTTCGGCGGTATCGGCCACAACCTCATCGGGGACGATGCCGGTCGCCTGAATAGAGCGGCCCTTGGGCGTGTAATAGCGTGAAGTGGTGAGCTTAATTGCGGTGTTCTCAGAAATCGGCAAAATAACTTGTACCGAGCCCTTGCCAAACGTGCGGTTACCCATGATGAGGGCGCGCTTGTGGTCTTGCAGCGCACCGGCCACAATTTCAGACGCCGAAGCCGAGCCCACATTGACCAGAACCACCATCGGTATGGTTTTGACCCAAGCAGGCAAACCAACGAGGTAGTCAGACTCGCCGCGGGCGTAATCTGACGCCACTGCCAAGTATTTATGCTTTGCATCCGCGACACGGCCGTCAGTCGATACCACCAGCGTGTTGGGCTGTAGAAACGCGGCCGACACACCGATCGCGCTATTCAATAAGCCACCCGGATCGTTGCGCAGATCAAGAATCAAGGCGCGCGGGGCGCCTTTCACACTTAAGTCTTTGAGGTGGCGTACGAGGTCTGAACCGGTCTTTTCTTGAAACTGTGCAATGCGCACATAACCGATGTTGTTGTCGAGCATTTTGCTGCGCACACTGCGCACGCGAATCGTATCGCGCACAATTTTGATCACGATGGGTTGCGCCTGGCCTTGCCGAATAATCGACAGCGTGATCGGTGTTTTCACCGGGCCACGCATCATCTTGACCGCCTCAGTCAGCGACAGACCTTTGGTTGACGTGTCATTGATTTTTGAAATCAAATCACCGGCACGAATACCGGCACGGGCAGCAGGCGTGTCTTCAATCGGCGAGATCACCTTGACCATGCCATCTTCTGTGCCAACCTCAATGCCTAAGCCACCAAATTCGCCTTGCGTTGCGGTTTGCATTTCTTTGAACGCATCGGCATCCAGATACGCAGAGTGTGGGTCGAGATCAGACAGCATGCCAGCGATCGCACCATCAATCAGTTTTTTATCTGTGACGGGCTCGACATAATTATTTTTAATCGCAGACAAGACATTCGAGAATTGTCTTAATTCGTCAAGCGGCAAAGGCGCGCCGCGCTGCGCGAGCGCGGTGATCCCCATGCTGAGCAGGATGCCGGCCACAAGACCAACCGATACCAGACCAAAACCATGTATTTTGCGAGTGCCCATGCACGTTCCTGAGTTGAAAACCGTTGAAGCTAACTGCTTGCGGCTGCGCAACGCGTTTTAGCGCGCTAAAAGTTGGACAGGGTCGACCGCCGACCCACGATGCCGTATTTCGAAGTATAGAGCCGAATCCACCTGCCCACCGGTACTTCCTGCAAGGGCAATCGTCTCGCCGAGCTGCACCGTATCGCCAATTTGCTTAAGCAAACTTTGGTTATAGGCGTAGACGCTAAGATATTGCTGCCCGTGATCAATAATGATCAAATTTCCAAAACCACGCAACCAGTTTGCGTAAACCACCGTGCCCGAAGCCACAACCTGCACCGAGGCCCCTTCAGGCGCCCGCAGCAACACGCCACGCCAGACCCCGCCTTCGGGTCGGTTAGTGCCAAAGCGCGCGATCACTTGCCCCTTGACGGGCCAACGTAACCCAGGCTTGAGCCCTGCGCCAGTCGCTTGCGTTGAAGCAGTACGTTCGGCTGAGCGGGCAGACGCCGCCTCTGCCGCAGCGGCCTCGGCTTGCGCAGCTTGGCGCTCTTTGGCCTGGCTTGCTTCTTGGGCCTGTCGCCGCGCCTGCTCTTGACGCGCTTGTTCGGCCTGGCGTGCTGCCTCAGCTTTGCGGGCTGTTTCGGCGGCCTGCGCAGCCTCTCTGGCTGCCTCTAACTGCCCCGCGAGGTTGTCTACCAAGTCTGACAGCCGCTTGTCGTCTCGGCCAAGCGTTGCGGCTTCAGCGCGCTGCGCTTGTAATTGCCCTTCAATCCGGGCTAACACCGTGGCGCGCTCTCTTTTTTGCGCCTCGAGTAGTGTTTTTTGCTCGGTCGTTTCTTGCATCAGGCGCACCACATCCTGCCGCCGCAACTCGGTTTTTGCTTCAAGCTCGGCCAAACGTTCGATTTCGTTTTTGACCGCCGTCACCGCCAACGACCGCGCCCGCGAGATGTAATCCAGATAGGTCAAATCACGACCAATCTGCTGCGGGTCGTCGCCTGACAGCAAGGCCGTCCAGGGCGAAAGACCGCTTGAGTACTGCTTGCGTAATTGATTCGACAACTCATCGCGCCGTGCGACGAGCACGCCAAACTGTCGCTTAAATTGAACTTGCAACTCATCGAGCTCTGACTGCGCCTGGCGTAACTGCGTGCCCAGCTCGCCCAACCGTCGCGTGATCACCGAAATGGCCGCCTCAGAGACCTGCAGCGCATCGGCAGCCTCTTTACGCTGCGCCGCGCGTTCATCGAGTTCTTTTTGCAAAAGCCCAATACGTGCACGCAGCTCGACGCGCTCGCGCTCGACTTGGGCTTGTTGAGCGGCAATTTCGGCCGTAGAAGCGTGCGCAGCACCAAAAACCGCTAACCCACTGAGCGCCCCACACAGCCACCGCGTGAGCTGGCGCATGGGCTTAATCCTTTTTAGCTTTGCCTTGCGCCGCAACGGCCGCCATCGCCGCCGCGATTTCAGCGGGATCGCCCAAGTAGTAATGCCGGATGGGTTTTAAATCTTGATCGAGTTCATACACCAACGGTTGCCCAGTAGGGATGTTCAGATGAACGATCTCGTCGTCTGACACGCCATCAAGGTGCTTAATCAAGGCGCGCAAGCTATTGCCATGGGCAGCCACAAGCACCCTGCGGCCCGCGCGGATAGCGGGGGCGATGCTTTCGCTCCAGAAAGGCAATACCCGGTCTACGGTGTCTTTTAAGCACTCAGTTGCCGGCAACTGTTCGGGTGTGAGCTTGCTGTAGCGCGAATCAAACCGCGGGTGACGCTGGTCGTCTACGTCAAGGGGGTTGGGCGCAATCGCATAGGCACGACGCCAGATCAATACCTGCTCATCGCCATATTGCGCGGCCGTTTCGGCTTTGTTTAAGCCCTGCAGATCGCCGTAATGCCTCTCGTTTAAGCGCCAGCTGTTATGAATTGGCACATACATCGTACCCATGGCATCGAGCGCCAGCCAAAGCGTGCGAATTGCGCGCGTCAACACCGAGGTGTAGGCCAAATCAAAGCCGTAGCCTTTTTCTTTGAGTAATTCGCCCGCTTTGCGCGCTTGCTCGCGGCCGGCCTCGGTTAAATCGACATCAGTCCAACCAGTAAAGCGGTTTTCGAGATTCCATTGGCTTTCGCCGTGGCGCATTAAGACTAATTTATACATGGCTGGCACAGGTTAAAGTATGAGGGAGGACACCATTTTATAATTGTCTGACGCGTCACGCCCACCCTCCCCGATAATTTAGGGGTTAACCGTACTTATTTGGACACACCGTGGATTTTTTCTCCAATCAAAATAACCTGCTTCTGATAGCCGTCGCGCTAGGTTCGGGGCTGGCGCTCTCTTGGCCCATGATCCAGCGCAGCCGTGCTGGCGCGGCAATTTCAAGCACCCAAGCCGTACAAATGATGAACCATCAGCATGCGGTGTTAGTCGATGTTCGCCCCTCAGAGGCCTTTAATGCTGGTCACGTGCCCCAAGCCCGCAACGTGCCCTTAGGCGACTTCGAAAAAAAGGCCGCAGCCCTGCCCAAAAACAAACCGATTATTTTGATTTGCGATGTCGGCCGTAGCGCGCTCGGCGCAGCAACGCGCTTACGCAAACTTGGGTTTACTGAAGTTGTCACCCTTGATGGGGGACTAAAAGCCTGGATGACCGCCGGGCTACCTGTCACTGCTAATAAAACCGGAGCCTGATTATGTCTAAAGTTGTGATGTACACCACGGGTAATTGCCCCTATTGCTCGCGTGCTGAAATGCTCTTAACGCAACGCGGCGTGACAGAAATCGAAAAAATTCGCATTGACGTCGACGCTGAGCAGCGCACCCTGATGATGGAGCGCACGGGCAGACGCACCGTGCCACAAATTTATATCGGCGACACCCACGTAGGCGGCTTTGACGACCTCTCGGCGCTTGACCGCGAAGGCAAATTGATGCCTTTGCTCAACGGCTAATTGTCGTGCGTACACCGCTTAGCAAACTTGCCGTGCGATGTGCTCTGTTTCTAACGTCGCCACACACCCTAGCCCTACGATCATTTCCCCTCCCCTGAAATTAGAGAGTTATTTATGTCTGACCAAAACGCCCAAGCCGATCAAGCTCAAAATACCAACGCGCCTGTGTTCAACATGCAGCGTGTCTATCTCAAAGATCTGTCGCTTGAGATGCCCCATGCACCGAATATTTTTCTCGAACAAGAGGGCCCACAGGTCGAAGTCGCGATCAATGTTGGCGGCCAAGCGCTTGCTGAAACCGTGTTTGAATCGACCATCACCGTCACCGTCACCACGCGTATCGGCGAAAAGATTCTGTACCTTGTCGAAGCCACGCAGGGCGGGGTCTTTGAAATCGCAAACGTGCCCGCAGAGCAACTTGATCCACTGATGGGCATCGTGTGCCCAACCATGCTCTATCCCTACTTGCGCGCAAATATTGCTGATGCGATCACGCGTACCTCGTTGCCACCTCTGCACCTGGCCGAAGTCAACTTCCAGGCGCTGTTTGAACAGCGTATGGCAGAAGCAGCGCAAGCAGCCCCTGCGTCAAACGGCGCCAGCGAGTCAGGGCTTATCCTGCCACCCAGCGTGACGCGACAATAGCTTGATAGCCCCCCAACCGGCTGCGCCTAAGGGGTCGCCCTCGCAACAGCACGTCGCAGTGCTGGGCGCAGGCGCCTGGGGTACCGCGCTCGCCTGCGCGGCCACCCGACACGCTGCCACCATGCTGTGGGCGCGTGACGCCACGCTGGTGCACGCGATCAACACGCAGCACCTGAATGCACGCTACTTGCCTGCAATCAAACTTCCCAACTCTTTAGCCTGCACAACGAGTTTGACGCAGGCACTCGCGTATGCGCAAGGCGGGAGCGCGCCGGGGTTACTGATCTTAGGGGTGCCGCTCGCCGGGTTGCGTGCGCTGTGCGAGCAGCTTGCCGAGCAACTCGCGCAGCAAACACCACGGCTCGCCGGCATTCTTTACACCTGCAAAGGTCTTGAGGCCGACAGCGGTCAACTCCCCAGCGAGGTGGCCCGTTCAGCACTCGCCGCCGTGAGCGAGATTGCGACAGGCGTTTTATCAGGGCCTTCGTTCGCTCTAGAGGTGGCACGCGGGCTACCGGTCGCGCTCGCGGTGGCCAGTCATAGCACGGGCTTACGCGCTGCCGCGATTCAAGCGCTGCATGGAGACAATATTCGCATCTATGCAAGCGACGACGTCTTAGGCGTTGAGGTAGGCGGTGCACTCAAAAATATTGTGGCGATTGCCTGCGGTGTAGGCGATGGCTTAGGCTTGGGTACAAACGCGCGCGCCGCACTGATTACCCGTGGCTTGGCCGAAATCACCCGCTTTGGTGAAGCTCTGGGTGCGCAGGCAGCCACCTTCGCTGGCCTCACGGGCTTGGGTGATCTGGTCTTAACCGCGACCGGTGAGCTGTCTCGTAACCGGCAGGTTGGGCTCGCCATCGGGCAAGGCCAGACACTTGACGCGCTGCTGGCCTCGGGCCTGACCGCAGAGGGTGCGCGCTGCGCGCGTGCGGTCCGTGCGCGCGCGCGGACACTCAACGTCGACATGCCAATCACTGAAGCGGTGTGCAACGTTTTATTTGAAGGCATCAAGCCCCTTGATGCTGTCACAAACCTTTTATCGCGTCTCGCGACCACAGAATAAATGCGCCCTCATCTCTTTATCTTACTGCTCGCCTTGTTAACGCCCAACACTTGGGCGGCATGGCCGGCAGAGCGGCCGATTCATTTAGTCGTACCGTTTCCGGCCGGTTCGTCACCCGATTTGTTGGCGCGTCAGGTCGCAGACCCCTTAAGCAAAGCGCTCAAGCAAAGCATCGTGATCGAAAACAAACCGGGCGCTGGGGGCAACCTTGGTACGCGCCTCGTTGCACGCGCGCCCAACGATGGCTACACCTTGCTCTACACCATCAATGGTCCGCTAGTCACGGCGCCCAAGCTGTATCAAAAGACGTTGGGCTATGACCCTGCTATCGATCTTGCACCCATCTCGTTGGTGGCCACCAGCCCAAACGTTTTAGTGCTAGGCGCTGCGCTTAACCTCAACAGTACGGCCGAATTTGTACAGTACGCGCGCAGCCGACCCAATACCTTGAACTACGGTTCGGTGGGCGCGGGTAGCGCAGCGCACTTAGCGATGGAGCTATTTAAACAACAAGCTGGCCTTGAACTCTTACACGTGCCGTACGCAAGCTTTCCACAAATTACGACCGCCATGCTTGCTGGCGATATTCAAGCCGCCTTTATGGTGCCAGCGATCGCCATGCCACAAGCCAAAGTCGGTAAGCTCAAGGTTATAGGCGTCACCAGTTTGCTGGCCTCGGCCACTTTACCTGGGGTGATTCCGCTAGCGGCTCAAGGCTTTGAAGGCTTTGAGGCGATTTCTTGGCATGCCGTGCTAGCACCTGCCGGCACGGCCCCTGCAATTTTGCTGAGGCTGCAACAGGTGCTGACTGAAATTTTGGCCACCCCGGATATTCAAGATAAATTTTCAGCTCAGTATTTTTCTGCGGTAGGTTCAAGTGCCCAAGTGTTGCAAGCCTTGATGCAAACAGAAAAAACCCGCTGGGATGAGGTGATGGCGCGTTTGAATCTGTCTTTAGATTAAAACAGGCCATCTTTGCACTCGCCAAGCGGCGAGTGTCTGCGGGGCGCTGCTCGCACTCAGCCGCCTAGCTGGCGCTAAACGCCCCCAACAAAGCCTTGCTGTCGCCACGCCTCAAACACAACAATCGCCACGGCATTCGATAGATTCAAACTGCGCTGCGCCGGCAACATGGGCAGACGTATCGTTTGTTCAGGCTGAAACAAAGCACGCTGCGCGGGCGTGAGCCCAGCGGTTTCACAGCCAAACACAAATACGTCATCGGCCTGCAGTGCCATTTGGCCCACTAATTGCGTGGCTTTGGTTGTGATCGCAAAGACCCGCTCGCGCGGCGCACCGGTTGCAACGATTGCTAGCTCAAGCGAGTCGTGCACTTGCACCGGCTGCCACTCGTGGTAATCAAGGCCCGCGCGCTTGAGGCGCTTGTCATCAATTGCAAAGCCCAGTGGACGCACTAAATGCAAGCGCGCACCGGTGTTGGCGCACAAGCGGATCACGTTGCCCGTATTGGGGGGGATTTCAGGCTGTACCAGAATGACATCAATCATAGGCAGCATTTTGCCATGCGCGCGGCGTATGCGCGGCTGCCAGTCCGACCACGCCGGCAGCACCTGCGCTCAGCAATGCTTGTGCGGCTGTGTCCATCGTGTTGCCGGTCGTGACCACGTCGTCTACAAGCCCGATCCACACGCTAGGCACGGCGCTTCGGCAAACGTAGAGGCCAGCGACACTTTCGCGACGCGCAGGCGCGTTAAGCGTCTTCTGTGTATCGCTTTCACGTGTACGGATCAACCACTCTTGCCGCAACGAGTAACCGCTTAACCGAGCCAACTCGCGGGCCAGTTCACCCGCGGGGTTAAAGCCACGACGCTTGAGCGCGCTTTGGCTAGACGGTATCGGCACAAGCGCACTGAGCGGAACGCTCAGCTGGCAACCCCTCGCGCCGGCTTGCAGACGCCCCCACAAGAGACGCGCAAACAACCCAGCGTAAGCCAGGCGTGCGCCCTCTTTAAAACGCTGAATCAGCATGTCACCAGGGTAGGCGTAGTCGATTGCGGCTACAAGGCTGGCGTAACCTCGTGGGTGGAGCGCGCAGCGTGAGCATGTCGGGCTAAGCGCTGGGCCAAGCGTCTCGGGTGCCTCAGATTTTTTAATTGTTTCAGCTATCTTAAATAATTGAGGTGTCTGAACTGTTTTAGGTTTCGTGCGTGTCTTGTCGTTCTCAGCAACTGTCGTCAATACCGAGGCAGTAGACAGCACTTCAAAGCAAACTTTACAACGCACCTTTACACTCAAAGGCTCGGTAAGATCCTGTGCGCAGCCTGCGCACAAGTCGCCGCCACGCGCACCTAACCCACATAACGGGCAAGCAGAGGGCAAGCTTCGTAAAATCTTGCGTGAGATAGAGTACATTTTGATACCTTTGCTTCGAAGCGAACCTAGCATTCTCGCTCTGCAGCCTCTTTTTTTTTCTCACTACGCTCACAATGTCCACCCCCAATACGCTCCCGCTCAACCCTGCTCACGTCGCACGACAGTTCGGTCGACGCGGCGATTTATCTGCGGCGCAGTTTTTATACGGCGAGGTGGCGCGGCGCATGGATGAGCGGCTGCGTCTGGTACGCCTGCAACCTGAACAAATCCTGGATGCCGGCTGCGGCGCGGGGCAGCAAATAGGCCTGCTGCATAGTCGGTATCCCGCCGCCCGCTACCTTGGGCAAGATCACACTGCGACACTCTTGTTGCACGCGCAACAAGAAGCTAAAAAACATTTTTCAACTGGCTGGCGACAAAAGCTCGCGCAATGGCGTGGCGCCCCGGCCCAGACACAGTGGCTACAAACGGATCTGGCGCACACGGGGTTAGCGCCCGAAGCACTGGATCTTGTGTGGTCGAATCTGGCCTTGCACTGGCACGCCGCCCCCCACGACGTCTTGCAAGAGTGGGGGCGGATTCTGCGGGTGAATGGCCTGGTATTCTTTTCATGTTTCGGCCCCGCCACCTTGCAAGAGGTGCGCGCCGCGGCACAACAAGCAGGTCTCAAGACGGTCACGCCTAGCTTTGTCGATATGCATGACTTTGGTGATCTGCTGATTGAAAAAGGCTTTGCTGACCCGGTGATGGACCAAGAGGTATTGACCCTCACCTATGCCACGCCTGAAAAGCTGTTAGCAGACGTTAAAGCCTTGGGGGGTAACCCGAGCATCGGCAGGCGCTCTGGCCTGTTAGGGCGCGACCGGTATCAAGCTTTACTAAGCGCCCTCGAAGCACAGCGTAAAGCCGATGGTCGCCTGCACCTCACCGTTGAAGTTGCCTATGGGCACGCGTGGCGCAGCAGCACCTTGCGCGCCGCCTCTGGCGAAACCCGTATCAACGTGAGTGCCATCACGCGAACACCCCCGGCGCGTTAGCCAAAAAATGACAGGTAAGCCTTAAATCCCATGTAGATGGCTAGGCCAAACAACAGATAAGCAAAAATTCGCTTTAAGGTTTTAACGGGTAGCTTGTGCGCTGCGCGCGCGCCCATCGGTGCCAAGAACACACTAAACACTGCCAGCACAATCAACGCCGGCCAAAAAATATAACCCACCATCGTGGGTGGCAGGCCGCTTTTTCCCCAACCCGACCACACATACCCAATCGTATTAGCGAGCGCGATCGGAAAGCCCAAAGCAGCCGAGGTGCCGACCGCTTGATGCAACGGCACATTGCAGAAAAGCATAAACGGGACTGAAATAAAGCCGCCGCCGGCGCCCACCAAACCTGAAATGAAACCGATGGCACCACCCGAAGCGGCAGTGCCAACCGGGCCCGGCATCTGGCGCGAAGGTTTAGGTTTTTTATCTAACAACATTTGCAACGCAGAATAGGCGACAAATATTGCAAAAAATAATGCCAGCCAACCCGTTTTTAGTAGCGAAAAAAGCGCACCACCCGACACAAAGCCGCCCACCAAAATACCCGGTGTTAGAGCGGCCACAAGGTCCCAGCGCACCGCACCCTTTTTGTTATGGGCCCGCACGCTAGAAACAGAGGTAAAAAGAATGGTGGCCATCGAAGTTGCAATCGCGGCGTGCACCGTCAACTCAAGAGGCAAGCGCTGCCAAGTGAACAGCAGCGTCAAAAACGGCACTAAAATCATACCGCCCCCGATCCCTAAGAGCCCAGCGGCAAAGCCCGTCACACAACCTAAGACGGCCAAAGCCAACGCAAATATCGGATCCATATGATTTGTCTCAAGTTCAAAGCGCAGAAAGGGGCTTAGTATACTGATATGACCACCGGCGCTGAGGTCGACGATCTCCTCTGGTGCATTGTGCGCTCTGGCGCGAATCTCACAACGACACAACGGCTATGGATTCTCTTGATACTGAAGTTCTCAAACAAGCCCACCAATGGCTGGCAGACGGGCATGCTGTTCATCTCGCAACCGTTGTCAAAACGTGGGGCTCAGCACCACGACAGGCGGGCGCCATGCTTGCCGTACGTAAAGATGGCCGACTAGTAGGCTCGGTATCTGGCGGCTGTATTGAAGATGATCTGATCGCACGCGCAAAGGCCGGCGAACTGCCGGCACGACCCGAATGGGCAACCTATGGCGTATCGCAAGAAGAGGCCGCGCGCTTTGGTCTACCGTGCGGGGGCACCCTCAAGCTAGTGATTGAACCACTCACCGCAGAGGGTTGGCTCAATCGCGTCGTTGAAGTGACCTCAGCGCAACGACTCATCGGACGCTGGTTAGACTTGAGCACTGGCGAATCAACGCTCACTGAAGCCAAGCCGGGTCAGCTCACCGAGGTCAAAGAGCAGGGTTGTTATTTTGTGTACGGTCCGCATTGGCGCTTGTTGATTATCGGTGCTAATCAAACCGCAAAAGCCCTTGCACAAATAGCCACCATGCTTGAGTTTCAAGTATTGGTGTGCGACCCGCGCGAAGAATTCACAGCCGACTGGGATATGCCTGACGTCACCTTGCAACCTGGCATGCCTGATGATGCTGTGCTTGAGATCCAAACCGATGCACGCACGGCCATTGTCGCCATCACGCATGATCCCAAGCTCGACGACATGGCGCTGCTTGAAGCGCTACGCTCGAAGGCGTTTTACGTCGGCGCACTGGGCTCATCGCGCAATCAAACAAAACGACGCGAGCGTTTACTAAGCTTTGACCTCACTGAAGCTGACGTAGACCGCCTGCACGGCCCCGTGGGCCTGCAAATTGGCAGTCGCACCCCCGCAGAGATCGCGGTGGCCATTGCGGCTCAACTGGTGCAAGAGCGCCGTGTGTTTGAAGATGCTCGCGTAGGCGGCTTGGATACGCCACCAAAGACCACTTAACTACTACGCTTGCGGGCCTCGATGCCAAGCTGTTTAAGCTTGCGATACAGATGGGTGCGCTCGAGGCCAGTTTTATCAGACACGCGCGTCATACTGTTGTTTTCGCGGGCGAGATGATATTCAAAATAGACGCGCTCAAACTCGTCGCGCGCTTCGCGCAGTGGTTGATCAAGCGAGATGTTGCCAAGTAAACCTTGATCAGGCGGCAGCACCGCGGCCACAACAGGCGCAGGCATGGCAGCCAATAGTGGGGCCACTGCGGCCGGCGCCGCTTGCGCAGCGACCGAAGCAAAGGCACCTGAAGCAGATTTTGCAACCGTTGAGCGGCCACGCGCCAAACCCGTTGAAATCGTTTTAAGTAAACGCTGCAGGGTGATCGGTTTTTCAAGAAAATCAATCGCGCCGATTTTTGTCGCTTCGACCGCGGTATCAATCGTGGCATGACCGCTCATCATGATGACAGGCATGTCGAGTAACCCGGCTGCGTTCCATTCTTTCAATAAGGTGACGCCATCCGTGTCGGGCATCCAAATATCCAGCAGCACCAGATCGGGGCGCCCACGCAAACGCGCCGCTCGCGCTTGCGCCGCGTTTTCGGCCAATTCGATCGTATGTCCTTCGTCGTAGAGAATTTCGGAAAGTAATTCGCGAATTCCGATTTCATCGTCGACCACTAAAATTCTGGCCATAAACTTTTAATCACCTATTGCAAGCTTGCATTATCGTTATCTTGTGGCATTGCGTCTACTTGTTCTGTTAATTGCGTCAACAAAATCGACACCCGGGCGCCCCCTTCTTTGCGATTGGACACATCAATTCGCCCGTGATGCTCTTCGATGATTTTACGAACAATCGCCAAGCCCAAGCCAGTACCCTGCGTTTTTGTCGTGACGTACGGCTCGAACGCTCTTTGTAACACTTGTGCCGAAAAACCCGCACCGTTGTCAGCAACGGTAAAGCGCACTGCTGCCTGAGCGGCCATTTCAGCCCCTCCCGGCGGAATCATTTGCGTACTGACCCGGATCACGCCAGGGTGCGACACCTCAGCCAACGCGTCACGCGCATTGGCCAGCAGATTATGAACCACTTGCCGCAACTGCGTCGGATCACCCAAAATTACCGGCAAGGCAGGATCAAGCGAAACTTCGAGCTGCCAGGGCTCAGCCGCGTCTTGGACTTGTCCGCTCAGGGGATCCCAGCCATATAAGCCCAACACCTCATCGACCAGCGCATTAAAGTCGACCGGCACGAAGACCAGCGGCGGCTTACGCGCATACTCACGAAAATCATCGACCATGTGTTTCAGTGAACTCACCTGATTCACAATTGTGTTGGTGGCGCGCTCAAGTAGCTGCGCATCAAGCGGTTCAAGCTTGTGCGCAAGCTTCATCGCAAGGCGTTCGGCCGAGAGCTGAATCGGCGTCAGCGGATTTTTAATTTCGTGCGCCAGTCGACGCGCAACCTCACCCCACGCCACGCTACGACTCGCCGAGATGACTTCGGTGATGTCGTCAAACACCACCATGTAGCCATTTTCGCGGCCATCCACGTGTAACTGCGTACCGCGCGCCAACAAGGTCAGCGTAAACGCCTTGCCCTCTGGTCCTGGCTCTTGCAAGGTCAGTTCAAACTGCTCTTGCCAATGCGTGCGCTCTGAACCCATCGCCGTATGTTCAGAAAACGCCTGCCGAATTCGCTGCGCAAATTCATTCATACCGTCTACCGTCTGCAGCAAACGCCCGGGTGCCGTGCGTAAGTCAACTTTTAAGATCGATTGGGCACCCTGATTAAACGTGGTCAAACAAAACCGTTCGTCAAATACCAGCACGCCTGCCGACAGGTTCGCCAACACGCTTTCAAGATACACGTTTGAACGTTGAAGCTGGCTACGATTGGTTTCAACCATCCGACGCGCTTCGTCTAGCTGTCGGGTCATGGTGTTAAACGAACGCGTCAACTGACCCACTTCGTCGTTAGAGGGCGGCTCGGGTAACGCACGATAGTCGCCCACGCTCACGGCCTGCGTGCCCGAGGCTAAGGCCAATAGCGGACTGACTAATTTTTTGGATAAGTACAAGGCTACGGCGATTGCAGCAAACACCGCCAGCAATAGCGCCAGGGTCAGCGTCACACCAAACAAGTTGCGTAAACTTTGTCGAGACAAGGCCAGTTCTTGATAGTCACGATTGCCCTGTTGCACTTCGCTCGCGTTGCGAGCAATTTTTTCGGACACAGGTTGCACCAATTGCAGCCAGCGGGATTCAACGTTTACGCCCAGTAAGCTTTCAGTGCGTTCTGGTGCTGCCAGCGCCACAATCACCCTCAGTTGCAGACCGGGATCGACGGGTCCGCCTGCCAAGCTATCGCCCGTATCGGCATTTGAATAGCCACGCGTGACCCTGAGCTGATTCAAAATGGCAGCGGGCGGAGGCACGGGCGACAGCGCGCCGAGCTTATCGCTCGAAAAGGCGATCACACGCCCGCTACCACTAAACACCATTGCATCGACCGGGCCACTGGTCTCGCGTAACCGCGCCAACACGCCTGCGACCTCTGCATCGGGCGTGGCGTTGAGCTCGGGGGTCATCACGCGGGCACGCGACTCGAGCTCGGCGAGCTGTGAATCGAGCGCCGCTCGCGCCAGTGCCAAGCCTGATTCGAGCGCGGTATCGACCCGCACGTTGAACCACGATTCAATTGAGCGCGCCATAAATTGCAAAGACACGCCATAAATTAAAGTGCCTGGCAACACACCAATTAAAGCAAACGCCAAAGCAAAGCGCGCGGTTAGACGCGCGCCAAACAAACCACTACGCAGCTGTAACAGCAGGCGTATCGTAAGCGCCACGACCCAGACAAATAACGCCAGAGCAAGCGCCCCGTTCAGCCACAACAACAAACCTTGATACTGCGCCACTCGCGAAGCGTTGCCCGTTGACCAAGCCAGCAAGCCGAACAAGCCCGCACCACTGCTGATACCAATAAACAACGCCAGACGAAGTAATCTGTTCATGGGCGCCACCTCGCGGGTGCTTTAACCGGAGCGCTCACACCTGCCAGGCAGAACTGCATTGTCATTTGGCAGGTCCCGCCTGCTGAATCGAAAAATCAAAGGGCGCCCAAGGGCTTGCAATCGACCACGCGCTACGATTGGCTGCGGCCTCAAGCTGAAGGGACCGGGCAAGCTGCGACGCATCGAGACGCATTCTGATGCGCCCGTCATAGCGCTGGTTTTTATCAAACCGATCAGAGGGCGCCACAGGCCAACCACGCACTTGCCTGAGCACCGCCAACGCTTCATTGAGGGACTTCACTGGCAAAAACAAATCACCTGTTGTCACACGCCACTGTTGTGTCAGCGCGTTATAAGTCAAACGGCGCGTTAATGTCGCCTCGACCAGAACCCGGTCAAACCACCACCACCTTGGTGACGTAATTTTTAAATCAAAGGTGAAATAAAGCGGTACACCGCGCTCGGCGGCCTCGGTCACGACCCGGCCAAGTTCAAAGTTCAGGTCAAGATCAAGCGTCAACTGCCCCTCAGTAATCAAGGGTTCGATGCGCTCGATGCGAGGCTCTGCCGCATGGCTCAGCGTGGCAGCCAGGCACAACAACGCCGCAAGCGCACAGGCAAGGCCTCGCTTATATCCAAGCAACACCATCGCTCGAGCAGTCATTGTGTGATCAACGCCTAAACCTGTCTAGAAAACAAAGCATAAAAGAAACCATCTTGCCCTGCCGGATGCTCGGCATCGGCCAAGCACGGCAACAACTGGCCCGGTGCAGGCAATCGCACTGCCTGAGCATGACGCTTTAGAAAAGCCTGTGCCTGCGCCTCGCACTCTTGCGGAAAAATCGAACAGGTCACCAGTAATAATTTACCTCCGGGCGCAACCAAACTCCAGAGTGAATCCAAAATTTCTCGTTGTAATTTTGCAGTCGGCTTAAGATCTGTGACGCGACGCAACCAGCGTATGTCGGGATGGCGACGCACAATGCCCGAGGCCGTGCATGGCACATCGGCCAGTATTGCGTCAAAGGGCTTGCCGTCCCACCACGTATGCGCACGCATGGCGCTTTCGGCGATCAGCTCAACATCGTCATTGAGCAAACCCAAGCGTTCAAGATTTTGCTCAACGCGGCCCATCCGTGCGTTATCGATGTCAAGCGCGGTGAGTTTGAGTGCAGCGAGTTCAAGCATGTGTGCGGTTTTGCCGCCCGGGGCCGCGCACGCATCCAACACACGCATGCCGTCTTTTAGCTCTAGCAAGGGGGCAGCAAGTTGTGCGCCTGCATCTTGCACCGACCACCAACCCTGCGCGTAGCCCGGCAATGCAGCAATCGGCCGTGGCACATCGAGTACTAAGCCGGCCACACCGAAAGGCGTTGCAGCGATGCCGGCGTCGGTAAAGGCTTGCTCAACGGCCTCGCGCGTGGTCGCCCGCAGGTTGACCCGAAGTGTTAACGGCGGATGCACATTGGCCGTCTCAAGCAGGCGCTGCCAATCTTGTGGGTAAGCCGTTTGCAGCGCTTCAATCCACCACTTAGGATGGTTGTACTGGGCTTCAAGGTCTTGTGCGAGTTGCGACAGCAACGCGGCACGCTCGCGCTGAAAGCGGCGCAAGATCGCGTTGACTAAGCCTTTGAAATTCAGCGTATCGCGCTGCCCTTGCGTGGCCTCTACCGCCTGATCCACCAAGGTATGCGCCGTGTAAGTGGGTGCGGTGGGGTCACGCTCAGCAGGGTCGCTCAGCGCGACCTCGAGCAGCAAGAGGCTTAAGCCCAACAGCGCAAAGACGGTGGGATTTGGCGGCACGCGATCAAGTAGCAGCCGGCGCAACGCCATCGCCTGGCCCCAGTGCCGCATGGCATAAAAGCTTAAGGACTGCGCAGAAGGGCGTAATTCGGGTCGAACGTCGAGCAAGGCTTCAGTCAACGACTGTCCGGTTTCAACAGCACCGATGGCGCGCGCGGCGGCCAATAAACTATCAGAGAGTGCGGGGGCAGCTTGTGTCATAGGTTGATTGTAGGGGTTCGCGTCGATCGCGGGTAAAATCTCGATCTCTTTCATGTGGGCTGCGGCCTGCCAGGTGACGTGCCATGTCCTCTCCCAAAGTCGGTTTTGTTAGTCTCGGTTGCCCTAAAGCGCTTGTCGACTCAGAGCGCATCCTCACACAATTGCGCACCGAGGGCTATGTCATTGTTCCCGACTACAACAACGCCGACGTGGTGGTGGTCAATACCTGCGGCTTTATTGATAGTGCCAAAGCCGAGTCCTTAGATGCGATCGGCGAGGCCATCGCCGAAAACGGCCGAGTCATTGTGACCGGCTGTATGGGCGTCGACGAATCGGTCATTCGTGCCGTACACCCCAGTGTGCTGGCCGTGACGGGGCCGCAACAATACGAACAGGTCGTGCGTGCGGTGCACGAAGCGGCACCGCCTAACCCCTTGCACGATCCGTTTACAGACTTGGTGCCGCCACAAGGGATCAAGCTCACCCCGCGCCACTACGCTTATCTCAAAATTTCTGAAGGCTGTAACCATCGCTGCAGTTTCTGCATCATCCCCTCGATGCGCGGCGATCTCGTCAGCCGCCCCGTGGGTGATGTGCTGGACGAAGCCCAGCGCTTGGCGCGTGCCGGCGTCAAAGAATTGCTGGTGATTTCACAAGACACCAGCGCCTACGGCGTAGACGTCAAATACCGCAGCGGCTTCTGGAACGGCCGTCCCGTTAAAACCCGCATGACCGAGCTTTGCTCAGCCTTATCCGAGTTAGGTATTTGGGTACGCCTGCACTATGTGTACCCCTACCCCAATGTCGACGAAGTGATTCCGTTGATGGCCGAAGGCAAAATTTTGCCTTATCTCGATATTCCGTTTCAGCACGCCAGCCCGCGCATTTTGAAGGCCATGAAACGCCCCGCCTTTGAAGATCGCACGATGGCGCGGATTCATCGCTGGCGCGAACAATGCCCCGACATCACCTTGCGCTCAACGTTTATTGTGGGATTTCCCGGCGAAACTGAAAGCGAATTTCAGTACCTGCTTGACTGGATGTCAGAGGCTCAACTCGACCGCGTTGGCTGCTTTCAATATTCGCCTGTCGAGGGTGCCTCCGCCAATGCACTTGAGGGTGCTGTGCCGGATGAGATCAAGCAAGAGCGTTACGACCGCTTCATGGCCCACCAGCAAGCCATCTCAACTGAACGCCTTGCGCGTAAAGTCGGTAAAGAATTTGACGTGCTCATCGACGAGGTCGACGACGAAGGCGCCGTCGGGCGCTCAAGTGCTGATGCCCCCGAAATCGATGGTAGCGTCTTTGTGGATAGCGCCGTGCCCCTGAAGCCAGGCGATATGGTGCGGGTGCGGGTCACTGACTCTGACGAGTACGACTTGTGGGCTGAAAAGATTTAGTGGGGTCACGATGCCTGCAGCCACAACCCTGCCTTCTGACATAAACCCAACCCCCTTGCGCGTTGGGTTTGCTGGCACGCCTGAGTTCTCGGCGCTAGCACTTCGGGCGATTCTGGCAGCGGGGTTTAAGGTGCAGTTAGTGCTCACTCAGCCTGATCGCCCTTCAGGGCGTGGCCTTAAGCTCACACCTAGCGCCGTCAAGCAGTGCGCCCTTGAGCATGACATCGCAGTCGTACAGCCGCGCAGCTTGCGGCTTGACGGCAAATATCCAGACGAGGCACGCAGCGCTGAAGTGGCTCTTCAGGGGGCTCAACTCGACGTTTTAGTGGTTGCCGCTTATGGCCTCATCTTGCCAAGCTGGGTCTTAACCACGCCGCGTTACGGCTGCCTGAATATTCACGCGAGCCTGCTGCCGCGCTGGCGCGGTGCGGCGCCGATTCAGCGCGCCATCGAAGCCGGCGACACCAAAACGGGCGTCACCATCATGCAAATGGACGAAGGCTTGGATACCGGCGCTATGCTGTTGGTTGAGCCTTTGGCCATCACCGACACTGAGACTGCGGCTACGCTGCACGATAAATTAGCCGAGCAAGGGGCTCGCCTCATTGTGGCGGCTTTGCAAGCGCTGCCCATTGGGACCTTAACCGCGCAACCCCAACCGCTTGAGGGCGCGACCTATGCCTCAAAGCTCGACAAAGCCGAGGCCGCGCTTGATTTCACCCAATCGGCCGTACAACTTGCTCGACGAATTCGTGCCTTTAACCCAGTGCCGGGTGCAACACTCCGACTGCCGGCCATCGACG
>Ga0209768_10000108_pt1 | contig 52599 bp, 47 predicted proteins | sample LauGreSBDMM110SD_3_FD_187564 | JGI IMG/M metagenome (GOLD analysis project Ga0209768, IMG submission 187564) | Freshwater lake microbial communities from Lake Michigan, USA - Sp13.BD.MM110.SD (SPAdes) (version 2) | ecosystem: Environmental > Aquatic > Freshwater > Lake | place: Lake Michigan... | reverse complement strand
GCTTAGAGAGCACCGTGGTGATTGCTGCGGTGAGGGTGGTCTTACCATGATCGACGTGACCAATGGTGCCAACGTTAACGTGGGGTTTAGTCCGTTCAAATTTTTCTTTTGCCATTTTGGGTGCCTTGTAATCTACTTAATTCAAATTGAGTCACACTAAAAAACATCACTACAAAAACTGGTGCCCATGGGCAGGATCGAACTGCCGACCTCTCCCTTACCAAGGGAGTGCTCTACCACTGAGCCACATGGGCAGCGTACATACATCACACTGCATCGATACTGATCTTGCACAACAAAAGCTGGAGCGGGTGAAGGGAATCGAACCCTCGTCATAAGCTTGGAAGGCTTCAGCTCTACCATTGAGCTACACCCGCAGTATTACTGCTTAATTACATCCACTCATACTTCACTTATTCCGCTCTTACTTCATTGCTACCAATTCATCTGGTGGAGAGAGTTGGATTCGAACCAACGTAGGCGTAAGCCAACAGATTTACAGTCTGCCCCCTTTAGCCGCTCGGGCATCTCTCCGGGAACCAAACATTTTCTCCTGTTCGGCCACTACTGTCAATCTGCAAGTCCTTCTTTCACAAGTGAAAACGCCCAGACCGTAGGGGTCTGGGCGTCACACATTGGTGCCCGGCAATTACCTACTTTCACACGGGTAATCCGCACTATCATCGGCGTTGAGTCGTTTCACGGTCCTGTTCGGGATGGGAAGGGGTGGTTCCAACTCGCTATGGTCACCGGGCGTAGAGGGTAGGTTGTTTTGATACACAAAACAACCCAATTTGAGCAAGCAATGTTACTTATATTAGTGATAGCGACTTGAATCACGCAAACTTCAGCACAATGGTGCTGGTTATAGGATCAAGCCTAACGGGCAATTAGTATCAGTTAGCTTAACGCATTACTGCGCTTCCACACCTGACCTATCAACGTTGTGGTCTTCAACGACCCTTTATGGAGGTTAAACCTCCGGGAGATCTTATCTTCAGGCAAGTTTCCCGCTTAGATGCTTTCAGCGGTTATCTCTTCCGTACATAGCTACCCTGCGATGCTTCTGGCGAAACAACAGGTACACCAGCGGTACGTCCACTCCGGTCCTCTCGTACTAGGAGCAGCCCCCGTCAAATCTCCAACGCCCACGGCAGATAGGGACCAAACTGTCTCACGACGTTTTAAACCCAGCTCACGTACCTCTTTAAATGGCGAACAGCCATACCCTTGGGACCGGCTACAGCCCCAGGATGAGATGAGCCGACATCGAGGTGCCAAACACCGCCGTCGATATGAACTCTTGGGCGGTATCAGCCTGTTATCCCCAGAGTACCTTTTATCCGTTGAGCGATGGCCCTTCCATACAGAACCACCGGATCACTATGTCCTGCTTTCGCATCTGCTCGACTTGTCAGTCTCGCAGTTAAGCACGCTTATGCCATTGCACTATTATCACGATGTCCGACCGTAACTAGCGTACCTTCGAACTCCTCCGTTACACTTTGGGAGGAGACCGCCCCAGTCAAACTGCCTACCATGCACTGTCCCCGATCCAGATAATGGACCTAGGTTAGAACCTCAAACACACCAGGGTGGTATTTCAACGTTGGCTCCACCGAAACTAGCGTTCCGGCTTCAAAGCCTCCCACCTATCCTACACAGATCTGTTCAAAGTCCAATACAAAGCTACAGTAAAGGTTCATGGGGTCTTTCCGTCTTTCCGCGGGGAGATTGCATCATCACAAACATTTCAACTTCGCTGAGTCTCTGGAGGAGACAGTGTGGCCATCGTTACGCCATTCGTGCAGGTCGGAACTTACCCGACAAGGAATTTCGCTACCTTAGGACCGTTATAGTTACGGCCGCCGTTTACTGGGACTTCAATCAAGAGCTTGCACCCCATCATTTAATCTTCCAGCACCGGGCAGGCGTCACACCCTATACGTCCACTTTCGTGTTTGCAGAGTGCTGTGTTTTTATTAAACAGTCGCAGCCACCTTTTTATTGCAACCCTTTTGCCCTCCTGTTGTTCACAGTTAAGCTACTTGGGCGTACCTTATCCCGAAGTTACGGTACAAATTTGCCGAGTTCCTTCTCCTGAGTTCTCTCAAGCGCCTTAGAATACTCATCTCGCCCACCTGTGTCGGTTTGCGGTACGGTCTCGTTAGACTGAAGCTTAGAGGCTTTTCTTGGAACCACTTCCAATTGCTTCGTGAGCAAGCTCACTCGTCCCACACCCTTGATTTACGCTACCGGATTTACCTAATAGCCATCTCCAATGCAGGAACCGGGACATCCAACACCCGGACAACTCTCCGCGATCCGTCCCCCCATCGCATCTAACGACGGTCAAGGAATATTAACCTTGTTCCCATCAGCTACGCATCTCTGCCTCGCCTTAGGGGCCGACTCACCCTACGCCGATGAACGTTGCGTAGGAAACCTTGGGCTTACGGCGAGGGGGCTTTTCACCCCCTTTATCGCTACTCATGTCAGCATTCGCACTTCTGATACCTCCAGCACGCTTTACAACGCACCTTCACAGGCTTACAGAACGCTCTCCTACCATCACTTACGTGATTCGCAGCTTCGGTAACTGGCTTAGCCCCGTTACATCTTCCGCGCAGGACGACTCGATCAGTGAGCTATTACGCTTTCTTTAAAGGATGGCTGCTTCTAAGCCAACCTCCTGACTGTTTTAGCCTTCCCACTTCGTTTCCCACTTAGCCAATTTTAGGGACCTTAGCTGGCGATCTGGGTTGTTTCCCTCTTGACACCGGACGTTAGCACCCGATGTCTGTCTCCCGTGCTTACACTCATAGGTATTCGGAGTTTGCTATGGCGCGGTAATCCGCAATGGACCCCACAACCATTACAGTGCTCTACCCCCTATGGTGATACACGAGGCACTACCTAAATAGTTTTCGGAGAGAACCAGCTATTTCCAGTTTTGTTTAGCCTTTCACCCCTATCCACAGCTCATCCCCTAACTTTTCAACGTTAGTGGGTTCGGTCCTCCAGTACGTGTTACCGCACCTTCAACCTGGCCATGGATAGATCAACTGGTTTCGGGTCTACACCCAGCAACTAACGCCCTATTCGGACTCGCTTTCGCTACGCCTTCCCTATGCGGTTAAGCTTGCTACTGAATGTAAGTCGCTGACCCATTATACAAAAGGTACGCAGTCACCCCTTACGAGGCTCCTACTGTTTGTATGCATGCGATTTCAGGATCTATTTCACTCCCCTCCCGGGGTTCTTTTCGCCTTTCCCTCACGGTACTTGTTCACTATCGGTCGATTACGAGTATTTAGCCTTGGAGGATGGTCCCCCCATGTTCAGACAGGATTTCACGTGTCCCGCCCTACTTGTCTCTAGCCTAGTACCACACATCACTTTTCGCATACGGGGCTATCACCCTTTATTGCCGGACTTTCCATTCCGTTCTGCTAAATGTTGTGCTATCACTAGAAGGCTGATCCCATTTCGCTCGCCACTACTTTGGGAATCTCGGTTGATGTCTTTTCCTCTCGCTACTTAGATGTTTCAGTTCACGAGGTTCGCTCCACACACCCTATGTATTCAGATGTGGGTGCCGCAAAAGCGGCGGGTTTCCCCATTCGGAAATCTTCGGATCAAAGCTTGTTTGCCAGCTCCCCGAAGCTTATCGCAGGCTACAACGTCCTTCATCGCCTGTAATCGCCAAGGCATCCATCACATGCACTTATTCACTTGATCCTATAACGAGCACCATTACTAGCACCAGTTACAGGTTTAACTTCTACTTCTGACATGTTTGCCGTAATCCAAACTTGATAAAACTCATTTGTATTACTGATGATTCAATCACTACCCATATTACTTGTTGTTTGATGCACTCTCAAAGATGCATCAAACGCATTGCTTACTCAAATTGTTAAAGAACAGCCATAAATGGCAAAACAAAACACTGCATCAATGCTTTGTTTTGACATTTAATGATGGTGGAGGATGACGGGATCGAACCGACGACCCCCTGCTTGCAAAGCAGGTGCTCTCCCAGCTGAGCTAATCCCCCATCGACCGCGGTCTGTATGCCCCCTTGATGGTGGGTCTGGTAGGACTTGAACCTACGACCCCCGCCTTATCAAGACGGTGCTCTAACCAGCTGAGCTACAGACCCGTGGCGTTTTTTGTCAACCGATAAGTGTGGGCACTAAAGCTCCAGCATCATTCTCTAGAAAGGAGGTGATCCAGCCGCACCTTCCGATACGGCTACCTTGTTACGACTTCACCCCAGTCATGAACCCTGCCGTGGCAATCGCCCCCCTTGCGGTTAGGCTAACTGCTTCTGGCAAAACCCACTCCCATGGTGTGACGGGCGGTGTGTACAAGACCCGGGAACGTATTCACCGCGACATGCTGATCCGCGATTACTAGCGATTCCAGCTTCACGTAGTCGAGTTGCAGACTACGATCCGGACTACGATGCGTTTTAAGAGATTAGCTCCCCCTCGCGGGTTGGCAACCCTCTGTACGCACCATTGTATGACGTGTGAAGCCCTACCCATAAGGGCCATGAGGACTTGACGTCATCCCCACCTTCCTCCGGTTTGTCACCGGCAGTCTCTTTAGAGTGCTCTTGCGTAGCAACTAAAGACAAGGGTTGCGCTCGTTGCGGGACTTAACCCAACATCTCACGACACGAGCTGACGACAGCCATGCAGCACCTGTGTTCACTTTCCCTTACGGGCACCTAATGTATCTCTACTTCGTTAGTGACATGTCAAGGGTAGGTAAGGTTTTTCGCGTTGCATCGAATTAATCCACATCATCCACCGCTTGTGCGGGTCCCCGTCAATTCCTTTGAGTTTTAATCTTGCGACCGTACTCCCCAGGCGGCTGACTTCACGCGTTAGCTACGTTACTGAGAATGTAAATTCCCAACAACTAGTCAGCATCGTTTAGGGCGTGGACTACCAGGGTATCTAATCCTGTTTGCTCCCCACGCTTTCGTGCATGAGCGTCAGTGTTATCCCAGGGGGCTGCCTTCGCCATTGGTGTTCCTCCACATATCTACGCATTTCACTGCTACACGTGGAATTCCACCCCCCTCTGACACACTCTAGCTATACAGTCACAGACGCCATTCCCAGGTTAAGCCCGGGGATTTCACGCCTGTCTTGTATAACCGCCTGCGCACGCTTTACGCCCAGTAATTCCGATTAACGCTCGCACCCTACGTATTACCGCGGCTGCTGGCACGTAGTTAGCCGGTGCTTATTCTTCAGGTACCGTCATTCGCAGACTGTGTTAGAGCTGCTGTTTCTTCCCTGACAAAAGAGCTTTACAACCCGAAGGCCTTCTTCACTCACGCGGCATTGCTGGATCAGGGTTGCCCCCATTGTCCAAAATTCCCCACTGCTGCCTCCCGTAGGAGTCTGGGCCGTGTCTCAGTCCCAGTGTGGCTGATCGTCCTCTCAGACCAGCTACTGATCATCGCCTTGGTGAGCTTTTACCTCACCAACAAGCTAATCAGACATCGGCCGCTCTAATCGCGCGAGGCCTTACGGTCCCCCGCTTTCCCCCTCAGGGCGTATGCGGTATTAGCGCAACTTTCGCTGCGTTATCCCCCACGATAAGGTACGTTCCGATGTATTACTCACCCGTTCGCCACTCGCCACCAGGTGCAAGCACCCGTGCTGCCGTTCGACTTGCATGTGTAAGGCATGCCGCCAGCGTTCAATCTGAGCCAGGATCAAACTCTTCAGTTTAATTCCTGTGAACCTTGCGGTTCGTCGCACTCATTCAAGAAATTGACTTGGTAATAAAACCAAATCTTTTTACTGTCTATGAGTACTGTTTATTTACATCTGTCCCGAAGGACTGGATGCCTTTACTCAGTACCCACAATTATCGGTTGACTAATTTTTAAAGAAGGCTGACCCAAAACTACGAAAAATCAGCGAAGTCCATGACTATGACATACCCTTAGATATATGTCAACACCTTCTCACGATTATTTCATTACTTTCTTACAAAAAAGCAGGTGTTTTTTGTAAGCCTTTTATAAAATCAAGGGCTTATGTGCGTAGGATTCTGCGAAACCCAAAAGTCTGAAAATCAATGCTCTATAAATTAAGTGTAAACCCTTAGTTTTGAGAGCCAATTTCTATTTTTTCTTGCCTGCCTCCAAATAAACTTTTCCCAAGGCTGAAGAGGGTGAAAGTTTGCTTAATTTGTAGTCGGATTAGTATCCGGCTGGGATGTTCTGGCCTTACCCTCTTTTTCTAGGCGCTGCTTTTCTGCCTCAGAAATAATGTCAAAAAAGGCAATAACTTGTCTTACCCCGTTTACTTTACTAACCAATTGCTTGGCTTTATCTGCCTCTTGTTGGGTTAGCATCCCCATCAAATAAACTCGGCCACCCTCCACCGATATGTTCATCGAGTTTGAAGGAATGTCCGCGCTAAAGACAAGCTGTGTCTTAATGCTCGAGGCTAGATAAGAGTCGCTAGCCCGCGCGCCGAACGTGCTGTTAGGTCCAATAATGATTTCATTAAATAAGGAGCGCACATTTTTCATTGCCTTTACATCAGCGCTTGCTTGATTTTTTATGGGTTCGTCTTTTGCTTCGCCAATTAACAACACTTTTTGATTAAACGATACGACCACAATATGGGCGTTATCACCAAATTTTCTTGCGAGCTGGCTGTTTGCCTCAAGCTCAATTCCCAAATCGATGGCTTGTACAGCAGACGTTCTTCGATCGGCCAAAATGGTTGCGCCGCCAACCATGCCACCAACAATAAAAACTCCGCAAGCAGAAAGTTGGGTAGCTATGAGCGCAAGAGATACAGCATTAATCCATCGGGGCATTTTTATTCCTCATCAAATAAAACATGGTCAACTCCATCACAGAGGCAATGCAACAATAATAAATGTGTCTCTTGAATACGCGCTGTGCGAGAAGCAGGAACGCACAAATGAACATCCTCTCCACTTAATAAGCTAGCCATCTTTCCTCCGCCATTACCCGTCAACGCAATAATATGAATACCTATTTTTTTAGACGCCTCAATTGCTTTAATCACATTCTTAGAATTGCCGGATGTGGAGATTGCAATCAAAATATCGTTTGCCCGTCCAATGCCACGAACCTGTTTACTAAATACATCCTCGAAGCTGTAATCATTCCCAATGGCAGTTAAGATAGAGGTGTCGGTAGTTAATGCAAGCGCGGCTAACTCGCGACGTTCGCGTTCAAAACGCCCCATTAACTCTGCAGCAAAATGCTGGGCATCTGCAGCAGACCCGCCGTTGCCGCACGCCATTACCTTGCCACCCTCATGTAGACATTTACTCATTAAAACTGTTGCTTTAGCCACTTGCGTTGGTAAGAGAAATGAACCTTCTTGCTTTACAGAAATACTATCTGCAAAATGCTGCCCTGCTCTAGCCGTAAGCCGATCGATTGATTTCATTTTCATATGACTATTATGCTCTGATTAGGCCAGTTTTATCTCTAAAGTAGATGGTGTTCTTTCCCGATATTTACAGGGATAATCAATTTTATAAGGCTTTATTTCTCCATGGACAAAACCATCCTACATTTTCTCTCAGAGCAAGAACTTCCCGGTGCTGCGCTCTATGTGGTTGCGTCGCCGATTGGCAATTTAGGAGATATCACCCTTCGAGCCCTGCATGTTTTGAATCATGTCGATGGCATTGCCTGTGAAGATACCCGACACAGCGCTCAACTATTAAAACAATTTGATATTCGAAAGCCGCTTCTTGCCTTGCATGAGCACAATGAAATGGAGGGTGCTGCTGCTCTAATAGGCCATCTTCATATTGGGCAGCGCTGGGCTTATTTATCTGATGCTGGCACCCCAGGAATTTCTGATCCTGGAGCGCGTCTTGTAATGCAAGTTAGGGCGGCAGGATTTCGGGTAATTCCTATTCCTGGGGCAAGCGCACTTAGTGCTGCCTTATCGATTGCCGGGTCCCTCATGGTGGAGTCCAATGGCCAATTCCAATTCCTTGGGTTTTTGCCAACTCAAAATAAGGAGCTTCAACAAACCATCGAACAAATGATTCAAAACCCCCTGCCCACTGTGTTTTATGAAAGCCCTCACCGACTAACCAAGACACTTCTCAAATTGAGGGCGCTAGTTGGTGACGAACGCGGGGTTTTTATAGGACGGGAACTGAGTAAAAAATTTGAGAGCATTCATCTGCTAAAACCTAACGAGATCGAACTTTGGCTTGAAAACCCTAACAATCTCAAGGGGGAGTTTGTTGTGATGCTCAGTGGCGCCCAACAAAAAAATGTTGACTCAGGTCTTGCGGGGCCCAATCAGCTGGCAAGGCTCTTGGGACAACATATGAGCAGCAAAGATATTGCCGCTACCTTAAGTGCCATGTATGGATTAAGCAAAAATGATGCCTATCAAATGGCCCTGTCCCTTAAGGATAAAGATTAAGAGCCTTACTTAGTAGCGGGTTTTTCTGCTGGAACCTTTGGCTCGGAAAACTTGCCGCCCGCTGAATTAGCAAGGTAGACAACCGAGCGTGCAATTTCATAATCACTAATGTCGGTCGGATTTGCGCCACCTCGCGCAGGCATCGCCCCCTTACCCTTCATAACGGAAGTGTACAAAGCCTCGTAACCTTTGCCAATGCGGCCGCCCCATGATGAGGCATCAGCAAACTTAGGGGCTCCGGCAGCACCAGAGTTATGGCATGAGGCGCATACGGCCTTATAAACCGCCTCCCCTGTGAGTATTTCACGTGGCGCACTGGCATCTTTAAAGTTTAACTGCCCCACAGGCTTAATGAGTGCCAAGGTGGTCTGTTCTGAACTGTTGGTATCTACTTTTTTTCCACTGCTGACATAGACAATTAGTAGAAAAATGATGATCAACGGTATAAAAAAACTTGCAATCACTGCAATAGAAAGCTGTTTTATGTTTTTAATTAAACTTCCGTGCTCTTCGCTCATAATGATTAATTGGGTTATCTAGTAAACAAATTTGACGAATTTTGATTATACCGAGTGCATTATGAATGGAGGCACTTACAATAAGCCTGTTCGCCGAAATTGGCGCCCGTAGCTCAGTGGATAGAGTATTGGCCTCCGAAGCCAAGGGTCGCAGGTTCGATTCCTGCCGGGCGCGCCAAAATTAGGGCAGCACAGGTCCTGTAACACCAAAAACCTAAAAAACCACTATTATTTGGGCTAACTTAGAAAGTAAATGTGTCTGAAATAAATAGCGCCCTCCATACTGGTCAAGCATTGGCCAACACAGCAACGCCCTTGAGTCCGGAGCTCCCACTCCCTCATCGTCGCGTAATCCGCTCTTGGCTCACACCCATGACCGAAGGACAAACACTTAAAGCAATTGCTCTGCTGACACTAGATTCACTGCTATGGCTTGCTTGTATTGCAGCAACTGTTTACTTTGAAAACATTCTAATTAAAGTTTTGTTTGGCATTGTTGCCGGTTTTATAACGGGCCGCATTTTTATTCTAGGCCATGACGCTTGCCATCAAAGCTTCACTCCATACCGCAATTTGAATAAAGTATTGGGAAGAATTGCCTTTTTACCCTCCTTGACGCCATATAGCCTATGGGATATCGGTCACAACGTAGTCCATCATGGACAAACTAATTTAAAGGGCTTTGATTTTGTCTGGGCACCACTCGCCAAAGATGAATACGATGCACTTCCGCCATGGCGTAAAGCCCTTGAGCGTCACTACCGCAGTGGCTGGGGGCCGGTTACCTATTATTTAGTTGAAATTTGGTGGAATAAAATGTTCTTCCCCAATAAAAAATATAAGCCGGCAGAACGCTCCATCTTTCTAAAAGATAATCTCTTGGTAAGCGCCTTTGCCCTTATCTGGCTTGGCGCCTTGGTTGCCTCAGCCGTTAGTACTGGGCAATCCCTTACCCTCGCACTTCTTTGCGGTTTTGTTGTGCCATATTTATTTTGGAATGGGATGATTGGTTTCGTGGTGTATGTGCATCACACCCACCCTTCAGTTGCTTGGTATGACAATAAAGCCGAATGGCTTCGTGCCCAGCCTTTTGTGTCAACTACGGTTCATTTGACGTTTAATTTTTACTGGGGTGCATTAATGCACCACATCATGGAGCACACTGCTCATCATGTCGATATGAGCGTTCCGCTTTATAACTTGAAAGCAGCTCAAAATCGCCTCGAAACCTTGCTTCCAGATAGAATTATTGTTCAGCCATTCTCTTGGAAATGGTATTTTGATACCGCTAAAACCTGCAAGCTTTATGATTTCAAAGAAAAGGCTTGGTTAGACTTTGACGGCAATAAAACGGCTGATTCTGTTCGGGTTCTGTTAAGCCCCTCTGGCAATGGGGAAACGAGGTAAAATAGTGGTTTAGAGCAGATTTATCAGATTCCGTTATGACCACTTCTACCACCCCAGCACCAACCCAAGATACCTCTCCCAGCCTAAAATTTTGCTCGTCTTGCAGTCGGGAAAAGCGCTTAGAGGGCGGTACCTGGATACCAACAAGCAATCGAAAGCAGCGCTGGATTTGCGCTAGCTGTCTCTATAATCGTACCCATCGAACGGGTTCCGCAAAGACCTAAATCCCGCCCCATAAGGTTTACCTGAGCTTTTTAGAGTTTTCTTTTTTCAGATCAATGTTAGTCTCTCAACGTTTTGTCATAACAATACGTTCTCGTCATGTAGATTCAATAGCGTTGGTAACTACAAATAAAATATTGAATGAATGATTTAGAACCGCTTTTATTTGCCAGCACGCACGAGTGGGTCAAGGTGGGTGCGGATGGAATGTATTGGGTTGGTATTAGCAATCATGCGCAAGAGGCTTTGGGAGATGTGATGTTTGTACAGCTTCCAGAGCTCAGAGCCGAGGTTATTCAAGGTCAAGCATGTGCAAGCATTGAGTCCTTAAAAGCAGCAAGTGATATTCACGCGCCAATCAGCGGCACGATTGTGGAAGTGAATCAATTAGCTATCGACGCACCTGAAACAATTAACGCTAAACCGTATGAGGTATGGCTTTTTAAAATTAAGTGCAAGGGTGAAATGTTAATTGCTTCGGAGCTTGGTGCACTACTTAGCCCCGCTGCTTACGATACCACCCTCTAATATTAGATTAGCAATGGGTCGCGTTCAATAGACCAGCGCACCTTACCCTGTTTGGTAATTCTTCCAGTGGACTGCTTACGAAGAAATTCATCGAGGGCATTGAGTTGGGTCTGTAATTGAGTCCTGCTTTCTGCCTCAATTAACAACTGAGCGCGCTCCTTACCGGCTACTTTGGCCAGAGCTTTTGGCACGGGATCAAAACAAACCAATCGACCTTGATTAGGGCTATTTTTTTCTATGTGTACTTTTGCCCCCGCTAGAAAACTCAAGGAATCGGCCATATGTGTTGATTGTGCATGTACTAAAGCTTGACTAACATAGGGCGGCAGGCGGCTATCTTGACGTTCTTTGAGAAGATGCTTCATAAACCCTGCAAGATCGTAATTGCGTAAATATTGGTAGACTGGATCGCTGGGATAACGTGTCTCGATCAGCATCTTAGCTTGTTCACCCCCCGAGCGTCCGGCGCGGCCTGCTACCTGGACCAGTTGGGCAAACAAAGTTTCAGGAGCTCGGTAGTCATTGGAGTAGAGTCTCGCATCGGCATCTAATACGCACACCAATCCAATATTTTGGTAGTCATGGCCCTTACTAAGCATTTGCGTTCCAACAATGATATCGGCCTCACCCTGATGAATTTTTGTAAACAATTCTTCACTTAATTTTCCAGTCCGAGCAGTATCGGCATCGACTCTGAGGACTTTTGCTTGGGGAATAATCTCCCCTATTTGCTCTTCAATTTTTTGAGTTCCCCTGCCCAGGGGAAGTAAATCACTATCTCCACATTTTGGACACGACCGCGGAACTGATTTTATTAACCCGCAGTGATGGCAACACAAAACTGGTGACTTGCGAGATCCGAGCTGCTTATGCATCACCATAAAACCCGAGCACTCTGGACACTCGGAAAGCCAAGCACATGAACCGCAAGATAGCGCGGGCGCAAATCCTCTGCGATTTACAAAAATTAATGCTTGACGGCCCTCTTGAAAATTATTTTGTAGGGCTTGCTTGAGAACATTGCTAATCATTGCACCGCTATTTGCCTGCTGTGTTTGTATTAATTCTACTATCGGCATTTGGGCTTGATGAATGCGCTCGCTTAATTTTATTTCTTGGTAGCGCCCGCGCTCAATTGCGTGCCAGGTTTCTAATGATGGTGTTGCTGAACATAACAAAATTGGGATGCTCTCATTTTTTGCACGCCAAATTGCAAGGTCTCTAGCGGAGTAGCCCAAACCCTCTTGTTGCTTAAACGAGCTATCGTGTTCTTCATCAACCACAATGGTGGCTAAGTTTGGAATGGGGGTCAATATTGATAGACGCGTGCCGAGAATAACCTTGGCTTTTCCAGTTGTCGCCGCATACCACGCCCTCGCTCGCTGTTTATCGCTTAAACCGCTATGCAATACTGCCATTTCTTGATTTGGCATATGACTTGCTATTCTTCGTTCCAGTTGGGGCGTAAGATTTATTTCTGGTAACAGAATCAATACCTGAGCATCACGATGATTGCTGATGACCTGCTGAAGATAATTTAAGTAAACTGCGGTCTTCCCGCTTCCAGTAACTCCATTCAAAAATAGTGTCTGAAACTTTTTATGGTCGGCGTTAGAAAGATGCCTCAGGGCATCTGCCTGGGGTTGATTTAATTGTTCTGGGTCTATGACCTTATCGTGGGATGGTGTGTTTTTTATGGCGCTTAATTTGTCGATCCGAGCAACGCCTAACCCCTTTTCCCAATTGGCAGGGCTTTTCCACCACTTCGGAATGGCTGGAAGTAGGGTTTCTCCAAGGCCATAAATATAGTAACGCGAGGCAAATTCAGCGAGCTCTCTTATTTTTTTATCCAAACACGGAAGCGGTGACAAGGCTTTTACAGCCTTTAATTTTGCCAACTCAATATTCGAGTGAGTGCTCACCCCCACCACAATCCCGACAAGATAGGAACTGCCAAATGGAAGCTCTACAAGCATGCCTAATTTTGGTTTGGTCCTTAAAAATGCTTCATCCCAGATGTAATCAAAGGCATCTTTCAGGGGCTTATCCAATACCACCTGAACAATGATTTTTTCAGGACTTTTCAAATGAGTATCAACTTTTATGCTCTGTGGATAACTTTGTGGATAACCCCTATATATAGGGCCCGTAACGATAATCGCATAAAAGAGTAAATCTCAACTCAAATAGATGCTTATTATAAAAAACTAATAAAATCAATGGCTTGTAGAGCTTACAGGATTTAATGCTTTTGCTTTATCTTGAATCTCTATGAAATCGGTCTAATGGGCTATCGGTGTGCATAAGTGACCCTTAAAATCCTTAATTTATAGGGACTTACCTTGCTTAGCTTGATTTTCTCAGTTGTGCAGAATGCTCCGAAACGGCCTTAGCCAGAACTGTAACCGCTTCTGGATTTGTAAATTGAGATATTCCATGGCCCAAATTAAAAATGTGGCCATCCAGTGGATGAAGTCCGGGCTTTAAGGGCGGGGCGCTTCCTAAAGAATCTAGGATACAAAATGCTTCTTGCGTAATTTGTTCAGGTTTTGCGAAAAGGGCGATGGGATCAAAGTTTCCCTGTAGTGCCAAAGGTTTATTTTTAGCTGCCAACAGAGTACGCGCCTTGGCAATCGACATCGTCCAATCAAGGCCAATCACATCAGCGCCGGAGTCGGCCATGTCTTCTAACCAAAGGCCGCCGCCCTTGGTAAAAATAATAATAGGAACTTTTTGACCATTCACTACTCGTGGAAGTTGATCAATTACGCTGCGCATGCTGGCCAAAGAAATTCGTTGATACCAGCCGTCTGGTAATAATCCTCCCCAAGTATCAAAAATCATCAGGGCTTGGGCTCCCGAACGAAGTTGTTCACTTAAATATGCAGCCACTGATTGAGCATTAATATCTAATATATGTTTTAGCAAATCAGGGCGATTAAACATCATCGTTTTGGCATGCCTAAAATCATCAGAGCTGGAGCCATCAATCATGTAGCAGGCTAGAGTCCATGGGCTTCCAGAAAACCCAATGAGCGGCACTCGTTGTTTACCATCCTGAACTAATGCCTGACGTATTTGTGAAACTGCATCGAATACATACTGAAGCTGTTGCAAATCTGCCGGTCTTAGTTTTTTTACTTCATCTTGATTGCGTAAGGGGTGCTGAAAACTAGGGCCTTCGCCCGCTGCAAACTGTAATCCCAAACCCATTGCGTCTGGGATTGTCAAAATATCAGAGAATAAAATAGCCGCATCTAAAGGATAGCGATCCAAAGGCTGCAATGTAACCTCTGTGGCATAAGCGGGATTCTTGGCAAGGCCTAAAAAACTACCCGCCTTAGCGCGAGTTGCATTGTATTCAGGTAAATAGCGCCCTGCTTGGCGCATTAACCACAACGGCGTGCGATCAGTTTTTTCGCCTAAACAGGCTTTTAAGAAGCGATCGTTAACTAACAATTAAATACTTATTTTTTTCGACGAAACCGTGATATTGCAGCCAATTGTGCTGCGGCCATTGCAAACTCCGATTGTGCATGAGCAATATCAAAATCGCCGGCACGATTTTGCATTGCCTCTTCTGCACGTTTTTTTGCTTCAACGGCTTTTGCCTCGTCAAGATCATGGCCACGAATTGCAGTATCTGCCAAAACAATCACGCAGTCTGGCTGAATCTCTAGATACCCTCCAGCAACGAATACAAGCTCTTCTTCGCCATCGGGCTTTTCAATGCGAACTGTACCAGGCCGTATCCGTGTAATCAACGGAGTATGACCATGCAATATACCAAGCTCACCAGATTCTCCTGGCAAGGCGACAAATTTTGCCTCGCCACTAAAAATTGACTGCTCTGCACTTACAACGTCAACACGGATTGTTGCCATTACAGTTTTTTCGCCTTTTCAATTGCCTCATCAATCGAGCCAACCATGTAAAAGGCCTGCTCAGGAAGATGATCCAACTCTCCACTAATAATCATCTTAAATCCACGAATAGTTTCTTTAAGCGGTACATATTTACCAGGAGAGCCTGTAAACACTTCAGCAACGTGGAAAGGCTGTGATAAGAAACGCTGTATTTTACGAGCACGCGCCACGGCCAATTTGTCATCAGGAGACAACTCATCCATACCTAAAATCGCAATAATGTCGCGCAGCTCTTTATATTTTTGCAATGTAATCTGTACACCACGAGCAACCTCATAATGCTCGGTACCCACCACCTGTGGATCGAGCTGACGGCTGGTAGAGTCCAGGGGATCTACTGCTGGGTAAATACCGAGCGCAGCCACATCACGCGATAGAACAACTGTGGAGTCTAAGTGCGCAAAAGTAGTAGCTGGCGAGGGATCGGTCAAGTCATCAGCTGGAACATAAACTGCCTGTATCGACGTGATAGACCCGGTCTTTGTTGACGTAATGCGTTCTTGCAGCTTACCCATTTCTTCTGCCAAGGTTGGCTGATATCCAACAGATGATGGCATGCGGCCCAGCAAAGCAGACACTTCAGTACCCGCGAGCGTATAACGATAAATATTGTCGACGAAGAATAAAATGTCGCGACCTTCATCGCGGAACGCCTCGGCCATTGTTAAGCCTGTCAAGGCAACTCGTAAACGGTTTCCAGGCGGCTCATTCATCTGACCAAATACCATGGCCACCTTATCGATAACGTTAGACTCTTTCATCTCATGATAAAAGTCATTACCTTCACGAGTGCGCTCTCCAACGCCAGCAAATACTGACAAACCGGAATGTTGTTTAGCAATGTTATTGATGAGCTCCATCATATTTACAGTTTTGCCCACACCGGCACCACCGAACAGACCAACCTTACCGCCCTTAGCGAATGGGCAGACCAAATCGATCACCTTAATGCCTGTTTCTAACAAATCAACCGACGGAGAAAGCTCGTCAAACTTTGGGGCAAGCTGATGTATGGCTCGGCGATCTTGAGTTGCTATCGGTCCAGCATCATCAATGGGTCTCCCAAGCACATCCATAATTCGACCCAAGGTCGCGGGGCCCACAGGTACCTTGATACCGGCACCGCTTGCTTTCACTTCCATGCCGCGTCGCAATCCATCACTAGAGCCCATTGCAATTGCACGAACCACACCATCTCCAATTTGCTGTTGGACCTCAAAAGTTAAGCCTTTTTCTGCAAATGAGGCTTCCTTGCTCTCCACCAGCGTCAAAGCGTCATAAATGTTGGGCATTTCATTTCGTGGAAATTTAATATCCACCACCGCACCAATACATTGAACGATATTTCCGTTGCTCATTATGTTTCTCCGCTATTTAAACTTTAAATTTTTGCAAACTAAACCGCTGCAGCTCCAGCCACAATCTCTGATAACTCTTTAGTAATCGCCGCCTGTCTAGTTTTGTTATAAATCAACTGCAGCTCACCAATAACGTTTTTCGCATTATCTGATGCGGCTTTCATTGCTACCATTCGGGCTGACTGCTCAGAGGCCATATTCTCAGCCACGGCTTGATAAATCAGGGCCTCAACATAACGCTTAAGTAAACCGTTTAAAACAGATTCGGCATCAGGCTCATAAATGTAATCCCAGCCATGACCGCCACTTCCTTCCTGATTTAATTCAGAGGATTGAAGGGGCAAGAGTTGTTCTAAAACCGGCTCTTGTTTCATCGTGTTAATAAAGCGCGTATATGCTAAATAAACCGCATCCACCTCGCCCCGTTCAAATGCGCTTAATTGAGCTGAAATTGCCCCAATCAAGACATCCATGTGAGGGGTGTCGCCTAAATGCACGGACTGAGACAAGAGCTTAGCCTTGGCTCGATTTAAAAACTGCAAACCTTTTGAGCCAATGGCAGTAAATTCAATGGAAACATTTTTGTCTTTAAACTCTCGCACCTGGTTGGTAATTAAGCGCAGAACGTTAGTGTTTAAGCCGCCACACAATCCCTTATCAGTGCTAACTAAAATCACGCCGGCCTTTTTAAGATCGCGAACCACCATATAGGCTGGTCGGTACTCTGGATTTGCTTTTGCTAGATGGGCAGCAATCGCTTTAATTTTTTCCGAATAGGGTCTTGCTGAGCGCATGCGTTCTTGCGCACGACGCATCTTCGATGCGGCCACCATTTCCATGGCTTTCGTGATCTTGCGCGTATTTTGAACGCTCTTGATCTTGCTGCGTATTTCTTTTGTGCCTGCCATGATCGCCTAAATTAGAAAGAGCCCGAGCGTTTAAAATCTTCAATCGCCGCTCGTAATGCCACTTCATCATCTTTGCTTAAATCTTTCGTGTCCTCAATACGACCAACTAAATCTGCGTACTTTGACTTCAAGTGCTCATGTAAGCCTTTTTCAAAAGGCAAAATCTGTTTAATTTCTAGATCATCAAAGAAGCCATTGTTCACCGCATATAGTGAGGCAGCTAATTGCCAAACCTGCATAGGGATATATTGTGGCTGCTTTAATAGCTCAGTCACCCGCTTACCGCGTTCCAACTGCTTGCGCGTTGCTTCGTCAAGGTCGGATGCGAACTGCGCAAAAGCTGCGAGCTCACGATACTGAGCCAAGTCAGTACGAATACCACCAGAAAGCTTCTTAATTACTTTTGTTTGGGCCGCTCCACCGACGCGTGAGACCGAGATACCAGCGTTAATTGCTGGGCGAACGCCCGCATTAAATAAGTCGGTTTCAAGGAAGATCTGTCCGTCAGTAATCGAAATTACGTTTGTTGGCACGAATGCAGATACGTCTCCGGCCTGCGTCTCGATTACTGGCAAGGCTGTTAATGATCCGGTTTTACCCTTTACTGCACCATTCGTAAATTTTTCAACGTAATCGGCATTGACTCGAGCGGCACGCTCGAGAAGTCGTGAGTGTAAATAAAACACGTCGCCAGGATATGCTTCACGACCTGGTGGGCGACGCAGTAACAAAGAGATTTGACGATAGGCAACCGCTTGTTTGGTTAAATCATCATAAATAATCAGAGCGTCCTCGCCGCGATCGCGGAAGTATTCTCCCATCGTACAGCCCGCGTAAGCAGACAAATACTGCATCGCTGCTGATTCCGATGCGCTAGCAGCAACCACAATGGTGTATTCCATTGCGCCAAGCTCTGTTAATTTACGGACCACGTTAGCAATGGTGGAGGCTTTTTGACCGATTGCCACATAAATACAGTAAACACCTTTACCCTTTTGATTGATGATGGCATCAACGGCCACCGCAGTCTTACCAGTTTGACGATCACCGATGATTAATTCACGCTGCCCTCGTCCAATAGGAACCATTGAGTCAATCGCTTTAAGACCAGTCTGCACAGGTTGGCTAACCGACTGGCGAGCAATAACACCAGGTGCAACTTTTTCAATAAAGTCGGAGAGTTTGCTATTGATTGGTCCTTTGCCATCAATCGGCTGCCCGAGAGCATCAACAACACGGCCCAATAGTTCGGGGCCTACAGGAACTTCCAAAATACGTCCTGTACATTTAACGGGGTCACCTTCTTTAATGTGGGTGTACTCACCGAGCACCACAGCACCAACAGAGTCTCGCTCTAAGTTCAGAGCAAGTCCAATGGTATTACCTGGGAACTCCAACATCTCACCTTGCATAACGCCTGATAGTCCGTAGACACGGCAAATACCATCGGTCACTGAAATAACAGTGCCCTCATTACGAATTTTTGAATCAACGCCTAATTCGTTAATTCGACTTTTGATCAGCTCGCTGATTTCGGAAGGGTTCAGTTGCATCAATTACTCCTAGATATAAATCGTATGTTCTTAATTAATCGTTACGCGCTTAAATTGATTTGCATTTGCACCAAACGGGTTTTAATCGAGCTATCCAAAACCTCGTCGCCCACTTGTACGCGAACACCGCCAATCAGCTCTGGGTCAACCACGACCGTCGGGCGCAGCTCTTTTCCACCAAATCGTTTTTTCAAGCTTGCTAATAACTCAGTTAAAGCTCCGCCCTCCATCGGAAACGCGGATGTAATGATTGCCTCTGCTGCTCCCTCGCTCTGATTTTTCATAGCGATAAATTGCTTTGCAATTTCTGGCAGCACTACTAAGCGGTGGTTATTGGCTAACAAATTTAAGAAGCTAGCGAGGCCTTGATCGGGCTTTGACTGAAGAAGGCCTTCAATGAATTTGAACAGCTCATTTGAGCTTAATTTTGGGTTATTGGCCAACGCAATCAATTCGGCATTCTCAAACAATGCCGCTAAGTCTTCTAATTGATTTGCCCAAGCACTCAGATCAGCAGGCTTAGCGCTTGCAAATAAAGCCTCGGCATAAGGCCGAGCAATAGTGGCAATATCAGCCATTTATAGCTCTGCCTTTAATTGGTCCAATAGGGCTGCATGTGCTTTGGGGTCAACCTCACGACGCAAAATTTGCTCTGCTCCTTTAACGGCCAGACCTGCAACTTGATTGCGCAGCTCATCCCTTGCCTTACCAACCTGTTGCTCAGCATCGGCTTTAGCTTGGGCAATAATTCGCGCTGCTTCTGCCTGCGCATTTGCCTTAATTTCCTCTGCAGCCATTTGCGCTCTTTTTTCAGCCTCTGCAACACGTTGCACACCTTCTTGGCGGGCAGATGCCATGGCTAACTCTGCATTCTTGGTGGCGTTCTCAAGATCCATCTTGCCTCGTTCAGCCGCCGCCAAACCGTCCGCAACTTTAGCGGAGCGCTCATCTAGCGCTTTCACTAAAGGTGGCCATACAAAACGCGCAACGACCCACCATAAGATGAAGAAAACGATCATTTGCGCGAATAAGGTCGCGTTAAGATTCACGATGTTCCTTTCAAAACATTTTGCAGTTAAGGGCCACTACTGTGGCCCAAAACAAAATTACTTAATAACGGCGAGAAGTGGGTTTGCAAAAGCAAACAACATCGCAACACCAACACCGATCAAGAAGGCGGCGTCAATTAAGCCAGCCAACAAGAACATTTTGGTTTGTAGTTCATTCATCAGCTCTGGCTGGCGTGCAGCACCTTCAATAAACTTTCCACCCATAAGGCCAATTCCCAAGCAGGCGCCAAGGGCACCAAGACCAATGATGAGACCAATACCAATTGCAGTGAGGCCTTGAATATTCGCTAAAAATGCTTGCATGTTGACTCCTAAGTAATAAGTGGTGTTAAAAAATAAAAACGGCTAATTAATGATGACTGTGCGCCTGTCCAATGTAGACCAAGGTCAACATCATAAAAATAAAGGCTTGCAACAAAATAACAAGAATGTGGAATATTGCCCATGCCGATCCTGCGATCACATGTCCAACCAATCCAAGCACGCTAAGGTCCAAACTAAAAGTCCAGATGCTTCCGAGCAGAGCAATCAATAAAAAGATTAATTCACCTGCATACATGTTTCCAAAAAGTCGCATCCCAAGGGATACTCCCTTTGCAATATATTCAATAATGTTCAAAACTAAATTGAAGGGTGCTAAATACCATTTTGCACCGAAGGGCGCAGATAGAAGTTCGTGTACAAAGCCGCCGACGCCCTTGATCTTAAAGCTGTAAAAGAAAACGAGTATCAAAACAGCAAAAGACATTCCTAAGGTTGCATTTAAATCTGTGGTTGGCACTATTTTGTGATGAGGAACATGTACGCCAAAGTTTTCCAGGAAGTGATTAACACCCACGGCCCAATCAACGGGAACAAGGTCGAGGGTGTTTAATAAAATAATCCAACAGAATACAAACAGCGCTAAGGGTGCAATATAGCTTCTATCGCCGTGAACAATGCTTTTGGATTGTGTATCAACCATCTCTACAAGCAACTCAACCAAGGCCTGAAAACGGCCCGGCACGCCAGGGGTTGCCCGTCTTGCGGCGATTAGCAAAAAGCCGACAGTAATAAGACCCATTAATAGAGTCCAAAACAATGTGTCTAAATTAATGACGCTGAAATCAACAATGGAAGTTTGTGCGCCACCAATATTGTTAAGGTTTTGCAAATGCTCTGCAATGTAGGCTGTGGGTGTTAAAGGCTCGCTAGGAGCTCCGTGCGCTGCGCTTGCCATTTTTTAAGCAATTCCTTTAGTACACAATATAAACACTGCTCACCTCCAAAACCACGCAAGCCAATAACACTTTAGCGTAATAACGTAAGTAACCAGCAACGGTATCCACTTCAAATCTGGATAACTAAACGCTACCCATACAAACATGGCGATTGTTACGACAATCTTTATAAATTCGCCAGAAACAATCGCAGCCAACAAATTTCCCGGGGTTTGGTTTTTCATTTGCTTCGCCACCCCAAGTCGCAAGGCAAATAGTGCTGCTGGGAAAACCCCGATCAATCCTCCACATAGAGCTGAGTAAGTATAAAGGCTCAGCCCGATGGTGTCTCCAAAAAACGACCAGCACAGCGCGCTCACCATTGTTACAGCTATTTGCGCTCCGATGACAGCCCACGGCGATAAGGTAAAAAAAGCCTTTGTTTTAGCCCGCCGCAGGGCTTCCATCTCTTCCTTGCTATAGGTCCGATAAGCCAACCACTGCTCATCTTGATCGTCCCACACTTCAGAATGGGTCGAATGCTCTTTTTTGGGAACCAATTTAACCTCAGTATTCTAGTATTTGAGCCAATCAAGGTCAATTGTTTTAGACACTTTTATTATTTAATTCGACTCTAGTCCAAGCTTTTTCATTAAAGAATCAAGCTCATCAAACTGACTGAAATAAAACCGCAGCTCTCCGCCTTTGCCCTTATTTTTAAACTCCACCTCTAAACCAACAATATCTGCCATGTTCTGTGCCAGGCGCCTAAGGGCTTGATCGTGCATGTCGGCTTTGACAGCGCCAACCTTTGGTAACTTTTTCTTAGACAAATCGCCAGAAACTAAGGCTGCTGAAGCTGCCATGCGCTCAGCCTCGCGGACTGAAAGGCCCTGGGCCACAATTTTTTGAGCCAGCGCAACCTGACTAGACCCAGGCAAAGAAAGTAGGGCCCTTGCATGCCCCATATCGAGCTCGCCGGCCATTAACATCGCCTGCACAGCCTTTGCTAACTGAGAAAGGCGCAATAGGTTACTAATCGCACTTCTCGACTTGCCAACTGCTTTAGCGGCCTGTTCGTGAGTAAAACCAAACTCCTCAATGAGGCGCGCTAGTCCGCGCGACTCCTCAAGCGGATTAAGGTCTTCGCGCTGCATGTTCTCAATCAATGCCATTGCGGCGGCGGCCTGATCATCTACGTCTACTATGCGCACGGGTATCTCTTTAAGGCCGGCAATGCTTGCGGCTCTAAAACGCCGCTCACCCGCAATAATTTCGTAGCGGCCCGTTCCTAAGCCACGAACCAACAAGGGCTGAATGACCCCCCGCTCCCGAATGCTGTCAGCCAATTCTCGTAAAGGCGTATCGTCCATTTTTTGTCTTGGCTGATACTTGCCCGCTTGCAATAAATTGAGTGGCAAGGTGTTCTTGCCATCTTCTCCCGAATCACCCGCTGCGGCTTTATTCGAGTCCCCCAGGAGGGCGTCTAAACCTCTTCCCAAACCTTTTTTCTTATTTATGCTCATTTTCTTCCTACATTGTTTTAATACGTTCAACCATTTCACTGCCAAATTGAATATAGGCCTGGGCTCCGCGCGCTGATTGATCAAAAACAATCCCGGGCAAACCAAATGATGGCGCCTCTGCTAAACGAACATTTCTGGGAATGATGGTCTTAAACACTTTGTCGCCAAAGTGCTTCAAGAGCTGCTCTGATACCTGCTGCTGCAATGTGACGCGAGCGTCAAACATAACCCTCAACAGCCCGATTATCTTTAGCCCAGGATTTAAATTGGCATGCACCTGCTTAATCGTATTAACTAAATCTGACAGGCCTTCGAGGGCAAAGTATTCACACTGCATGGGCACCACCACGCCGTCGGCTGCACAAAGGCCATTGAGAGTAAGCAAAGATAAGGCGGGTGGGCAATCAATCAAAATGAAATCGAACTGCTCTTCAATTTCATTTAAGGCCAGCTTGAGCCTCATCTCGCGATTATCCAAATCAACCAACTCCACCTCTGCGCCAGCTAGGTCGCGGTTCGCAGGCAATACCGAGTAGCCTGCTGCTGATGCATGCAAAAGAGCTTGCGACGCTAGAGCGGTGCCAATTAACACTTGATAAACGCTGTTCTCTAATTCGGCCTTGTTGACCCCCGATCCCATCGTTGCATTACCCTGAGGATCAAGATCGACCAAAAGAACCCTTTGTTTTTGTGCAATCAACCCAGCAGCAAGATTGACTGCCGTGGTTGTTTTACCAACACCGCCCTTCTGATTTGCAATACAAAATATCTTTGCCATTTTTACTTTTTATTTAGTTTGAAAAATTAATAAACGTCGGTCTAATTTTTGCCCTGGCAGAGTGGTGACGCATTCATCGAGGAGGCTCCATTCGTCTTTGGACACCTCTGCAATTTCTTCATCGCTACGCTGGCTCTTCATCGCGAATACCAAGCCCGATGGCTTCAGCAAAGGCCGGGCTAGCTCCAATAATCTCCTTAAGCGCGTAAATGCACGCGCTGTTACTGCATCAAACTCTCCTGCCATTTCTTGGGCAACATCCTCGACACGCTTTGCCATAACGCTCACATTTTTCATATAAAGCGCGCCCCGTACATGCTGTAAAAAAGCTGCTTTCTTTTTACTTGCTTCGACCAAATGAAAGTTCCACTGGGGCCGCAAAATTGCCAACGGAATCCCGGGAAGGCCGCCTCCCGAACCCATATCGGCAATCCGGCGAGGCGCTGCTTCCAGCGACGAGGAATGGTCTAAATAACGCATTAGAATCGGAAAAATTATAATGGAATCAATTAGATGCAAATTAATAGCGGCATCGGTATCTTCAATTGCGGTCAAATTATGCACTCGGTTCCAGCGGAAGAGCTCGTTCAAAAAGTAGTCCATTGCATTAATTTGTTCGGGGTTCAGGCCCTGGTCGGCAAGACTACTTTCCAAGCTCAAGGCCTTCATGAAACTACCTGTGTTTTACCAATGCCCTTCTTGAGATGAACCAATAGCAATGAAATGGCGGCTGGGGTGAGTCCAGAAATTCTCGAAGCCTGCCCTAAGGTTTGAGGCTGATGGTCATTGAGCTTTTGCCAAACCTCCACAGACAGACCCGTTACCAGAGAATAATCTAAGTCGGATGGTAAAGAGAGGTTTTCATAGTGCTCGTGTCGCTCAATTTCAGCTTTCTGTCTTTCAATGTAGCCTTGATATTTAATTGATATTTCGACCTGATCTAGGGCCTGTTTTTTCAACTGAGTATCAGATATTAAAGGGGCGCCCTCTGCCAAAAGACTATCAGCCTTCATAAGCTCTCGATAGGACACCTCTGGACGTCGCAAGACCTCTGCAAGAGTACTTTCATGGGATAGGGCTTGGCCAAGAAGTGAAGTCAGCGCTGGTGCTGCATCATGCCGTGGGCCAACACGATACGCGTGGAGGCGCGCTGTTTCACGTGAAACATAGTCCTGTTTTTTCTGAAAAAATTCCCACTGCGGGTCGCCTACCAAGCCCATCGAGCGCCCTTGCTCTGTAAGACGGGCATCCGCATTATCTTCCCGAAGGCTCAGGCGATACTCTGCTCGACTCGTAAACATCCGATAGGGCTCCTGGACCCCACGGGTAATTAGATCGTCAACCAAAACACCCAAATATGATTCGCTGCGCTTAGGCAGCCATGGCTCTTGTTCCTTGACCGTGAGCGCCGCGTTAATTCCAGCCAAAAGGCCCTGAGCTGCCGCCTCCTCATATCCAGTGGTGCCATTAATCTGACCGGCAAAATAAAGCCCTGCTATTGCCTTCGTTTCTAGGCTGTGCTTAAGTCGTCTAGGATCAAAGTAATCATATTCAATCGCGTAGCCAGGCCGCACGATTTCAGCCAATTCAAGGCCTCGAATACTGTGTACCAACTCTAACTGAACATCAAATGGCAGGCTAGTTGAGATGCCATTTGGATAAAACTCATTAGTCGTCAAACCCTCTGGCTCCAAAAAAATCTGGTGGCTATTTTTAGCCGAAAACCGATGGATTTTGTCCTCAATTGAAGGGCAATAACGCGGACCGACCCCTTCAATAAGTCCTGTGTACATAGGAGACCGGTCGAGCCCCCCACGAATGATATCGTGCGTTTTTGCATTGGTATGGGTAATCCAGCATGGTACTTGCCTGGGATGTTGCTCGGGTCGCCCCATATATGAAAAACAGGGTACGGGGTCTAAATCCCCTGGCTGTTCGCTCATCACTGAAAAATTAATGGTACGGCCATCAATGCGGGGCGGAGTCCCTGTTTTAAGTCGCCCCTGCGGCAAGGCAAGCTCCTTAAGCCTCGCGGACAGAGTCATTGCAGCCGGGTCTCCTGCGCGCCCGCCACTATAGTTCATCAACCCAACATGAATCTTTCCGTCCAAGAATGTGCCGGCGGTTAATACCACGGCTTGCGCCCTAAACTCAAGACCGCCTTGGGTTTTAACCCCAAAAACCCGATTGCCTTGCACAATTAAGTCGTCTACTGCCGCCTGAAACAAGCTTAAGTTTTTTTGGTTTTCAAGGCGCCGCCGTATCGCAGCCTTGTATAAGAGACGGTCGCCTTGGGCGCGCGTTGCACGAACTGCAGGCCCTTTGCTGGAATTAAGAATACGAAACTGGATTCCGGCTTCATCCGTTGCGGCTGCCATTGCACCGCCTAGTGCATCGATTTCTTTAACCAAATGACCCTTACCAATACCTCCAATCGAGGGGTTACAGCTCATAGCGCCTAGAGTTTCAATACTATGGGTTAACAAAAGGGTTGTGCAGCCCATCCGGGCAGCCGAGAGAGCGGCCTCAGTTCCGGCATGGCCTCCGCCCACCACAATGACATCAAATTTCTTGGAATAAAGCATGGATTGCCCTCTAGTCGGGCGTTGATAATAGCATTTTTACTGTTTCACGTGAAACATGGTCGCCAATATCACTTAATTATTTTATAAGTGCTTGATTTAACTTGGGAAAAATGCTGTATATCCTGATTTCACGATGAGGGCGAGGACAATCACCAAAAAGAACTTCTTAACAAAATGACTCCCGTGCTGAATCGCCAATTTTGTGCCAACCTGGCTACCAATAATATTTGCAACCATTAAGCTTAAGCCCAGAGGCCAATCAATAAAGCCAAGGCTTGCAAGCATTAAAACGGTTGCAAAATTAGAAGCAACATTTACAAGTTTAGTTGCAGCGGACGCATGAAGAAAATCAAAATAAAAGATGCGCACAAAGGCAAACAGAAAAAAGCTTCCGGCCGCTGGCCCGAAAAACCCATCGTAGAAGCCAATCACTAAGCCCATTAACAGCGCTTTTAAAACCTCATGCTTACCTACCTTATGAGCTGGCCGATTTTCTAAGCCAAGGTTTGGCGCAAACCAGGTATAGACTAACAAAACAGCCAACATAAATGGCAAAGCTTTGCGCAAGGGCTCGGGAGGCAAAACGCTCAGCGCCAAAGCACCAAGGAGAGCCCCCACAAATCCAGCGAGAATAGCGGGGCCCAAAATATGCCAAGGTAAACGTACGTATTTTAGATAACGTCGCGCTGCATTAATGGTTCCGCCAATTCCGGAGACCTTGTTGGCGCTTAGTAATGTCGCGGGGTGCGCATCGGGGTATGCTGAAAATAAAGCTGGCACCTGAATCAGTCCGCCGCCGCCCGCAATCGCATCTACTAGACCCGATGCAAAAGCGGCGAGCAAAAGTAATGCCCATAAATACGATGATAGGTCGACTAGAGTTTCCACAAGAAATTTACATTGACTCTTCTATTCTTTTGCTCAAATTATCTAAAGAGAGTTACGAGCAGCCAAAAACTTTGCAAGAGCCGCCTTGCAGCTTTCATCCAAAATATCAATCGGGATTCGCTGAGACCCCTGAACAATCATGAGCGCATATGGCTTAGCAAGTGCAGCGGCCTCTTTTGACAATACCAATTCTTCCCCCTGTGCCGGGGATTGTGAGCGCCAATAATTAATCGCGGCTTCTAATTCTTGAATAGTAATAAACAACATGCAGAGTCAAAGCGTTAACCAAGGTCCAGCATCGTGCCACGGCATTTTTTGCTACCGCAGTAACAGGCGTAATCCCTTTTTTCTTTTTTGGTAAGCTTGCCATCCAGATTTAAAGAGTAATCATAGAAAAGCTCTTCGCCCAGCAAAAGCTTGCGGCGAGCAAAAATAAAGACTCGGCTCTCACCGCTCACCTGAATCTCATCCGCTTCACAGTTCGGTTTACAAGAGTGATTTATCCAGCGCGCCGCATTACCGCCCACATTTGCATCAATAACCCTGCCATCCTCTAACGAAAAATAAAAGGTGTGATTTGGCTGTTCAGGATCATGTGGATGTCGACGCAAAGCTTCTTTCCAACTAATACGTTCACCAATGTACTCAATTACAGCCGCACCCTTTGGGATATCTTTTTTTACAAAGACGCCACGGCCATGAATTTGAGAATTTTTGACGGCAATATGGCTCTTTGCCACCACTTTAGGGGCTGTACGTTTTTTCATGACTTAAATATCTAAATTACGAGCAATAAGCGCATTTTTTTCAATAAATGCTCTACGGGGATCAACCTCGTCACCCATGAGGGTTGTGAATACCTGGTCGGCCATGATTGCGTCTTCAATCTGAACTCGCAATAAGCGGCGCGTCGTCGTATCCATCGTTGTTTCCCAAAGCTGCTGAGGATTCATTTCACCCAGGCCCTTGTAGCGCTGCCGACTAATTGAACGATCGGCCTCTGCAAGAAGCCATTCAAAGGCTCCACGAAAGTCTTGCACAACATGCTCTTTATTTGATTTTTCAGGGTCGCCGCGTCGCACACGGCTTCCAGCCAAAACCCGGCCCGAAAGCGCTATTGCCGCTTTTACTAGGCTTTGGTAATCATCGCTAGCAACAAAATCTGAGCTCAAAACAGAAAGTTTTAAGTTCCCATGAATTCGTCTGGCAAGCAACAGGCGATAGCGGTCCGTGCGCTCTTCTTTTTGGACTGTGATTTCTGGGGTCACAGAGAGAGGGGCCTGATTTTCTAAGAACGCCTTTCTAAGACGCTCCGCAGAATCGCTGGCGGAGCTCTCTGTATCAAAGTTAAGGCTAACCCCGTCAGCCACTGCACGAAGCGCATCTTCATCCATAGTGCGAGCAAGCCGATCAACTACAGCCTGAATCGTTTGATAGTTTTTTGCTAAGTCCTCAAGGGCTGGGCCAGAAATTTTTTCACCGGAGGGGGTTTCGATCGACGCTTGTTCAAGGGCAATCTTAAATAAGAGTTGATTTAATTCAACATCGTCTTTAATGTATTGTTCGCTTTTGCCGTGTTTTACTTTATAAAGCGGCGGTTGGGCAATATAAATGTGGCCGCGCTCGATAAGTTCTGGCATTTGCCGATAAAAGAATGTTAGCAATAGCGTACGGATATGACTACCATCGACATCAGCATCGGTCATGATAATGATGCGGTGATAGCGAAGCTTGTCGGCCTTATATTCTTCAACCCCGATACCGGTACCAAGAACAGTAATTAGTGTGACCACCTCTTGGCTGCTTAGCATTTTGTCAAAGCGAGCCTTTTCCACATTCAAGATTTTTCCCTTCAAGGGCAAAATCGCTTGGAATTTTCGATCTCGTCCTTGCTTTGCAGATCCGCCCGCGGAGTCTCCCTCGACAATAAACAGCTCTGATTTGGCGGGGTCCTTTTCTTGGCAGTCTGCCAACTTTCCGGGCAAGCCAATTCCATCGAGCGCCCCTTTGCGACGCGTCATTTCGCGAGCTTTTCTGGCTGCCTCTCGCGCTCTGGCTGCGTCAACGATCTTGCCACACAAAATTTTCGCGTCCTGTGGCTTTTCAGCAAGATATTCAGTTAGGGCCTGAGCAACCACATCCTCAACAGGACCACGAACTTCACTAGAAACTAGTTTGTCTTTTGTTTGGCTCGAGAATTTCGGCTCCGGAACTTTTGCCGACAGAATGCAGGTGAGGCCTTCGCGCATATCGTCGCCCGATATTTCCACCTTTGCCTTTTTGGCAACCTCATTCTCATCAATGTATTTATTAATCACGCGAGTCATCGCGGCGCGCAATCCGGTTAAATGGGTTCCGCCATCGCGCTGTGGGATGTTATTGGTGAAACATAAAACCTGCTCGTTGTAACCATCGTTCCACTGCATTGCCACTTCGACCGTAATCGTTCCGCCCAAATCTGAGGGCCTGTCTGCTACTGCATAAAAGATGTTGGGGTGTAAGACAGTTTTGTTTTGATTGATGTACTCAACAAAACCCTTGACGCCACCGGAAAATGCAAAATCTTCTTCTTGCCCACTACGCTGATCGACTAGGCGAATGTGAACGCCGTTGTTTAAAAAAGAGAGTTCGCGAATGCGCTTTACTAAAATCTCGTAGTGATACTCAATATTTCCAAAGATTGCTTCGTCTGCCAAGAAGTGAACCTCGGTCCCACGGAGATCGGTGGCTCCAGTTACCGAAATCGGCGATACCTCAACCCCATTCTCTATTTGGATGTTTCTATTTTGCACAACCCCGCGGCCAAACTCCATATGATGTGTTTTTCCATCACGACGAATGGTGAGCCGAAGCCACTTCGATAGGGCATTAACACAGCTAACCCCAACCCCATGAAGGCCGCCAGACACCTTATAGGAATTTTGATCAAATTTACCGCCTGCGTGTAACTCCGTCATCACAATCTCAGCAGCGCTGCGCTTGGGTTCGTGCTTATCGTCGTATTTAATGCCCGTTGGTACGCCGCGACCATTATCAATAACAGATATTGAGTTATCGGTATGTATGACCACTGATATTTCAGTACAGTGGCCTGCAAGCGCTTCATCAATTGAGTTATCTAATACCTCGAAAACTAAGTGGTGAAGGCCTGTTCCGTCTGAGGTGTCGCCAATATACATGCCTGGGCGCTTTCTGACCGCCTCTAGACCCTCTAATATTTGAATCGATGCGGCACCATACTGCTCTACTACTTTGTTTTCTTCAGACATATCTTTTTATAACTTACTTTCTTTTTTTGAGTCTAAATGCGCATCGGCATAACGACATATTTAAACGACTCTGCTTTTGGTAGTGTAATAACGGCGCTGCTGTTGGCGTCACCTAGGCTAATTTGGATATCACTGTTTTTTATATTGGCCAAAACATCCAACAAATAGGTCACATTAAATCCAATTTCAACCGCCTCGCCGTTGTACTCAATTTCAAGCTCTTCTTGTGCTTCCTCTTGTTCGGCATTGGTTGATTGAATGGTTATTTTGTTGTTTGAAAGGGAAAACCGCACCCCCTTAAACTTCTCGGTTGTCAAGATAGCCGCTCTCTGTAAGGAGGCCTGCAAAAGTTCGCGGCTAACTATTAGTGTGTTTTTGTGGCCCTTTGGAATTACTCGCTGGTAATCTGGAAACTTTCCTTCAACCAGTTTGGAAATTAGTTCAATCTCCCCAAAATTTAATTTAATCTGGTTGCCGCTAAGGCTAAGCTCCACGGGTTCGTCGCCATCACCCAGGAGATGTTGGCACTCCAAAATAGTTTTGCGAGGAATAATAATTTCTTGTTTCTGTCCGCCGCCCTTGGGCGCGTGTTCTAGTGTTGTTTGGCTAAACGCTAAGCGGTGGCCGTCCGTAGCAACTGCAATAAGGTCTTTCCCCTCTAACACCAAAAGCATTCCATTTAAATAATACCGAATGTCTTGTTGTGCCATCGCAAAATAAACCTGGCTGATGAGCTGCTTAAACGCCTTTTGACTCATCTTCCATGAGGCTGTTTGCTCACCGCTAGTTTGCATAACCGGGAACTCGGTTGCTGACAGGGTCTGCAAAGAAAAGCGACTCTTTCCGCTTTGCACAACCATACGATTATCTTTCAAGCTCAAACTAACTGGCCCCTCAGGAAGTGCGCGCAATATGTCTAAGATTTTGCGTGCTCCCACGGTGGTTGTTACCTCGTCATCACCAACACCGAAGGCCGCTTTTGTTGTAATCTGAATTTCAATATCCGTCGAAACAAACGAAACCGTATTCGCAGACTTGCGAAACAAAAGATTGGCCAAAATTGCAAGGGTATGACGTCGCTCAACAATACCACTAACAACCTGTAGTGGTTTTAATAGCTCATCCCGAGTAGCATTAACTAATTGCATTGTTTTTATATTCCTGTTTATATATCAAAATAGTAATAGTAATAAGGGCGTAATTTTCTGTTAATAACCCAAATTTTATAGCGAAATCAGGGCGTTCCAAGAAAAATTTCCTGTGGATAAGCCTAGTACTACCTGTGGACAAAATGTGTCTAATACTCACACAAAATCAACCCCAACACTTATCCCCAAAACAACACACAGCTTAGCCACACACTTATACAAGCCCTTATCCACAGACCTATACACACTAGTTTTTTAGGGACTGCTCCAACACATGGAGCTCGTGGTTGAGATGTGAGTCATGTTGGCGCTCTTCGGCAATCTTGCGAACCGCATGCAAAACAGTTGTGTGGTCACGCCCTCCAAAAAGCTCTCCGATTTCCGGAAGGCTTTTTTGGGTAAGCTCCTTGGCAATAAACATGGCAATTTGTCGTGGACGGGCAATATTAGCAGGCCGCTTTTTAGAGTACATGTCCGCAACCTTGATATTGTAAAAATCAGCCACCGTGCGCTGAATACTATCAACCGAGATCTGACGATTTTGGATAGAGAGTAGATCCTTAAGAGCGTTGCGGGCCACCTCGATGTTGACCTCTTTGCCATGAAACCGAACATAAGCCAGGATCTTGCGAAGCGCCCCCTCAAGCTCACGGATATTAGAGCGGAGATGCTTGGCCACAAAAAACGCAACATCTTCGCTCATTGGCACGCCCTCCGCAGCAGCTTTCTTCATCAGAATCGCCACCCGCATTTCAAGCTCAGGCGGCTCAATAGCAACAGTAAGGCCAGAATCAAAGCGGGAAATCAAGCGCTCATCGATACCCTCCATCTCTTTTGGGTAGGTGTCGCTAGTAATAATGACCTGGGCGCCATTATTAATTAGTGCCTCAAAGGCATAAAAAAACTCTTCTTGGGTTCGTGATTTGCCCCCAAAGAACTGAATATCGTCGATTAACAGAAGATCGAGGGAGTGGTAATAGCGCTTAAAGCGGTCAAAAGCCTTTTGTTGATAAGCGCGCACAACATCAGAGACGTATTGTTCCGCATGGATATAGCGGATTTTTGCAGCCGGCTTTTCTTTTAAAAGGTGATTACCAATTGCATGAATAAGGTGGGTTTTTCCTAGCCCAACGCCCCCATATAAAAACATTGGGTTATAGGATGCGCCGGGATTTTGAGCCACCTGAATAGAAGCCGCACGGGCAAGTTGATTTGCTTTGCCGGTAATAAAACTCTCAAAAGTAAGGGCCGGATTAAGCTTCGCCTGTTCACGCTCTGCGGGGTTACGAACGTCATCAATGGCGTCAAAGCCGGGGGCGGGGGCCTCGACTGCCTGCTCGTTAATCATCAACTGCGGCGGAGAGCGCCCCATATCTTGACCGCTTGAGCGCCCAGGGGTGAGTCCACCACGATGAGCATCTGCCCCCAACGTGAACTGTAGATTAACGGGGTGGCCGAAGTAATCAGCCGCTATTTCATGAAGCCGCGAGGAAAATGTGCGCCTAATCCAATCTAGCTTAAATGGATTGGGCGCCCCGATTAAAAGTAGTCGCTCACTTTCTTCATAACCCTTAATTTTAAGGGGTTGTATCCATGTTTTAAACTGCTGCGGCGAAAGCTCTTTTGCCAAGGTTTGTAATGCTAGGTCCCAAAATCCAAGGGGATTGAGTTGGGCCAGCAGGGGGGGGATTTCGGGTTTGCTCATAGTTTTACTCAGGACTTGATTGTAGCGATTCGCAAAAGTTATCCACAAGAAAGCCAGGGGTGGATAAGGTGTGGATAACTTGTGTAAAAATCATAAAATTCATTTAAAAACAGATGGATAACCAAAATTTAGTTCCCAGAAATATAAAAATTAGGCAAAACCCTTGTATTAAGTTGACGCTACCTAAACAAATAGAGAAAATAGAGGGTTTTCTTAGGACCAATCATGAAAAGAACATATCAACCCTCCGTAACACGCCGCAAAAGAACCCACGGCTTCCGTGTCAGAATGAAAACGAAAGGCGGCCGCTCCGTGCTAAATGCTCGTCGCTCAAAGGGGCGCAAGCGCTTAGCTGTTTAAGAGCGTTGAAATCTAGCAGAATCGCAGAGCTGTTAAAAACGCGACCCGCAACAAATGGGTGTTGGGCGCTGTATTCAGGCGCTTCCGTTAATCAGCAACGCCCCGAGCTTGGACTGGCCATTGCTAAAAGGCTGGCAAAGCGAGCAGTAGACAGAAATAAGTTAAAAAGGCTTAGTAGGGAACTTATTAAATCACCCGCATTTGGCAGTAAGAGCGATTGCGTCATTAAGTTACGTAAGGCTATTGGAAAAAACACACACGGAAAACTGCGCAAACACGAGCAGAATACGCTGAGGGAAAGATTAATGGAGTTAGCCAATGCCGCTGATTAATAAGCTCTTAAGCTATTTGGTGCGCGGATATCAGCTTACACTTTCCCCCTTTTTTGGATCCCAGTGCAGATTTGCGCCAAGCTGTTCTGAATATGCCTGCCAGTGCCTTAAAACGCACGGGCCAATGAAAAGTCTCGTTAAAATCAGTTGGCGCATTTTGCGCTGCAATCCCTGGTCGGCCGGCGGTTACGACCCCGCCGTTAAAGAGACTACCGAAAATCATTTATTACCAAGATAAGCAATTAAAAATGGACATCAAGCGAACACTACTTTGGGCAGTATTAACAATTTCGGGCTTGATGCTCTATAACAACTGGCTGCTTTACGATGGTCAGCAAGCTCTTTTTGGGCCAACCCCCCTTACGCCAAATGTTTCTAAACCACTAGAGCCAAAAGAAACTCAAACAGGAGCCCCGGCTGTCGCAAACCCGGCAATTCCACAGACCCCTGCCACCCCACCAAGCGCAGCCGACCTGCCCAAGCAAGCGGGCCTTCCACAACCACAACAGGGCCCATCCATTAGCGTTACAAATCTAACAACCGGTGAAAAACATAGCATCAAAAATGACGTGCTGGATTTAGAAATAAGCACAACGGGAGCAAGTGTAATAAACGCTAAATTACTTAAACAATTAGGCATAGACAAAAAGCCAATCACCCTTTTGCAGATCACACCGCAAAACCAATACTTTGTTCGTTCGGGCCTAATATCGGCAACCAGCAATGATCTACCAAATCACACAGCCACCTTTGTTCTGAGTAAAAACGGGCGCGCCGAAAATAAAAACTTTATAAGCTTTGTAAGTGAAAAGGGTGGCGTACGTCTTGAGAAAACATACTTTTTAAGCGATGGTAGTTATGTGGTCGAAGTAGAACATCGCATTACGCAAATAAGTACACAAGGCGCTGCGAATCCACTCGTTCTCTACAGCGAGTTAGTGCGCGATGGAACTGCTGTAAGTGATAGCGAGTTCTACAGTACATTTACAGGCCCTGCTTTATATACCGATAAAGAAAAGTTCACAAAAATAGATTTTTCAGACATTGAAAAAAATAAAGCGAACATCCCAAGGCAAATCCCTGCCGGAGAACCCGGCTGGGTTGCCATGGTTCAACATTACTTTGCGAGCGCTTGGCTACCAAGTGATAAAACGGTAAGGGATGTCTATGTGGGAAAGGTCGAGCAAAATTTATATCGTATTGGTCTACAAACCCCGCTCAACCCCTTGGCAGCCGGCGCAAGTCATATTGAAAAAACGCGCTTGTTCATTGGGCCACAGGAAGAAACTCTCTTAGAAAAAATTGCCCCAGGCTTTGACTTAATTAAAGACTATGGTTATCTGACGGTTATTGCAAAACCCATTTTTTGGCTACTGGAGCAAATCCATTCCTACGTTGCTAACTGGGGTTGGGCAATTGTTATCTTGACACTCCTAATTAAGCTTCTATTTTTCCCGTTGTCGGCCGCAAGCTATAAGTCAATGGCCCGCATGAAAGAAGTGCAGCCGCGCCTCATGACTTTACGCGAGCAACTAAAAGGCGACCCACAAAAACTTAATCGTGCCATGATGGATTTATATAAACAAGAAAAAATAAATCCATTAGGAGGATGTTTGCCAGTTGTTGTTCAGATCCCAGTCTTCATCGCTCTTTATTGGGTGCTTTTGTCGTCCGTTGAAATGCGCAACGCCCCTTGGATTTTGTGGATTAATGATCTTTCGGTGCCTGATCCCTACTATATATTGCCGGTGATCATGGCCGTATCGATGTACGTGCAGGTTAAGTTAAACCCAACTCCGCCGGACCCGCTTCAAGCAAAGATCATGATGTGGATGCCGATCGTATTTTCGGTCATGTTCTTCTTTTTCCCAGCAGGATTGGTGCTCTATTGGGTTGTTAATAATATTTTATCAATCGCGCAGCAGTGGCAAATCAACCAAATGTTTGCAAAGCGAAGCGCGAATAAATAATTGTCTCCGCTGGGGATCGCATGAGAAACCATCCCATCGCAGCGATTGCTACCCCACCGGGGTCCGGTGGGGTTGGCATTATTCGGGTATCAGGGCGGAACCTCGTTGGCTTGGCAGAGCTTCTGTTGGCCAACCCCCCCAAACCGCGCTTTGCCCACCACTTATATTTAAATGATTCACACGGCAATCGCTTAGATGAGGTATTGCTGATTTATTTTAAGGGACCGGCTTCCTTCACCGGGGAGGATGTTCTAGAGTTGCATTGCCATGGCGGGGCATTTTTGACGCAGATGATTTTGAACAGAGTGATTGAACTAGGGCGCAACTGGGACATTGTGCAGGCGGAGGCCGGTGAGTTTTCTCTAAGAGCCTACCTTAACGGCAAAATTGATCTTGCTCAGGCTGAAGCCATACCCGATCTTATCAATGCGCAAAATGATGCCGCTATAAAGGGAGCGGCGCGCTCACTGCAAGGACGGTTCTCGCAGAGAATTAATCAACTGATCGAGGAGATTACTCAGCTTCGCATATTGGTAGAGTCCACTTTAGACTTTCCAGAAGAAGAGATTGAGTTCCTCGAGAGCTCCAAAGCAAATGAACGGCTTGCTGAGCTTTTAATAAAGCTTCATGAGCTGGTTGAAGAAACGCGGCAAGGAAAAATCCTGCGCGACGGAATACAGCTTGCGCTGGTTGGTTCGCCCAATGTTGGCAAAAGCTCATTATTAAATTATTTTGTGGGCGAAGAGCGTGCGATTGTTACCCCCGTGGCCGGCACTACCCGCGATCGCATTCAAGAGAGCATCTCCTTACAGGGAATGCCCATTCACCTTATTGACACCGCGGGCCTCAGGACATCTACTGATTTGGTTGAGCAGCTTGGAATTGCAAAAACGTGGGATGCTATTCAAGATGCGGACACGATTATTTATATGCGCGACCTTTCTCAAGCAGAGAGTCCCGAGGAGAGTCTGCTTGCAGCACAAGTGACGAAGTGCGCCAGAAAAAAAGCACACATCATTAATGTCTTTAATAAATTAGATTTACTTGCTAAAGAAAACTGTTCGGGCCACTCTCTTGATGACGAAAGCGCTATTTATATTTCGGTAAAAACAGGCGCAGGACTGGATCGCCTAAGAAAAAGAATTTTCGAAGGGGTGGGTTGGCACAGCAACGACGCAGCAGGCATATTTACAGCTCGAGAGCGCCACTTAAGCGCGATTGCGCTTGCAAAAGAATGTTTACTTAGAGCCCAAGTGCATGGCACAAATGGCAATCGCTCTCTAGACTTGTTCGCAGAAGAGCTTCGCCATGCACAAGATGCGCTTGGGCTAATAACAGGGAAACTGTTGCCAGATGAGTTGCTTGGAAAAATCTTTAGTGAGTTCTGCATTGGTAAATAAGCCGTCAAATCAATATGACATAAATGTTAAAATTGATGTATTCGGATAGCAGATAAAAAATAATAGTGTTAAAAAATAAAGGTTTACATTTGAGGGCGTCATGAACATACCAGCCAGTCCAAGCGCGTTACAGATTAACGCACCAAGCTATGTGAAAAATCAAAAGTTAATTCAATGGGTGCAAGAAATTGCCTCGCTTACTCAGCCTGATCAGGTGCATTGGTGTGATGGATCGGCCGCTGAATATGACACTTTATGTAATTTACTTGTAAGGGCAGGAAGCCTAAAAAAACTGAATCCTGCAAAACGCAAAAACTCTTATTTAGCAATCTCCGATCCTATGGATGTGGCGCGAGTTGAAGATCGAACCTTTATTTGTTCCAAAGATAAAGATGATGCGGGCCCTACCAATAATTGGGTGGAGCCAAATGAAATGCGTTCAACTTTAACCCCCTTATTTGAGGGGTGTATGCGTGGCCGCACACTGTATGTTGTGCCATTTTCCATGGGCCCACTCGGTTCCCCAATTGCACATATTGGCGTCGAGTTGTCAGACAGCCCTTATGTTGCGATTAACATGCGCATCATGACCCGCATGGGCAAGGGGGTTGTGGAATTATTGGGCGCGGATGGCGAGTTTGTTCATTGTGTGCACTCGGTTGGTAAGCCGCTTCTCCGTGGCGAAAAGGATGTTGTTTGGCCAAACAACCCTACAAAATACATCGTACATTACCCAGAAAGTCGGGAGATCTGGTCTTTTGGTTCGGGCTATGGCGGCAATGCGCTCTTAGGAAAAAAATGCTTTGCTCTTCGCATTGCATCCACGATGGGGCGTGAACAGGGTTGGCTGGCAGAACATATGCTGATTTTGGGAGTAACCTCACCCGCGGGAAAAAAATACCATGTTGCGGCAGCCTTTCCCTCGGCGTGCGGAAAGACAAATTTTTCGATGATGATCCCGCCCAAGGGTTTCGAGGGCTGGAAGGTAACGACGGTGGGCGATGACATTGCCTGGATTAAGCCTCGCAAAGATCCTGCCACGGGACAAACACGCTTGTATGCAATTAATCCAGAGTCCGGATATTTTGGAGTGGCCCCAGGCACCAATCGTGCTACTAATGCAAATTGCGTAGATTCATTAAATCAGGATGTCATTTTTACAAACGTAGCCTTGACGGATGATGGTGATGTCTGGTGGGAAGGCCTCACCGAGACCCCGCCCAGCCACCTCATTGATTGGCAAGGAAAGGATTGGACCCCAGAAGACGGCAGGTCGGGCCGGTTAGCGGCACATCCAAATGCTCGCTTTACGATGGCTGCAAGCAATAACCCAGCAGTTGATCCTAATTGGGACAATCCAGAAGGCGTGCCGCTTGACGCATTTATTTTTGGTGGGCGCCGCTCGACTACTGTGCCGCTTGTTACGGAGGCGCGTAATTGGGTTGAGGGTGTTTATATGGCTGCAACCATGGGCTCAGAAACCACCGCCGCAATTACCGGTCAGGTTGGCGTTGTGCGACGTGATCCATTCGCGATGATCGCATTTGCCGGATACAACATGAGCGACTATTTTCAGCATTGGTTAAATATTGGTAAGAAGTTGGAAGCTGAAGGTGCGAAGCTACCCAAAATTTATTTAGTGAATTGGTTTCGTAAAGATGAGACTGGCAAATTTATTTGGCCAGGCTTTGGCGAGAATATGCGGGTGCTATCTTGGATTTTGGGACGAGCAGAAAAAACAGCAGGGGCGCAAGAGACCCCCGTCGGTCACTCGCCGGGTCACGCCGATCTTAATTGGAACGGCTTGAGTTTGTCGGCGGAGCAGTTTCATAAAGCAATCGCAGTGCAAGCGGATGATTGGAAGACGGAGCTTGATTTACACCAAGAGCTTTTTGATAAATTGGCACATCGCTTACCAACAGAGTTAATCGAGACGCGCGCTAAATTACAACAGCGTTTTGGAACATAAGTTTTTTGCCCAAAGAGCATGTTGATGTTCTGATTGTGGGTGCCGGCATTGCCGGCGTTACCCTGGCTAGGCAGTATTGTGGGCTGGGCCTTGCAACATGCTTAATAGATGCTCAAGCTGGTCCTGGAAGACTTACTTCGGCGCATGCTGGGGCGATTACCCACCCCCCAGTAGGGCGCACTGCCAGCAAACTTCATACCATAGCCTTGGGCGCATTTCGGCTTGTTGTAGAGGATTGGCAAGATCGCTGGCAGGAGCGGGGGGTTTTTTTACAGAGCAAGCCAAATGCATCCTTTGACCAAGTAGCGCTCTCTGAAAAATTGCAGCAATTAGGGATTGGTCCTGATATGGGCCAGTTAATTTCTTCGCAGACAGCACAGGATTTTGTTGGGATTAAGCGCTCGGGTGTTTGGTTTCCGAGCGCCGGCTCAATCAATTTGGGGCGGCTGTGTGAGGATCTGGTGCAACAAAGTCTTGGGTTACGAACGGCATGGGAAAGGACCGTAGCGCGCATTCAAAAAGAAAACGGTATCTGGCTCGCATTCGACCAAAAGGGAGATTTATTAGAACGGGCGCATACGGTTATTTTAGCGAATGCATTTGGAGCTCAAGATCTACTGAGTCCGTTTGGCATCCATCTTTTTTTAAAGCCAGTGCGGGGCCAACTGAGTATTTTTGGTTTAGCAAAAAACTCTAAACTGATTCAGCAGTTGCCAAAAAAAATTATCTCAGGTGAGGGCTATTGCTTGCCGGCTCGGTATGACACCCAGCATCAATACTATCGCTGGTTAGTAGGCTCAACCTACGATGAGCAAGACGATTGTCTAGAGCCCAGAGCGATTAGCGACCACCATAACCTACAGCTAGCAAAAGGAATATTGGCCCCAACGGAATTGAAGATCGATGAGCTTCGCCCCATTGATCAATTTGTGGGCTTGCGGTGCGTTACTAAGGACCGACTTCCATTGATTGGCGCCTTACCCCAGTTAGAAAATATTTATGTGGCCACTGCGCTAGGATCAAGGGGGCTGTTATGGTCTACTCTTGCGTCTTATGTAATACCAGCACTATCTCATTCCTCGGCTTTCGCTTTAGACCGACTTGCGCGCTTTGGCTTGGGCGCAGATTTGCTCGCATCTTTATCGCCCACCCGTTTTTTTGCTGGCGCTTTAGCTTCAAACTCAAAACCAATTTTTCCACCTTCGCCTAAGGCAAGATAAGCTTTAAAGCCGCGGCCAGTTCGATTCGACTTAAAGTTTGTTAAGAGATCAGTTTTGCCTTGTGTCAGTAATTTCTTAATTTGTTCTGCAGAAATTTCTTGTTGAAGAACCACTTTACCGGTTTTAAAATCACATGTTTTATTTGGGCCCGTATTGTGTTCACACACATAGCGCATACCATCCTCATAAATAGCCCCAGAGCATTTTGGGCATACGCCTAGCGCTTCCCTGCCAGCGAAGTCAATGACCTCCACATCATCATCTTGACTGTTTCCAAAATCAAATTCTAGTTTAAAGCCCGCATTGGGATAGTCAGCATTATCTTCAGGGATTTCAACCAGCTTAATAATGGCTGCAAACGGCCGGCCCATCTTGCTTCGAAAGCCTTGTAAAGGGCCGATGGTCTTATCTTTAAGAAGCAACTCTGCTTCGTTGTATTCAAAGGCTCTGCCACCCGGTGTTTTGCTGATCGTAAACCCACAGGATTCGCATGCAAAGCGCCGATAGTTTTCTTTAACGGCTTTGCCGCAATGAGGGCAGGGAGTTTTAAGTGTGACGTAATCCCCAGGAATGGTATCGCTATTAAATTCTTTGGCCCGCTTCACAATTCGTTGTGTCATTTGCGCAATTTCTTGCATAAAGGTATTGCGATCTAGCTTACCTTGTTCGATTAAGGAAAGTTTATGCTCCCAAGTTCCTGTGAGGTCGGGCTGAGTCAGTTCAGAGACATCGAGGCCGCGTAATAGGGTCATTAATTGAAATGCTTTTGCCGTTGGGATGAGTTCACGTGCCTCACGAACCATATATTTTTCTGCAAGCAGACCTTCGATAATCGCCGCTCGTGTCGCGGGCGTTCCCAAGCCCTTTTCTGCCATCGCTTCACGCATATCATCATCGTCTACCCACTTACCAGCGCTTTCCATCGCGGAGAGCAATGTTGCTTCGGTGTACCGCGCCGGAGGTTTGGTCTTGAGGGCAAGAAGCTCAATCGATTCGCTTTGAACCGACTCGTTCTTTTGTACGGGCACTAACTCATCATCTGCTTGGCTTGCTTTGCCATAAACGCTTAACCAACCAGGCTCGACCAACACACGACCTTCGGTCTTAAAGTGATGGCCAGAAACCTCTGTGATTCGAGTGGTTACTCGATATTCTGCGGCCGGATAAAAGACTGCCAAGAACCGTCGTACGACCAAGTCATAGAGTTTTTGTTCAGGCTCGCTTAGCGTTTTAGGAGACTCGAGCGTGGGAATAATTGCAAAATGGTCAGAAATTTTACTGTTATCAAAAATACGTTTATTCGGTTTAATCCATGATTTTTTACCATCTCCCTTGAGAATCGTGTTCGCAAAAGATTGGTACTCGGGCGAATGTTCGCCCAAGTTAGTAATGGTGCTGTGAACAGTTTCTAAGTAGTCCTCAGGAAGCGCCCGAGCATCGGTTCTCGGATAGGTTAAAACCTTATGCCTCTCATAAAGGGCCTGTGCAAGCCCCAAGGTATTTTTAGCAGAAAACCCAAACCGCGCATTCGCTTCACGTTGCAAGCTGGTAAGATCAAACAATTGCGGGGCAAGTTGAGTTGCGGGCTTAGATTCTTCGGTGACAGTTCCTTTTTTATTGCGGCACGCAGCCACAATACTTTTAGCAGCCGCCTCGCTCCAGAGGCGATTTTCTCGGGCATCGGGATCGGCTAAATCTTTTTTAAACTCAGGATTAAACCACCGCCCTTCATAAATGCCTGCCGCTGCAATAAACTCTCCGCGGACCTCCCAGTAATCTTTGGGAACAAATTTACGGATTTGTTCTTCGCGCTGCACGACGATCGAAAGGGTCGGTGTTTGCACGCGCCCCACAGTTGTTAAGAAAAACCCCCCGCCTTTACTATTAAACGCCGTCATTGCGCGAGTGCCATTAATCCCCACCAACCAATCGGCTTCTGATCGGCAGCGGGCCGCATCAGCAAGTGGTTGTAAATCACTATCGGAGCGCAGCTTAGAAAAGCCTTCTCGTATCGCCGCAGGGGTCATTGATTGAAGCCAAAGACGCTCAACAGATTGAGGCGCTTTGGCATGTTGTGCAATTAGACGAAAGATGAGCTCACCCTCACGGCCTGCATCACATGCATTAATAAGACGGTTGACATCTTTGCGCTTGATCAGTTTTTGCAAAACTTTGAGGCGCGGCTCTGTCTTAACGATGGGGCGTAAATCAAAATGGGGTGGGATTACTGGCAAATTAGCAAATGACCACTTGCCACGCTTAACTTCGTATTCATCTGGTGCGGCAATTTCTAATAGATGCCCGACAGCCGATGAAATCAGAAAAGCATCATTCTCAAAATACTCATCATGTTTTGTAAAGCCACCTAAGGCCTTTGCAATGTCATTTGCAACGGAGGGCTTCTCGGCGATGATGAGTGCCTTAGGGTGCTCTACGCTTACGGTCGATTTGCTAGCTTTTTTTGTTGTTGCCACTGTTTGCCTATGAAAGAGGGGTGGAGCCCACCCGTTTTGAGTTTTGTTTTTGGGTCAAAAGGAAGCCTAATTTAAACGTTTTTTAAAGTAAGCCATCATTGGCCCTTTTTTATTATTAGCCCAAATCCTAAATTAAAGTCAAATCACACTTGACGACACACTCGCCAAATTGATATTTTATATAGATAAATCAAGCAGTTATAAAAAAATACTAGTTTATTAAAAAGATAACTTTCAATGAAAACGTTCATTGGGAAGCTCATTAAGGATGTCTTCAATCTCGCAAATTAGCTTCGCCCCTTCCTGGATTAGCCGATGCGAGCCGGCATATAGCGCCGAAGAAATCGGGCCCGGTATCACAAACACCTCTCGGCCAAGGTTAGAGCTGAGATAGGCAGTAATTAATGACCCTGACTTCTGGGCGGCCTCAATCACAACCGTTCCCAGGGATAGAGCTGCAATAATGCGATTTCGCCTTGGGAAATGGAAGCCCTTAGGACCTGTTCCGGGCGGGTATTCTGAGATTAATAGGCCCACTGTTGCAATTTGCTTTGCTAAGTCCCGATGCTCGCTTGGATAAACACTGTCCAGACCGTTTCCACAAACCGCAATAGTTTGGCTTGGACCTCCTAAAGCTAACACGCTGCGGTGAGCAGCGCTATCGATACCGTAGGCAAGACCCGAGACGATGTGATACCCACCGCGCCCAAGTCCGGCTGCAAAGTGATGGGCATGCAGTAAGCCGGCGTGTGAAGCCTTGCGGGCGCCGACGATGGCCACCATGGGCTGATTTAAAAGCCCCGCATTGCCTATATAGAATAGTTTTTTGGGAGGATCGCAAAGATCTAACAAGCGCCTTGGATAATCAACCGAATCTTGGCTCAAACATCGGATTGTCATGAGAGGATCAACTGAGTTGGGGTCAATAAGTTTGTTCATCGATCTATTTTTGCTTAGCCAAAAATTGTTGCCAATAAGGTCAAGCGGATTTGTTTGTAAGATAATTGGTATATGGCTGTCTTATCGATACTTCACTATCCAGACCAGCGCCTACACACGATTGCAAAACCGGTGGCGGCGGTGGATGCGCGTATTGTGCAGATCGTTGCGGATATGGGGGAGACTATGTATGAGTCCTCCGGCATTGGGTTGGCCGCTACACAGGTCGACATTCATGAGCGCATCATCGTGATTGACGTCTCAGAGGATCGTAATGAACTGATGGTTTTTATTAACCCTGAGCTCACCTGGTCTAGCCCAGAAAAAAAATCCTGGCGCGAGGGTTGTCTCTCGGTGCCGGAGTTTTTTGATGAGGTTGAACGGCCCGAACGCATTAAGATCAAAGCCCTTAATCAAGCAGGAAAACCATTTGAGCTAGAGGCAGATGGGCTTTTGGCAGTATGTTTACAGCACGAAATGGACCACTTGCAAGGCAAGGTGTTTGTCGAGTACTTGTCCCCATTAAAGCGGAGTCGCATTTCATTAAAACTCAAGAAGCGAGCAAAAGAATTGGTCGGGCTTCGCTAAACGCGAACCATTGCACATGAAAATCATTTTTGCAGGAACCCCCGAGTTTGCAGCAGAGGCATTACGTGCGCTGATTGAAGCAGGGCATGAGATCGTAGCGGTGCTCACTCAGCCCGATCGGCCGGCAGGTCGAGGTATGCATCTTCAAGCCAGCCCGGTAAAGTTGCTTGCGCAAGAAAAGGGCATTCCGGTATGGCAGCCTCTCAGCTTAAATATTCATGCGACCGATCCACAAAAACGGCATGATGCAACAGCAACTCTTTCACAGCTAACACAAGCGCAATTTGATGTGATGGTTGTGGTCGCCTACGGCTTAATTTTACCGAGCGACGTTTTGCAATTAGCCGAACGCGCTGGCCGCTTTGCGTGTTTTAATATTCATGCCTCTTTGTTGCCACGTTGGCGCGGCGCGGCACCCATTGCGCGTGCAATTGAGGCGGGCGATACTAAAACGGGTGTGGCTATTATGAAAATGGAGGCCGGACTAGATACGGGCCCGCTATTAATAAGCCAGGAGGTCGAGATCCATGCAGAAGAAACCAGCCAATCTTTGCATGATCGCTTGGCCAAGCTCGGCGCCACTTTAATGGTAGAGGCCTTACAAAGCATTGCGGCTAATAAAGTTCATTTTTTGCCACAAAGTAATGATGGGATTAGTTATGCTAATAAGCTACTGAAAACAGAGGCTTCAATTAATTGGCATACAAAAGCCCAATTAATTGATCGCAAGGTGCGTGCTTTTAATCCATTTCCAGGAGCAAGCACACTGTTTGATGGAGAGCTCATCAAAATTTGGAGGACGCGTTTACCCAATACCGGTGAGCAAGAGCTCCTTGCGGCAAAGAAGGCTCCAGGCTCTATCATTGGGCTAGGCGCTGACGGGATTTGGGTCCAATGTCAGGATCAATGTCTTGAGGTGCTGGAGTTGCAAAAATCGGGTGGCAAAAAGATGTCAGCGCGCACTTGGTTTTTAGCGAACAGCAAAAGCTCAAGTAAGCAGTTTTTGAGCTAACTCACACTTACTAAGCGGAAAGTTATTCTGGATAAGCCAATCGAGAGGGTAAGCGGTATAACTCAGAGCGCAGCGCTTGCCCAGATATTGCAGAGCTCCGCCAGTACACTCGAGCAAGTTATCTATGAAGGGCGTTCATTGGGGCAAAGCCTCGATAGCTTGGATTCTAAATTACGACCAGCGGTGCAAAGCATTACCTTTGCGGCCTTGCGTTCTTGGGCACATGCGCAAGAGCGGATTCAGAAACTGGTTCCCAAAAAACCCAGCAAGGAGGTTGACTTACTCTTATGCGTGGCATGCACCCTCATTCTTGATCAAGAGCGTGGGGACACCCAAAATAGTTATCCAGTTCACACGATTGTGAATGAGGCTGTTAAAGCAGCAGGCAGCTCACCCAAAACCAAGTTTGCACAGGGGCTTGTTAATGCGGTCTTGCGAAAAATTGCCAACCCAAATAACGATGAAGGCAAAACGAAAGAAGGGTTTGGAGTGGCCTTTCCAAAGTGGTGGCTTAGTCAATTACAAGCTGCTTATCCAAAACAATGGCAGGATATTTGTGACGAACAGAGCAGGAGACCGCCATTAATCCTACGAATCAATACCAACATAATCAATCGTGCCGACTATTGCGCTCTATTGGACTCTAAGCATATTGCACATGCAATCATTCATTCATTAGGCGGCATAGCGCTAGATACTGCGATTGTGATTGAGGATCCAATTCCGGTATCGCAGATACCTGGATTTGATGAGGGACTTGTTTCTGTTCAAGACGCAGGAGCGCAGTTAGCTGCAAAGCTGTTAAGCCCGCAGTCAGGCGAGCATATTTTGGACGCATGTGCGGCCCCCGGGGGCAAGACCGCTCACTTGGCCGAGATCATGGGCTCAAGGCCTTATCAACTACTTGCTTTGGAAATCAATTCCGAGCGACTTAAAAAAGTGGAGGGCGCTATCGAGAGGTTGGGTTTACCAAAACACACTATTCATCTTGTGCAAGGCAGCGCGAGTCGTCAAGACTGGTGGGATGGCCAGGCCTTTGACAAAATTTTATGCGATGTACCGTGCTCCGCCTCCGGTATTGTGAGGCGTCACCCCGATATTGTTTTTTTGCGACGCAAAGAAGATATTGCAGCGGTGATTAAGGTCCAACGGGCTATTCTAGAAAACGCATGGCGGATGCTTAAGCCGGGCGGCAGCCTCTTATATGTTAGTTGCTCAGTATTCCCGCAAGAGGGGGAGGAGCAAATGGCCTGGTTTGTATCTCAGCATCCGAATGCTTTACGATTGAGTGCCCCCGGACAGTTACTTCCCAATTTAAGCCATGATGGATTTTTCTACGGTTTGTTAAGCAAGGACCAAGAACAGAGTAATTAAGAATGATGGGTTTACTGCGCAAAATTATCTTAAGCCTCATTTGCATTTTCACTATTTGCATCAGTGCGCACGCCCATGCCCAGGGTATTGTGGTGAAGCAGGCAGAGCTTGAGAAGACCGATACGGGGTGGCTACTAAATGCAAATTTTTCGATTACGCTGCCAACAGGATTGGAGAATGCATTAAATAAAGGCGTGACCTTATATTTTACTTACGAGTTTATGCTCACTCGCGGTCGTTGGTACTGGTTTGATGAAAGGGCTGTCCGTGTAGAGCGACAAATTCGCTTATCGCACCAACCGCTCATTAATCAATATCGCATCACGGTTGGCGACTTTACATTTAGCGCCACAAGCCTGCCTGAAGCATTGCGAGTAGCTGGAACGATAGGTGGGTGGAGTGTCATCGAGGCTGCTGCAATTAGCCCGGCAAAACAATATGACGCTACTGTACGCATGACTTTGGACTTGGGCAAGCTTCCTAAACCATTTCAGGTTGATGCGCTCAACAGCAAGGACTGGTCTCTGGCGGGTGAATGGTTGCGATTCCCATTTAATGCATCGATGGGTAATGTTGTGGGACGGCAATAATGGATACTGTTGCTGCCTTAACAAGCAAAGACCTTATTAAGCGCAGAGCTCTGCCAGCGCTCACTTTGCTTGCTGGCCTAATTGCCCTTGTTCTCTTGCTTCTTCTTTCTACGGCCACCTCTAACACGGAGTTTTTTGATAACTACTTTATTTGGCTCTATGCTGCCAATATTATTGTAGGAGTCTTATTGTTGTTATCCATCATTGTCTTGGTGGTTGTCATTAGTATTCGTTGGCGCAAGGGGCGCTTCGGCACTCGCTTAATTGCTAAATTAGCCATGATTTTTGCCTTGGTCGGGGTGGTGCCCGGAGTTATTTTGTATAGCGTATCTTGGCAATTCGTCTCCAAAAGCATTGAGACCTGGTTTGATGTCAAGGTTGAATCAGCGCTCAACTCGGGGCTGGAGCTAGGGCGGGTAACCTTAAGAATTGCACAAGAGGAGATATTGGCCGAGGGCAAGTTCATTGCTGAGCAGGTTGTTCAGGTTCCATCAGGAACCACTTCAGAGCAGGTTGGCAGCATGATCGTTAAGATCCGCAATCAGTTTGGGATTCAAGAGGTAAGCCTCTTCACACTACAGCGCATTTTAATTCTGAGCACAGAAGCTAAGCCCAAGGGGTATTTTCCAGCGCCTAGTGCGGACGTTGTGGCTGAAGCTTTTAAAAAGAATGGCATAACTTTCTTAGATGAAATTGAGTCGGTTGAGGGAGAACAAGGCTATCGCGTAAGGGCGATTGTGCCAATCACTCGACAAAAGGCAGTGCCTAGCAAAACAGGCCCCAGCAAAATGGTCGAGGATAGGTATTTCTTACAATTAGTGCGTTTCATACCAGCGCCTTTGGCCAAGAACATCTTTGCTGTCGAGTCTGCCTATAGTGAATACCAGGAGAAAGCTCTTGGTCGCGTTGGTCTGCGCAAGATGTATATCGGCACCCTTACGCTCACCCTCTTTTTTGCCTTATTTGTTGCAGTTACACTTGCTCTCCTATTGGGTCGGCAATTAGCACAGCCTTTGTTGATGCTCTTGCGCGGTACCCAAGCGGTAGCGCAGGGCGACTTATCACCCAAACCAGAACTAGATACTGGGGATGAGCTTGGTATGCTAACCCGCCAGTTCAACGTCATGACCAAGCAGCTATCAGATGCGCGCACCTCTATGCAAGAGTCTAAATCTTTCCTAGAAACAGTCTTAGGAAATTTAACAGCTGGCGTTTGTATTTTTGATAATCAATTCAATTTAGTATCGAGCAACCCTGGGGCAGCAAAAATTCTTGGGACTCATTTGCTCGATCTAACTGGCGGCCCATTGGGTGGCACTCCCGCCCTTCAAGAGTTTTATAGCGCGGTTCGTGAAGAATTTGCAACACAGAACTTAATAGCCCCCACGACCAATCAAGCGCCTGATGGTGGCGGGTCGGTTTGGCAAAAGCAGATCCAAATTCATCCGATTAACGAATATGAAAATGATTTAGGGTCAACTCTATTTGTACGGGGCACTCAGCTCTCTTCTGAACTGAAGATGATTGTGTTTGATGACATTAGTGATGTAATTGCTGCACAGCGTTCGATTGCTTGGAGCGAGGTGGCAAGGCGCTTAGCTCATGAGATTAAAAATCCATTAACACCTATTCAGCTTTCTGCTGAACGCTTACAACATAAGCTACAGGGACAATTGAGCCCCGAACAAACAGAGATGATCGAGCGTAGTACGAACACCATTATTGGCCAGGTTCAGGCCATGAAACAAATGGTCAATGAGTTTAGAGATTTTGCAAAAACACCCACGCCCAATTTAACATCCTTAGATCTGAATGCCTTGATAAAAGAAATTATGGGCCTCTACGAGGGGAGTGCGATCCAGGTTAATCTTGTTAGTGATTGTCCCCGAGTAATGGGCGATCCAACTCAATTACGTCAAGTGATCCACAACCTATTGCAAAATGCACAAGATGCAAGCTTAGAGGCTGGTCATTTAGAGGGCGCTATCGCCATTAAGACAGAGTTGGTACCCATAAACGATATTGGCCAAAGTAAGTTTGCAGTGCGAATGACAATTACTGACAGCGGCCCTGGTTTTCAGGCTAAGATATTGGCAAGGGCATTTGAGCCGTATATCACCACCAAAGTTAAGGGAACCGGACTCGGTTTAGCGGTCGTGAAAAAAATTATTGATGACCACGGTGCAAAAATTGAGATTAATAATCGTAAACAGGGGGATGCAGTGTTAGGTGCCCAAGTATCCATTTTGTTTGTAAATCTTGCGAAAGAGGCTGCATAAGTATGGCTAGTATTTTGGTCGTTGACGATGAGATGGGAATCCGAGAGCTCTTGCAAGAGATCTTGACCGAGGAAGGGCATACGGTGTATCCCGCTGAAAGCGCTATGCAAGCCAGAGCAGTGCGTGAGCAAATGGAACCCGACCTCGTTCTCTTAGACATTTGGATGCCTGATACTGATGGAATTACTCTCCTAAAGGAGTGGGCGCGAGACAATTTACTAACAATGCCAGTTGTGATGATGTCAGGCCATGCAACGATTGATACGGCAGTTGAGGCTACTCGTATCGGCGCACTTAACTTTTTAGAGAAACCGATTGCACTTCAAAAACTCTTAAAAACTGTTAGCAAGGCGCTAGAAAGGGCCCCTCTCAGAAAAACCGATGGTGAGGTGATAGCAACACAGACAAGCTCACTCGAGCTACCAAAAAGCAATAACCCCGATGAATACATTAGCGGCATTGCAAAGACCTATTTTGGGTTACCCCTGCGCGAATCGCGTGACCTCTTTGAGAAAGCCTATTTTGAATACCAAATGCTGGCAACTAGTGGCAGCATGACAAAAATCTCAGAGTTCACTGGCCTAGAAAGAACACACCTTTATCGCAAGCTAAAGGCCCTTGGAATAGATGTCAGCAAATATAAGGGCGAGTGATCCTATATAATCGCAAATCTTGGCCTGGTAGCTCAGTCGGTAGAGCAGAGGATTGAAAAGCATCCTGTAAGACGGCAGAGCCATATAGAATAAGGCTTTGCGGGCGATTAGAGTTTGGTAAGTTACAAACTTTGCTAAACATAATCACAGAATATTTTTACAGTCGTTAAAAATTTCTTCACATAAAAAGTAGCGTAGCAAAACGTAATTACGTATTTCAAAACGTGTGACGTTGCCAACGCTTAACCATTTTTACTATGCCTGTCGTCAGTGCCACCAATATTTTTTTATACAGCCATATTCACCACTAATACCCCGTCATTTGGCGGATAAACGCATTTAGATAAAGCGACGTGTTGAAACGACACTTACTTGTTGTCAAACTTTTGCTGCGCTACGTTACGCAACGCCAGCACTTTATCTGTTTCAGTTGGTTGGGCTTGCTGCTTTAAGGCGGACTGGGTATAGCGATTAGCAAGCGCATTCATTTTGCGTTGCTGTACGTTGTGGAGTTTTTGCGGAAGGGTTAGTGGCTTCGCTTGTGGGGGCAGTGCTTTTTGTTGTGGGGGTTGGGCAGAGGCTGGTGAGGGTATGGCTTTATTAGGCGGGGGTATTGGTTTAGGTTGGGAGGGTTGGTTGGGTTGGGCTTGTGGCGCAGCAAACTTACTGGCAAAGAATTGGTTTAGCAGTTGTAACAATTCATTCTTATCCTCGTCCTTCATAAATTCATTCATACGCATAGCACTTCTCCTTTTATGTATTTATTGGAAATGCTTACGTAGTCGTGTTGAAACGACAGCAAAAACGCATTAGGGCGTAGATTTGACGTTGTTACAATTTGTAGCTACAATAGCGGCATATAGAAAAAGGAGCACAAAATGCTAACTACAGACGTGCGTTGCCGAATTGACGCTAAAGTAAAAGCAGACGCAGCAGAGGTAATTGAAGCAATGGGATTAAATGTCTCTGACGCTATACGCTTATTCTTAAAGCGTGTAGCTACTGACGGCACTATTCCGTTTGACTTGCGTGTGCCCAATGCCAAAACTATTGCGGCAATGGAGGAGATTGAAAATCCAAAAACACGTGCTAAGTTAAAACGTCATAAGTCCGTAGCAGAAATGAATAAAGCATTAGCCCGTAGCTAATAGACGCCAGCTTAATGCTTGTTCCTATTACCAGTACGCAGTACGGCAAAGACTTTAAGCGGATTGTCCAAAGCCCTAAATTTAATCACTCTGAATATTTGGTGGTGTTGAGTTTGCTCATTGCCGGCAAAGCATTGCCAGCAAAGTATGCCAACCATCCACTAATCGGCACATACAAAGACTTTTGGGATTGCCATATTACCAATGACTGTGTGCTTATCTACCGCATTATTGAAAAAGAGTTGTACTTAGTGCGCATTGGTACGCACTCTGAAGTATTCAAAAAATAAGTGAATAAGAAGTGGGTGCTACGCATATGGCAGCACCCTTAAATACTTGTAGCCGCTTAATGCCATTTTAGGCAGATTTGGCTATGGTTGATAGGTAGTTTTAAGCACAATCGCAGACAGAATTAGTTTAAAGTCCGCAAATTGGACAATGGCAGACACGATTACGTATAATTAGCAATCTTAAATGGCCTGGTAGCTCAGTCGGTAGAGCAGAGGATTGAAAATCCTTGTGTCGGTGGTTCGATTCCGCCCCGGGCCACCAAGAATTTAAATAGCCCACTTGTTGGGCTATTTTCATTTGGTCTGGCGGATGAGGTTCCGTTAGTTAGGATCACAAGCCCATTAAAATTGACCAATGAAATTAACCAAGGCTATTCACTCTGATATACCCGAACTCGTTGAGTTATTAAAGACCCTCTTTGAGCAAGAGGCAGAGTTTGAGCCTAATTCAGAAGCCCAAAGAAAAGCCCTTAGCAAAATCATTCTTGATTCAAAGATTGGCATCATTTTGGTTGCCAGAGATGATGAAAAAATATTAGGAATGACTAACCTGCTGTTTACGGAATCTACTGCTCTTGGCTCCAAGGTCGCCATTCTTGAAGATATGGTCGTTCTGGCTACATCCAGAGGTCAAGGCATTGGCTCTAAATTAATTGACTATGCGATTAGCGAAGCTAAAAAAGAGGGCTGTAAACGAATTACCTTATTAACTGATATTGAAAATACCAAAGCCCAGGCTTTCTATCAAAAGAAAGGTTTTGTGAAATCCAAGATGACGCCATATAGGCTTTTGCTGGATTAGACATCCTAGGCCCTGGTCGATTCCGCCCCGGGCCACCAAAAAACACCTAAACCACCTTCGGGTGATTTTTTTGTTTGGCTCGCTTGTAAGAAACGCCTATGGCAGAATGAAACTAAATCTCCATTTAAATCAAGTGCTATGAA
>Ga0209768_10000103_pt1 | contig 53428 bp, 67 predicted proteins | sample LauGreSBDMM110SD_3_FD_187564 | JGI IMG/M metagenome (GOLD analysis project Ga0209768, IMG submission 187564) | Freshwater lake microbial communities from Lake Michigan, USA - Sp13.BD.MM110.SD (SPAdes) (version 2) | ecosystem: Environmental > Aquatic > Freshwater > Lake | place: Lake Michigan... | reverse complement strand
CCATTTGATGCGTTGATAACAGAAGATGCCAACTCACCTGTTGAAGGCTTGTATAACAGTTTGGCATTGCCAGTGTAGATTGTGCTTGCAGTACCTGTTGTTGCATTAGCAAACAATGGGTACAGATTGGTCGCAGTGCTTGTGTCGTTAGCTAAAGTAACCGATGTTCCTGATGAAACAGTTGCCCAAGATGTATTTGTCCCATCAGTGGTCAAATACTTGCCTGAGTTAGTTGCTTGGCTTGGAGCTAATGCATTAAATGCAGTGTTAGCCGTAGTCTGTCCTGTACCGCCTGACGCAATGGCCACAGCTCCTGTCAAATCAGCAGCAGACAAAGCCGACAATGTGGCATTTGTACCATCAGAACGCAAGTAATACGCACTAGTTTGCGTACCTGTCAAAGCAGTAATAGCAGATGCCGCAGTCGTTTGGCCTGTACCGCCATTGGCAATACCTAATGCACCAGTAAATGTATTACTTGCAAAAGCAATGGTTTTGTTTGTCAGGGTGTCTGTTGTGTTTCGACCAACTAATGTGGTTGTTGCGTCAGGCAATGTAACAACATGACCTGCGCTAGACACAGCGTCAATTAAAGTAACTGCACTAGCAGCAGAACCAGAACTTCTAAAACGAATGCCTTTGTTAAAGTCTGTTCCATCACTGATTGTGACTAAACCAGAGCCTTTTGGTTGAATGTGCAAACCAATGCTTGCGCTTGGACCATCCGCATATAAATGAAGCGGAACACCTACACCAATACCATTTTTAACAGTAAGAAAATCTGTTGCCGATGCAGTAGGTGATAAGCCTAAGATTTCATTGCCGTTTGTATCAAGTATTTCATTGATTTTTGGCGAGGTAAGTGTTTTGTTTGTTAACGTCTGAACAGTTGTTAAAGATGCTGTTCCTGCAATATCAGGCTGAGTTAAAACAACCGCACCTGTATATCCATTAACAGAAGTAACTAAGTTTGTTTGGTCAATCTTTTGCCAGATAGTGCCATTAAAAATAGCCCAATCACCAACAACCCAATCAGTAATGCCGTTTAAATTTGTTGATCCATTGACAGAAACAACATAGTAATAACCATTTGTTCCAACACTAGATGTTAATGTTGGCGTATTGGTAGAAGCATTCCAAGAACCTTGGTAATTCAATCCACCAGTAATGGACAACCATGTGGTGTCGTAATTAGTGTTGCTTGCTTTGGCTAAAAACTGACCTGTTGTACCACCCGCCAAAACACCTGCACCTTGTGGGATGCTGAAATCAAATATTGCCGCACCTGATGTACCAACATTGGTAACAGTTGCAGGTGTTCCTGCCGCTCCCGTAGTTGTTGTGCCAACTGCAATTGTGGCCGCAGTTCCGGTCGCTCCTGTAGCTCCTGTAGCACCTGTATCGCCACGAGGAATCGTAAAGTCAAAAACTGCCGCAGATGTAGTTCCTGAATTAACTACAGAAGCTGAAGTTCCTGCCGCACCAGTTGTCGTTGTTCCTGCATTTACAGTAGCCGCAGTGCCAGTAGCACCTGTTGCGCCTGTATCTCCACGAGGAATAACAAAGTTAAATACTGCCGCACTAGTTGTGCCTACATTGGTAACCGAGGCAGATGTACCTGCCGCTCCTGTGGTGGTTGTACCCGCATTGACTGTGGCAGCAGTACCCGCAGGACCTTGTTGAACCAAAGGTGCAGGTGCTGTCCAAACCAAAGCCGCAGTATTACGACTGTTAACAATGGCAATAGAAAACCAAACAGTGTTTGTTGGACTTGTGGGTGGGGCAGTTGTCCATCCTGCAGGAGCAGTTCCTACATTAGTTGTAAAGTTCCATGAACCGCCTGTTGGGGTCGCTGGCGCAGTGGCTGATTGTTGGAAAATAAACCACTCAAAGTATGTACCGCCAAAGTTTGTTGTGTTTCCATACAAACCCGCTGACTCAGCACCAGGAGCTGCAACCACCGCACCAGTGGGACTGCTTCCATAAAGACCACTTGTTGCCATGGTTTTTCCTTAAATCACTTAAACGAATAGCGATAGTTTCTTGGTTGGAATTCTGAAGTAAGGTGTTGATCACCTCCAAGCCATTTTCCTTTGAAGTTCTGATCTTCAATTAGACCATATGCATCTTCGTATCTAGCACTCCATTTTTGAGCTTCTTCATTGTTTTTGTTCTTATCGTAATAAGCCCACAATGTGCCGTACATATAGCCTTCAGGAAAAGAAGCTAAAGCAGCGTTGTTTTGAACAATAGGCTCTAAAACATCGTCCGTAGGTCCAAACAAAAATGGGAATGTTCGTTGGTAATACGCTTTGATCTGTACGTTTTCACCAGGATTTGGCGTAAAAATATATTTATTACCAACTTCAGAAAATGAAGCTCGAATCACCCGTGGCACACCAAATGGACGAACATAAAGTTGGTCAATCATGCGTCTGCGAATAATCTCTCTATCACCAACTCGGTCATAAATAATCCAAGGACCCATAGAAGCCGCAGGTGTGCCTGGCGGGACTGCGCTATTAGGTGTTTCTTGGAAAAACAGAATTGGCTTATTCATATCCGCAGGAATAGTGGCAAAACCATTGGAATCTGTTAACAACGTAGAAGGTGTTGCGCCATACGGGTCTGACCGCAATGCAGGAATCTCAATAGTACGCATTTTTAGTTCGCACAATTGAATGCAAGACAGAATTTCAGAAGTTGATTGAGTAGGCAACTTTAAAATAGCCGTAGGATAGGTTGTACCTGCCCAAATGCCCTCAATATCACTGACTGTGACAGAAGTACCAGAAACGGCTAAAACAGTTGTGTAGGGTTTTAAAATGCTTGTGCCAATAAAATCACCAACCAATATAATTCCATTTGCAGATGCCGATGTAGTAATTACACCTGTAGAAGAATTAAATGCTGTGGCGTTTAAGCCTATTGTGGTTGGAATGGCTCCTACCCATTGCGCTACTCGGCTAACTAGAGCGTTACCGGATTGGATGAAAAGAGCCATAAGACATCCTTATTTGGTCGGGACTATTGGATTATAAGGCAGTGGAATTTTTCCGCTAGGGTGGCAAACAAAATCACTGTAAAACTGGTTCACAATTGCATAAAAAAGGATTTTGTCCTTTTTGTCTTGTTTAATCAAATCCCAAGGGCGGTTGTTAAACCACTTACCACTTATTTCATGGGCAAAGCATTTTGGTAGGTTCATAGCCTCAAAAGTACCCGCAAATATTGGGTTATCTGTTGTGCCCATCATCTTATAAAACTCTCTGCGCTCTTTGCAATATTCCCTGACAGATTCCACGTTTTTTTGCTCATACTGAACATAACGCTCACCATCAATAGCCCCAACTTTATAGTTCATGTTGGGTGTGCTAAATGTCTGCGACCATGTTCCCGATTTAACCTCGTTGAACATTTTGTCGTTTTTAATTAACGCACCTTCCAAACCACCTGCAAGAACACCACCTGTATAGTAGTCTTCGTTGACTTTGGCTTCTTCGTTGTTGAGATTCAATTCCATGCCATGCTCCATGATTTTCCAAAGAAGGCCCGTTAGGACCCTCTTCAGAAACCCTAAGGTTAGGCCAAGTAACGCTGTACTTGTGCAGATGCACGAGGTGTAGTCACCACAGCACCTGTTGTCATGCCAGCCAGAACAGCAACACCAGCAGGATTACGCACAATCAATGTGCCTTCCATGATGTACTGATCCAAAGAGGCATCAGCGTTAGAGAACACTTCGTTGTTAGGACCAAGTTCACGCAAAGAACCCCACTGAACAACGTCAGGGTTCAGGAACAAGATGGAAGTGTTGTCTGCACCAGTTTGATCCATAACCCATGAGTCATCGATCTGATAGGTGTAGTTGAAGTCACCTTCGTATGTACCAATCGTGTCACCCTTGTCAGCAGGGTTGAATCGGTTGATAGAACGGCTCTGAGGAATGTTGTCAGAGATAGATGTACGCAATGATGTTGGGACTACCATATTGGTAATCTTTGCATTAAAGCGTTGTTCAGCGGTGGTAACCAACTGCTTGTACAGCACAGGGCTAAAAGCTTGCAGAGTTTGACCTGTAGAGAAGCTAAAATAACCCAAACCAGAGTTACTCAACACGCCATTGAAAGGAGTGTTGGTAGAAGTGGCAGAAGTTGTGTCGTTGCTATCAGAAGCAGCCAAGTTCAAAACGGCAGTACCAGAAGTTGGGTTGCCTGAACGTGTGCCAGCAAAAGAATACAAAGAACCAAATCTACGGCCATTGTTGGGTGCTGAACCTTGAGTAGCTGCTTGGCCTGAGTACTTGATGGAAGCACCATCAGCACGAACCATTTGCAACTCAACGTCAAACATGATCTCAGTCAATTGCTTGACTTCTTGATATGCCTGTGGGTCGCCACCAGCTTGTTCCACGGCACGAGCAGTACCTGTAGCACCAATCACAGTCGTAAAAATCTGTGTGTAGTTGCCCAAGTTAGAACGTGTGTTAGAAGCGGCAGCAGTTGCGTCAACGGCAGCACCTTCCAATTTAGCGTTCAATGCGGGTGTGCGGAAATAGTCGTTAGGCCAAATGTGCAAAGTCGAATTGATTTTGCGTTTTTTGCTCATAGCCATGTTAGTGATCGGTGTACGATCTTTAACATAGTTAGAAACAGTCATGTCGAGGTCTTTAACCACGATGTCGGTTGCGTATGCGCCATTACCATTACCTAAAGAGGTAGATGTAATCGTTGCCATAGTAATTCTCCTGAATTAACGCCTCCGCTTATTAGCGGCAAGCATGGTTGCTAAAAGGTCACGAGCCGCACCCTTATCACCGCTTTGCGCTTTCCTTTGAAGTTCGACTGTCTTATCTTCAGGTGCTGTTTTGCCTCTTGCCATTGGTTTACTAGCTGCTGCCAATGAACCTCCTGCATTCTTCACTTTAGGACCTTCTCGGAATTTCATACCATCCCTTACGAGTCCCAATAGATATTCATCACTAGATACCAAATCAATGTTTTGGACACCAGGGACAAACGATCCATTTGCACCTTTCCAATCTTTAGACAATTTTTCCCGTAATTCGGAAAATACTGCCTTGTTGGCCAATTCTTTATCACTGAAGCTTTGTCGAGCTTGTTCAAGTTGTTGCTTTACAACCTCACTTCGATGATTAAAAAACTGTTCAACTTTAGGTCGATTCGCCTGAATAAACTGTGACTTTTCCTGAATTAACTCGTTGTTCTGACGCATTGCTGCTTCAGCTTCACTTCGTCTAACTTCATCTGTGGCGTTGTCGTAGATTTGCTTCCATTGCTGGTTATATTGTTGAATTTTCACTAATTCATCAGCCGCTGATTGCAACTGAGGAACCAAAGTTAATTCCAACCCTATCTGCAAACCATCTAGTTCAGACCTGCGCTTACTTTCGTATTCTTCAAAATCTGCTTTTTCGGCTTTAAGCTTACGAGCATTTTCATGGATAGCACTTCCTTGACCAAGGATAGCAGCCGCCTTAGATACAGGAATCTCAATAAAACCGCCATCGGCATCTTTATTGGGAATTCTCCACATCATGTCAGGATTCTGCTCTGCAAATTCTAAGAAGTTAATTGGTTCAGTTACACCATCGGTGGCTTCATCCGCATCTTCTGAATCTACAGTTTCTGTAGTCCCATCAATACTATCTTCAGGTTCGAGCCCCTCTTCAGGAGTCGCCTCAGGGGATTTGGCTTGCGCCTCTTCTTGTCCTGCTGGTGGTGTAACTGCTTCGTTTGGGGGAGTGTTACGCCTATTGGCGGCAATCATCCCTGCAATAGCATCTACAGGATTCACACCAGTTTGCTCAGTGGCGGTCGCATTAGCGATTACGTCTGACATATATTACCTTATTTCGTTAAAGTTTCAACATTTTTGTTAGCTACCTTAGCGAGATATTCAGTTCTTTCTATGAACTCAATGAAATCTCGGACTCCGGCAACACGCTGTGCATTATCAATACGATTAACATCGTCCTTGCTTTCTTCTAGCATTTCTAGCAAGTAAAACCTATACAGGTTAAATAACAATGCAAAATCATCATTTCTTAAGAGCCGTTTTGCGCTCTCTCCATTTTCTATAACCAGAGCTTTGCGATTTACATTAGCCTCCTTGTAAGTGTCAATTACTTTAGTCCTGCGATTAAAATAATCACGAATATTTGATACCAAGCTTTTCATTGCAATCCTTAATCTACTTGTACGGCAGTAAGTTTACCCCTCTTAGCTGCCAAACCTTCAAAGTAATTATCCATATCAATATCTTCTGCCTTTTTCATATTCAAAGCAGATACTGTTGCACTTTCTTGTGTTTTGGCCTTATTTAACTCAACTTTAGATTGGGTTTCCTGTTGTTCAGCAGAAGGCCCTTTGGATGATTGAGCTTGAATAATTTTTACTGCTTCATCCATTGTAGGCAAATAAGCATCTACATCTTTAACACCCAAAACCCGCAAAGTATCCTCAAAAGGTCTGCGAACTTTAATAAACATTTCAGGCACTTCGGGTGGAATCATCATCATTGCTTGGGCAAATTGTTGTTGCGCCTGAAGAATCATTTGTTGGCGTGTCAGGCGGTTTTCTTCTGAAAGGAAGCCTAAAGCCAAGTCAATATTGATCATTTTGCGGTCAATAAACTCAAAGTTTTCAATTGACATGGCATCCATAAATGGCGCACCTTTAAGACAAGTGCCAGCCAATTGCTGAATGTTGTAATCGTCAGAGTATTGAACCAAAGTCTTCCAAGTAATGTAGATAACATCTCTTAGACCAATGGCGCAGTTTTTAACCATTTCATCTTGGATTAACTGATTGGGACCCATAGCCAACTGAAGCTTAAATCCTGAATTCCCGTCTTTCATTACCTCAGGATTAAGGGTGTCGCTAGGGCTAGTCATGCCAATCATGGCCATTTTGTCCGACTCAAAGCGGTTCATGGCTGATTCCACATATGCCAAGTTACCTTGCATAGGTTGGAATTCAAAAATGTGCTTGGTAGGATCAAACTTGCGATCCAAGATAAACATTGCACTTACGCCACGCTGAATCTCTTCGGCATCCAAGAATTCTGGATTGACACCAATACGAGGGGTAGAGGATTGCATGGCAAAGGACATTTCAGCCCTGCGGATTGCCGTTGCATATTCCTGAAGCGGAACCAAACGCTCACCCAAAGAGTAACCAAAGAAGTTACCTGTAATGGGTTTTGGGCACATATTAGCCAAAGGAATAAAATCTACTTCCTTGGCATACAGAATGTATGAGCCTGAAAAACAGCACTCAACAATCTCTTCTTCCCCGTCACCATCAATGTCCCTGCGAATCCATGCAGTGGTCAACATAATGACTCGGCTATAGCGGTCTGCGCCTTGGGAGGCAATAACGCCTTGACCTGGCACTGGGGTAGAGTCACGGGCGTGAAGGGCTAAGTCATTCTCCAAAGCACCCGCTTGATACGCACCCGCAGGACCATAAGCAGCATGGTCAGCCAACAACTCTAAATCTACAAATGGGAATTGGCTTTTACATTCATGGATTGTCATTGGGTCATAAAAACCCACAAAGTCTTGATCCTGAATAGTTGAGATAGTTGGGTTGCAAACAAAATAATGTTGGGCAACGTGTTTAACCCTAATGCTTGTTTCGTAGCCAGTTAACTTGTACTTTGCACGATAAATAGTGTTATTGCGTAAAGCTTCTTGAATCTCATCATCTGTAGGTTCTTGCACAGCTTCTGTCTCATCGGGAGCCATAGCTTCTTGCATTGCGCCTTCAAGGTTTACATCAACCTTACGCATATTTTGACGTTTGGCGGTTAAACCTTTTTCACCTGCTAAAGTTTCAAATACTCGGAGTTGATCACGAGTTCCTTCAACTTCTTTATATTGCGTAATAGGACTACGCAAAGGAGAAACCATCACAATGCCGTTTTTGTGCAGTAAAGAGTCTTGCGCCCAATCCCGAATGACCTGATAAGAATCATTCTTACTATTAAGCATATATTTAACCATTTCAGTGGCTTGACGGGCTTGATCGCCATCTGCTTCGCTGAATCGTTCAAACTCAAAGTTAATTTTGCCATTAGGCATTAGGCACTTGGTGATAACGGCAGTAGCGTAATCAATGCCAGGCGCAACAATAGGCTGAATGTAATCAATACCACGAATAGGTTCAGTAGAATTGGATACAGGAATATTGAGATAGTGATAGTCAGTAAAGCGATTGTAGGTATTCTTGGACTGAGTAAGTCTTAAGTAATCCACCATCTTTACATAAACTTCATGGCAAACTTGTTCGGTAAGACCACGATTACCAGAAGAGGATGCAAGATTCTCTACGATTACATTCTGTTTATCTAGCATATTTAAATCCTTTGGACCTTGCCTTCAGGCATTTCAATTCGCCTAAAAGTAAAGTTATTTGCCCTACTTACCACAGATTCACCATGACCTTGAATCAGAGCTAAAACGCCAATACGAGCAGAATCAATGTGGTCATCTGGATCAGAAAACCGACCCGCATCGTCAATAGCGTAATTCCTAGCTTCATCAAGAAATGCTTTGCAAGACTCGTTAATCATAAAAGATTTACGTTCCATGCCCATTCGCATTATATTGATTCCATATGCTTTATGGTTCGTTACCTTACCTTGATCGTTTGGTGGGTTTAATATAGCACCAGATATACAGTTTAGTCCATACGAATCTTCAAAGACTTCTCTGACAGATTGTTCGGTCAAAGTGTACCTACCTGCAAGCCCTGCATCATGGGGTAGGGCAATTGGCACATCCCTAGATTCCCTATCTAGCAGGTAATGGACGTATTCATCGGGTGTTTCCCCGCTTGGAATAGTAATCTGTTTGTGCAAATAAATGATCTCTTCCACTGGATTGCGGAAAAAGAAAGAAATAACAGTCGGGTCATTTTTGATGCCCAAGTCAAAGCTAATAAGCCTTTCAAGCTTTTCATTAGCCCTAAGTTCAATGTCTTGAGCATTGTAAGTAGGCCATTCAAGCAATGGGAATACCACGCCTTTACCAACCAGAGGAATGCCATTAATACGGCAATCCCGCTCCCAAGGCATAAAGTCTCTAGCTAATTGTTCTCGTTCTTTTTTGGGGAAAAATGACTCACCCCATTCGTTTTGGTATGGGATGTCATCCCAAGTTACCCGCACATGGGCATACCCATCTATCTGATCCCAGAACTTACGAACTAAACCCGATAGACCTTTAAGTGGAGTGAACGAACAGATAACCTGCCCGTTTCGGGACGCTGTACGAACAACAAGTTCTGAGAAAGTCTCATCTGGTGGTTGCTCATCAAGAACCACAAGGTCCAATTCAAAACCTTGCAAATGTCGGACTTGTTGGGTGTAGTTGGAGAAGTAAAGCTTAGACTTTCCTCCAGACTCATGCCAAATTTCAATGGCAAGGACGTTGGCTCCATCTGTTCGGATTGACTTGTCATCAATGCACTCCCTAGGAATAGATCCCGTGCCCAACTTGTAACTTTGCTTAATGTCATCACAACCTAACAACTTAGACTGTAATGTTTTGGCAACCTGTTCCCAAGACTCGCCAGAACACATAGCGATAATGGGTTTATCCCATGTTACGCCTTTCCAATCTTTAGGATACCGACCTGTTAAATGATAGGCAGTTTCATAGGTTGATGCAATTGTTTTACCTGCACGATTAGCAGCAATCATACCCCTACGGGAAAATTTTGCCCCAAGGTCAAAGAATTTCTGTTGGTACTTAAACGGCCTAAACCACTTTAAAGAGTTGAATTGCATATCTTGAGCAATTTTGTCCCTAGCAATTTTCATTGCTTTGAGTTGCTCAGAATCTAGCGTTTTAACTTTTTCTTTACCACCAGCCAGTTTGATCAAATGCTTGATAGCCCTATCTTTGTAGAGCGGAAGAACATAATCACTGGCTTCACTTTTTGCCATAGTTATCTCGTATGTTTAACAAGATTTGTGCAGCATAAGCTAGATAGTAAACTTCATCTGGCTCAAGCTTGTGTGTTCCCTGAAGGTCTTTTTGCAACCATTCTAGAGTTTTACGGGCACAAGCTTCAGCTTGGGATGACAGTCTGTTTTGGAAGATTTTGGATGGGTCTTCCATTACGCCCACGGGTCAGCAATGTTCTTGGCAGAAATACTAACAATGTCTCGGTCAATTAAAGTCCAAACCCCACCGCCTTTTTCACCAATTAAGAATGTGTGTACGCCACGACCTTCTTTAGTGTAAGTGCCATCAGGATTACGCAAAATACGTTCTTCAGTACGGGGGTCAATCCATGAATATTTTTCAGGAACTTTTTGGCCATACTTGTTAGTTTTTTCACCAACAGGAATTTGTTCTACAGGACCAGTAATCTGGTATGTAATCAAGCCGTTTTCGTATTTGCGGAAATCAATGTATACCTTTTTATCAGACTGTGGGTCTAATGGGTGAGGCATATTGGTTGCGCCAAAGTAATGCACCTGTGCTTCAGGGTCTGGCAAATCAGGATTACGTTTTGGCAAAACCCGTAATGGATCTTCAGGAATAATATCCTTTTTATCCACCCACGGGTTATCGTCTGTCAAATACTCTGAAGGAATTTTTTTACCCTCAAGAGCATTTTTAGCAACAGTGTATTGTTCCTCTTTTGGTTTACCAATAAGGTCCAATGAAATGTTTACTTTGTCGTAAACAAACTGAGCTAGTTCTTTAGCTGTTGGAAGGTCTTCCTTTAGCGATGCAATATCATACGTTGCCATACATTTCCTTATTCAGTTTTAGCTTCTTCTACAGTTTCTTCAATCAAGGTATCACCGATCTGAGGCTTGTGAGCTATCACATACTCAGCAGTCAAATGAATCTTTTCACCAGCAACAACGGCATAAATCTCGTTGGCTTCGTCACGAACAAAATCTTCAATAATCATAATAGTCCTTAAGCTGCGTAGTCTTTACTGCGGTTGCTAGGTTTAGTGAACTTGCCACTATTCTTAATTCCGTTGGTGTGTTGTGAAGACACTGTATTAACTTCATAAGCATTACACACTGCTTTAGCAACTTGATCACGCCTACCATTTTCAGCGGCATGGCCAGTTAATTTATCATTGATGCCTTTAGTGACACCCTTACGCATTTGTGCGCCACCATTAATTACTGTTCCATAGGACATAATAATCTCACTTTGTGTAAGAAGAATTTTTAAGATAGCCAGTGTTTCTAGCAGTGCCGTCATAGTCGCACTTGCAATCAACCATAACCTTTTGACCACGGCCAGCAGTTACAGAGCCACCAGTTTTAGGCGCACCTTGGTGTGGGCCACTGTAGTTAGTACCACCGCTACCACGAGTTACAGTAGTAACACCACCAGAGCCTGGTGTGTGCTTAGAGACATTGCCTTTACGATTGGGGGCTTGAGCCATCAATGTAGGGGCGTTATTGCCAGAGGTATATCCACTCATATCGAGCCTTTCATAAAAGTATGCATATATTACACCTTTCTCAGAGATTCCATAAACTCATTTAACGCATCATCCGCATCCCCCTCATCTTCCCTAGTCACATTTTGGATGTGTTCTACAGAAATTATGGGGGCACGAGAGGATTCAAAAGGAGCCAGTTTGTCAGCAATCTTGGCTTTGTCCTTGATATCTAGTTCATCAGACTGCATGGCATCAATTAAGACTTCCATGGCAGTTTTAAGGGGTGGCAGTCCACGGGAGGTACGCTCGTCATTTAGCTTGTTAAACAAAGCACCATATTCGGTAACCTTGTTAACTATGGATTTTGGGCGACCACCCGTTGCCTTTTGTGACCGAGGCGTAAAGTTGGTCATGTCAAACTCATCCACCACAGGGACAGTCTCAATGGCTTTAGGTTCAATCTGACCAGTGGCTAGTTTCATGGCTTTTTTCTGCGCTCGTCTAACTTTGGCGTAATCACGGGCTTTCTGCTTATCTTCTTCAGAATTAACAGTTGAGCCTTCAGGTCTTATTTCGTCAAACATTGCATACCCTTTTCAGTTCTAATCCAAGCATATGAGCCATTCACAGTGAACCCACGTTTTTTGTGGATCTTCATAAACCCATCATGTTCGGCACGAATAGAAGTAGAACATACCACGGGTATACCCCATCGGTTTGCCCACAGTATATGTTGGTCAATCATCTCATTAATTAACCTGACACGCAAGCGAGGGCTTAATTGTAGGTCAACATGGTGGAATTTGGCATTAGAGATTTCCTCATTGGCATAGGTGGTGTACCCACCCCTATCAAACCAACAGTACCCAAGAAGGGCATCTTCGGCAGCGTCCCCAATAAAGGTTTTAACAAGCTTGTTCCCACGGCAGACAGCAATAAACTCTTTGCTCTTGTCAAACAGTTGGACTGTCGTTGCAACAGTAACGTGCTTGCGGAACACTGCTTTGTCCCTAGTCAAGATGCCATCAGCCTCATGCCCAAAGATTGAGTCTGCCATGTCCACAATATCATCCACATCATGCAGTGGGTGTGCCAATGTCCATTCCATACTATTCCTTTGCAATGCAGCAATTGTATCCAAGAAAAGTTTTAAACAAAAATTTTTATACAGGAACACTTATACAGAATTATCCACAGGATATCCTCTTTACATAGGGGTAAACCCTAATAGAATGATTACGGGGCCATCATCCAGCCCTTGGGAAGGCAGGTAGCTTACCAACCCAGATAAACGTACTGAATCTATCAGTCTCTCTAGTAAGCAATGAACGGGAACATACAGGTAGAGCCTCTCAGAGGTTAAGTTAGATAAACAAGGTGCTACTGCTTGAAAGTTTTCTTTCTAAGTAAAAACAGTGGATGCCATAGTTCGTCCACAGTTAACCATCACACAATCCCTCTCCCTACTAGTTATTAAGCAGTGTTGTTTGTTTGCAACAGGAAAAGTTTTAGAGAAATTTCGGGAATGGGTGAGTGGGCCCCCCCTTTTTACGGGGCTTCCAGTGCTACCCCCCCCACTCTTCCCCAGCCGAAAAGGTGCAGGGCATACAGTGGCAGGGTGAAAGGCTGGTGCAAATGAGAATCATTCTCAACTAGGGGCTTTGGTAATGAGAATCATTCTCGTTTAGGACGGCTCGAAGGGGCTCAGATAACCCCAGCAAGGGGCAGCGATCACAATCAAACTCTTAAAACGGCTCAGTGAATAGGCAAACCCAGCGCAAAGCCCCGTGAATGCTGGCATTGTGCTAGCAAGGCAAAGCTAATCACTTATGACATTTAATGATGTAATGATGTGGCCATTAGATAACTATTAGACACAAATAAAAAGCCCTTGATTATTTTGCAATATTCAAAATGTAAACGGCCACTGACCACAAAATGAGTACTGTAGTTCTAAGGGTAAACCCTGATAGGGTTTTGGAGGGGTCAATAGAATCAACAACTTAAGAGAGTTGGCACGATTCTATTATGCTTATATAGTGAAGGCCTTGATTTTTAGCCTTCTCTTTTTAACCTAAGTCCGAAAGTAAACCATGACCGATTCTCAAGCCCTTTTAATTTGCCGTCATATTCAAGCCGCCAATTATGGAAGCTTTGTCAGCGCATTGTCTTGCGCTTATCTATTGGCCGATTCTGATAACCGCCTGAAGCTTCTAGGGGCCTTCTCAGATCTTTTTAGCAGAATTGAAGCCGATATGATCGCTTATGCTGAATTCACGGCTAAAGCCGTTTAAACCCTTTTTTAACAGTCCGAAAGTAATTAAATGTCAAACTCAAACGTAAACCCCGTTTTCTCTTCTATTCTGGCCACTATTGGCGGCCCTTCCACTGATCTAGTGCTGGCCGTTGATCAATTGGGGGCTTTGGATACTCAAATTAAAGCCCTTACTAAGCAAGCCGAAGCATTAAAAGCTCAGATTAAGGCTCAAGGTCCCGAGAGATATCTAGGCGCAGCATATAGCGCCCTAGTGTTTGAGAGTGAAGGTCGCACAATCACCGATTGGAAGGCTATAGCGGAAAAGTTTAACCCTTCCCGCCAATTGATCACGGCTCACACTGTAACGGGTGAACCCGTTCGTTCTATCAAGTTGGCCAAGATCTAAGGGGCTCACAATGAACACCAAAAACCTATCGTGGGCCCTTTTCGATATTGCATTAGGCCGTGGATATAACGCACAAACCCTTCAAGCCGCCTACAGTAGCAAAGCCCTTGATATATACGATAAACGGGTTTTGCTTCGCTATATTGAAGGGGCTCAGTTATCAACTGATCATTTGAACCTACAAACCATTGCAATCAAATTGAATGAGATCACACCATGAACAAAGACGATATATATGACATTCTCGCAGCCGTGGCCGTGGGCCTAATGCTGGCCTTTTTTCTGACAATCAGGGGTTAAAAATGCACCAACTATCAGAACAACAAAAAGCTTTTATAGAAGCTTATTCACAATCAATTTGCGAGTGTCCAAAAAACCTATTGATAAAGTATTTTGAAGACTCAGAAAAGTTTGGCCGTACTTATAGGGAATATTACTCAAATGTTGAAGACTGTTATTCAGTTTGGGTTATGGCCCTTGAATACGCCAACAAAACAGTAAAAGCTTGAAGGGTTCAAGGTGAAGCGGCTCACAATGGGCCGTTTTTCCGTGGGCCTTCCACGTTATCAAGTTGAAAGTAATTAAATGATCAAAATCTCTCAAACTTCAAAATTGAATGCCCGTTCATGGTCTCTTCAAGCTTTAGACACTTGTCCTGGTTCATGGGCTTCGCCTGGTGTTCTGGTGGACGCTTGCAAGGGCTGCTATGCAACAACGGGAAATTATAATTATCCTAATGTGAAGGCCCCTAGAATCTCGAATAGGGAAGATTGGCAGCGGCTCGAATGGGTTTCCGATATGGTTCAAGAATTAGATTCTGACCGCTATTTTCGTTGGTTTGATTCTGGGGACGTTTTCACCCTAGGTTTAGCCGAAAAGATTCTTGAAGTAATGATACAAACCCCGTGGGTGAATCATTGGCTGCCCACCAGAATGCACAAATTCCCAAAGTTTGCCCACGTTTTTGCACAAATGGAAGCGCTGCCAAACGTGAAGGTTCGTTTTTCCAGTGATTCAATTCAAGGTGAATATATTGAAGGCCTTCACGGCTCAGTAATTGGCCCTGATGCGGCTTCATTTGTGGCCCGTAAAGGGGTTCAATTATGCGAAGCATACAAACATGGTGGAAACTGTAACGGCTGCAGGGCTTGCTGGTCTAAGGACGTGCCATTGATAGCGTATCCAGCCCACGGCCAGAAAATGGCACGGGTTATCAAGTTAAAGCAAATTTGAAGGGTGAATTATGCAAAGAACCTTAATTGAAGCTAAAAACGCTGGTTTTTTCATTCCTGAAATACAAACGTATTTTTGCAAATATGAAGACTTTAAAGTTGAACACATTGTTATTTACGAATTCCATTAAAGGGCCTTAGGGCCTTTTTTTTGTTCTTTAGATAGGCTGGCCTAGTGCTGGCTTTTTTTGGCCGTATAGGTCAGGGTTTATTGTGGCCGTTTGTTGGCCAGTGTAGGCCGTGGGCGGTTTACTGTATCGGGCCACCGATAACGGGGCATTGTGAGCCGTGGCCGTTTGCTGGGTGAATGCATAAGGCCGTTGATATCTGGCCATTGTGGGCCGTTTGTGGCCGCTGGCCGTGCCATTGTGGCCGTGAATTGTGCCATTGTGGCCAGTGAAGGGGCTTAGACCTAGGCGGTAGCGTGAGATTTTGCTAATAAAAACAATGGTTTACAGTGATTTTTGAATGAAAAGGATTATATGAGATTCTATTTACCCATTAACTATTTGATTATCTCGATTATGTCCCTGCCACTTTTCGATTATATCGATAATATTATGTCGATTATCTCGTGTTCTGCCAATTTGCAAAGGACCCCCCCCTCAAAAAGTTTTGGGTCCTATTTTTTAGCATAGGGTTAATTATGGAAATCTCAGGAGATAAAGTGTCGAATCTATTAAGGCTTGAATTTCATCGGCTATGTTCTGTATCTCAGAATCCTGCGGTAAAACCTTTCGTTTTTCCTCAAAGTACTCTGACAAATCATGCAGCTCACGTTTGCCAGTGTCGGCAGGTGTGTGATAGGTGGCAGGGAATTCTAGGGTTGAATCGTAACGGCCTTGAATGGCTTCCACTAGGTTGTCTATCAGGTCTGGTAGCTCTTCATAGAATGTCCCAAGGGCTTTATGCTCTGCATAAGACTTGGATTGCCAATGCAGGATGTGGGTGTTGGTTGCAGAGTGCAACAAGGTTAAAACGAGATCACCAATTTCATTGTCCATACGGGACTCCCAAGTGGGTTAAGACACGCCTAGCAGCTTCCCTGCGCCAAGGTTTGATTGTAATATTATCTGCCAAATCAAGCCATGCGTGAAGTTGTCTTTTGTAAGCTTCTTGAAACGCTAGATTTTTCTCATCATATTCTGCATAGGACGAGTCTAGCCATGTGTGGCATCTGCTGCACCCCCACACCGAATAGTGGTCTTCTGCCTTGATTGAGCGCCCTTTGCCATGGCTCAAAAGGTTAGAGTGACAAGCCACTGTTGTGGAACCATCCCCCCCCAAACAATTTTTGGCCACCTCTAAAAGGCAAGGCTCACCTTGTGCCAATTTCAACAGATCTTTGTCTCTGTAATATTCAGTCTTTTGGTAGGTCAAAATGGCGAATCCTCATGGTTATCAGGATTAAATTTAGCCTTGCGCTGGTCTTTGTGCTTGGGGTTGGGAAATGGTGGGAATGGCCATGTCATGCTTGTCCTCTTTCCCTGATCAAATCCATTTGGACATATCCAGTAGAATCTTCCAGAATTTGAATTATTTCATTGCGTTCATACTCTGCTATCAGCTTGGCAAAGTTTGTAATTGTGTCTAAGCCATGCAATTGGAATTGTCGATCTGACAACTGCCCACCGCCAGCTTTGTTCACCATGCGAATGATGTCATCTCTGTTCATAACTTCATTTCCACTCGTTTTGTGTACTCTTCGGTTTTCCACACTTCCACCCGTAGCTTGGCTGCCTCAAGTTTCCAACGTAATTCTTCTTCTTGGGCTATTGCTTCTTTGATCTCAAAAAGTAGGCCAACATAGTCTGCATGGGCGTAGGCGTACATCTCTTTTGCGCCCAATGTGCCCTCCTCGTTTGACATAAGAATGGCCTTTTTGGACTTGCGATATTCCTCTAATTGCACCCGAGTAGCTTTAGCTGCGGCATATTTAGGTGCGTTTGTAAGGATGAAATTGATTGCTAAGTGTGCGGGATTTTCCATTACATTGCCTCGTTGATTAACTTTTCTATGCCTTTGTCGATGCTGCCATCGCCCATTTCAGCCAAAACTTTCTTTTGGACTGCATTGAGTTCTATTTTTACTATGGTGTTATAAGGTAGATATCTAGGTCTACCTGCGCCCTTGCGCTTACCACCCCAATCAAGTACAGGTCTGCCAAGCTTTTGGGATAGGGCTTCTTTGCGCCTTTGCTCCATGATTTCCCATGCTTTTTCCAGCACTTCGGGCGAGAGATTGTCCATAAAACTCATACGATCTCCACTACCCTGTCGTTATTGGATCTGATGTAGTCACGGGTTTTCTTTACATACTTCTCAAACTCACTTCGGCAAATACTGCCTTGTTGAAGGTCTGCATATTCGATTAATTCCCTGATTGCTTGAATGCCAACACCATCAAAACCCATTTTCATGGTTGCCTGGTAACGCATGGCCGCCTTGTGCAGGGCATCTTGCGCTTTCTCACATACAGGCAATACTTCGGGACCAATACCCGCTTTGGCCATGACCTCAGATAGGTTAAGCACATCAACTAGGGTGCGCCAATCCTGCACTGTACCTGCGCCTTTGGTCATTGCGTCCAATGCGGAATATTCTGTCATTCTTAGCTTGTCTAAGGTTTGCCTAGGGGTGATGGCAGCCCCCACAATCCCATGTTGGATTGGGTCAATCAAGTTCCACATTTTGCGTTTAGTGCGTTTACGCATTTTTAACTTGGTTCTGTCTAAGGTATTTGCCTGTGATCCGCTTGTTCCAACACGATTGGCAGATCCACTTATGTCCCATGTCAATCCCACCTTCAGGGGGCTTGCTTATGTCGCATTTTGTACAAAGCTTAAACCTGTGATTAGAGAATCTTGCACCAATGTCTATTTGTGGCATCATTTTTATTTCCTTGCAGGGCAATTTCTGCCTTGGTTACAGTTGCCATAGCATGGGGGGCAGACCTTTAAATTCCGAATGAGGATAGCAAAGCTTGAAATTGTGTCTTTGCCAAAAACAGTCATTTTTTCAATTTCTTTGGCCACTTCTTCTAAAGTGTCATTTCTTGATTGGTTTTCAGTCATATTTGCCTTGCAATGTAGATAACCCATGACCAAAAGGCCATGAGCATTGAGAGTATGGCTGCCCATACAAATTTAGTATTCATGGCTCGTAGTTCACGATTTCCCAATGACGTTGGGTTTCAATGGCTAAAACGCCTTTGGCTTCAAGGTCAGCAAACTGCTCTTCAGTCATCAAACCCATAATGTCCATGCCGTTGTAGGTGACCATCTCAATGTTTTCAGCCCAAGTTGAATACTTGTCTGCCTTGAAAGACATAGTGACTTTGACTTCTGCTTCACCTGCGCCTGTTTTGGCTTCAAAATTGATTGTGTGCATTACTTTCTCCTAAAAATGTGTTGATGTAGCTACTGTATCTTGAAATCTTGATTATTTATATAGGGACTTACCCTTATTCCAGTTCTTCTTTGACCATAACCTCAACCATGCCAATAGTGCCGTAAACCTTGGTAGCATGAAGTGAAACTACTAAGCTATCGTCCACAAACACAATGCCGTTCATGCCATCAAATATTGCTTTGCAATAATTATCAATGTCACTTTTCTTGGTTGGGCGCTCTTGGCCTGATAAACAAGCCTGTGTGCGTTTTTTACTGTATGAGGCTGGAACAGGCAGGGTTATGTAGATATAAGCTCCTACAGGCGTTTCTAGAGGCTCTGAAGCACCCATTGCAAGCTTTGCCGATTCTGAAACCTTAGACTCGTAATCAACTGTGGTTTTTGGACTGTAAGTTGAGACAAATTTGCCCCGTCTAGCAAACCTAGGTCTGCCTTTAGGTACTGGTGTGCCATCCACCATAAATGTGACCATAAATGTCATTCAAGGGTTCCTTCTCTCATTTGGGCCATATAAGTTCTTATTCTGTCTCTAGCACCGCTGCCATATATGCGTTCTGCTCTTTCAAGCCTAGCTCTGATAAGGTCCCTGTTTTGGGATGATTCCCAATTGCGGTACAGCTCACGAGCTTCTGCTTTTTCAAGGATGACTCTGTCGCTAGGGTTCTCAATTGTTTTTCTGCTGTAGGTCACCAGTAAGCTCCAAGGCCATCAGTATGATTTTTTCAGGGTAAGGCACTCCATCCCTTACCTTGTCCAAGATTCTCATTGCGTCAGCGTGTGTCATTTGGCTTCCCTAACACCATTCATTTGCTCAAAAATCCAATCCTCTTCTAAATCATCAATTAACTTTTCTAATTGGTTTTCAAGATTTTTTATTCTTTTTTCTTGTTCATCAAATCGATCTACAACATCTTTAACAAATTGACCTACAAGTTCCCATTCTTCTTTTGTCATGCTTTTCTCCTGTAAGAGTTAAGAATTGCTCGTTCTTCGGGTGTTGGTGGGCGTGTTGTTTTTTCATCTGCCTTAATCTTCTCTAAAGCAGGGTCGGGCAGGTTGGATGGGGCAACAGTAACTCTGACAATGTCGGCAGGATTCATCTTTGGGGCTTTTTGGTTTCTCACCCAATTACGCCAAGTGGCTGCCCAATCCAACTTCACCCCATCTTTGCCAGGCTTGGCACACCAAAAATCTTTAAACTGATCTGCTACCTGCATGGCATTCAAATCAGGTCTTTCCTTGTTAGCCCAATATTCCCATTCGTTTGGCAAAACCCAATCATTGGCGAGGCGCAAGCCACGCTTACTATTCTGTTTCTTATCTGTATCTGTATCTGCTTCTGTATCTATAGCGTTACTTGGACGTTTCTGTAACGTTTCATCAGTGTTACTTGGTTGTTTCTTTTTATCACGATACTTGCGAACCCGCATGGTGCTTGAGTCTGAGACAAATTGACGTTTGTCCCAATTCAAAATGTTCCAGTGTTTATCAATAAAGTTTTTGCTAATAAACAGTTGTTTTGTTTCTAGCAATTGCGCCTCATCTAAACGCAATTGAAAAGCAATCTCTGTTTCATGTAACGTTTCAAGTACTTCACTACATCTAAGGCATAAGAGCATGACATAACGTCTTTGCATTGCCTCTGGAAGCATTTGAATTTTGGGGTCGTGTGCGAACTCTGAATAGAGTCTGAACCATGGGTTAGCCATAATGTGTGCCGCTTTTTAAACACCCTTGAAGGAACTTCCAGCAGGAGAAGGGATAACTCTTTTCGGGTGGGTAATTAGTCCAACCTAGCTGGGTTCCATAATACATTATTTAGGACTACGTTTCAAGCTTCTCATCTTGGTCGTTGAATGTCCAATGTGAAAAAACCCACAAGATGGACATTTGTAGATCTGAAAAGAATTATCTCTTTTTTTGTTGATTGTGGAATTGGCTATTAAAAAAGTGGGGAAGGGGTGCTTGCCCACGCATTGAACAGCAGGATCGAACTTATCGGTTGTTTTCATTGATACATACCAAAAATATTAATTGGGCGTTCGACATGAAGCTCTAAAGCTTTGGCTATTAAACCAACCATGGCAGCATCTCGGTCGTCAGGACGTTGGTTGTAAGTTATAACTAAGTTATAGGCGTAAGCAAGTAATGCTTCAGCACAGGCTTGTTCGGATTGTTCGATGTTCATGCCGAGAAGACTAGCAGATATTTAAAAATCACATACTAGGGAAAACCCCTATGTTTTTATTTTAAAAGCCATGGCACATTAAAGGTTCTCAAGGAGAAAGTAATGGCAACACTAAACGGCAGAAAAGTTATCGACATCGAAGTGGATGGTGTCGATAGTAGGGATTATCCTGATTTCGCAGATGCGTACTTCAGTTACGCTTGCTACGAAGATGGCACACCACTTACAGATGAGGAACTAGTCAAACTAGCCGATCAGAATGGTGATGTCCTCTTTGACAAAGCATACGATTCACTTCACTAAGGAGAAAGTAAAATGATGAGCATGGAATTTACGAAAGTAATTGATGTTGAACTTGGTTCAATTGCAGAGATCTCTTCAGGCATCTACAGAGAACTGACTATCCGCACAAAAGATGGTGACATCAGAATCACTCTTGTTGCTGAAAGTGATGAGTCAGAAATTAAGATTTTATCTTAAGGAAAAAGTAATGAACACACACGCACTCAAGTATGTCCGTCAATTGTTTCAGACATATGATGCACCCCCCCAAACAATTCGCAGCTACCAACGTCAATGGATTCGCTCTGTGCGTTATCTTGGCGACAATTGGTTGTTAGCCAAGAAAGTTGAACGACTTGAAACTCCAAAGCCTAATTGAGCGCCAAGGTGATATCGTGAACAACTACATCATCGAATACAAAGAAGAGTACGCCCACACAAAGTACTGCCCATATTGCGTTCAGCCCAAAGGACAAAAGTTTGTCTGCTGCGGTGAGATGGATTGGGTAGATTTCAAAGACCTTGATGACAACACTCAATTAGAGATCATTAAGGAAGAATATGACAATGCATTCAAAAACCACAAGGTATAACATGACAGTAAATGATTTACTTAAGCTTGATGTAAACAAGAACACAGAGAAGAAAGGTAACCTGACCTATCTTTCATGGGCTTGGGCTTGGGCAGAAGCTCTTAAAGCAGACGCTAATGCCCACTTTCAAGTAATGATGTTTGGCGACAAATGTTATACCGACATAAATGGCACATATATGGTTTGGGTAACAGTCACTATGTTTGGCAAACCAATGACTTGCCAACTGCCTGTTATGGATCACCGCAACAAGGCTATTCAACACCCTGATGCGTTTGCAGTGAATACGGCCATCATGCGTTGCATGACAAAGGCTTTAAGCCTCCATGGTCTAGGTTTGTATATCTATGCGGGTGAAGACCTGCCAGAGCAGGATACAAGTCTTGTAGATGCCGTTGTGGCAGCTATTAAGGAAAGATACGAAGCAGGTGATGAGCCTGGTATGTATGGCGAATGGGAATCTATTACAGATAACGAAGTTCGTCTTAGGGTTTGGAATACGCTAAGCCCTGATAGTAAAGTAAGGTCGGCTATTAAAGCCTACAAAGAAAAAATGAAGGAAAGCAAATGAAACGATTAGATGCAGTTGCCACAGTAGGCGAGTACAAAGACAAAAAAACTGGTGAAACAAAAAAACGCTATTCCAAATGTGGATCAGTATTTATTGATGATGAAGGCAATATCTCATTCAAAATTGATGTGTTGCCAGTTCATAGTTGGGATGGATGGATCAATGGAAAAGAACCATTTGATGGTGAGAAACCCTCCCGTCAAAGTTCTGCACCCACCCGCAAAGGTGGCAATGGATTTGATGACATGGCAAATGATGTGCCGTTCTGATTAAAACGGGGGAAAAGCGGATGCTAATTGTTAAGTCGAGGCTTTTTTAAGATCGCATCAATTAGACGTAGCGAGTACCCCCACCCAATTTTTTAAGGAGAAAGTAATGATAGATTTGTTTAAACTGTTCCGTAAAGATGCTAAAGACACTTCAGTAGAAGCCGCCAAAAGCATCATGCTTGCCCTGCCAAACATTGAGGGGGCAGTCTATGAATATGCAGCCATGCGTGGCAGTAAAGGATTCACAGACGATCAAATGAATGAACACTTCCAAACCCACAAATCAACTTACAGAGCTAGACGTTCTTCTTTGGTAGAAAAAGGATTGATTGAAGATTCTGGAGTTTGTGTAAAAGGTCCTAATGGCCGTAACATGACTGTATGGAGAATAGTATGCAATTTCTAATAGATCTATTCTCTGGCCAAAGTTATACAAAAACTGACACCATGTTGATCAACCAAAATGGTGATGTGTTTAACAAGATTGGTGATAACTACATCGACAATGAAGGCACATTGATGACCAAGATTGGCAGTGACTATCTCAATACCAAAACTGGAATGATGTCTAGCTTTGATGACCCATTCTTAGATGATTAGCTTAAAAATAAAGCCTTCTCGGCTTTCCTGCGCTTAATTAAGCCTTTAACTTCTTTGCCGCCAGCCTTAGTCCACATCATAAAAGCGTGGGCGGCATCTTCCCACTCACCACGATTGACCTTCATCCGAATGGTTGATCGTTGGTAGTTACCTAACCCAGCATTGTAGGCAAAAGAGACAACAGCATCGAATTTGCTTTGATGACTAACAAGATTAGGAGAAAGTCGAAGAACACCACGTTCAAAAGAATTGATGTCCACCTTGAATAACTCGACCAGTTCCTCTTTCGACCATGCACGATTATCTTCCCCCTTAAGTTGATAGTCAGACCTGATAAGCCCCGTATAACCCTCTTTACGCACGTTTGGAAGGGCTAATTGGTCTGAGTACATTGCGTGGCCCCAACCCACTGTCCAAATCGCAGCACTGCACCGATACGGGCGTGTCCTGTACCCCTCAAAAAAGTGCATCAAGTCTTCACCAGCTTTGCTGATTTTCATTTCTTAGCCCAGCCTCTTGAGCCAAACCAAAAACCAATGATTCCACCCAACATGGCCATCTCATCGGTAGAGAAAATAATGTCAGACAAACGAATCAAATCATCCATGCTTGTTACTAAGCTAGGGCGAGAGTAGATGTAGTAGGCAATCCAAGCGTTGATGGCGACCAACTCAAGCACAAAGATATAAGTCACTGTAGGTCTAACAGTACCGACATAGTTGGCAACCCATTGCGAAGCCTTCTCTAGCACCTTCTCATCGTGCTTTAAAGCCGCCTCGGTCATCTGAGCTTCAGACTGCATGGCAACTTGGTCTGTGCGGATTTCCTCTACTCTAGCTTGAGCCGCAAACCCTGCCGCAGCCAACTGAAGTTCTCTTTCTGTCTGTACTCTTGCCAAAGCCAATTCATGCTTTTGGTCTGCTTTGTTTTGAAAGAAGTCTAAGAGTTTAGGTAAGCCTGAGATTAACAAGCCACCGAGGGTAGAAAATAAAGATAACATTACAGTCCAATCATTCCAAGAAGTTTATCAACAATTTTTCCTGCCAACTCGTCAGGTAAGTGAGGTAGCAGACCAATCACCAGATATGCCACATAAAGTTTAGCAAATATCTTAAAGAATTTGTCTGCTTGTTTTTGGTACTCATTCATTTCCCAGCCTTGGATAAATAACTATCCAAAAAAAATAGTTTAAAGGCACAGCAGACCAAAGCACTATATCAAGCCAAGTCATCTACCGCACCTTGCTGTAGCACATAGTTCGTTAATTTGTGTAAGTCCCCAGCCAACAGCACCAACGAACATCACAATGATGACAATAGCAATTGCCCATTGCATTTGTTCTGCTTCTAAATCCTTTTGACGTTGTTCTTCTTCTTTGGCTTTACGAGCAGCTATGGCATCATCTCTATCCATCTCTGCTGCTCTTGCTTTAATCTTATTCCACACGTCTATATTGCCCGTCTGCATGTAAAGCAGTTGAAGTTGAGATTCCAACTTAGCCGTTTCCATCAACGCATTTTCGATTTGCATGGCAACGCTAAAGTTGGATTTGTTGCCCGACCTTTTAGCCTCAACCATCGCCTTAGTTGCTTGGCTACGAGCGTCAAAGAGTTTGCCGACAACGCCAGCTAACCCACCCAAATCATTTGCAATTTTGGCGGCTTTTTTTACAACTGCTATTGCGCTTTGCAGTCCTTCTAATGCGCTTATTGGGTCAATCAATTTCTATCTACCTTTTGCCATTCAAGACACACAACTTTGCGGTTATAAACATCACCTGTCCATGCCCATCTGACGCAACGATATTCAGTTTTATCTTTACTGGATGCCACCAATGTAAACAAAATTGAAAGCACTATTAGCCATCTCACGGATACGCCCAAAGAATTATGTAACTACAAAAAATGACAAAACAACTGATACAGACTGCAGCAATAAATGCTTCAGCCCAATCTCTCATTTTTTATTTCTCGCAGAAATATTTTTAGCTTTTGATTTAGCGTCTGCTTTTGATGATGCACCCCAAGCCTTCAAAGACAACAACAACCTTGTAGGCTTGCCATCCTTGTACTCAGGACCTGCCATGTTGCCCATCCTAGCTAAGAAGCTTGCTCGTCTAGGATTGTCGCCCGACTTGACGGGAGCTTTAAGGTTCATGCCCTGTGCTTTTGCACTAGCCCTACCTTTGGCATTTAACCCACCTTTGGGATTCTTTCCCTCAGATCGTGTCCATGCAGCGGTCTTCATTATTTAGCCTTCTTGGCAGTCTTTGCAGACTTAATGAAGTCTTTTTTGGTAGGTGCGCCCTTAGTGCCAGCCTTCTTCATTTTTTCGCCTGAACCTTCAGCAATGCGCTTACGTTTAGCATGAATGTTTGCGTACAAACCTGTGGCCATAGTTCACCTCAAAAATGTGATTTAAAGTTTTGCCAAGCTATGCCAATGCCAGTAATCACCGCACCAAACCAAAGCAATGGTTTAGCAAATGATGCAATCCAATTCAATACTTTTACTGCGCCTTGGGCAGCCTGAATAGCCTCCACAAGACCACGAGTATTGTTGTCAATACGATCTACTTTTTCCTCTACCTTAACGAGGCGTTCATAAATTTGAGCGTGTGATACTTCAGACATGATTACCTCATATAAGCAGATGGAGGAGCTATGCCACGACCAGCACCAGCTTTTTCCTTTAATCGTTGATTCTTAGCCCATTCAGTTTGGGCATAAGGACTGCCAAGCAATGCAGAGCTTTCAATTCTTTGCTGAGATACAGTAGGTGCGCCAGCCTCACGAGGTGCTAAACCTTGCTTCAATTGTGAAATCATTGGCAGATAGTCTGACGCTACATCAGCACTACGCATGGCCGCTTCACCATAATTACCTTGTTGAGCAGCTTTAGCAGCATCAGCAATAGACATCAATAATAAAGCAGGACCTCCCGCTTTAATTGCTTTAGGCACAGTATTAGGACCAGTAATCATTCCACCTTTTTTGCCACCAATAGTTGCAGGTGTTCCAAGTGGTCCGTAATTGCCACCAATTTGAGCTTCTCTTAATTGAGCCAAATCTTTGCCAATTGCAGTCTCAGGAGAAATAGCTTTAATAGCCGGATTTACTTTTGTTTCATAGTTGGTGTATGGACCAACCATTTGACCTTCATTAACTTCATTACGAATTCTCTTCATCATGTCAGAGCCGTAAGAGTTAAACAAGTTGTTGTCGCCAGAGCCAGCACCCAAAATACCAAAGCGACCTTCAGCAGCCAAAGACTTAGCTTGCTCTGGATACTGTTGAGCAAATGCTTCAGCACCTTGTTTGGCAGCAGAACTCATGCCTTTTGGATAGTCAATATTGCCATTGGCATCACGATTAAATGTGGCCAAAGTAGGAGCTACACCAGTGGCTTTATCAATTTCTTTAGCAACAACAGTTTGAACCGCTTGGGCAGTATTTCCAGTTGCTACACTTTCTTGAACACTAGGTGTCATGTATGGATTAGGTCTAGGTGCAAGTGGGTCTGTTGGCGCAACAGGTGCAACAGGTGCGGTAGCTTGTGGTGCAGTAGGAGCAATAGGCGCAGGAGCTTGTGTATACGAGCTTGTTTGATAAGGACTATTTACAGAAATGCCACCTTGATTCTTTAATGCTCCACCAATAATTGCAGCATCTTTAGGATTGGTAATTGGACCGCCTGTTAATCTTTCGGCATCAGCTAAAGGCACACCATAAGTTGTTTCAAACTGTTGAGCAAAAGGACTCATGTTCCTTTTTTCAATCGTATCCATAGGGATATCAATTGTTCGGTCTATTGGTTGTTGACCAATTTTGCGTTGGTTAATTCCGCTAAGACCTGTTTTTAATTTGCTTAAACCATACGCCCCGCCAACAGCAAGAGCGCCCAGTGCAGCACCACCTGTTACATAACCAACAGGTGAATTAAGGGCCTTCATAAAATCAAATGGCGGTGCAGCTAAAGTAGCTTCTTGCTCTTGCTTGGCAGAAGTTATAAGCTCCGCACCTTTTGCTTGTGCTTCTTTTTCGAAAGCAGCAGTAGTCTCTCTACCATCAGCAATAGGCACAATGTTTGGAACGGCAGCGCCAGCAGGTGCAGGTGTGCTTTTTAATTCTGCATCGATTTCTTCATCAGAATAACCAGCCGCTTTTGCGGAAGACCTAAATTTCTGTTCATCAAATTTTGCCATCATTAACCTCCGGCCTGTCTTCTAAGTTCTGACAAAGTAGGTTTCTTGTTTGCTGCTGCGGGTGGTGCTACAGGCGCTGCAGACTGACCTTGAGGTTTTGGTTTGGCAGCAGATTGTTGTCTTGTGGCACGAGCAACATATTCACCTTCCATGATCTTACCAATTTCATTGGACCACCGATCACGAATTTCATTAAAGATTGGTTTGGCAGTGTAAGCCGCACCGATGGAACCAGGCACTGGCAAAGTCTTACTTTCATCGTAATACTTGGCATTTTTATCAAAGTGATCTCTGTAAGCCGCAATTTGTTCTGCGTTCTGCTTATGTTGAGCAAGTTGAGTCATTGCTTGTGCTTGCGTATCAGTAAATGATGCAGCAGTTGGCAAAGAAATAAATGTTGGTTTGCCGTATTGATCTACCGCTTTATTTAATTCAGAACCCACCTCGTTACCAAATTGAATTGCAGTTTTCATTTGCTGAATCAATTTAGCTTTTTCTTCAGGTGATTTGCCAGAAATAGAATCTTGAAACTTTTTAGAAGTAATAAGGCTTTCAAGTGTAGATTGACTATTTTGTGATGCTTCAGAAGCCAAGCTTGCAGAATCAGTCTGCTGCTTTAAAGCGCCATAATCATATTTTTGGTTGTTAGTTTTAGATACTAAAAAGTTTCCATCAATACTAAATTCAGTGCCAATTAGTTCTTTAGGAATGCCTAGTTTGGCAGCTAGACCAGCATCAACCTTTTGACTCTGACCTTTGCTTTTGTTGTCATTGATCTGGTTGAAATAAGTAGATGCATTTGACTTAGTGCTAGATTGACCAACACTGTTAGCAATAGCGCCAACCATCTTTGCATAATCATCAGGCGCAAGATCAGTCTTGGCTTTTCTGTAGAAGTTATCCAAAAATTCAAGCTTTGGAGCAAGGCCAGCATAAGCCTCTGTCCACTTGTTTACTGCTACTCTTTCGTTTTGAAAGGACGAGTTGTAACGTGAACGATTTTCTTCTGCACTTTTAATAGCAAAAGTTTTGTCGATGTCAGAAACGCTACCACCACGTTTTGAATATTCTTCAGGAGTAAGTACACGTTTTTGTTCAACATCAAAATATCCTTGTGGTTGGCCAAGAGCATTAACAGTTACTTGAATAATGTTGCCATTGTCTTTGGCATATTCAGTGGTAGTCTTTAAAGCACCACCAGTGGCTAAATTAAAAGCAGCCTCTTTTTGGCCCATCATAAAAGCAATTAATGCTTGGCCATACAAAGGTTCTTGGCTTACATTGCGTAAAGCAGTTGCCGCTGCAATGTTGCGTTCACCATCAGTTTTTGCTTTGTTAATTGGCTCAACAACTTTAGAAAAGTCATTAGCTCTTTGCTGCATCTCTTGAGCAGTTTTAAGCGTGGCATTACCTTCAGGCGTATCAACACCCATTTGCTGTGCAGCGTTGATCAAACCTTTGGTATCACGAGTTGCCAAAGCAGCATTAGCTGAATCTTTTATAGATGCAGCATCTTGCAAAGCACTTGGATAAATCGTAACTGAAGGGGGTTGCTGTTGAATAACTTCTGCCATGATTGTTCCTTATCCAAACATTCCACCAGCCATGCCTTGAAAAGCTTTAGCTAGTTTGCCATAACCTGGTAATTGCTGGTATTCGTTACCAGTTAACGCTACTGGATTAGGTGTAGCTTGTGGCACAAAAGGATTGAAATCTCTTTGCGCTTGTGGATTTACAAAAGATTGTTCATTACCATTGTATTTACCATCAAGAACATCTACTCCAATATTTGCAGGAGGTGTTGTTGACATAGGCGCACTGTCATAAACAGGAGTCGCAATAGCAGGTGGAGGCGGTGGCGCACTAGCCATTGGAGCATTAGGCACTACAGGTTGCATTGCAGCACCAGAAGGAGGCGCAGAGCCAGTAGGTGTAATTGGATTGTTGTAAGAAAACGTACCTGCTTGATTGGGCTTAACACCAAGTTTATCTAATGCGCTGATAGCACCTGATTGTTGTAAGCCATACAAAACCAAACCTGTTTTTGCAGCTTTACCAATTTCAGCTAATGGGCTTGAACCCATGTATCTGCGTGGATCTCCAAAACTTAAACCAAAAGGTGTATCTGCTGCCATGATTTTTCCTTAGAATCCAAAACCTTTGCTGGAAGACTTTTGGCCTTGTGTACCAGCAAAACTAGGTGTTGTAGAAGCTTGAGGTGTTCCGTAAATTACAGACGCATATTTGTTAAACACATCTTGTGGTGTCTGAGCCAAACCAACACGACTTGTTGCCAATTGGTTAGCCAGTGATGTAGAGGCCAAACCTTGTGTTCCAAGATTGCCGTACAAACCACCTGCTTGTTGCAATGCACCCTGACCACCACCAAACAAAGTACCAAAAGCACCTTGTGATTGAGCAAGAGCGCCTTGGCCTGTTCCTAGCAATGTATTGGCCGCTTGTTGACGTTGACCTTCCACCGCAGCAGAAGTTTGAGCCGCAGCAGATTGAAGACGTTGTTGGCCAAGTTGCTCAAGGTTTTTGTTGGCCAAAGCCATGCGAGATGAACCCAAACCACCCGAAGCGCCAAACATGGCATTCTGACCACCCAATTGCTCACGAATCTCTTCACGAGCAGGTTGCAAAGAAGCCTGAATTTGTTCTTGTTTATATTGTGGGCTAAACAAGTTTTGTAGTTGATCACCACCAATTTTGCTTAAAAGCTCACCACGATTGGCTTGATTCCAACCTGCTTGTTGTAAACCAGTAGCACCCGTGCCAAGCAAATCTTGGCCAACACCAGTTTGATAAGTGGCTAGATTACCTTGGCCTCGTGATCCGGCATACATACCAGCTTCACCAACTGCTTGGCCAACATTTGCTCCACGTTCTGCAAGACCTAAAGCAGTATTCATGGCTGGCATTGCATTGGCCGCAGTACCATAAAGCACATCTTTAGCGCCAGCAATTGTGTTTTGATAAGCAGGTAAAGCGGTTCCCGTCAGGAAGCCTGTTTGTGCTGCAATTGCGTCTTTTTGTTCTTGCGTGACTATAGGAGCCGAAGAACTACTTCCTTTTCCACCGCCCATGATTAGACTCCTTTACCTGTTTGTTTGGAGATTTGGTTTGTCAAACCGCCCAATCCTTTACCCATACCAGCTTGTGGTTGTTGGGCTTGATTATCCCATGGTTGTACAGTGTTTGAATAGGCATTAGGCATACCAAATTTAGGTTGTCCACCTTGACCAGGCATACTTATTTGCCCACCCATCATGCCAGTAGTGGGGTCTATTGCCTGATTACTAGCTTGGGGTTGCATCATGCTATCTTCCATCTTTTGAGTTAAAGACGGATTAATAGGGTTCATGCCCAACTGATTGGCACTCATTCCCGCCCCTTTACTAGCGGGACCTGAAACCTGATTAGGTTGCACTTGTGCTGAGAATCCACCCATGATTATTCCTTCATTAAATCGATAAAGTGCCACAGATCTTCATTAAAGTAGGTTCCAGCAGGTTTATCTGGATGCCATGAAGGATTGGCAGAATTAAGCTCAACGTACTGTTCGCCAGTAATCATGTACTCACGGCACTGGCTTGGCACAATAAATTCACCCTGTTGGGTAGTCACGCAGACAACTACTCGAACACTTTGGTTATCAGGTAATTCCTGCAAAGAGTAAATATCTTCATAAATCTGCTGTGCGGGTATATTAATTTCTCTTGGCATTATGTTACCTTTGCTTCCAATGCTTCTACTTTAGCAGTCAATTCTTGTATTGCTTTGGTTAAAACAGCAATATACGAGGGGTAATGAATTGTTTTAAAACCTGTTTCATCTCCCACCTTCCAATTTGGTTCTTCATAAACCAAAGAAGAAGGGGTTGGAATCAAGTTTTCAACTTCTTGAGCAATAAAACCATAGCCTTTTTGGTGCTTTGAATCGGCTTTTAGCTTGTAAGAAACAGGTCTTAGTTGTTTAACAAAAGCTAATCCAACATCAATATCAGCAATTTCTTCTTTTAAACGTACATCAGACGGGCTTGTTGTTGATACTTCATAGTAAACATAATTTGAAAATACGCCTGTTCCCGCATAAGAATAAACATAAGCACCCGCAATTCCTGTTGCTGTACTACCAACAAAATTCATTCCAGAACCAGCAGCATTTGCAGTTCCTGAATTAGTGGCAAAAATTCGTGCGTATTGAGAACCAGAAAAACCACCCAAATTATCAGAGTTTGTAGGCGTTCCTGAAAGGGTAAGAGTTACTGCGCCTGTAGATGCTGAAGCTGACAATGTCAATCCACTAGAACTATTGCTAGTTGCTAGGCTAGTTACACCACCGCCACCGCCTGATGGTGTTGCCCATTGGCCATCATTACGCAAGAAAGTGCTTGTTGAACCTGTAGGGGCAGCAATGTCATAAACACCCCAACGAATGGTTCCATTGGAAATGTACAAAGCAGGTAAAGCAAAGGCGTGTTCAGCACGGATAGCGTAACTAGTTGCGCCAAAAGAATAAGCTTCTAATCCATTTCCATTGAAACCATGCGTATAAACTCCAATTTTTCCTGTACCACCATTAGCTGAAATTGCTCTTCCACCAGTTCCTGCATTAAAAAAACCACCAATAGTTTGAGCCATTGATTGATTGACATTTATCGCACAACCCGTACCACCCGCATTATTAAATCCATCAAATTCAGCAATTCCTCGGCCATATATGCTGTTCAAAAACATATTGCCAGTAGAGCGTTGAATGTAATAACCTGCAGTGCCATAACTTGCAGGTGTTCCCACTACAGGTGGAGTAGTACCATTCCAATTGTCAGATCGAATGTCTTGGAAAACAGAAGCAGCAGTAGGTGTTCCCCATTGAGTCTGTCCCGCAGGGATGCCACTGATTGTTCCGCTAGAAGAGTTGTACTGTCCAAAGCTATACCAAAGAACATCACCAACAGTTACAGCAGGAGCCGTTAAAGACCATCCTGCAGGAGCCGTTGGACCTGTTGTGTTACTTGGGGTGGCGGGAGCTGCAGTAGCTTGATTTTGGGATCTGTAGGCAGTAATAGCCGCCAAGCCATTTGCACCTGCCACACCCGCAGTACCATTTGCACCATTAGATCCTGCCACATAAATGGCATAAGACGTATTAGTCCAATCCAATGTAGATGTGGTTGTTGTGGACAAAACTACCAAAGGTATCGTAATAGCCCAAAGATATGAACCTGCTGTGGTATCTATAGGCTGAGTTGTAGACCAACCTGCAGGAGCAGTGTATGCGCCTGTCGCCCATGTGTAGGTCGATGTAGTTGTTGGTCTAGCAGGAGGTGTAGAGCTTGCAGTCCATTGATAAATAGATGGCAAAGCACTATTAAACGAATTTACTGCTACTACTGTTGTAACAATATCTAGATCAATTGCAGGTCCTGATTCTTGAACGTAAGATGCATCAGGCGCAGCGGTTCCAACAAAAAAGTTAACCTGCCGACCACCACTTGTTTGATACCAAAGAAACTTTGTAGTACCAAATCCACCTGCTGCCTGATACCAAATGTAATCAGCATAATCTGTAGATTCAACAGAACTACTAGTATTGCGTAATCCATAATACTGACGATTGGTTGGACTGTTGCTAAAGTTAACCGATCCATCAAAACTATCTGCATATTTGACTGCTAAAAATTGGTACAGATAAGCAATAATAACCCCTGACGGACCTGTAATAATGCCTGTCGTATTGTCAGCAACAAGGTTAGATCCAAAGTTAGCCAACAAATAATTGATAGCCTCAGATACTTCCGATTGCGTGGGATTATTGGTTAAAGCGAATGTCATTAGAAGGCATCCTCGGTAACTGTAGCTTGCCAATTCATGGCGCTCATTTTCCAAGTATCAGTTGCATCGTTTGAGCCAAACTTAACCGCAACAGTACGCACAGAGTTTTGCTGAGTAGGAACCCAAGGCGTATCAGTATCAATATTGGTTACACCTGTCTCACCATATACAGGCGTTTGAGCAGTAGAGTTAGCACCGCCAACAGTAATGTCAATTTTTCCTGTACCTGCAATCTCAGGCAATAACCTGTGAACATATACTTTGTTTGAGTAAGGAACAGGACCATTGGCAGTTTGCAAAGCTACATTGGTACGCTCAAATTGAGAATCAATGGCAGAACCAACAAAAGCATTGGTAATGGCAGTCTCAATCAATCTAGAACTTGAAACACCACCTTTAGCGTATACAACAGCCCTAGAAGCTAAATTGTAGTAATCGGGTGAGCTATCTATCCACCGAGGTCCTTCAGTGCCCATACAAGCGTTTTGAATGTCTTTAGGGGCATTCCATACTTGCAGGTCATATCTCCAAGATAACATCTTATTGCACCAACCTGTAGATGTCAGATCAGGGTAATAAATCTCAATTTGATACTTTGAGGTGTTATTAACCATGAAGATACGATTTTGATACAAAGGACTCAAATTGGAAAAGAAATAATCTTTGACTTTTTGGTTGCCCAATGAAACAAATTCTGAGCCGTTAAACATCCAGATATCACGAGCATCAACCCCGTAAACATTACCATCTGTATTTGTCCAACAATTATTGTTTAATAATCCACGGCCTTGGTTTAACAAGCGCAAACCAAAAATAGGCGCAGTACTGTTTTGATAGGAAATAGGTGAGAAAACTACTGTATCCCAATAGGAACACACATAAAAGCTACCACCCAAAAAGAATCCATCAATCAAAGGTCCACGAACAGGAACCTCTTGCTCGTTGGCCACGTTAGACAGGGTAGGTTCCCACGTTGTTGGATAACCTTGAAGAGCAAAAGCTTGCGACCATCTTACAGTTGTAGGGTAGTTATAAGTCGTACCGCCAATAACCTTGGTTATATTCCCTGCAATCAGAATATTGCCCACATTGGGAGAGCAATAGTTTCTGACAAATCCCGCTCTTGTTGAGGTAACACCAGGTTCGTAATTCCATGCAGCATCTGAAGTAACTGTAATTTCATTGCTTGTTGGCAGGAAATACATGGGGTTTGTAAGAGTGTCATTTATAAAAAACACATTACCAACAGAAGAAAAAGTGATGTTTATATCTTCTGTATAGTTTGGCAGGAAAACGGATGGATTAGCGCCAACGCCAGGCGTAATGTTGGTTATACCTGTAGAAGTAATCATGTACCATTTACCTTGGCTAGATGCATTACGGGTCGCTACGATATATACCCAAGATGTCTCAGAACGAAACCCACCTTCTACAAAGATAGGCATATCAGGAATAGTTGAAGCTATCTGAATCTCACCAAAGATTTTCTTAATAGAACGGGTATCAGCCTCTACATTTTTACCAATGTTGTACTCGTTTGGTCCCAAAGCGTTACTAGGAACGTCAGGAGTGAAGGACATTGAGGTAAAAGGGGTGCGTAGAGGCGTATACATATCAGTCCATTGTATTGAGATTTGCTGATTAGCTCAAGGATTGTTGTGCCTGATAAGCCGCAATAACTTCAGCAGTCCAGACTGTATTGCAGATTGCAACTACGTTAGCGGGAACGCCTGTCAGGTCTTGTGCGGGTGTGAGGCTTGAGCGATGGTAGGTCTTGCTCAGTTCATTGCCATCTTCCATGATGCGAGTAGCTTCACGATAGAGAATAGACCCATTTTCTTGAACAGTAATTTGGTCAACGGCAGTTGTTTTAGTTAAAGACATTTTGATTTCCTTTTAAGTTAAGTGTCCGACTTGATAATCCAACCAAGTTAATTTAAATTTGTTATGAAGTAAAATATGTTAATGAGCCTGAAACCCTTGCTGAATTTCCAAAAATAGCAGCATTTAAATTTGATGTTGTACCAGCCGCAGCCATGCTATTAAAGTAAATACTATTTGTGCCAGCTGCCCCATAACAAGTTAGCCCAATGACGTTAATTGCTATAGCGGAAAAATATCCTGTTGCACCATCATTGGCAGCACCGCTTCCAACACCAAAAGGAAGCCCTTGAATATTAGTTGTAGAACCTGTGCCTAATGTAGTTACTGCAATATCAAAAGTAACAGTTACAGTTTTTCCAATTTTTACATAACTTCCAAGTTGTGAACTGTGTGTTGCCGTACCACCAACAGTAGGTGTCCAAGTCCCTTCTTCATAGTCATCTAGCGTATTAGCGTTTGATGATGCTGATTGAGTTGCGGGGAATGTGATGCCTGCAGAATCTGATGGGATACGCAATCGTTCTGTGGCATTAGTTGAAAAGATAATTGAATCACCGGTGTTGTTGCAAAACAGTTCTAAATCAGCATCTGTTTTTAACGCAACTTTATTACTGGCATGAGTAATATAAAAAGAGCCAGTAGACGCATCTGAAAAATGACCACTTGTTGCACCCCAAGTTGCAAGAGTTACTGCACCACGAACACCAAATTTTCCAAAACTAGATGGTGTAGTTGTGCCAACTCCAACATTACCTGTGTTGTAGTAAATATCAGAACCGCTAGTTGTCCATTGGCTTGAACCGCTTGTTGCCCATGTAGGAGGCGCACCTGAACCCGCAGAAGTTAACACTTGTCCCGCAGTGCCAAAGCTAGGCGTACTACCAACGCCAATTGCTTGTGAAGCGTTAACAGTAACCGCAGTTGTGCCATTAGTTTGCAATGCCAAAACACCGCTGTTATCTGCGCTTGTTTTAAGCCCTGCTATACCGCTTACTACGCCATTGTCGGCATTGATATTTGTTGTCATTCAAATACTCCGGTTTGAACAGGCGCAACAACAGCCAAGAATTCTTCCATTGTCGTACAGGCAAGAATAGCCACTTCTTTAGCATTGCACTCAGCCACAAGTCTAATTCGTTCAGCAGCAATGTCAGCAGGAATGTCAATATTACGTTCTGCCTTGCGAATAACCATCCAATCGGTGTAGCCCAACAATCCGTTTGTGGTTTGCTTATTCTGAGCAATCCATTGTGACTTCAAGCCTTTAGTCGTTACTGGCTCAGTCTGACCCTCTGGAGTCTCAGTCACATCCTCCAAAGCCTTTGGCGTATTGGTGTAGGTGCGAGTGACCACAGAGCCGTTCACTTGGTAACTGTCAAAAGTCACCCAATAAAAGCGTTGGTCTTTTTGCTCACCTTCAACCACTTCCAATGCACCTTGCTCAATAGCAAATGCGTGATTAGGGTTTGATGTGTTTGGAAAGAGAATTGATAGTTCACCAACTTGGGTGACTGCGTTGTTTTCAATGAGTGCGTACATATTGAGTCCTATCGTGCGAGGGAGAATTCGTCAAATGGTGTGTTTTCTAGATAATAAAGGGCTTTCTTTAAACCTTCAATATTATCGCCAAGGTGTCCAATACCAGTATTGCAACCAGTACACAAAAGACCCCTTACTTTGCCTGTATCGTGGTCATGGTCAATGTTCATTCTGCGCCTTTCACCATCAATTTTTTTGTTGCAAATAGCGCATCCACCACCTTGGAATTCCAAAAGTTCATCAAATTCTTTAAGAGAAATTCCATATTGCCTACGAATAATTGCATCTTCACGAACAAACCCAGACCAATTAGATGGCTTGAAGTTTTTGCAAGACATTGGTGAATTGCCTTGTTTTACTTCTCGCCCTGATTGTTCGTGCAGTTCATTACAAGATTTGCATCGGCCTAACCATTTGTTTGGTGCGCCTGCTTCCTCAACGATTACATAATCGTTTTCAAAGCCAATCAAGTTAATACGGGGTTTACGAACTCTTTTCATCACCGAGCCAAACTGTACTTAAATGGCGATTCGGCAAATGCCATGTAGATGTAGTTATCGCCACTAGCATTAAATCCAGCAGAACTATCAAGACATTTAAAGCCATTTGACAATAAATCTACATATTGAGAACCTGCCGTTCCTACGCCTTCAGCATCAGAAGCATTAGCGTTTAAATACTTGTTTGCTGAGTTAATTGGATTTCTAGCAGAATCAATTATTCCCCATCCTGCGGCAACATTAGTTCTTCTAATCAACACATAAGCTGGTCTAAAGCCTGTGTAGATAAAATTAGTAGAACCATTGCCTGTGTAAGAGCCCATCTTGCTATACCCTGCTACTTCAGCAAACGCATAGCAAACATAAGTGCCACTACTTTGATTAGTACCAGTTGAGCCAGCACCACCTACCGATAACACAGTTGATGTTGGTGCAGTAGCGTTAAGAAACGCTGCATCGGTAAAAGCGGCAATTGTGGAATTAAGCAGAATGTTCGTAGATGCGCCAAGTGACTTGTGATACACATTCCAGTTTTCAGAGCCATTGCTTCTTGACTTAAAAATAAGCATTGAGGGCGCAACACCCAAGCCGTGACCAATCGTAGCCGCTGTTCCTGTGCCTGTATAAGTCACCACACTAAACCCACTCGTAGTGTTTGCGCTTACTGTTGAAGTAATAGAGCCTGATGTGTTGGTTGAGCCAGAGCCGTTGGCTTTCCAGTTCCATGCGACATAGGTGCGACCGTTAACACTTTCAGCGGCGGCTTTGGTAAATCCATCTGTATTAAATGAAACAAAAGCGCCATATGCTTGTTCTGCACCTGTGCCGTTTGTAATTAAGATATTTCCAATCCCACGAATAGCATCAACAACCACATTGTTATCGACTGCACTTCTGGCTTTTGTCCAAATCATGTCAGGTTGGAAACCAACAGTTACAGGCAAGTTTGAACCTGTACCTGTGTACAGAACTGGCGCAAAGTATTGACCCGCTTGCGTAGCCGTAGTCGCCCCAATCGTAGGCGTTGGCAAGTTCTGTGTGCAAAGTGCTTTGAAGCCACTTGGGGCTGTGTAGGCAAATGGGCGTTGACCGAAGTTGCAGTTAACAGTAATGCCAGAAGAATTGCCGTTAGCAGAAAACGCTGGGGCAAAAGTTCCAGACAATCCTGTAAACGCAACACCTTGGCTTGTACCATTTTTATAAAACGTAATTGTCCCTGCGTCCATATCAAGGGCAACGCCAACTACATCATTGGTAGTGTATGAAGCACCATAAGCAGAACCAACCGTTGGGTAAGAGTATTTGTGGCCGTTTATGTAATAACTGTATGAATCTGGAACAAGCGCAAGATATGGAGTTACGTTAGCAGTTGTGGCAACAGGCAATTTAGCCACACCATGCATCTGCTCGTTTGCAGTTGTACCAGATACTTCCCAATACCATTTACCAGAACTGACACCCATAGTTGCGTTAACCGTTGTCCAGTTTGCAACACCGGGCGTGAAAGCCATAGCCCCATTGTTAATTCCGGGGTACGCAGAGTTGTAAACGCTGGCAATTGCGCTAATAGGATTCAATGTGCAGTAATTCCCCCGCACAGTCCCACCCACACCAGTATCTACACCATACGATGTTGGTGAATCAACAAAAGAGTCATTACCAGCACCAGCAGTCACGCTGAAGTTATTGGGTGTCCAGTTGTTGCCGTTACCTGAGTAGTCTTTACCCAATGTAGCCGCTGTTGTGTTGCTGTTGTCTGAGAAGTTCAGATAGAAGCCGTTAGTGCCGTATGAGCCTGAGTAGGCTTTAGGTTGCCATACGCCAGTTTGTGCGTTTGTTTCACCAAATGATGATGGGGTTAGGGCTTGACCATCAATGAAGTTAATCTCGGTCATGTAGCCAGAGTAATAACCACCAATGCCATTCAAAACACCAAGAGCATGAACACTTGTGTTGTTAACTAATAAATCAGCATTTTGACTTGGATATGTTGCAGTTGAAAATGCAGTTACTTGAGTACCATTTACATACACTTTAAATCTATTAGAGTTTGTTGCTTGCGTTGTATCTAAAGCAAACACAATGTGATACCAAGCAGACACATCTCTAAAAACTGCCGTGGTTATGACTTCTAATTGATATGCACTTGATGAAAAATTGTAAAACTCTAATTGGTCTTGATTGGCATAAGAAAACCTAGCAAGGAAACCATTACCACCCGCATTAAAAATAGTTGCAGGGTCAGATAAACTTGCTCGTAAAGCACTGCGCTTAACCCAACCACTCCAAGTCCAAGTTTTTTGGTTTGTAGCACTCGCAGGAGTACGATTCAGATAAGCAGAGTCAGCACTATTAAAGCGCAAACTGCGTGATATTTGATAGCCGCCATCGGAGGCTGAGTCTGTTTTTGATGCAGCAAACATTTATCAGTCCTTATGGTGTGTAATTTTGACCGACAACTACCCCATACCAGTTTGTGCCATCAGCAAAGAAACTCAGAATATCTTGTCTGTTTGCAGTTGATGTAATAGTCGGTGCAGTACCACCCGCCCATTTAACTGTTGACCATGTAACTGTGCGTGAGCCTGTTCCATCTTGCTTCAAATACATGATGAAAGACTTACCACTTGTTGCCGTTGGCATGGTGATAGTTACATTACCACCCAAAGTAATAATCTGTACTGTGCCATTAGTTAACGCTAATGTAATTGTGCTTGTTGGCGTTGCAGAAAATGGAGTTTCTGTGTAGTTTGTTACTGTTGGGTTTGTCAGGTTTAAAGTGTTCAATGTGCTAGTAAAACTAGGCGCAGTAGCACCATTAGACTGAAGCAATTGACCCGATGTACCTGCACCAGTAAACGCTAAAGTTGTTCCGTCACCGACCGCAACCGCACCCGCTGTTGGTGTGTTATTTCCATTAAGAATGAGTGGCATTTTTTATCCTTTAAAGAACAACGTATCGTTGGCCTGATGCGATGGTTACTGTAAATCCGCTTGCAATAGTCATAGGTCCTACTGAAAACCCATTTGAACCACTTGCAATTGTTTGATTAGATGAAACTGTATCTAAGTTCTGAATGATTGGTGTAGCAGTGCTTCCACCCGTTGATGCAATGGTCTGATTTGGCCATGAACCTGTAACAGTAATGTTTGTTCCTGCCACCAAACTAGGCGTTGCAGTACCACTACCACCATTTGCCACCGCAACAATGCCTGTGACGTTAGCCGCAGTGCCTGTTGTGTTTTGATTCAACGTAGGAATGTCAGCTACTGCAATTGGTCTAAATGTTGGTACACCTGTAGAACCATTAGGAGCAGCCAACACATAGTTAGCACTCTTAGACGCATATGGGTTTTGTGTATCGCCATAACCCGATGCCAAACTAATGTCAGGTGTTGCACCACCGCTAGACAATACAGGTGATGTGCCTGTTACCGATGTAACTGTACCGCTACCAGTAGCAGAGATAGAAATTGATCCTGCGCTATTAACAATAGAAATACCTGAACCCGCAGTTAGCGTAGATTTGGTTAAAGTATTACCTGTACTGTTACCAATTAATAATTGGCCATCGGTATATGTTGATTGACCTGTACCACCATTGAGAACAGGCAAAGTGCCATTAACACCCGCAGTTAACGAGACAGTATTCTTTTCCCACAAATTTGTTGCGCTATTCCAAACAATTGTCTGACCAGTGGTTGGGGATTGAGCAGATACATTATGGATTTCATCAAGCTCATATCCATTTTGCACTTTGACAAGTAATTTACCTTGCGTTGGGTGAGCATGAGCCACAACTGCCATGTATACCAAATGCTGTGGTGCATAGGGCTTGGTGGCCGTCAAAGTTCCTGCCGTAATTGGACTTAGATAAAGTTGCTCTCCATCTGTATAAGCTGATGTATTTAAATTGGAAACTAAACCAATAATAGTAACAAAACCATTAGAGTTGTTCGATATATCAGCAGTAATCAAACCTAAAGTTTGTGCAGATGTCGCATCACTTGTAGCTAAAGCTTTAGAAACAGTTGGGATTTGACCTGTAGCACCCGAAATGTAAACCGCTGTACCTTTGGTAAGGGTTGCACCAGTGGTGTTTCTTACTTGCTCAACTACTACAGATGCAGGAGAAGTATTTGATACTGTTAAATCAATGTTTGTACCAACTTGAGTAACAACAATACTAGCATCAGAAGATGTGGCAGTAGCCAAAGCACCAACATCAGCCGCATCTAAAACAACAGTACCTGTTTGACCATTAACAGAAGTAACTAAGTTGGTTTGGTCAATCTTTTGCCATGTACTTCCATTGAAAATAGCCCAATCACCAACAACCCAATCGGTAATACCATTTAAGTTGGTAGATCCTGAAACACTAACTACATAGTAAGTACCTGCAGTACCTGCGCTAGATGTTAATGTTGGCGTATTGGTAGAAGCATTCCACAAACCCTGATAGCTCAAACCACCAGTAATAGACAACCATGTGGTGTCATAGTTTGTATTGCTTAACTTAGCTAATACTTGGCCTGTTAGTCCACCAGTTGGTACACCTGCACCTTGTGGAATACTAAAGTCAAATACTGCGGCACTTGATGTGCCAGTGTTTGTGACTGTGGCAGAAGTGCCAGGTGCGCCCGTAGTTGTCGTACCCACTGCAATCGTAGCAGCAGTACCCGTAGCGCCCGTAGCGCCTGTGGCTCCAGTGTTTCCCTGTGGAATCGTAAAGTCAAAAATAGCCGCACTTGATGTACCTGAATTGGTAACCGATGCACTTGTTCCTGCCGCACCCGTGGTAGTTGTACCTGCCGCAATTGTTGCCGCAGTGCCTGTGGCTCCAGTGGCTCCAGTAGCGCCTGTGGCTCCAGTAGCGCCAACATCACCACGAGGAATCGTAAAGTTAAATGTTGCCGCAGACGTTGTGCCTGAATTGGTCACATTGGCAGAACTACCTGCCGCACCAGTTGTGGTGGTTCCTACCGCTACAGTAGCCGCAGTGCCCGTAGCGCCTGTTGCGCCCGTAGCACCTGTATCACCACGGGGAATTGTGAAATCAAAAACTGCCGCACTGCTTGTACCAGAATTAACAACTGTTGCAGAAGTTCCGGCAGTGCCTGTTGTCGTTGTTCCCGCAGTAACAGTAGCCGCAGTTCCCGCAGGACCTTGTTGAACCAAAGGAGCAGAAGCAGTCCAAACTAAAGCCGCAGTATTACGACTGTTTACAAGCGCAATAGAAAACCAAACAGTTGTTGATGGGCTTGTTGGAGGAGCAGTTGTCCATCCCGCAGGAGCTGTTCCTACGTTTGTAGTGAAGTTCCATGAACCGCCTGTTGGCGTGGCTGGCGCAGTGGCTGATTGTTGAAAAATAAACCACTCAAAATATGTACCGCCAAAGTTTGTAGTGTTGCCGTACAAACCCGCTGACTCAGCGCCAGGTGCAGCAACCACCGCACCCGATGGACTGCTTCCGTAAAGACCACTTGTTGCCATGACTTTTCCTTACTTGAAGCTGTAGCGATAGTTACGGGGTTGGAACTCAGAAGTAAGATGTTGGTCACCACCAAGCCATTTACCTTTGAAGTTCTGATCCTCAATTAGACCATATGCATCTTCGTATCTAGCACTCCATTTTTGCGCTTCATCGGTGTTTTTATTCTTGTCGTAGTATGCCCACAATGTGCCATACATATAGCCTTCAGGAAATGAAGCTAAAGCCGCATTGCTTTGGACAATAGGGTTCAATACATCGTCTGTTGGTCCAAACAAGAATGGGAATGTGCGTTGGTAGTACGCTTTAATCTGTACGTTTTCACCAGGATTTGGCGTAAAAATATATTTATTGCCAACCTCAGAAAATGAAGCCCGAATAACACGGGGCACACCAAATGGACGAACATAAAGTTGGTCAATCATGCGTCTGCGAATGATTTCTCGGTCACCAACTCGGTCATAAATAATCCAAGGACCCATGGAGGCGGCAGGAGTGCCTGGTGGGACTGCGCTATTAGGCGTTTCTTGGAAAAACAAGATTGGTTTGTTCATATCCGCAGGGATAGTCGCAAAACCATTGGAATCTGTCAGCAATGTTGATGGCGTAGCGCCATAAGGGTCAGACCGCAAAGCTGGCAACTCAATAGTACGCATTTTTAGTTCGCACAATTGAATAGAAGACAGAATTTCAGACGTTGATTGCGTGGGCAACTTAAGGATGGCAGTAGGATAGGTTGTACCTGCCCAAATGCCTTCAATATCGCTTACTGTGACGGAAGTACCGGAAACCGCTAAAACTGTTGTATAGGGCTTTAAAATGCTTGTCCCAATAAAGTCACCAACCAAGATGATTCCATTTGCCGATGCGGAGGTTGTGATAACTCCGGTAGACGAATTGAATGCTGTGGCGTTTAAGCCTGTTGTGGTTGGAATGGCTCCTACCCATTGTGCTACACGGCTAACTAGAGCGTTACCGGATTGGATGAAAAGAGCCATAAGACATCCTTATTTGGTCGGGACTATTGGATTATAAGGCAGTGGAATTTTTCCGCTAGGGTGGCAAACAAAATCACTGTAAAACTGATTCACGATGGCATAAAAAAGGATCTTGTCTTTTTTGTCCATTTTGATCAATTCCCAAGGTCTGTTGTTAAACCATTTTCCACTTATTTCATGGGCAAAACACTTTGGTAGGTTCATAGCTTCAAAAGTACCAGCAAACATCGGATTATCCGTTGTGCCAATCATCTTATAAAACTCTCTACGTTCTTTGCAATATAGCTTGATGTTTTCTACGTTTTTTTGCTCATATTGAACATAACGCTCACCATCAATAGCGCCAACCTTGTAATTCATGTTGGATGTATTAAATGTCTGCGACCATGTCCCCGATTTAACCTCGTTGAACATCTTGTCGTTTTTAATTAACGCACCTTCCATGCCAGCTTCGAGAATACCCTTTGTATAGTAATCCTCGCTTACTTTGGCTTCTTCATTGTTTAAGTTTAATTCCATGCTTTGCTCCATGATTCTCCAAAGGGAACCCTTTTGGATTCCCTTCAGAGACACTAGGATTAAGACAAGTAACGCTTGACTTGAGCCGTAGGACGGGGAGTTGTTACAACAGCACCAGTTGTCATGGCAGCCAAAACAGCCACGCCAGCAGGGTTGCGAACAATCAATGTACCTTCCATGATGTACTGATCCAAAGAAGCGTCTGCATTTGAGAACACTTCGTTGTTAGGACCAAGTTCACGCAAAGAACCCCACTGAACAACATCAGGATTCAAGAACAGAATCGATGTATTGTCGGAACCTGTCTGATCCATAACCCATGAGTCATCGATCTGATAGGTGTAGTTGAAGTCACCTTCGTATGTACCAATCGTGTCACCCTTGTCAGCAGGGTTAAATCGGTTGATAGAACGGCTCTGAGGAATGTTGTCAGAGATAGTAGTACGCAAAGATGTTGGAACCACCATGTTGGTGATCTTGGCATTAAAGCGTTGTTCAGCAGTAGTAACCAACTGCTTGTACAGCACAGGGCTGAAAGCTTGCAGTGTTACGCCACTTGAGAAGGTAAAATAACCCAAACCTGCGTTAGACAAAACACCATTGAAAGGTGTGTTTGTAGCAACTGCAGAAGTTACGTCATTGCTATCAGAAGTAGCCAAGTTCAACACTGAAGTGCCGTCTATGTCGTTACCAGAGCGTGTGCCAGCAAAGGAGAACAAAGAACCAAATCTGCGACCAGAGTTAACAGTCGTAGAACCGGATGGTTGTGTACCAGCTTGGCCAGAGTACTTGATGGAAGCACCATCAGCACGGAGCATCTGCAACTCAACGTCAAACATAATCTCAGTCAATTGCTTGACTTCTTGATATGCTTGTGGGTCACCACCAGCTTGTTCAACGGCACGAGCTGTACCTGTAGCACCAATCACAGTCGTAAAGATCTGTGTGTAGTTGCCCAAGTTAGAACGTGTGTTGTCAGCGGCAGCAGACGCATCAACGGCAGCGCCTTCCAACTTAGCGTTCAGTGCGGGTACACGGAAATAGTCGTTAGGCCAAATGTGCAGAGTTGAATTAACTTTGCGTTTTTTGCTCATAGCCATGTTAGTAACCGGAGTGCGGTCTTTAACATAGTTAGAAACAGTCATGTCAAGGTCTTTGACAACAATATCGGTGGCATATGCGCCATTGCCGTTACCGAGGGATGTCGAGGTAATCGTGGACATAAAATTCTCCTGAATTAACGCCTCCGCTTATTAGCGGCAAGCATGGTTGCTAAAAGGTCACGAGCCGCACCCTTATCACCGCTTTGCGCTTTCCTTTGAAGTTCAACCGACTTGTCTTCAGGTGCTGTTTTGCCTCTTGCCATTGGTTTACTAGCGGCAGCTAATGAACCTCCTGCATTCTTCACTTTAGGACCTTCTCGGAATTTCATACCATCCCGAACAAGTCCTAGTAGATACTCATCACTGGATACCAAATCAATGTTTGGAACGCCAGGGACAAATGATCCATTTGCACCTTTCCAATCCTTAGACAACTTTTCCCGTAATTCGGTAAAAACTGCCTTGTTCGCCAATTCTTTGTCTGTGAAGTTTTGTCGGGCTTGTTCAAGCTGTTGCTTTACAACCCCACTTCGGTGATCAAAAAACTGTTGAACTTTCGGTCTATTCGCCTGAATGAACTGTGACTTTTCCTGAATCAACTCGTTGTTCTGTCGCATTGCTGCTTCAGCTTCACTTCGTCTAATTTCATCAGTAGCGTTGTCGTAGATCTGCTTCCATTGCTGGTTATATTGTTGGATTTTTACCAATTCATCAGCCGCTTCTTGCAACTGAGGAACCATTGTTAATTCCAACCCTATCTGAAGACCATCTAGTTCAGCCCTGCGTTTACTTTCGTATTCTTCAAAATCTGCTTTTTCGGCTTTAAGCTTACGAGCATTTTCATGGATAGCACTTCCTTGACCAAGAATAGCAGCCGCCTTTGATACAGGAATCTCAATAAAACCGCCTTCGGCTTCCTTATTGGGAATTCTCCACATCATGTCAGGATTCTGCTCTGCAAACTCTAAGAAATTAATTGGTTCGGTTACACCATCGGTGGCCTCATCCGTTTCCTCAGAATCTACAGTTTCTGTAGTCCCATCAATACCATCTTCAGGTTCGAGCCCCTCTTCAGGAGTCGCCTCGGGGGATTTAGCTTGCGCTTCCTCTTGTCCCGCTGGTGGTGTAACTGCTTCGGGTTGGGGATTGTTACGCCTGTTGGCGGCAATCATCCCTGCGATAGCATCTACAGGATTCACACCAGTTTGCTCAGTGGCGGTCGCACTTGCGATTACGTCTGACATATATTACCTTATTTCGTTAAAGTTTCAACATTTTTGTTGGCTACCTTACCGAGATATTCAGTTCGTTCAATAAACTCAATGAAATCTCGTACTCCGGCAACACGCTGTGCATTATCTATTCGATTAACATCGTCCTTGCTTTCCTCTAGCATTTCTAACAAGTAGAACCTGTAGAGGTTAAACAACAATGCAAAATCATCATTGCGTAAGAGCTTTTGTGCGCTCTCTCCATTTTCTATAACCAGAGTCTTCCGATTTACATGGCTCTCCTTATGACTGTCTATAACTTTTGTCCTGCGATTAAAATAATCACGGATATTCGATACCAAGCTTTTCATTGCAATCCTTAATCTACTTGTACAGAACTTAACTTGCCTCTCTTAGCTGCCAAAGCCTCAAACATATCATCTGTATCAATATCTTGAGCTTTCTTAATATTCAAAGCAGTAACTGATCCACTTTCCTCAACCTTGGCATTATTCAAAGCCACTTTAGATTGAGTTTCTTGTTGTTCAGCAGAAGGTCCTTTTGACGCTTGAGCTTGCATAATCTTAACGGCTTCTTCCATAGTAGGCAAATAAGCATCTACATCTTTAACACCCAAAACCCGCAAAGTATCTTCAAAAGGTCTACGAACCTTGATAAACATTTCAGGCACTTCAGGTGGAATTTGCATCATGGCTTGGGCAAATTGCTGTTGGGCTTGCAAAATCATTTGTTGGCGAGTTAATCGGTTTTCTTCAGACAAGAAACCCAAAGCCAAATCAATATTGATCATTTTGCGATCAATGAACTCAAAGTTCTCAATTGACAGGGCATCCATAAATGGAGCGCCCTTTAGACAAGTACCTGCCAATTGCTGAATGTTGTAATCGTCAGAATACTGAATCAATGTTTTCCAAGTGATGTAAATAACATCCCGCAAGCCAATTGCACAGTTTTTAACCATTTCATCTTGGATCAACTGATTGGGACCCATGGCCAACTGAAGCTTAAAGCCTGAGTTTCCGTCTTTCATTACTTCAGGGTTAAGCGTATCGCTTGGGCTAGTCATGCCAATCATGGCCATCTTGTCCGACTCAAAGCGGTTCATGGCCGATTCCACATATGCCAAGTTACCCTGCATAGGTTGGAATTCAAAGATATGCTTGGTAGGATCAAACTTACGATCCAAAATAAACATAGCACTTACGCCACGCTGAATTTCTTCGGCATCCAAAAATTCAGGATTGACACCAATTCGAGGCGTGGAAGACTGCATGGCAAAGGACATCTCTGCTCTGCGGATTGCCGTTGCATACTCTTGAAGAGGAACCAAACGCTCACCCAAAGAGTAACCAAAGAAGTTACCTGTAATGGGCTTGGGACACATATTGGCCAAAGGAATGAAGTCCACTTCCTTGGCGTACAGAATGTAGGAGCCTGAGAAGCAACATTCAACAATCTCTTCTTCTCCGTCATTGTCAATGTCCCTGCGAATCCATGCAGTGGTCAACATAATGACTCGGCTATAGCGGTCTGCGCCTTGGGAGGCGATAACGCCTTGACCTGGCACAGGGGTGGAGTCACGGGCGTGAAGCGCCAAATCGTTTTCCAAAGCACCCGCTTGGTAAGCTCCTGCAGGACCATAAGCCGCATGGTCAGCCAACAACTCTAAGTCCACAAATGGGAATTGCGCTTTGCATTCATGGATAGTCATTGGGTCATAAAAGCCCACAAAGTCTTGATCCTGAATAGTATTGATGGTTGGGTTGCAAACAAAATAGTGTTGTGCAACGTGCTTTACCCGAATGCTAGTTTCATAGCCTGTTAACTTGTACTTGGCACGATAGATGGTGTTGTTGCGTAAAGCTTCCTGAAGCTCATCACCCGTAGGTTCTTGCATAGCTTCTGTCTCATCAGGAGCCATGGCTTCTTGCATAGCGCCCTGAAGATCAACGTCAATCTTACGCATATTCTGACGTTTGGCAGTTAGCCCTTTATCACCTGCCAAAGTTTCAAATGTTCGCAGTTGGTCACGAGTGCCTTCTACTTCTTTGTATTGAGTAATAGGACTACGGACGGGAGAAACCATCACAATGCCGTTTTTGTGCAACAAAGAATCCTGCGCCCAATCACGAATGACCTGATAAGAATCATTCTTACTGTTGAGCATATATTTGACCATCTCAGTGGCTTGACGGGCTTGATCGCCATCCATCTCACTGAATCGTTCAAACTCAAAATTGATTTTGCCGTTGGGCATCAAACACTTGGTGATAACGGCAGTAGCGTAGTCAATACCAGGCGCAACAATCGGCTGAATGTAATCAATACCACGGATTGGTTCCGTAGAATTTGATACTGGAATATTAAGGTAGTGGTAATCAGTAAAACGATTGTATGTATTCTTGGACTGTGTAAGTCTCAAGTAATCAACCATTTTCACATAGACTTCATGGCAAACTTGTTCGGTAAGACCACGATTGCCAGATGAACTTGCAAGATTTTCTACAATTACGTTTTGTTTATCTAGCATCTTTATATCCTTTGGACTTTACCTTCAGGCACATCAATTCGCCTAAAACTAAAGTTATTTGCCCTACTCACTACGGATTCACCATGGCCTTGAATCAAAGCTAATATGCCAATACGGGCAGAGTCAATATGATCGTCAGGATCAGAAAACTTACCCGCATCGTCAATAGCGTAATTCCGAGCCTCATCAAGAAATGCCTTGCATGACTCGTTAATCATAAAAGATTTACGTTCCATGCCCATCCGCATTATATTGATTCCATAGGCTTTGTGGTTAGTTACTTTGCCTTGATCGTTAGGTGGGTTTAATATAGCACCTGAAATACAGTTTAGTCCATAGGAATCTTCAAAAACTTCCCGAACTGATTGTTCTGTCAAAGTGTATCGACCTGCTAAACCCGCATCATGGGGTAGGGCAATAGGCACATCCCGAGTTTCCCTGTCTAGCAAATAATGCACATATTCATCCGGTGTTTCACCGCTAGGGATTGTAATTTGCTTATGGAGATAAATGATTTCTTCTACAGGATTCCTGAAAAAGAAAGAAATAACAGTAGGGTCATTCTTAATCCCCAAGTCAAAGCTAATCAAACGCTCTAGCTTTTCATTGTGTCTCAGCTCAATGTCTTCAGACTTGTAAGTAGGCCATTCAAGCAATGGGAACACCACGCCTTTGCCAACCAAAGGAATGCCATTTATACGGCAGTCTCTTTCCCAAGGCATAAAGTCTCGGGCTAATTGTTCTCGTTCCTTTTTGGGAAAAAAAGATTCTCCCCATTCGTTTTCGTAAGGGATATCGTCCCAAGTAACCCTGATGTGGGAGTAGCCGTCAATGTTGTCCCAAAACTTTCGGACAAGTCCCGATAGACCTTTAAGTGGAGTGAACGAACAGATAACCTGCCCGTTTCTAGACGCTGTACGAACAACGAGTTCTGAGAAAGTCTCATCGGGTGGCTGCTCGTCAAGAACCACGAGGTCCAACTCAAAACCCTGCAAATGCCGGACTTGTTGGGTGTAGTTGGAGAAGTAAAGCTTAGACTTTCCTCCAGACTCATGCCAAATTTCGATGGCCAAGACGTTAGCTCCATCTGTTCGGATTGACTTGTCATCAATGGACTCCCTTGGAATAGAACCCGTTCCCAACTTGTAACTTTGCTTAATATCGTCACAACCTAATAATTTGGATTGTAAAGTCTTAGCAACCTGTTCCCAAGATTCGCCTGAACACATGGCAATGATGGGCTTGTCCCATCTTACGCCTTTCCAATCTTTGGGATACCGACCTGTTAAATGGTAGGCAGTCTCATAAGTTGAAGCAATTGTTTTTCCTGCACGATTGGCGGCAATCATTCCTCTACGGGAAAACTTAGCGCCCATGTCAAAGAATTTTTTCTGATACTTAAACGGCCTAAACCATTTCAAAGTATTGAACTGCATATCTTGGGCAATTTTGTCTCTAGCAACTTTCATTGCTCTGAGTTGCTCGGCAGAAAGATTCTTAACTTGATCTTTACCGCCAGCCAATTTAACCAAGTGTTTTATCGCCCTGTCTTTGTACAGAGGAAGGATATAGTCACTGGCTTCACTTTTTGCCATAGTTATCTCGTATGGTTAACAAGATTTGTGCAGCATATGCAAGATAGTAAATCTCATCCGGCTCAAGCTTGTGCGATCCTTGAAGGTCTTTCTGCAACCACTCAAGAGTTTTACGGGCACAAACTTCAGCTTGGGATGATAATTTATTTTGGAAGATGTTTGATGGGTCTTCCATTACGCCCACGGATCAGCAATATTCTTCTGAGAAATACTTGTAATGTTGCGATCAATCAATGACCACACCCCACCACCTTTTTCACCAACCAAATATGAATACAGACCACGACCTTTTTCTGTAAAGGTTCCATCAGGTCTACGCATTAACAACTCTTCTGTACGGGGGTCAATCCAACTGTATTTCTCAGGAATGGTTTGACCATACTTGTTGACTTTTTGGCCAACAGGAATTTGCTCCAATGGACCCATCACCTGATAGGTAATACATCCGTTGTCGTACTTCTTAAAATTAATGCCAACCTTCTTGTCCGACTGTGGATCAAGAGGGTGAGGCATATTGGTTGCGCCAAAGAAGTGAACCAATGAGCCTTCATCAGGCAAATCAACACTACGCTTTGGAAGTGGCCTTACGGGGTCGCAAGGAATTTGATCTTTTTTGTCTACATAAGGATTGTCATCTGTAGCATACTCAGAAGGTATTTTCTTACCCTCTAGAGCATTCTTAGCGACAATGTACTGTTCTTCTTTTTTCTTACCAAGTAAGTCTAAAGAGACACCTGTTTTGTCATAGACAAATTGAGCAAGTTCTTTTGCTGTCGGAAGGTCTTCCTTGAGCGAGTCAATATCATACGTTGCCATATTATTCCTATAAATTAAAGAGCGTAATTCTTGCTTGTGTTGCTAGGCTTAGTGAACTTGCCACTATTCTTAACTCCGTTAGTGTGTTGTGAAGACACTGTATTAACTGTGTAAGCATTGCCGACTGCTTTGGCAACTTGATCACGCCTACCATTTTCAGCGGCATGGCCAGCTAATTTGTCATTGATGCCTTTAGAGACACCCTTACGCATTTGTGCGCCACCATTAATTACTGTTCCGTAGGACATATTAATCTCACTTTAGTAAGAAGAGTTTTTAAGATAGCCAGTGTTTCTAGCAGTGCCGTCATAGTCGCATTGCGTAACAACTGTAACTTTTTGGCCACGGCCAGCGGTAACGGAACCGCCAACAGAAGGTTTACCTTGATTGCCAGGCGCTTGCTTCAAGCCACCGCTACCACTAGTTACAGTAGTAACACCACCTGCTCCTGCTGTGTGCTTAGAAATATTGCCTTTACGATTGGGCGCTTGAGCCATCAATGTAGGGGCATTGTTGCCAGATGTATATCCACTCATTTTGAGCCTTTCATAAAAGTACACATATATTACACGGGTTTAGACTTTACGCAAAGATTCCATGAAATCATTCAAGGCATCATCTGCATCTCCTTCATCTTCCCTAGTGACATTCTGAATATGTTCTACGGAAATGATTGGGGCACGGCTAGATTCAAACGGGGCAAGTTTATCAGCAATCTTGGCCTTGTCTTTGATATCTAGCTCATCTGACTGCATGGCATCAATCAAGACTTCCATGGCAGTTTTAAGAGGGGGCAGTCCACGGGAAGTACGCTCATCGTTTAGTTTGTTAAACAAAGCGCCATACTCGGTAACCTTGTTGACTATGGATTTAGGGCGACCACCTGCTGCCTTTTGGGATCTAGGCACAAACGTACTCATGTCAAACTCATCCACCACAGGGAAAGTCTCTATGGCTTTGGGTTCAATCTGACCTGTAGCTAGTTTCATGGCTTTCTTTTGGGCACGTTTGGCTTTGGCGTAATCACGAGCCCTTTGTTTAATTTCTTCAGAAGTAACAGTAGAGCCTTCGGGTCTTATTTCTTCAAACATTCCATACCCTTTTCAGTTCTTAACCAAGCATACGATCCGTGGACAGTAAAACCACGTTTCTTGTGGATTTTCATAAACCCATCATGCTCTGCACGAATAGAAGTGGAACATACCACGGGTATACCCCATTGATATGCCCACAGTATATGTTGGTCAATCATCTCATTAATTAAGCGCACACGCAAGCGAGGACTTAATTTTATGTCAACATGGTGGAACTTGGCATTGCTAATTTCTTCATTGGCATAGGTGGTATACCCGCCCCTGTCAAACCAACAATAGCCAAGCAGCTCATCTTGAGTTTCCGCAGGTCCTAAGTAAGTATCAAACTTTCTATGCCCACGGCAGACCGCAATAAACTCTTTGCTTTTGTCAAACACTTGAACTGTCGTTGCAATAGTAACGTGCTTACGGAACACTGCCTTGTCCCTAGTAAGTATGCCATCAGCTTCATGGCCAAAGACTGAGTCTGCCATGCTCACAATATCGTCCACATCATGCAGTGGGTGTGCCAATGTCCATTCCATACAATACCTTTCCAATACAAATGAGGACTACAAAGGTTGGGCGACAAGAGCCAACATTAAGACGCTTAGTCCCCATGCGTATTAGTTAAACAATTATAGCTACCCAAAAAGTTTTAAAGAAAAATTTTTATATAGTATTCTTATACAGAGTTATCCACAGGCTATCCACTTGCAATAGGGGTAAACCCTAATAGAATGATTACGGGGCCATCATCCAGCCCTTGGGAAGGCAGGTAGCTTACCAACCCAGATAAACGTACTGAATCTATCAGTCTCTCTAGTAAGCAATGAACGGGAACAT
>Ga0209768_10000102_pt1 | contig 53770 bp, 41 predicted proteins | sample LauGreSBDMM110SD_3_FD_187564 | JGI IMG/M metagenome (GOLD analysis project Ga0209768, IMG submission 187564) | Freshwater lake microbial communities from Lake Michigan, USA - Sp13.BD.MM110.SD (SPAdes) (version 2) | ecosystem: Environmental > Aquatic > Freshwater > Lake | place: Lake Michigan... | reverse complement strand
GCCTATATGGATCAGGATGAGATCCCTACAGATATTGATCAGTCGAAATGGGGAAATTTGGAAGGTAATGGGGGTAGTGAAGGGTATTCCTCTAAAGTACAAGGGGTATTTAATTTATGGGGATCCATCATTGATTATAAATGGATAAAAAAAGGGGATGCTCCTTTATATAATGCTGCCGGTCTTGCTGATTTAACTGTGCCTTATGACAGTTCTTATGATTACCATAGTTTCAAATACGGGCCATCGATCCTTTATCAACATTGCCTGCGATTAGGCGTTCCGACAGCATGGCGCCCATTTTATAATGCAGGTCATACACTGGGAAATATTCCTGGTCAGGGAACTGCAGCTGATAGTAAATTGCGACAGGATACATTATTATATTCTATGGAACATTGGTTGTTTACCCAATTAAAACGAAATGGAGTAAATAATAACAATACCATTAATGGCCCCTGGAAATATGATGTTGATTTTGCGAAATTTGATAGTTTAAATAAGGTAGAGAAACATTCGGATAGTGCATTGCTATTTTTTGGAAGTTCCTATATACGCATGTGGCAAAATATACGTAATGATATTTCGTACAATGATATAATTCATCGTGGTTTTGGGGGTTGTAATTTAAGAGATGTAGCTTATTACATTGATCGGATTTTAGCGTCGCATCATCCGAAAGGCATCTTTTTTTATGTAGGGAATGATATCGTTGATGGTGATAGTGATAAGGATCCTGAACAGGTTTTTGAATTGTTTAAATTTATAGTACAAGAAATTCGCGTTCAACAACCACTTATTCCAATTACTTGGCTCAAAATTTCACCCAGTGAAAAGCGTTGGAAGGTTTGGGACAAAGTACAACAAGCTAATTCATTGATAGAATCGTATTGTAATACCCAACCTAATTTATATACTATCCATTTTCAGGATCATTTTTTAGGGGCAGATGGATTACCCATAACAAGCTTATTTAAGGATGATAAATTGCATTATAATGAGCAAGGATACAAAGTATGGGGTAGTGCAATCAAATCAGAAGTGAAGCAAATTATTAATAAAAAATAAACGCGTTAAACATGAAAATATATGGAGTCGCTATTTTAGCAGCATGTTACTTAGTAGGTCAATTTATTGGGGATTGGTTTGGTCGCGTATTTGAGATGAGTGGAAATTTAGGCGGTGTAGGATTTGCTATGATATTATTGATTTTGTTGAATGATTATTTAAATAAAAAAAAATTACTTGTTCCTGAAACTGAACAGGGTATATTATTTTGGAGTAGCATGTATATTCCTGTAATTGTTGCGATGTCTGCTACCCAAAATGTGAAGGCTGCTTTAACTGGAGGTTGGGTTGCTTTAATTGTAGCAATTACTGCGACGTCGGTTTGTTTTCTACTTATTCCTTTAATTGCTAAAATAAACCGAATAAAAAATTAAGTATGCAAAACATCATTAATATTTTAGATAAAAATGGACTGATATTTGCATTCCTTGTAGTAGGGGTAATTATGTACCTATCTTTTTTAATCGGTAAAAAAGTTACAAATAATAAAATACCTGCCGCAGCCATTGCCATTAGTTTTGGTTTGTTTATTGCATATTTTGGAAAAGGAGAAAAAGGAATTGCGTCTATACCTGCATTTTCTGGAATGGCATTATTAGGGGGCTCTATGTTGCGTGACTTTTCGATTGTATCCACTGCGATGGGGGCTAGTTTTTCCGAAATTAAAAAAGCAGGATTGGCAGGGGTTATTAGTATTGTTTTAGGTATTGTTATTGCATTTTTTGTAGGTGGTGTTATTGCCTATTTTATGGGATTCACTGATGCAAAATCATTAACTACTATTGGTGCTGGTGCCTGTACTTTTATTGTGGGGCCAGTCACTGGTGCAGCTGTTGGAGCCAGCTCGGAAGTTATTGCGATAAGTATTGCCATTGGTGTTATTAAATCGGTTTTTGTTACCATTGCAACACCTATCATAGCTAGTAAAATTCAATTAAATAATCCACATACAGCCATGGTTTATGGAGGTATGTTGTCAACCACGAGTGGGGTTTCGGCAGGCTTGGCTGCTACCGATATGAGATTGGTGCCATATGGTGCATTGACAGCCACATTTAGCACTGGTATGGGTTGTTTATTATGCCCTTCCATACTTTATTATATTGTTCAACAATTTATCTAAGCATATAAAAATTAATCTTTAAAATACTAAATTTTATAATTAAATTGAAGAGGCAATTAAACCAATGCTAGTTAATTAATTCAAAGAGTAAAAACATAAATAAAATAAAATTAAAACTAATAAATTCATAATTATGGAAAACAATCGACGAAATTTTATCAAACAAACAGCTAAGGCTGCGGCTGTTACCTATGCCACTGCTTTAGGCTTTAGTGCTAAAAGTTATGCAAATATTTTGGGCGCCAATGATCGCGTAAGATTAGGGGTAGTAGGTTTTTCTGATCGTTTCAGACAAGCCCATTTACCAAGTTTCTTAAATCATTATAAGGAATTAAATTTTGATATTGTAGCTGTTTCTGATCTTTGGAAAGTAAGAAGAGAAGAAGGTTCTGCTTTTTTGGAAAAAACAATGGGGCATGGTGTGCGTGCAGCGCGAAATAATGATGAGTTGTATGCGGGAAAGGATATGGATGGTGTGTTTATCAGCACTGCCGATTTTCAACATGCAATACATGCAACAGAAGCGGTTAAAGCAGGAATGGATGTGTATTGTGAAAAACCATTTGCAGAAACAATGGAGGACAACCGAAATGCATTCAAAGTAATTAAAGCATCTGATCGAATTGTTCAAATTGGTTCTCAGCGTCGTAGTGGTGCAAATTATAAAGCAGCAGCTGATTTTATTCAACAAGGAAAATTCGGTCCCATTACCATGGTTGAATTAACTTGGAATGTAAATCAACCAGGTCGTTGGAGAAGACCAGATTTAGTGGCAAAGTGTAAGGAGGAGGATTTGGATTGGAAAAGATTTTTATTAAATCGTCCATTTGAAAATTTCGATCCTAGAAAATATTTAGAATATCGTTTATTTTGGCCTTATTCATCAGGTATGCCAGGACAATGGATGAGTCACCAAATTGATACGGTAAACTGGTTCAGTGAATTACCACATCCTCGAAGCGTAACTGCGAATGGTGGCATTTATGCATGGAAAGATGGTCGTCGTAATTGGGATACCACCACTGCAGTATTTGATTACGGACCATTAGATGATATGAGCAAAGGTTTCCAAGTAGTATTTATGTCGCGTATGCATAATGGAGATGATAATGCTTCAGAAATGTATTATTCTAATGGTGGTGAATTAAACTTGGTGAATAATAAGGTTTCTCCAAAAGGTGGATTGAGTAAAAGATTTGCGGATGCAATGAATATGCAAGCTAATTTATTACCCGAATTTAGTTTGTCAGAAAAGGAAATAAAAGTGTCTTCTGCTGCAAATACGGGCAGTGATCCATTAACATCATCGCACGTGCGTAATTGGATGGAATGTATTCGTTCCAGAAAACAACCCAATGCGCCAGTGGAAGCAGGCTACCAACATTCCATTGCAACGATTATGGCGAATGCTGCTTGTAGGACTGGAGCTAAAGTTACTTTTGACCAAAAAATGCAGGAAGTGATGGTGAATGGTAAACCATTTAAATATTAATTAGGAGATAAGTAGCCATCTTTTTTTAATTAAATATAGAGGTATTGAAACTACATGCCCACCGATTTATCGGGGGGCATTTTTTATTAGCTAGGTTAGTACAAATAAATTTGTAAATTAAAAAATAGGGAACTTGTATATTTTACAATTTAAACCATGGGAAAGATGACTTTAATGACCCAGAATATGGATTATTTTTTTTTATTCCGCTTCCTTTTTTTGTCGTAATTGTCATTGAAAAAGCAGGTCATGTTGCGGTGATTACCACAATTGCCTTCTTCCTTAATAGCGATAACATTGCCGGTAATGGTGAAATTTATGATACAGGGATCTCCTTTTTCACTGTAGGTCGCCTTATTTTTTGTAAAGTTTAATAATCCTTTTAATTCACCCACACAATCGCCATTTTGTTTTTCAAAATGTAAAAAAAACTGATACTTATTGGGGGTAGGTAAATCTCGAATTGAAATAAAATTTTTACTATCTCTTGCATAGTCCCCACTATAGGTATTCATGGTGGGCAATGTGTCAATCGGATTGATGATGATACTTGAATTTGGCTTTTTATTACTATCAAAAAAGATAAGTTTGAAAATGCTATCGGAATAAGCCCATCCCTTTTTTTCATAACTAGCTGCATTATCTTCTCCCATTTTATTTTCAGCGACTAAAAATGTGGGTTCTTTATTGATGGTTAAGGTTTTGCCATATAATCTTGAATTTTTTTGCTGTTCATCAAAGGCTGCAACAACTTTATAGCCTAGGTATTTATTTTTTTTACTAAAAACAACCACTGCGACCTCCTGTTTTGTGGGATGTTGCACATTTAATAATAAATAGTATTCTTCCTCTTTTTCAATTTTTACAATAGGGTGTAAAATTGCTTTTTTATCCTTGGTGGCAATAATTTGTTCCACAATGGAGTCCGGTATAAATTGCACCAATGCTTTGCGACCTATTTGAACGGTATCTGTATATTTATTAAGGTTGGTGTCTGAAATAGTTAATGGAAGGGTTGCAAGTTTAAATGCTTTATTAAAATCATTAATTTTTAGGGGGGTGTTGCCTGTCAAATCGGTTTTTTTTTCACCGCAAGAAAACAACAATACCATACAAAATATAAAGCTCCCTTTACGCATTTAGTAAATTTTCACTAAAATAGGCTTTCATATGCAGTTCTACAAGGGATTTATGATTAAATTTAGGGTATCTTATGTCTAATAAATCACTCGATACTTTACACGAATCAGTACCCGTTCAAAATAAACGCGGCTGGCGTAAATTTCTTGCTTTTATAGGTCCAGCCTATTTGGTGAGTGTGGGTTATATGGATCCAGGCAATTGGGCCACAGATTTACAAGGTGGTGCAGCTTTTGGGTATCAGCTTATTTGGATTTTGCTTTTAAGCAATATTATGGCGATTCTTTTACAAAGCTTAAGCGCAAGATTGGGCATTGTTCGCCGACTGGATTTGGCACAAGCCAATCGCGAAACTTATCCTCCGGCCATCAACTTTTCTTTATACATTTTAGCGGAACTAGCAATAGCGGCGACCGATTTAGCAGAAGTTTTAGGAATGGCCATTGGAATTAAGTTGCTGACAGGCATTCCTTTAATGTATGGTACCTGTATTACTGTTTTAGATACTTTTTTATTTTTGCTTTTACAACGCTATGGTATTCGAAAAATGGAGGCCTTTATTATTTTATTGGTTGCGACCATTGGGTTTAGTTTTTTAGCACAATTATTTATTGCTAAGCCAGATTTGTCTCAGGCAATTGTGGGATTCATTCCAACCAAATTATCACCAACGGCTTTATACATTGCAGTTGGAATCATAGGGGCTACTGTGATGCCGCATAATTTATATTTGCATTCAGCATTAGTGCAAACGCGAAAAATAGATCGAACACCCAAGGGTATTCGAAAATCTATCTTATATAATTTTATTGATAGCGCCGTTGCTTTAAATTTGGCATTTTTTGTCAACGCTGCGATACTTATTTTAGCGGCATCCACATTCTTTTACACTGGGCACCAAGGGGTAGCGAAAATTGAAGAAGCCCATTCCTTATTAGCGCCCTTGCTTGGTTCAAAGTTGGCACCCATTTTATTTGCCATTGCATTAATTGCAGCTGGCCAAAGTTCAACAGTTACAGGAACGCTGGCTGGGCAAATAGTGATGGAAGGGTATTTGAAATTAAGATTAAACCCATGGATCAGAAGATTACTTACACGTTTATTGGCCATCACGCCAGCGGTATTGGTTATTGGGATAATGGGGGAGGACAGGGTAGATGCCTTATTGGTATTTAGTCAAGTGATTCTGAGTTTGCAATTAGGATTTGCGGTCATTCCTTTAATCCATTTTGTAAGTGATAAAAATAAAATGGGAGAATATGCCATTGGTATAAAAATTAAAATATTTGCATGGATCATTGCTGCTATTTTGGTTTATTTAAATAGTCACTTGGTCATTGATTTTATGGGTGATTTTTTTCAAAATTCTAATTCAATGATTTTGAAAATAGGGCTTATCGGATTAGTACTACTATTTTTAGGCTTACTTTTATTTATTACATTTTATCCTTTAACGTTAAAAAATAAACCGCAATCCGATGCTGATTTTCATGGCATGCCCATTGAATTAGATTGGTCAGATGATTTACCGGTGCATCGCATCGCTATTGCAGTTGATTTTTCTGTTACGGACGCAAAGCTGATCAAAAAGGCAGTTCAACAAGCCCATCCAAGTGGATTTGAACATTCGCCCCATCAGGATACCCAATTTATTTTTATACATGTTGTTGAAAGTGTCACAGCAAATTATTTGCAGGACGCAAGTGATGATGCAGAAACTCGAAAGGACCAAGAGCGATTGGATACTTATGCAAATGCACTTATCAGTAAAGGCTATCAAGTAAAAACCTGTTTGGGTTATAAAAATAGGGTAAAGGAAATAGTACGCATAGTAAATGAATGTGATGCGCAATTACTCGTAATGGGAGGTCACAGACATCAAGGTTGGAAGGACTATATATTTGGAGAAACCATTGAGTCGGTAAGGCATAAAGTACATATCCCCGTTTTAATTGTAAATCATTAAGCAATATACTAACATCAGTTTTCACCCAGCAGTTAGGGGTATCATTCCCCCCGATTAAAGGGGATTAATGGCTATTTTTAAGTGTAGTTTTTGTACATTTGTGCATTAAATTTCAAACATTATGGGACAAAAAATTAAAGTAGCTAATCCAGTAGTAGAATTGGATGGTGATGAGATGACCAGAATTATATGGAAGTTCATCAAGGACAAATTAATTCTTCCTTATTTAGAGATTGATATTAAGTATTATGATCTAGGAATGGAGTACCGCGATGAAACAAATGACCAAGTAACGATTGATGCTGCAAATGCGATTAAACAATATGGCGTTGGTATCAAATGTGCGACCATTACGCCTGACGAACAAAGAGTAGAGGAATTCAAGTTAAAACAAATGTGGAAAAGCCCTAATGGGACTATTCGTAATATATTAGATGGTACTGTTTTTAGAGAACCTATTGTTTGTAGTAATGTGCCTCGTTTGGTGCCTAACTGGACAGCGCCTATTTGTATTGGTCGTCATGCATTTGGGGATCAATACCGTGCAACCGACTTTGTAACAAAAGGCAAAGGTAAATTAACCGTTAAGTTTGAAGGGGAAGACGGAACAACACAGGAATATGAAGTGTACAATTTTAAAGGAGATGGCGTTGCATTAACGATGTATAATACCGATGAAAGTATTTATGGTTTTGCACGTGCTTGTTTTAACCAAGCATTGGTTAAAAAATGGCCTTTGTATTTATCTACAAAAAACACCATCTTAAAAAAATATGATGGTCGTTTCAAAGATATTTTTGAAGAAGTGTACCAAGGTGAATTTAAAGCGAAGTATGCTGTTGCAGGTATTACTTACGAGCACCGTTTGATTGATGATATGGTAGCGAGTGCATTAAAATGGAATGGTAACTTTGTATGGGCTTGTAAAAACTATGATGGTGATGTACAATCTGATACAGTAGCGCAAGGTTTTGGTTCATTAGGTTTAATGACTTCAACTTTAATTACACCCGACGGAAAAGTAATGGAAGCAGAAGCTGCACATGGTACTGTGACACGTCACTTCCGTGAGCACCAAAAAGGAAACCGAACTTCTACCAATCCTATTGCGTCTATCTTTGCATGGACAAGAGGTTTGGAATTCAGAGGTCAATTAGATAATAACCAAGAGTTGATTCGATTCTCTAAGGCATTGGAAGAGGTGTGTGTGGAAACAGTAGAGTCTGGTATTATGACCAAGGATTTAGCAGTATGTGTGCATGGAAACAAAGTTAAACATGGTGACCACTATGTTTATACCGAAGAGTTCTTGGATGCATTAGATGCGAATTTGAAAGCGAAACTGGGTAATTATATTTAACTACATAATGTTGCTTATAAAAAAAGCGATCCCGTTTATTGGGATCGCTTTTTTAGTGGAATAGGGTGATTAATTATCCTTTGCCTTTTCCTATTTTTTGTTTATTGAATTACTTCTAAAATCGGTTTCCCAATACTCCCACTTGGCATTTGGATGCCTAATAATGTAGTAATTGTAGGAGCGATATCAGTCATGTAGTTTACATTATTTACCTGCCCCTTCTTGATTCCTTTTCCGTAAAATAATAAAGGAATATGTGCGTCATAATTATAAAATACGCCATGACCTGTTCCTGTACTACCCCCGCCAACAACACCTGATTTTGTAATAAACATTAAATCACCACTTCTTTGTGGATTAAATCCATTGACTATTCGCTCTCTAATACTTTGCGGTATTGGAGCAATAGCAGCCTTGCGCAATTCAACCACTTGTAAAATACTGCTTTTTTGTTCAAGGTAATTTGTAATTAGGGAGGTTAGCTTATCTTGACTTACTTGTAAGCTGTCCATTATATGATGGTTGAAGTAAATATTGTATTCAGTGATTGCTGAAATTAATTTTGAACTCAAACCTTTGGACGTTAACATTTTTCCGAGTTCGTTTTTAATGCCATCATCTGTAATCGTCCCATTGGGTATTTTATTTTTTTGGGCATATCCTGGAATAGGCGCAACTGCATGGTCTGCGGTTAAAAATACAGTGTAGTTGTCTTTGCCTACTTGCTGATCGAGGGTTGTAAAAAACTTTGCTAATAGTTCGTCTAATTTAATATAGCCATCCATGGTTTCCCAAGAATAAGGCCCAAAGGCATGCCCAATATAATCCGGAGAGGAAAAACTTACCGCCAATAAATCAGTGATATCATCTAAGCCCATTTTTTCGTTGATTAAGGTTTGGGTAGCAACATCAAGTACTAAATTATTGCCATAAGGCGTAGAGGATACTTTACCATAATCTTTTCCTATGAATTGGGTTAATCCATATGGAAAGCCTTTTGCATCTTTACCAAAAGGAGTTGATTCATATACATTTTGATCTTTATCGCAATTTGCTTCATAAACGGATGTGGATAAGCTTAAACTCCAACCTAATTTGTAAAAGCTATCGACCTTTTTTGCATTGTTATAATTGGTTAACCACAATGGTAAGGATTTACCATAATAAGTGGAACTAATAAAATTACCTGATTTGCTATCATACCAAAAAGCACCATCTGCCGAATGACCAGCAGGAATAATAGCGCCTCTGTCTTTTAAAGAAACGCCGTACACTTTGCTTTTAAAATTAGTCGCTAATTTTAATTCATCGCCAATAGTCGTCGTCCATACATTCAAGGGACTCATTTTTCCTGAACTGCTATTTTCAATACCCACTGCTTGTACTGAATTATCTTCAACACAATAAACTATACGCTGTTGAATATTATCGTACCAATCGTTGCCCGTGATGCCATGAATGGCAGGGGTGCTTCCAGTATAAACAGCAGCATGTCCGCAAGCGGTCACAGTAGGTAAATAGGAGATAAGGTTATTATTACAACTAGCACCTTGATTCATAAATCTTAAAAAGCCATTTTGTGTTTTAAAAAACGGTTTAAATTTATTCACATAGTCCCAACGCATTTGGTCAACGACGATACCTACCACTAATTTTGGTTTTGCATCCGTTACTTTGACTGCGTTAGGTTTTTGGGCAAAAGTTTGCGTTGCTATTAAAACTACAGTTAACAAAAGGGTAAATCGCATAAATTTTTATTTAAATGATGCTGTAAAATTACAGCTATTTATTAGTGTTTTAAACCTAAAATTTTATTAAATTTGTCTAACTTAATCACACTTATTATGGCAGATATATTTGAAAGACTCATTAAAAACTACGGCCCAATTGGCCAGCATCGTGAAAGAGCACATGGCTACTTTGCTTTCCCTAAGCTAGAAGGGGAAATTGGTTCTAAAATGAAGTTTAGAGGGCAAGAAATGATTGTTTGGAGTTTGAATAATTATTTGGGCTTAGCCAATCATCCGGAAGTGCGAAAAGCGGACGCGGATGCAAGTGCTAAATATGGTTTGGCATTACCGATGGGTGCTAGGATGATGAGTGGAAATAGTGATTTGCATGAACAACTAGAAGCTGAGTTAGCTAGTTTTGAAAATAAGGAAGATGCTATTTTAATGAACTATGGCTATCAAGGCATCATGAGTGCTATTGATGCTATTTGTGGTCGTCATGATGTGGTTGTTTATGATGCAGAGTGTCATGCTTGTATTATTGATGGATTAAGAATGTTACCAGGCCATCGTTTTGTATATAAGCACAATGATGTGGAAGATTGCGAAAAGCAATTACTCCGTGCGCAAGCTTTAATTGAAAAACAACAATCTGGTGGAATTTTAGTGATCACTGAAGGGGTATTTGGTATGGCCGGTGATCAAGGAAAACTTAAAGAGGTAGTGGATTTAAAATCAAAAGTGCCTTTTAGAATCTTAGTGGATGATGCACATGGATTTGGTACTTTAGGTAAAACAGGTGCTGGCGCTGGTGAGGAACAAGGATGTCAGGATGGGATTGATTTGTACTTTTCTACTTTTGCAAAAAGTATGGCATCCATCGGTGCGTTTATGGCAGGCCCTAAAACTATTATTGATTATATCCGTTACAATATTCGCTCTCAAATATTTGCAAAAAGTTTACCAATGCCCTATGTCGTTGGAAACCTAAAGCGTTTAGAATTATTAAAAACTCAGCCTCACTTAAAGGAAAATTTGTGGAAGAATGCCCTTGCCTTACAAAAAGGGTTAAAGGAAAGAGGCTTTGATATTGGTAAAACTGATTCAGTAGTAACACCGGTTTATATGAAAGGGGGTGTAGAAGAAGCAGCACTCATGGTTATGGACTTAAGAGAAAACTATAAAATATTTTGTTCCATTGTCGTTTATCCAGTGATACCTAAAGGCCATATTATTTACAGATTAATTCCAACAGCTGAGCATACCCAAGACGAAATTGATTTGACCTTAAAAGCGTTTAGCGAAACCAAGGCAAAGTTGGATGCAGGGGATTATAAGTCAGAGATGATACCAGATATGGCGAATAAGTAGCAGTTCCCAAATAAAATTGCTGAAAATAATTTTGAAAGAGCAGGATTGATTAGCGTAAGTCTAATTGATTTTGCTCTTTTTTTAGTACTTCAATACTTACATTTAATTCAAATCCAATGAGTAGAATGAGTGCATTTAAGTACACTAAAGTCATAACTACTAATACGGTTCCAATGGAGCCATAAATTTTACTATAGCTGCTAAAATTATTTACCCAATAGGAAAATCCGAGGGTGGTAGCCAACATCAAAAAGGTAGATAAAATAGCACCTGGTGACCACAAGGACCATCTTTCTTTGATATGCGGGGCATATTTATAAATAAAGGCATTACCAAAAAACAACAATAAAATAATAATACCCCATCTTATAAAGTTCCAATAAGGAATGATGGTTTTACGCTTAATATCAAAAACTTCTCTTAATAAAGTAGTTAACTGATCCTGTCCAATCAATACCAATAAACTCGCAAACACCAATAATATTAAGATGAGTGTAAGTCGAATGGCGCGCCAACGTTGGTGCAAAAAAAATGGTTTATGTTCCATATATGATTTGTCAAAGCTGCGAATAATGCCGGTCATTGCATTAGATGCGTAAAAAAGTAATAAAAGGAAACCAAATGAAAATATACCCACATGTTGGCTCAGTAAATCATTGATGATATCTAATAAAAAGCGATAGGTGCTTGAGTTGGGGGAAATATCCTTAAAGATGGAAAGTATCTGCTTTTTTATTTTTAATGTTTTTGGAAAGTAGGGAATGATTGAAAATAAAAATAAAAAGGAGGCAGGAAGCGCCATGATTAAATTAAATGAAATAGCAGATGCACGATCATATAATCCAATGGTATTAAGTTGCGTGTATAAGAACTTAATTACTTGGTATAAGTTAACCCTTTCAAATCCTGGGATATAAACCAATTTACCTTTTTGCTTTAAAAAATGTAGCAATGGTTGAATGAGCTTGTTTAATATGTCGAATATTTTATTCAAATTTTATTTTTCTTTTTTAAACGATGAAAATTATAATTTCAATCGCTTATTTATTTGCTGCTTCTTTTGACTGCTTCTTTGCTTGGTATTCGTCTAGCTTTTTTTGATATTCTTTTGCATAACGATTGTGTTCTTCATAAGTACTGCTAAAATGATGGTAACCACTAAAGTCGGCTTTGGCTACAAAGTAAATATAATCAGTTTTAGGGGCATTGAGTACTAGGTCAATCGTATTCGGCGATGGCGTACAAATAGGACCAGGCGGCAACCCTATATTTTGGTAGGTATTATAAGGGGAAGGGTTGGTTAAATACTTTTCATATATGCGGGTAATGGTAAAATCTTGCATTGCATACTTAATGGTTGGACAGGCTTGCAATGGCATACTTTTTTTAAGTCTGTTTTGATAAACGCTCGCAATTAAAATTTTATCTGAATCATTGTTGGTTTCTTCTTCTACAATGGAAGCTAGGGTGTATATCTGCTGAGGCGTTAATCCAGTCTGAGTCGCTTTATTATTTCTATTATTTGCGTTCCAAAATTGCATTTGGGCTTCCTTCATCTTTTTTAATAATTTGGACATGGAAGTGTTCCAATAAAATTCGTAGGTGTTTGGAATAAATAAAGTGAATAATTGTGCGGTATCAATATTGAATGGTGCCAATGAGTCATTGCTATTTAAATACAAAGCCGCTTCACTACTATCGGTGGTAAAAGTGGTAGAAATTAATTTCGCTAACTCCCCCTTGGTTCTTACTTTGTTTAATATAAATTTTACAATGGGTTGTTGGTTATTACGAAGCATGCGTAAAATTGAAAATAAATTCGCTTTTTTCTTAACCAGGAAGGATCCTGATTTTGTTTTATTTTGAATATCAAAAAGAGGGGCAAGTAGGGTGAAGCTAAATTTTTCTGGAATCACCTGATATGCTACTAAGCTATCACCCAAATCACTGATGGTCATGTTGTTTTTGTCATAATGAAAACTGACTTGTGCGTCGGGAAATGACGTAGACTTTATAAAAATAATATAGGCTTCATAGCTGATTAAAATGAGCAAAGCAAATAGAACTAATTTTTTCATTGGGATATCCCTTAAATATTTTTATAAAATGGTTATGGTAAAGTTAAGTTTTGTAAACCATAAATAAAAAATCCCTCCCTTTGAAAGAGAAGGATTTAGGATAAATTTATTATAAAATGGAAGCTATTTTAACTTGCGTCTTGTAGCATCCAATCGTATTTACTTTTTTGTATTTGCTGGCGGCGGCGGTGGCGGAGTAGCCATTGCTGGAGCAGCTTGCGGTTGTGCAGGCGCTGACAAAGGAGCCGTTGCTGAAGTGTTTACTTTTTGTAATAATCCCTTGTCTGAGTCAGTAGTGCCTGTTTTTAAGAAAACGGTTGATGTCATTGCTAAAATGGCAATTAGTGCAGCAAAAACCCAGGTTCCTTTTTCAAGAACATCGGTTGTTTGTTTAACCCCCATAAAATTATTAGATATGCCACCCACATTTGCGTTCAATCCGCCTCCTTTAGGGTTTTGAATCAAAACCATAAATCCAAGGCCAAAACACGCTGCGATAATTAAAATCAGGAATAAAGTAATCATTTTCTTTTTTTTAGTTGTTCAATTCTGGACGCAAAATAAACGGATTTTTCAGGAAAAATAAAACTTAATTTCGAATATAGCGCAATTGCCTTCCGAGAATTGCCTTGTTTCTCCCATACTTCAGCCATTGCTTCTGTGACCACTTCCTCCATTATATTGGCTTTTTCAGCGATGGCAGTGATCTCTTTTTCCTGTGCTTCCGCTAATTCAGGTGTAATTGGGGCGCCTTCTTTTTCTTTTAAAACTTTCAACCAAGCAGTAAAACTGCGTAATTGTTGGGTAAATTTATCCTGAGGCAGGGTAGAAAGGTCAATTTCGATGCCTTGGGCAGCAAAATAGTCCTTTTGAAGCGGGGTAAGCTCCATTTCGTAAGCTGCAGTGTCTAATGTCACAGGTTCCTTAAATTGGGCCAATTGATCCGATATCATGGAACTTAACTTTTCCTCCATAGGGGCTGAAATAGTATCAGTATCCTCCAATTTAAGCCATTGATGAATTTGTATAGCGGAGGGGAAAAAAGAAGCTGTTTTTTGCAATTGTGCTAAAAGTAACGGCGAATTCGACATATCATACTTTTTTGCCAATAGAAATTGCAAACTAGGGCTATAGGGGTGTTTTTCCACCCATTGCGCTAATTCCTTGGTTTCAATGGCTTCCAAATTGGAGTGGCCCGTCCATTGCAATAAAATATTATTTAGTAAGGTGGGTGTCATTAATTACCAGTTTGAAAAAATTTGGTTAAAAATATCATCCGTTATATTTCTTAAAATATCACTCATCAATTGTCCTTCGGCTTGACTTAATGTTAAGTTAGCCGAAAAGTCAAAATTTCTTGTCACATCAAATTCTTGCTCCTTGTTTTCAAGTGTCTTTTTTAAAATTACATGCACTGTAACTGTGAGTCGATTGGTGCTGGCTTGTTGTGCGCTAACACCCACAGTTTGTGAAGGATCATAATTTGTAATGGTCGCATAAATTTGATAATGCGCATCATCGCTATTGGTACGTGATAATTTAGTTTGACTAATTATCTTTTGTAAAAGCTTCTCTGTAAGCTGTGGCGCTAATTGCGGGTTGACATACCTAGCCTTGTTTTCTATAAAACCAATTTTTATGGTTTTAATATTATCAGGAATTACGGCATCCTTAAAGCTGTATATTCCGCAACCGCTTAAGCCAATACTTAATAAAAATAAAGCGAGGGTATGTATAAAATAATTATTCTTCAATGTCGTATTCTTTAATTTTTCGATATAAAGTGCGTTCGCTAATGCCCAGGTCAGTTGAAGCATCCTTACGTCTGCCCCTGTGTTTTTTCAAGGCCTTTAAAATTAGTTCTTTTTCCTTATCCATGATGTTGAGCGACTCATCCACCTCATACATTCCTTGTTGTTCATTGTCAATGATAACGGGCTGTTGATTCGGATGGGCAATTTGACTGGCTGGATGGTGTATGATTGGGCCTACTGAAGTCGGAACAGGGGATAAGTCGTCTTTCAATTCATTTAATATGGACTCTCTGTTAAATTGTACATTTTGACCACCCAAGGCGGGGTTTTGTAAAATTTCAACAAACATCTTTTTAAGTTCATTGACATCTTTCTTCATGTCAAAAAATAGCTTGTATAAAATCTCTCTTTCATTCGCAAATTCACCCACTGGTGTATTACCAGTTAACATGGGCACTTTATTTACATGCGCTTGTGGCAAAAATTCCGCAAGTGTTATTGCATTGATGGTTTCAGTTTTGCTTAATACGGAAATTTGTTCAGCAATATTTTTTAGTTCACGCACATTGCCTGGCCATGGATACTGTGTAAGTAAATCTCTTGCGTCTGCATCTAAAAAAATAGGTTTGGTTTTATACTTATCTGAAAAGTCAACCACAAACTTTCTAAAAAGTAATGGAATATCTTCTTTTCTATCTCTTAATGAGGGCACACGAATAGGTACCGTGTTTAAACGATAATATAGATCTTCTCTAAAGCGCCCTTTTTGTGTAAATTCTAATAACTCTCTATTCGTAGCTGCAACCACACGAACATCTGATTTCTGTACCTTAGAGGAACCCACACGAATAAATTCACCTGTTTCTAAAACGCGTAATAATCTTGCTTGCGTTCCTAGCGGTAATTCTCCAATTTCATCTAAAAAGATGGTACCACCACTTACGGTTTCAAAATAACCTTTGCGACTATCCACCGCACCCGTGAAGGATCCTTTTTCGTGACCAAATAATTCAGAATCAATCGTGCCTTCAGGAATTGCACCACAGTTCACTGCAATAAAAGGATTGTGTTTTCGTGCTGATAAGCTATGGATGATTTGTGAAAATACTTCTTTACCAACACCGCTTTCACCCACAATTAATACGGTTAAATCCGTTGCAGCCACTTGCGCAGCCGTATTGAGTGCATGATTTAAGGTAGGCGTATTTCCTATAATGCTAAATCTATTTTTTAATGTCTGCAAATCCATACTAGTTCGTTTTTAATGTACCCAATAAAGTACCTTTTGTAAATCCTGCAATGAAAATTTCAACATAGTCCCCTTTTTTTAATGGGTGGTTTAACTTAGGGAATACGACCACTTTGTTTTGACTTGTGCGGCCCATCCATTCAACTTCACTTTTTTTACTATCCCCTTCAATCAATACTTCAAAACATTTACCCACATCTCTTTTATTACTTTCATTGGAAAGCGTCCATTGCACATCCACAATTTCTTGTAGCCTTCTTTTTTTAATTGTTTCTGGAATATCATCCTCGTATCTTTTTGCTGCAAGGGTACCTGGTCGCTCAGAATAAAAATACATATAGCTATAATCGTATTGTGCAGCTTGCATAATGCTAATGGTATCTTGGTGATCCTGTTCTGTTTCAGTACAAAATCCTGCAATGATATCGGAGGAAACGGTACAGGTTGGCATTATTTCTTTGATGCGTGCCACTTTGGATAAATACCACTCACGCGTATAAGTTCTGTTCATTAATTGCAATACGCGCGTACTTCCGCTTTGCACTGGAAGATGAATGTATTTACAAATGTTAGGATACTTGGCCATGGTGAACAATACTTCATCTGTAATATCTTTTGGATGGGAAGTACTGAATCGGACCCTTAAAGTTGGACTAATTAATGCAACAGTTTCAAGCAGCATGGCAAAAGTGGTACTTGTATTATTTTCAGGATTGTTCCAATAGTAACTGTCTACATTTTGACCTAATAAGGTAATTTCTTTATATCCTTTTTCAAATAAGTCGCGACATTCTGCAACAATTGAAAATGCATCTCGGCTTCGTTCACGACCTCTTGTAAATGGTACCACACAAAAACTACACATATTATTGCAGCCACGCATGATGGAAACAAATCCACTAATGCCATTGCTGTCTAATCGAACAGGGGAGATGTCGGCATAGGTTTCATCTCTACTTAATAAAACATTCACAGCTTTTTGGCCAGTGCCTGCATCATTAATTAAATCGGGTAGTGAACGGTATGCGTCGGGACCAACTACTAAATCCACCAATTTTTCTTCCTCTAATAATTTTGATTTTAATCTTTCCGCCATGCAACCCAAAACACCCACCAATAGTCCTGGATTTTGTGTTTTTAATTTTCTAAACTCCGTTAAACGTTTGCGGACGGTTTGTTCCGCTTTTTCACGGATGGAGCAGGTGTTTAATAATATTAAATCAGCTACTTCAATATTTCTGGTACTCCCAAATCCATTTTTCGCTAATATAGATGCCACCACTTCGCTATCGGCAAAGTTCATTGCGCAGCCATAACTTTCGATATAGAAATACTTTGTGAATTGATCCTGTTGCTTCGCATCAGAAAAAACCTCACCTTGTCTTAATTCATCATGTTCCTTGTTCAAAGTCTGCATTAATTCCATTAACCTATTTTAAAGGACAAATTTAGTAAAAATTTATAGTATATGCCAACTTGTCATATACTATTCCCTAATTATTTGATAATTAAACCATTATTAAGGGTAATTAAATATATGAGTGATTCGGAAAGCTTTCCACGAAAAATTACATAGGCTTATAAATCAATCATTTACTATTGTATTGTTATATTTGATAAAAACCGGCAAATGCGTCAAGGGCTACTTTTTATTTTGTTTCTTCATTTAGCAACTATAATAATTGCCCAAAATACTACCGTAATAAAATTACGCTCTGAAACTGCCCGAAACATTCGTAAGGATAATGACACTTCTCGCTGGAATTGGAAGCAAGGGGGGTTATATAATTTTAATTTATCACAAAGTTCATTGAGTAATTGGGCAGCAGGTGGTGATAATTTTAATATGGCTATTGGTTCTTATTTCAATTATTTCGTTTTATTCAAGAAGCCGCATCAAAATTGGGATAATAATTTAGATGTTAACCTTGGGTTTATTCAATCAACCAGTTTGGGTGGCCGAAAAAATGACGACCGATTTGATTTATTAAGCAAGTACGGATACCAAATTGATACTTCAGGTATGTGGTTTGTTTCCGGACTATTTAATTTTAGATCTCAATTATTAGATGGATATAGTTTTAGTGGGACTAATAAAACATTAATCTCCTCCTTTTTATCTCCAGCCTATATTATCTTATCAGCAGGTTTGGATTTTAAGCCATCAAGCCGTTTTTCCATATTCTTTTCTCCTTTAACTTCAAGAACCACTTTGGTGTTAAATAACACTTTATCCGACTTGGGTAAGTATGGGGTGAAGCCAGGATCTAAGATATCAAGAGAGACGGGTACTTTTATAACCATTAACTATAGTGATAATATTGCGACCAATGTGTTGTATCGCGGCAGGGCAGATCTGTTTTCAAATTATAATGACAAGCCAGAGAATATAAATTTATACATGACTAATTATTTGAGCTTTAAAATAAACAAATATTTTTCAGCTACTTACAATTTGGATTTGATCTATGATGATAAAATAAGAATATTTGGACCCAACAAAACTTCCCCAGGTTTGCAACTTAAAAGTATCATCGGCATTGGTTACCAAAAAACTTTACAAGTAAAAAAGACTTTGATTAAAACAAAACTATAAAGTAACAGCCTTAAGTGTATGCTTTATTTTATTTGCTTTATGTGTTAAATCCTGATAGTCGCTACTGATAATAGTTACATGTCCCATTTTACGACCAGGTTTGGTTTGTTTTTTTCCGTACAAGTGCACAAAAACATTATCCATTTTAAGCACCTCTTCCAAACCTTCATAAACTACATCCCCTGTATAACCTTCTGCACCTATAATATTTACAATAGCGGATGGTAAAATTTCGTCAGCATTACCCAGCGGATAATTTAATAGGATGCGCCATAACATATCATATTGGCTACTATAGTTTGCTTCAATAGTATTATGGCCGCTATTATGCACCCGAGGGGCAGTTTCATTAACGAATACATCACCAGATTTATCAATAAACAATTCAACGGCAAAAAGGCCAGGACTATTTAATCCGCTCAATACTTTTCGAGCAATGGCTTGGGCTTTCCAAAGTTGTTTCTCTTCTAATTTTGCAGGGCTTAATTGATAGTCAAGTAAATTATAGACTGGATCAAAAATCATTTCAGCAGGAGGATAGATAATTGTTTTTCCTTCCCCATTCATCCCCACAATTAGTGCAATTTCTTTTGCAATAGCAACTTTCTTTTCTAATACCGCTGGCGCATTAAAACCTAATTCAATTTCCTTTTCACTATTGATTATTTGAACCCCTTTGCCGTCATAACCACCTTCTCCTAATTTGTGAACAGCAGGGAAGAAAGCAATATGCTGTAATAAATCTGATTGGTGTTGTGTGACATGAAATTCAGCACTGGGGATTTCATTATTTTGATAAAACTGTTTTTGAAGAATTTTGTTTTTTATGATGCGAATAGCAGCTGGGGTAGGATAAACCTTAACACCTTCTTGTTCCAGTTGCTCCAAAGCTTCCACATTCACTGCTTCAATTTCAATGGTGAGTGCGTCTAATTGCTTTCCAAAGTTATACACCGAATCAAAATCCTGAATATTACCCAAGGTAAAATGATGACATAAATGCGCTGCTGGGCAGTGGATGTCGTTTTCTAAAACATAAGTTGTCACATCATAGTTCGCAGCTGCTTGTAATAACATGCGCCCCAATTGCCCGCCACCTAGGATTCCTACTTTCATTGATGATACCTTTTTACAAAGATAAGGGGTCTTGCGTAAGTTTTCATTTTGCAAGGCGCTCAAAAGCAGTTAAATTTGTAATTATTAATAGCAAAGTATGATGCCTACACCGATTATTACCGTTAAAAATTTGGTTAAGAAATATGGCAATTTTACAGCAGTGAATGGGATTAGTTTTGAAGTAAATCCCGGAGAAATTTTTGGCTTATTAGGTCCGAATGGTGCGGGTAAATCAACCACCTTAGAAATAATAGAAACATTAAGAGAAAAAACGAGCGGAGAAATATGGGTCAATGGATTCAGCATTGACATTGCCCCGGAGGCCATCAAAAAAATTATTGGTGTACAACTGCAAACTGCAGGATTTTATCCTAGTTTAACTTTAACAGAATTGATCGAATTGTTTGTTGGTTTATACCAAACAGCCATTGATCCATTGGAATTATTGCAAAAAGTAAATTTAACCGATAAGGCCAATGCGAAGTTCAAAGAATTAAGCGGTGGTCAAAAGCAAAGATTCTCCATTGCGACCACACTAATTAATAAACCCATAATTGTTTTTTTAGATGAACCTACAACTGGGCTTGATCCTCAAGCGCGTCGTAATTTATGGGATTTGATAAAGGAGATCAGAGATAATGGAACCACTGTAATTATTACAACACATTATATGGATGAGGCTGAAGTGTTATGTGATCGTGTAGCCATTATTGATAGTGGTGAAATTATTGCGATTGATACACCCAATGCATTAATTGATGCATTAGTGGCATCCGGTTTTGAAAAAGTGAAGGAAGTAAAAAAAGCGAATTTGGAAGATGTATTTATACACCGAACAGGCAAGGCTTGGAGGGAAGATTAATAAAAGACATTAAAAATATTTTTAAACTCGATTAATTAAATATTATGACAACTGATCCACGTTATCCCATTGGTAAATATGAACTAATGCCATTTTCTGAAGCAACAAAAAAGCAATGGATCAATGAAATCAGGGTTACCCCTGCTGATATTGAATTTACAATACAGCATTTAGATAAGGCACAATTAGATACCCCATATAGAGAAGGGGGATGGACAGTACAACAGCTGATTGGTCATATCGCGGATAGTCATATGAATGCATTTATCCGATTTAAATTAGCGCTTACAGAAGAGACACCTCCAATAAAGCCCTATAAGCAGGATGCTTGGGTAAATACAGCCGATGTTTTAAACACACCTGTCAACTATTCAACAACCATTTTGCATGCGTTGCATCATCGTTGGGTAATTTTATTAGTGTCAATGACAGATGAACAATGGCAATGTAAATTATACCACCCTGAACGTAAAGCGGATGTGAGTTTGTGGGATATGCTTTGTATTTATTCTTGGCATGGAAAGCATCATATCGCACATATCAAAAATTTATGCGAACAAAAAGGTTGGTAAGCTAAATTTAGCCGCTTCGTTTATTTTAGTTGCGTTGGCTTCGGTCCACTTCGGCAACTAAATACACACTTCCTATAACCAATATTAAATCATTGGGTGCGGCATTTTTATTGGCGGCTTGTAAAGCGATATTGACATTTTCGAACTGGCTACCCATTATACCAAATGCATTTCCTTTACTGGCTAATTCACTAACGGGTAAAGCTCTGGGTATATGAGATTGTGTAAAATAGTAATTCGCTTTTTTGGGCAGTAAACTTAAAACTGCATTTACATCCTTGTCTTTTACCATACCCGTTACGATATGTAATTCCGTATAGTGTAAACTTTCCAATTGCTCTATTAATGCTTTTATACCGTGTTCATTATGTGCGACGTCTAAAATTATTCTTGGGTTTGTTTGGATGCATTCCCATCTGCCCATTAGGCCTGTATTTTTTTTGACATTCAATAGCCCCTTCAAAATTTTACTGGCACTTAATTTCCAACCCGAAGTAGCAAGTAACTGTATTGCCACTAAAACACCTTTCAGGTTTTTATATTGGTATTTTCCAGGCAAATCACATTCCACTGTAATTGATTTTGGAAATAATGGGGCGTCTACTAAATGAATTTGTGGCTGATTAAATTCAAATAAGGCTGTTTCCCAATTATTTTGAAAGGATTTAAATTGAATAAAATCTTCAGCAAAATAGATAGGCGCATGTAAGCTAGTGGCTTTTTGTTCAAAGATATTTTTTGTTTCAGGAATCACTTCACTAATTACAATAGAGGTTTCTTTTTTTATGATACCCGCTTTTTCAGAAGCAATCTCGGTTAAGGTATTTCCAAGTAGGGCCATATGGTCCATCCCAATATTGGTAATAATACTTAAAATTGGGTTAATGATATTAGTGCTATCTAATCGGCCACCTAATCCAGTTTCAATGATGGCAATATCTACATTTTCATCAGCAAAGTATTCAAAAGCCATTCCAACGGTGATTTCAAAAAAACTGGGGGCCACTTTTTCAATAAAAGGTTTCATTTTATTGGTAAAAGAAGTTACGAATTTTTCAGAGCACATGATTCCATTCACTTTGATGCGCTCTCTAAAATCATACAAATGTGGGGAAGTATATAATCCGGTTTTGTATCCTGCTTCTTGTAATATGGATGCCAACATATGACTAGTGGAGCCTTTTCCATTGGTGCCTGCAATATGTATTGTTTTGAATTTATTTTGGGGGTTGCCCAACAAATCACAAATAGCAATGGTGTTGTGCAAGTCCGCCTTTATTGCAGCAGGGCCAATACGACTAAATAAGGGGAGGCGACTATACAAGTAGTCAATGGTGTCTTGATAGGACATTTTAAATGTTGAAAATTTTATTGGTTTTCAAACTTGAATTTGACAGTCACATTGGAACTATGATCGGAAGTATCAAAGCTAATTTTAGTCAGGTATTGAACAATTGCTTTTTTATATTTACTATCATTGGATGAGGAACCTTTTACAATTTGGACAAAACGGCCTGTGCCTGATGGATTCACTTCAATTTCAGCATAAATAGTAGCAGGTTCCACATCGCCATTAAACAAGTAGGCTTTGGTAATACGTCTGTCACCTTTGGTTACAGATGGACCGCCTTCACCAGAATAACTTTTCCCATCAATACTACCATTGGCAACTCCTTGATCACCTTTGCCACCTGCAATCCCTTGGTCTTTCACCTCATTATAACTGTCTTGGTTATTACCGCCCTTGCCATTGCCGCCTGCGTATTTACCCATCAGTGCTTTTGGTTTTGGTGCTGGAAGAACAGGAGTTGATTTTAATTTATTTTTGGCATTGGATGATTTTATCGCTTCGTCATTTTCATCAGTGACGCTATTGTTAATTTTAATGGCGTTGGTATTAGAACTTGCTTTTACCATTTTTGAATTCCCAATCTCTGGCGCAGGGGCATCTTTACTTTTTGGTGCGATATCGCCCGCACCTGTTTCGCTATTCCCTAAATTCACTTCCATATAACTTGACTCAGGCGGAATGATCGTGGGTGCAGCTTGATTCCAATTAAAAATAAAAAACAACAAGGAAAGTAACACGCATATAATGCTGGTGTAAATTCCTGCTTTAATATTTTTTTGTTGTTCAAAATTTAATTCCATAGCTTAAAATTAATGGAAAAATACATCATAACCCAATCTGCAAAGGGTGGCGATAATCACCATTAAAAAAACAGTACGAATAAACTGATTTCCCTTTTGAATGGCCATTTTGGATCCTACTATTCCTCCAACTGCATTACAAAGGGCCATGGGGATGGCGATTGACCACATAATACTTCCTTTGATGATAAATAATACAATCGATCCTAAGTTGGTAGCTAAATTCACCACTTTGGCATGTGCATTGGCTTGCAAAAAATCAAAGCCTAAAAAACTTATAAAAGCCATTACTAATAAGCTTCCTGCACCCGGGCCAATAAAACCATCATAAAAACCTAATCCCAAACAAAGTAGCGCTCCTTTGCTTGTTGAAAACACCAGCGCTTGATGGGTATTGGATTGTCCTAGGCTTTTTTTTGTGAAAGTATAAATGGCAATCATCACCAATACAAAAAATAGGATAGGTTTCATGTACTGGTTGCTCACGATGGTTAAACAATAGGATCCCATAAATGATGCAGCAAATGCAATGCTAGAGAATAGGAGTAATCTTTTTAAGGGAATTTTAACTTTTTGCAAGTATTCCCTGGCAGCAAAAAAAGTGCCTGCGAAGGAAGGAATTTTTAGTGAACCAATAACGCTTGCGACTGATTCATTGGGCATTAAAATTAATGCTGTTGGGGTTTGTATTAATCCACCACCGCCAACAATCGCATCTATAAACCCTGCTACAAACGCAATAATGCATAATAATATGAGCGTACTATCCATTCATTTTTTTTGAAGGCCAGGTATTAATAACAATACCTGATAGAATGATCAAACCACTGATGGCTTGAAATAAGGTAAAGGTTTCATTCAGCACAAACACCGCTTCAATGGAACTTAATAAAGGAATCAGTGTGCCAAATAATGCAGTTTTACCTACGCCTAACTTACTGATGGCGCTATTCCATAAAAAGTAAGCAATGGTTGAATTGCCAATACCTATATATAAGATGATCAAAAGAAATTGTCCTGAAAATTGAATAGGTTGCACAAAAGTCATTTCATATAATGAAAAGGGGAGTAGAATAATGGCACCAATAGCAAATATGCAAAGCAAAAAGCTATTCGATGAAATTCCTGCAGGCATTTTTTTTACAAATACATTGTAGGTGCCAAAACAACAACCTGCAGCCACCATCCATAAATCACCTATAGCAAATTTAAATTGCATGATATTATTGATATCCCCTTTGGATACTAGAAACAGGATACCTATAATCCCTAATGCAATCCCTGAAACATTTTTCCAGTGTAGTTTTTCGTGCACCACGATTGCGGCAAGCACAGTGGCAACAATAGGATGGATAATGGATCCGATGAGTGCCATATTAATGGCCGTAGTATAATGTCCAGCAGTATATATTAAGCTATTATAAATTGCAATACCAACCAGCCCCATTAAAAAAAAGTAGGTTTTGTTTTGTTTGAATATAGGTAACTCGTTCTTGAAATTTTTATAGGCAAAGGGAAGCATGCTAATGGTGGCTACCGTCCATCTTAAAAATGTTAAGCTTAACGGGCCCGCTAAATGTATCGCATACCTTGAAACAATAAAATTACCCGACCAAATAAAGCTTGCTGTTATTGCTAGTAGTGCGCCTAATTGGTATTGTTTGTTAAATTGTTTTTTCAATTTTGTTGGTTTAGTGATGTGCGAAATTTTCGCTATAGTCACCTTTGATTCTTTCTATTGGAGGATTGAAATAACCAAATTTTAAATTTGGAAATTCTTCTTGAATTAATTCCATCATTTGTTTGATGCCCATAATTTCACCCATATCTGTATATCCAATTTTCCCTAAATACCAATCTGGATCAATATTAAAATTACGCCATTGAATCATTTTCAAATCGGTATCAATAATCAATTGTCTTAAAGCTTCATACTCTGCAACACTATCCGTCATGCCTGGGAAAACAAAATAATTAATACTGGTCCATTTTCCTGCAGCTGACATCACACGAATACTTTCTTTAATGTCAGCAAATGTGTAATTGTTTGGACGATAATAAGCGTTGTAAACATCTTCACGCGCTGAATTCAAACTTACACGTAAACTATCCAAACCTACTGCGGCTAATTCGGCCACTGCTTTTGGATCGGATCCGTTACTATTAATATTGATACTTCCTTTATCGGTATGTTTTCTTATTTCAATAATGGATTCCTTAATGGTTTCCCACATTAATAAGGGTTCCCCTTCACAACCTTGTCCAAAGCTCACAATGGGAAAAGGGGCTGACATTAAATGCGGCACGGTGTATTCAACTACTTCAGCTGCGGTTGGCTTAAATGTTAATCGGTCTTGGGTAGAAACAATGGTTTCATCCAAAGGTTGGAAGGAAATACATCCAATACAATTGGCATTACATGCAGGTGAAATGGGTATTGGACATTCCCAACGGCCCATCGCTAAATTACGGGCAGCTGGACAGGTATAGGTTTGACAACAGTTTTCCATTAAGTGTTTCACCAATCGGTTTTGACTATATAAGGAAAGTAATTGTTGTGTTCCTGTTTCAATAGTAGCTTGATCATATCCTTCGCAATCCTGTCTAATATCTTTTTCAATTCGCACTGCAGGTACATAGTTTTTTCCATCCAACCAACCTACAGCAGTGTAACAAAATAAAGGTAATGTTGGCGCATCATCTTCCATGGTTTCATATGCAGCAACGTATAAGCCAGTGTGCGCTGGTGGAATAAATGCAGCCACTGCCCAACCTAGTTCACAAAGGCGCATTTCGCCCGTTTCCACATCAATACCAATACCACGACGACCTGGTAATTCATATAAGTTTCCGCCATTGGGTAATTCAATCCAATCTTCAACAGGAATAGGATAGGCATCCCATCCAGCCCTGCCTGCTACATACAAACTAGTATCTTCAAAAATTTGCCCTTCACCATCAGAGTATAATAAAAAGGGAGATGTATTTATTGACATGGGGCAAAGGTATTAATAAGGGATTAGATAGGAGGCTTTTGTGCAAATAATATTGGGCAAGCATCAGGTGCTTACAATGGCCTATTGGGTATTTGCCTGTATTTGTTCCTTACAAAAACTGTTAAATTCTAAGGTGGTTGCTTCAGAAACCGGCTCATTAATTTGCTTTTGTATCAAGGAATTATTTTTAAAATCAATGGTGATATAATCATCCTTGATCATTAAATTTTGTATGGCCGCCCAAGGAATATGCTTTTTTGGAAAGGTATTGATGACAATCCCAGCTGGGTCAACTGCAATTTCATAGGGAAATTTTACTTGGCGCTCAAAAAGGGCTGCAATTAAGAATATGCCAGCTATAATTAAGCCATTGGGTTGTAAAAACCAGCCCCAGGAGGCAAATAACAATCCCAATCGGTAGTAGGGCATGCTGCCTCTTTTACGTTGAAAAATGCAAAAAATCCACCAACTAATGCTGGAAGTCATGATGGCAAAAATCAATGAAGGCTTTGGAAATAAGCCTAAGTAGATGGAATAGCTGAAGGAAATCACCGAAATGAAAAGCATAAATTGACTAATGCGATCCACATTTTTAAAATCGGGGCTTTTGCAAACAATGATATAATCAAATACGCGCATAATGGGTAGTTTCGAGATGTGTAAAATTTGGTGCAATTTAACGCAGTTTGGTTAACTTTGCAATATGAAGAAAATGCATGTTGTATTATTAGTCCTAATTGCTATTTCGATCGTCGTGTTAATTAGCTATACGGGGGATTTGAGTAGTTATGAGACCGTTGCGTCGGCGAAGCAAAAGGAAGGCAAGTTTGTTAATCTTATTGTGAAGATGGACAAATCGGTACCGGTGGATTATGATCCAGTCAAGGATCCTAATTTATTAAAATTTCATGTCCAGGATAGCTTAGGTGGAAAAATTGCCGTGGTATATCATAATACCATGCCCACCGATATGGAAAAGTCAGAGCGTTTGGTTTTAAAAGGAAAGGTGCAAGGGGATGTTTTTGAATGTTCGTCCATTGTAATGAAATGCCCTTCCAAATACAAGGACAATCCAAATGCAATGAAGGAGCAACCTGTCACTATTAGTAATTAATCATTTTATATATTTTAATGAATACCACCACATTTATTGGGGAACATTTATTTCCTGGCCAAATCGGCTATTTTTTAGCCATCCTTTCATTTGTAGCTGCCTTGTTAGCAAGTTTTGCTTTTGCAAAAGCATTTTATTCACAGACTATTGAAGCTGAAATTCATTGGAATAAATTAGCAAAAACTGCATTTATTATTGAATCGATTTCGATTGTTTCTTGTTTCCTTGTTTTGTTTTATCTTATTTACAATCATCTTTTTGAATATAAATATGCGTATTCGCATAGTGATTTAAGTTTACCATTTCAATATTTATTAAGTTGTTTTTGGGAAGGACAGGAAGGCAGTTTTTTATTGTGGAGTTTTTGGCATTCGGTGTTGGGATTAATTGTAATGACCAAGGCAAAGAAATGGGGTAAGAATATCAATGGGGTGATGATGGTGGTCAATTTTGTGCAGGTATGTTTGGCAACAATGATTGTTGGCTTGTATATTTTTGATTTCAAATTAGGCAGTAGTCCATTTATATTATTAAGACATGAAATGACTTGGCCTATTTTATCACGCCCTGATTATTTACAATTTGTAAAAGATGGGACTGGTTTAAATACCACTTTACAAAATTATTGGATGGTGATACATCCACCCGTATTATTTTTAGGTTTTGCATCCACTACAATACCATTTGCATTTGCCGTAGCAGGGTTATTGAAAAAAGATAACAATTGGATGGATTCTGCTTTGCCTTGGGCCACTTTTTCGGCGGGCATACTTGGATTAGGTATCATGATGGGTGCTGCTTGGGCATACGAGAGTTTAAACTTTGGCGGTTATTGGGCTTGGGATCCGGTGGAAAATGCTTCCCTAGTACCTTGGCTGGTATTAGTTGCTGGCATTCATACTTGTTTGATTTATCGAAAAAAAGGAACGAGTTTAAAAGCAACCTATTTGTTTTTAGGATTAAGTTTTTTGTTGGTGTTATATTCTACCTTTTTAACACGCAGTGGTATTTTAGGAGATACTTCAGTGCATGCCTTTACTGACTTGGGCATGAATGCACAATTACTTGGTTATTTATTAATATTTGTCATTCCCTATTTTGCGTTACTCATTTTTAGATTAAAGCATTTAAAAGAGCCACAAGAAGAAGATGAAATAAGCAGTCGTGAATTTTGGATGTTGGTGGGTTCCTTGGTTTTATTTTTATCTGCTGTAGTAATTATTGCCATTACTTCTATTCCTGTATTTAATAAAATATTTGGTACTAAAATTGCGCCACCTGAGGATCCGGCTTTCGCACATAATCAAGTACAAATTTTTGTTGCCATTATCATTGGAATTTTAACTTCTATTGGACAATATTTAAAATTCAAAGCCACGAGTGCGGAAAATTTTATCAAAAATATTAAATGGCCATTAATCGTAACTGCAATATTGAGCGCTATTATTTTTTATTTTATAGGCATCGCTTATGAAGAAAAAGGAATTGGTTATTTGGGTGCTTTATATGTGGGTGTGGTAGCCGCCACATTCGGGATTGTGGCAAACGCTTTTTATTGGTTCAATATTTTAAAGGGTAAATTAAAATCAGCAGCTGCTAGTGTGGGACATATTGGATTCACAATGATGTTGTTGGGTATATTAATCTCCTCTTCCAATAAAACAGTATTAAGTTGGAATACGACAGGTATATCTCCTTTAAAGGAAGATAATGCTAAAAACAATCCTACTGGGAATCCCAGAGAGAATATTACTTTATTTGAAGGGGTGGAAACGGATATGGGCAAGTATATGGTCACGTATCAAAGAGATACCTTGGATGGCTTAGACAAACGTTTTTTTGAATTAAACTTTAAAGAGAAAAAATCGGATCATAGCTTTTTATTGTATCCAGATGTATTGAAAAATAATAAGATGGAAGGTTTTTCGGCAAACCCATCTTCAAAACACTATTGGAATAAAGATATTTTCGTTTATGTGACTTCCTTCCAAGATCACAGTGAAGAAGATACCATCAGCTTCAAGCCACATCAAATTGCTATTGGAGATTCCATATTTTATAGCAATGGAACTATTAAGTTGGATAATGTTTTAATTAATCCAAATCCAAAAGCGGCATCGGGCAGCAATGAGTTGGTGTTGCAAATGACGGTTACGTCAAAGGAGGGCTTGAAGTATGAAGCAAAGCCAGGCATCTTATTAGAAGGGATGACTTTGAACCAAGAATTGGATACCGTAAAGGCACAAAACTTAGTATTAAGCTTTAATAAAGTAGTAGATCAAAAGAAAGGTATTTTAGAAATTGGGGTTAAAGAATCTGCGGCGCTCACTAATTTAATTACTTTAAAAGTGTATGAGTTTCCTTTTATAAATATTTTATGGTTGGGTATTGTAGTGATGACTATTGGATTTATGATGTCCTCCTATGCGCGATTGAAAAAGTTAAAGTCTAAATAAAAAAGGTTACCTCTTTGAAAACAGGGTATTAATTAAAAACAATGAAGCAGATCCAAAAATATATTGTCATCATCGTCATTATGGGGTTAGGTCCCGTGATGAGTCATGCACAACAATTTTCGGATACTATTCGAGTGGAAGCCTTTATTACGCCTGAAGGGGATACCATTCCACAATCCTGGTTGCCTACAGTACAAGTGGATGCTAAGCAAACAAATTACTGGAGAAAGTATTGGAAGGATTGGACAAGGCTTCGCAATGCGGTTTATGTAACTTATCCCTATGCAAAATCGGCAAGTAAAGTAATTACAGAAGTGAATGTAGCATTGGCAAATGTAAAAGATGAAAATAAGCGTAAGCAAATTATCAAATCAAGGGAAAAGGAATTAAAAAAAGAATTTGCAGATAAAATCACCAATTTATCGGTGTATCAGGGAAAGGTATTAATGAAGCTCATTAATCGAGAAACCGGTAATAATTGTTATAATTTAATTAAAGAATTTAAAGGTGGTTTAAGTGCTGGTGTGTGGCAGGCAGTTGCCTATGTATTTGGAAGTAGTTTGAAGCAACAATATGATCCTGCTGGGGATGATCAAGAGCTTGAAAAAATTGTCAAGGAAGTTCAAAAGCTCTATGGTTATCGGGGGTAGTTTGTTTTGTAATTAAGGTAGGTATTTGACGCCTATTTTGTACCTTTGCCCGAATTGATTGTGACTCATGAGCGAAGAAAAAAGTTTAAATTTTATTGAAGAAATCATCTCGAATGATTTAGCGGAAGGGAAATGTAAGTCCGTCTTGACTCGATTCCCGCCCGAACCCAATGGTTATTTGCATATTGGACATGCCAAAAGTATATGTTTGAATTTTGGATTAGCGACCCGTTTTGGTGGTGCTACTAATTTGCGTTTTGATGATACCAATCCAGCAACCGAGGAAACGGAATATGTGGATAGTATAAAAGCGGATCTGCAATGGTTGGGTTTTAATTGGGTAAAGGAATGTTATGCCTCAGATTATTTTGATCAATTATATCAATACGCTATTCAGTTAATTGAAAAAGGAGTGGCTTATGTGGATGATAGTAGTCCAGCGGAAATTGCCCTTCAAAAAGGAACGCCAACCATGGCGGGCACTGGGAATGAATTCAGAAACCGAAGCATTGCCGAAAACTTAGCATTATTTACTGAAATGAAGGAAGGTAAGTATTTGGATGGCACCAAAGTATTACGTGCTAAAATTGATTTAGCAAGTCCGAATATGCATATGCGTGATCCATTGTTATATAGAATTAAAAGGGCAACACACCATCGAACTGGGGATACTTGGTGTATTTATCCAATGTATGATTTTGCCCATGGGCAAAGCGATGCTATTGAAAATATAACACACTCCATTTGCACTTTGGAATTCATACCGCATCGCCCTTTGTATGATTGGGGTATTGCGCAATTAGGTATTTTTCCTTCCAAACAATATGAGTTTGCGCGCCTAAATATGACTTACGCAATTATGAGTAAGCGCAAATTATTACAATTGGTTACCGAAGGACATGTGACAAGTTGGGATGATCCAAGGATGCCGACCATTAGTGGTATGCGTCGCAGAGGATATACGCCTGAAAGTATTCGTGATTTTTGTGAGCGCATAGGTATTGCAAAGCGTGAAAATATTATTGATTTTAGTTTATTAGAATTTTGTGTGAGAGAGCATTTGAATAAAATTGCACAACGTAGAATGGTGGTGACGGATGCAGTGAAATTAATCATTACTAATTATGAGCAAGCGGAGGAGATGTTAAGCTCCGAAAATAATCCAGAGGATACAGAAGCTGGTGTAAGACAAGTGCCCTTTAGTAATGAGTTATGGATTGAGCGAGATGATTTCATGGAAGAACCGACAAAAAAATATTTCAGACTAGGTCCTTATTTGATGGTGCGTTTAAAAAGTGCCTACATCATTAAGTGTGATCGATTTGAAAAAGATGCAGCAGGTAAAGTGCAAACTATTTATGCAAGCTACTTTGCTAACAGTAAAAGTGGCGCTGATACTTCAGGGCTTCATGTAAAAGGTACTTTACATTGGGTAAGTGCTAAGCATGCAGTTCCAGTGGTATTAAATGAATATGATCGTTTATTTAGTGTGGAAGATGTGGCCAATGCGGAAGGTGATTTTAAGGATTATATTAATCCTAATTCATTAAATACAACCACTACTGCATGGGGGGAACCTGCATTGTTGAATGATGCCCCTGATATGCGTTTTCAATTTGTAAGAAAGGGTTATTTTTATCAGGATACAACAAGTACAAAGGATAAATTGGTATTTAATCGCACCGTTACACTTAAAGATGCTTGGGCGAAAGAGCAAAAAAAATAATTAAGCATGTTAACCCTGGAAAACTTTAAGGAACAATGGGAAAGAAAGTTTCCAGACATTAGTTTAAAGCATACTCATTTTTTATTAGCAGTGAGTGGCGGTTTGGATAGTGTAGGTTTAACCTATTTGATGCATTTGCTAGGCGCAAAATGCACCATTGCGCATGTTAATTTTCAATTACGAGGGGAGGAAAGTAAGCGCGATGAGCAGTTTGTCACTGACTTTGCAAATCGATTGCAAATTCCATTCAAAGTGAATCGTTTTGAAACTGCGGCCTATGCGGAAACCTATAAGATGGGTATTCAGCAGGCTGCAAGAGAAATTAGGTATGCATGGTTTGATCAATTGATGAAGGAAATCAAAACAAGTATCGGGGATAGTAATGATAAAGTAGTGTTACTCACTGCACATCATGCAGATGATCAGGTGGAAACAGTATTAATGCAATTGTTTCGTGGTACTGGATTACATGGACTCACCGGCATTCCTGATTTTCGCAATGATAGCATTTTTGTTTGCAGACCATTATTGGGAACTACCAAAAACCAAATAAGGCAATTTGCCAAGGAGTATTCCTTGACTTTTGTGGAAGATAGTTCGAATGAAAAAAATGACTATACAAGAAATTTAATCCGAAATAAGTTGCTGCCTGTAATTCAAGAAGTGTACGCGCAAGCAACAGAAAATGTTTTGGATACAGTGGCAAGATTAAAAGAAGCGGAAGTAATTGTCAATAATACCATTACTGCCTTTTGGAAAAAAGGAAAAAAAACACGGCATGGTATTGAAACAATTTCAATCCAACATTGGAAAAAAGTAAAGGACAATCATACCTATACTTGGGGATTTATACAATCCTATGGATTTAAGCCGCAACAAATTGTGGAAGTGCATAAGTTATTGGATGCAAGTAATGGCGCCTATATAGCCACACCCACGCATCGTTTTATAAAATTCAATGATACGATTCAGGTCGTTCCAAATAATTCAAATACCGAACATATCATGGTGTATGTAGGGGAAGGTGATTTGCAAACTAATAATGGATTATTACATTTTGAAACGGTGGATGCTGCAAATATGGGTGAGATGAACAAAGAATCCCATTTTGCTTATTTAGATACCGATAAAATTGAATGGCCGCTATTATATCGCACTTGGCAATCCACTGATTACTTTTATCCATTAGGGCTTCGTAAAAAAAAGAAGCTGAATCATTTTTTAGGTAGTCTAAAACTCAGTCCCGCAATTAAGCAACGCATCGGTGTTTTAACAATGGGTGATAAGTTGTTGTGGGTGGTAGGGAAGCGCATTGACGATCGTTATAAAATGACCGACCAGACCAAATCTGTATTGAAAATTACCTTGCTAGATAGATGCTGATCTGTTCCATAAAAGCAGCAAGCACATTATAGTTTCCCATAAAATAACTGGTGATGATTAAAAATACTACACCATAAATGGAGCCCCATAAATGTGCGCTATGATTAATACCGCTTTGACCATTTTTAGAAAGGTAAGCAGTAATGCCAAGATAGATAGGCCCAAACACAAATCCAGGAATTATTGGAGGTATGATGAAAAAGCCAATCTGCATAGTCGGTTGTAAAAATATACCAGCGAATACAATAGCCGATACGGCGCCGGAGGCGCCTAAACTACGATAGTTGTATTGTTTAAAATGATTAAAGTAGGTGGGTATCAAACAAACTAATAAGGAACTTACATATAGTATGATGTATAAAGCACTGCCCAAGGATCCAAATATCATGTTGAAATATTGTTCCACATAATCTCCAAACATGTAAAAGGAAAACATATTAAATGCAAGGTGCATAAAATCGGCATGAATAAATCCTGAACTGATAAAACGATACCATTCATTGTGATTGCGAACGGTATAAGGATGAAAAATTAACTTTTCCAATAAGTCATCATTGTACATTGCTAAAATGGAAATAGCAACTGTGAAAATAGTAATATATAAAGTGATACTCATGGTCATAGTTGGTAATTATTCGTGATGGTATTTTTCATTGGCTAAGATACTGCAAGCTCTGTAAATTTGTTCCGCTAATATAAGTCGCGCTAGCATATGGGGAAAAACGAGTTCAGATAATGACCAAGTAAATTGTGCTTTGGCTTTTATGTCTTCTGCAACGCCATAAGCACCCCCAATTAAAAACACAATGCGATGTGCGCTTTGATTGGCCTTTTGTTGGATCAATTTTGCAAGCCCTGGGGAACTTAACATTTTACCTTTTTCATCTAATAATACTAACACATCGGTTTGTGCTAATGTCTTAAAAATGGAGACCGCTTCTTCTTTTTTTATTTGACTAGGATCACTTGCTTTAGATGGTGTGATTAAATGCCATTCAATAGGATAGTAGTGCCCAATGCGTTTGGTGAAAGTTGCAACACCTTCTTTAATATAGGACTCATCGGCTTTACCTACAGACCATATCGCAATTTTCATATATTATTTTTTTCTTATCAAAATTACATTTAATATATTCAATATTATATATAAGAATTTTATATTAATAATTAGTACAAATATAGTTGTGTGTAATTGAAATAATCATTTATTTTTGTTTTCAGTTTATAACCCCCATCATAAATGAGAAAGCTACTCCACCTAGCCATTCTTTTACTGTGTTTTTTTTGCATTAATAAAACTCACGCGCAGTTTAAATCAAGTGTCATTTCTTCAGAGGATATAGGTACACTAAAAGGGATCTATTTAAAAAACGAATCTGCTAATCAAATTTCAGAATATCATATTCAAGTGGTTTATAAAAACCAACAATTTGTATATAAGCAGGAACAGGATACCATTCATTTAAAATCCAAGGAGCAAATTGCACAATTCGTTACTGATATAAAGGCTGGATTATTGGTTATTGGTGATGAGGAAAAGGAGTTCAATATTACAAACCCTAATTACACCTTATTTAAAAACAAAGGATATAGTGACAATAACTTTATTGTTATTGCCAATAAGGTTTTAACCATTAAAGCCCCAATTAATAAATTCTTTGTAAATCAATTACTCACTTGGCTTAATTCTATTGATTTTGGTAAGGGTTAAAATTGCCCTTTTTTAGCTTCAATTCTGTCTTTTTTCATTACATTTATACCTGTTAACAAACAGTATTAGAATATAGTAATGCGCCCTTCACTTTTATATATAAAATATTTAATATTCATATTCGGGGTATTATGTTCTACTGTAACCATTGCTCAGGACTTTTCGAATAAAGGAAGGGAGTTTTGGGTAGGGTATGGAAGCCATGTGAATATGTATAATGCAAATAATGGCACTATAATTACATCTGGAGGTTCCCAAAATATGGTTCTGTATTTCACTTCAGATCAAGATGCTGATGTAACTGTTGAAATTCCAAATACCAGTTGGACTAGGACGTATAAAGTAATTGCTAATCAGGTCACTACTTCAGAAGTTATTCCGAAAACTGGTCTTGAAGATGCTCGAATAACAGGAGAAGGGAAATTTGACAAGAGCATACATATTACATCTAATGTTGGAATTATTGCATACACCCATATTTATAATGCAAGTGTATCAGGTGCGAGTTTATTATTCCCAGTGAGTACTTTAGGTCGTGACTATTATTCCGTCAATTATACACAAGTTTCTAATTCAAGGTATTCCTATGGTTATACCTATGTTATTGCTACAGAGGATAATACTAATATTGAAATTATTCCTAGTGTGAATACATTTAATATTTTAAAAGGAGATACTCTTAGAGTAACCTTAAATAAAGGAGAGATTTATAATGTTTTTGGTAAAGAAACAAGTACCACAAGAGGGGAGGATTTAACTGGAACAAGAATAAGGTCAATTGCAACAGCAACTAGTTCTTGTAAGAGAATTGCGGTTTTTTCAGGTTCAGGTAAACTAAGTATCAATTGTACGACCAATGGCTCTGGCAGCTCGGACAATTATATACAGCAGGCTTTTCCCTCAAGTGCATGGGGTCGGAAATATTTAACAGCCCCTACCAATAAAATGCCCAATAACTTTTATCGTGTTGTGGTGAGTAATCCAAGTACAATAGTTAAATTAAATGGAGCTGTAATTAATTCAGCAACTTTAATTAATAATTTTTACTACGAATTTTCAAGTACTGCTGCAAATTTAATTGAGTCAGATTTGCCGATTATGGTAGCACAATATATCACTACAGCCAATTCATGTGGTAACAATATAATTGCAGGTAATGGAGATCCGGAAATGATTTATCTAAGTCCAATTGAACAAACAATTAATAAAGTAACCATAAATTCAACAAGTAACTTTAATATAGGGGCTGCTTATCATTTTGCAAATATAGTGATACCTAAAAAAGGCGCTACCTCTTTGAAAATAGATGGTGTCGCGCTTACTGGTTCAATTGTTCATCCAGGAGATACGAATTATTTATATTATCAACCGCAATTAACTGCAGGATCCCATACCATATCTTCTGATTCTGGTTTTAATGCAATCGCTTATGGTTATGGGGGTGCTGAATCTTACGGATATAATGCAGGTGCCAATGTAAAAGATTTATACCAACGATTAGAAGTCAACAATAATTTCAATACTGTTTTTTTACCCATTACCTGTAAAGGGGTTAGCTCCAAAGCGTCAATCACTTTGCCGTATAAGCCCTTATCCTTAAAATGGAACATTCCCAATTATCCTAGGGATTCTGTGTACAATCCTATTCCAGATGACTCCACCCTAATCAATGGCAAAACGGTATATAAATACAGTTATAAAAATCCTTTTTTGTTCAATACTGCGGGTCAATATTTAATCCAAGTAATTGCTAATAATCCCACATTTGACGGATGTAGTGGGGAGCAAGATTTGTCATTTATTTTAACTGTTTCAGAACCTCCTAAAACAAAGGATAGTATTTTTACAACACATTGTTTAAGCGATTCTGTGAGCTTGTCAGACAAGACCATTGTGGCTTTAAATGAACGACGTATAATCAAATATATGTGGGACTTTGGAACGGGTGTTTTTAAGGATACCACGCCAAACATAAAATTTAAACCAGATACTGCAGGAAAATTCAATATTCGACATTTTGTAATAAATGACATTGGTTGTTTAAGTGATACACTTACAGCCGACAGTTCTATATTACAATTAGTGTTAATCGATAGTGTTCCGAAAATTAAATTTTCAATTTCTGATACTACTTGCTTAAATACAACTTTAACATTAAGGGATTCGACTGTATCATCACCTAAATCAACATTATTGAGTTGGGTATGGAACTATGGGGATGGTTCTCCGTTGGATTCTAGTACCACAAATCAACCGAAGACGCATATTTATACCAATTTACAAAGCTATCGACCTATTTTAAATTTAACCACACTGAATGGATGTAATATATCTGATTCAATTAGTTTTACAAATAGGCCTTTCCCTTTAGTAGGATTTTCATTACCCGATGCTTGTTTGTATAATGCTTTGGCAACTTTTTCGGATACTTCAAGTATTGTCGATAATAATTTAAATTTCAAATATCTCTGGAATTTTGGTGATGTTAGTGCAACCACTGCTAACCCGAATGTCTCCACTTTGAAAACGCCTACGCATAAATATAGTAGTGGGGGTGATTATAATATAATACTTCAAGTGGCAAGTGCATATGGTTGTGTTTCACTTGATACCACTATTTTTAAAGTAAGTGGTGCAATTCCACATCCTAAATTTAATATCTTAAAAAGTACACCGTTCTGTACAAATGAAGATGTAACTATTGAAAATATATCCACCATTGATTTTGGTACGATTGATAAAGTGGTTGTATTTTGGGATAATAATAATATAAAAGATAGCACAGTTGACACAAGTCCAACTGTTGGTAAAAAATATGCATATCGTTATTTGGATTATAATTATCCTACTAAAATGAGTTATGATATCCGACTAAGGGCCTACTCGGGAACTACATGTATGGCAGATACGATCATAAAGGTTAATTTAATACCACATCCACAAGTTGGGTTCATTTTACCGGAGGTTTGTTTGGAGGACAGTTATGCTGAATTTATTGATACGACAAAAATTTCCGACAACTCAAACAGTCAATTTAGGTACTTATGGAATTTTAATGTGACCCCTCCATTAAACAAAAAATTACCAAGTATACCAGCAGGAGTAACTACACAAATTAATCCGCGTATAAAGTATAATGACTTTGGTTTATATCAAGTATCGCTTCAGGTGACGCAGAATACGACAGGTTGTGTTTCTTCCATCACCTCAAACTTTACTGTTAATGGTGCTATTCCTAAAGCTAATTTTAAAGTATTAAAGGATACCGCTTTATGTACGAACGAGGATGTCCGTATTGAAAATCTTTCTACAGTTGATTTTGGAGACATCGGTAAATTAATCATCTTTTGGGATGCGCAAAATAATTTGAAAGATACCACACAGGATGAGTTCCCTTATGTAGGTAAAGTGTATAAGCATAGATATGCAGGGTATGCTTATCCTAATAAAATGGATTATAAAATTAAAATGTTTGCATCCTCTGGGGGTACATGTAACGACGATACTACTATTGCAATTTCTTTGGTGTCCCATCCTAAGGTGGGCTTTACGATACCGAATGGCTGTTTGCAAAATGCGATTGCCATTTTTGCAGATACCTCTTCGATATCTGATAAAACTAATAATTTTAAATATTTATGGAATTTTGGGGATGTTGTTAATAATTCGGATGTAAATAAAAATACTTCTCATGTTTATAGTGCATCAAAAAATTATAATGTACAACTGCAAGTAACCAGTGTAAAGGGTTGTATTGATTCAGTTACTACGGTATTTAAGGTGAATGGTGCCATCCCTAAAACAAATTTTAATGTTATCAAGGATACAGCACTATGTAGTAATGAGTTTGTGAAAATTTCTGATAGTACATGGACTAATTTTGGCATCATTGATACTGTTAAAATTTCATGGGGTGATGGTAGCGCAGATACGGTTATAAATAATCCAACAATTAATAATATCTACCAGCATTATTATTCCAATTTTAGTGTACCCAATAGATTAAATTATACTATTAAGCTTAATAGTATTTCTGGATTAGTGTGTACAACAGAGTTAAGTAAGGGTATTACAATAGTGCCGCCGCCTAATTTACCAATTGTTACTAGTCCCAAGAATTATCTTTGTTTGTATGATTCGCTTAAATTATCATCAAGCACAAGTGGGGGAGCCCCCCCATATGATATAGTTTGGAAAACGACCAATACGAATAGCCGCATGATAGATTCTACAATATTTGGTTTAGTAGCAGGTAATACGCAGGTATCCATAGAGTTAACTGATCGAAAAAAATGTATTTATCCTTATCCTTCCATTTTTTCAATCCCTGTTTTTACCATTCCAACAGCTACGATTGCCGCCATTGACACCGTAATTTGCAATGGAGACTCCGTAGTATTAACAGGCCAGGGGGCAAATACTTATAAATGGTATCGTAACGACACCTTATTTTACACCAACCAATTAGGTAATGTTGCAGTGGGTTTGCCGGGATTATATAGGGTTGTAGTAAATGATGGTTTTTGTAATTCACTTACCTCCAATAATATTACCATATCATTATTAAATATACCAAGGTATACTTTTTCAACAAAGTTGGATGCTTGTATTAATGTACCTGTAGAAATCATTACGAGTGCAAAAGAACAAAGTAAAATTCATTTTAAATGGATGTTTGGTGATGGATCAGTTGCTAATGTAGCCAATCCTGTTTCACATAAATATATGTCCGCTGGTATTTACAAAATAAATTTACAGGTGAGTAATGATTGGTGCCCAAAATATTTTTATCAAATTACAGGAAGTCCTATTAATGTGATTGCTCCTTTATATGGAAAAAATTACACTTTATATTTATATCCAAACTTAGACACTTTATTGGTTTCTAAATCTGATAAAAGATATACAAGTTACAAATGGTCGCCTTCTACTTTTTTATCTGATCCTACCATTCCACGTCCTGTATTTAATGGGAATAAATCTATTTTATATACTTTAAAAAGAACCGATACTGTTAGTACCTGTAATATTTATGATGAGTATGATGTGATTGTATCTCCTGATATTTATTTAAACATACCCAATGCATTTACGCCTAATTATGATGGATTAAATGATATTTTAAAAATTGAATATGGCGCTGGTATACAAAGTTTTAAAGGGTTAAAGATTTTTAATAGATGGGGTAAGATGATTTTTTATTCTACTGATATAAATAAAGGATGGGATGGAAGAGATTTAGGTGGTGTAATGCAGGAAATGGACGCTTATTCTTATCTTGTTGAATATAGTTATAAAGACTTTTTGACGAACCAACTTTCAGAAATTAAAAAAACAGGATCAGTACTATTAATGAGATAAATGAAAGCACTATATTTTATATTATTTTTTTCAGTATTTGCCATTTCAATTAGGGCACAAACTCCGTATATTTCACAAAATTTTACTGCTGGACATTTTTTTAATCCTGCAACAGTAGGTTTGGGAAGTTTTAATAAAGCCCAAGTAATTTTTAGAACACAATTTTCAGGTGTTGGTCAGCCTTATAAAACCACTGGCATTGGCGTAGATTTTGGTTTTTTAAAAAATGACAACACGGAACCTAATAAATTGGGATTTGGCCTTCAAGCCATTTCTGATCAAGTTTTAAATGGTGTTTTACAAACGAATTATATAACGGCCTCCATAGCTGATCGCGTTTTTTTAAATGACGAGCGCAGCCAGTATTTGTCAATTGGATTAGGCACTACTATTATAAGTCGAACGGTGGATGCCCAATCATTGGTTTTTGGCGATCAATATTATTCTGGGCGACTATTGAATCCAACAAGTTTAGAAGTGATTAATAATTTTAGAACTAAATCAACATTAAATGTTGGTTTAATGTATGCACATAATAGTTATACTTCATTTTTCCAGCTAGGGGCGAGTTCGTATTTTATTAATCGTTCCACTGGATACAATACAACGAATGATAGTGTAAGGGTGAGCCCTTTGAATGAATTTAATCAGGTGTTGGGCCAATTAAATTATGAGCAAATATTTTCAGGGAATAAAACATTCATGATTCACGCAAATTATCAAAGCAGATATGAAAACGAGTTTATATATGCTGGAGCAGCAATTGGTATACCGTTTAATGAAACCTATGAATCCACCAATAGGATGTATCTGGGTTGTTTTTATCGCACCAAAGATGCAGTAGTTCCTTATATCGGTTTGTTGTTAAACAAATATAAGTTAGGGCTTACCTATGATATTTATAATAATGATATGACGGCAGCGAATTTGAAACCGCAAACTTTTGAATTTACTTTATCCACCTATTTTGGGAAGCGTCGTAATGAGGGGATGAGAAGCTTATTTGATTAAAGTTTGAAAAATATCTTTTTCTTATATAAGAAATAACACAATCCCCATTCAATAAAAAATATAAGGGTACATCCAAATAGGGCAATGAAAGTTTCCGAGTTAGTGAAACTATTTAATAAGCCAAAAGCAAACTTTTTAACATAAGGGTTTAACCATCCACCACCTGCTGTTTCAAAAAACAAATAGATGAATATTGAATTCAGTGATAAAATTCTTAAGAACAAGATCTTTTTATTTTGCTTAATGTCAATGAAGTAATAACTAGCAGCGAAAAATAGGATACACCAGCCAAGGGAAACTAAAGTAAATGAGCTAGTAGCAATTCTTTTGATAATGGGGTTTATTTCTAAAACATCCAAGGTATAACCAAAAATCAATAGGCCTAATCCCCAATAAAACATCTGTTTGATTTTAACTTTTTGTTCTTGTGAATGCAATAATAATTTACCAATTAAAGCGCCTGCAATGGTATGTACCGAAGTGGGGATGCAATTGATGGCAACCCATCCGCCGCGGCTTGTTTTATTCATGAGCAGCATGTCAATATAATTACCAAAATTAAAATGATTCGTAAATCCTAAATTATAGCCGGGTACATTGGTATAGCGATATAGTAAATCAGTAAAAATTAATAGTGCAATACATAAAATAATTTGTGATTTAATTTGCCATTCAAAAATGAAATAAGCAACTAACATGGTAAAGGAAAGTTGGGTTAATACATTCCATAATTCAAAACTCAAACCTGTATCTTTTACTGCATAACATAATACCCCCCAAAAAAACAACCAACCACTACGTTTAATTGTTTTAATATTCATCTCTTTCTTTGGAACCTTATTTTGTTGTTGATTTTGAATAGAGTAGGCCATCGCAGTACCAGCAATAAACATAAACCCAGGTTGGATCAAATCCCAAAACCGCATGCCGTGCCATGGGTGATGCTGAAATTGTATAAATACATTTTCAAAAAAATGATCTTTAGAAGCTAAAAAAAATACTTTAAAAATACCCGTACTTTCTAAGGCCAATAGCATCATGATTAAACCCCGCATAAAATCAAGTGAATACAATCGTTTATTTATTTCTACCGTTGTATGCGTATTTGACATGAAGTGAATTTAAGAATTAATTTATCTAATTATGCTACTAAATTTTAATTACTGCGCAATATGTGAAATCTGTAGCTTAAATAACACTTTCAATATGGATAAATAATTACCTAGGGATTTGTTTTAACAACCAATTCGTAAGTTCAATGGCTGCTTGTTTGTTTTGGTAAGTGGCGTTTAAACGATCATTCACGACATACTCATTATAGATCCATGGGTCACCCACCGCAAACACAGTGCCTTTTCCAAATTTACTTGTAGCCATGATAACGTCTCCATTATTTTCAAGTGATGCTTGCGCAGGGCTTTTTAATTGTAAGGTGGAAATGCCCTTCAAGTATAATTGTTTAGCGGTTGTAAATATGGGGTGGGTATCTGGTACCATAATTTTTCCAACGGTAATATCTTTAAGAACAGAATTTCTAACTTTATCCGTAAAATGAATTCCAAAAGCATTGGCTAATAAATTAAAGTGCGATAAATCTGCATTTGCGGAATCATTTGCAAGTAAAACTAATACACCTCCTTGCGCTACCCAATCACTAATCACTTTAACATCGGCTGCTTTCATGTAGTTAGGATTCGGGGATTCCTTTTGATTATCTGGATCGGTTATGATATAGATGGATGCTTTTTTTAAATTTTCAATAGTAGGGGCATCTATCAGGCTTCTAATTTTAGCCCCTTTATTGGTAAACATTTCCCCCCACATACTGTAACCATTAAGTGTCGTATCCTCCCATATATAGTGAAAGCGCCCTGAGCTACCATCTGGATTTGCTTTATACTCATTATTATAAAAGTAGTCCAGCTTAACTACTGTCTTTTGAGCGTAAGTTTGGCGGTTAACTAATATTAACAAAATAAGCAATGTGAATATAGATTTCATTGGGTTGATTTAAGTTTTAAAAGTAACTAATTATCTTATAATGAACAATCATTTGAATCCAACGAAATCGTTTTCGTAAGTAATTGTTAACAATCTTAACATTTCGATAAAATTCATGTAATTTACTCTAATCTTTAAACAAAATATAGAAATTATTTTTTAAAGTAAACGATTCATTTATAAAAGATTGTAAAATTAAAATTGCTAAACCATGAGAAAAATTCTCTTGATGATGTTGCCTCTATTTTTTATAGGCAACATTGTTTGGGCACAAAATCGCCCGTTAACTGGAACTGTAAAAAATAGTGAAAATGGAACAGCCATCGTTGGTGCGTCTGTTGTCATTAAAGGAACCACCAAAGGTACTGTTACCAATAATGATGGTAAGTTTACCCTTGATGTACCTACCAAAGGAACTAATAATGTTTTAGTCATTAGTTCTGTTGGATTTACTTCCACTGAAATTAAATTGACCAATCAAACATCTATTGCTGCAACTTTAACGACTGATTCTAAGCTATTAGAAGATGCGGTTGTTATTGGTTATGGTTCAGTTAAGAAAAAAGATTTAACGGGTGCGGTGGGTACCGTTTCTGCAAAGGAAATCACAAGAGGTAATCCAGCGAATGCAACACAAGCCTTACAAGGGCAAGTGCCAGGGGTATTGGTTACTAAATTAAGTAATAAGCCCGGTCAGTTATGGTCAATTGCAATTCGTGGTGAAAATACAATTACTGCAAACCCTAATGCGGATGGAGCTGTTAACTTAACTTTAGTAAGTAGTAACCCGCAAAATATGAATACAGAGCCATTGGTGGTTATTGATGGTGTGGTGGGTGGAAAATTACAAGATATCAGCCCTGCTGATATTCAAACTATTGATATCTTAAAAGATGCATCTTCAACAGCGATATATGGTTCAAGAGGTGCGAATGGTGTTGTTATCATTACTTCAAAAAGAGGATCCACTGGTAAGCCAAGAGTAACTGTTGATTTTTACTCTGGTCGTAAATCACCAGATCATTTACCAGAAATGCAAAATGCACAACAATTTTATAAATCTTCATTGACCGATGCAACATTAAATGGTGCTGTGGTGAGTGAAACAATGTTTAATGTGAATGAGCTAGCAATTATAAACGGTGGAAGAACAACTGATTTAGTAGGAGCGATGACGCAACCAGGAATAAATATGGGCGCGAACATTGCAGTATCAGGTGGTACCAATGGTACAAATTATCGTTTTTCAGGTGGTTATATTCAGGAAGATGGTATGCAAGCAAATACAACCTATAAAAAATATAATTTAAATGCTGCGGTTGATTCTAAAATCACCAAATATTTAAAGGTAGGTTTCACTTTATATGCAAACTATTCAACTAACCCTACTGGTTCGTTTGAAGCACTTAGAACTGCTTATAGAGAGCGACCAACGAGTGTTATTTATTATGCAGATTTAGTGGATCCAGTCATTGGAAGAGATGATATCACAGGATCCGTAAATGGTTATGCAGTTAGAATGGGACGTAATACAGCAATGAATCCGGTTTTAGAAGCTTCAAGTTTAGCGAACTACACATGGACTAGAACAGTTTCAAGTCAAATGGGAAGTGCTTATGGCGAATTGAATTTAGTAAAAGGGTTGGTATTTAAAACTGCTATTTCTGCTTCTAATCAACAAGCTAAGCAAGACGAGTACCGTGGTACATATTCAAAATCGGTAAACCTAGGGTTAACTAGAGGATCTGTTGAAGATGATTATATAACAGCATATACTTTTGATAATCAATTAACCTATAATTTAGAAAAAGGGAAAAGTAAATTAAATGTGACTGGTTTACAAAGTGCATTTAAAACTTCAACGGAAATGAACGTAGTTAACGCTACAAATTTACCTTTTAGTTCATTTTGGTATAATTTACAAACTGCAGCTAATCAAAGCATTGGTAGTTCATTTAGCCAACGCTCTTTGTCATCTTATATGGGTAGAATTAACTATACTTTTAATGATAAGTATTTATTCACTTTCACAGGACGATCTGACGGTGCTTCTCAATTAGCAGAAGGAAAAAAATGGGCATTTTTCCCATCAGGTGCTTTTGCATGGCGTTTGAGTGATGAGAATCTTGTCAAAAACTTAAATGTATTTTCTGACTTGAAATTAAGAGTAAGTTTTGGACAAGTGGGTAACTCAGTAGTATCACCATATCAAACTTCTGCAACATTGGCTGGAACCAATTATAGTTTTGGACAAAATGCAGGTATTGGTTTAGCGCCAGGTAATCTTCCAAATCAGGAATTAGGTTGGGAGCGTAGTGAGGAATTGAACTTAGGATTAAATGTAGGGTTTTTCAATAATCGAATCACTGCGGCTATTGAAGTTTACAACAGAACTACTAAGGATCTAATTATGAAACAGGCGCTTCCTACTACAAACGGTTTTGGTTCAGTTATAGCGAATGTTGGAAAAGTATCTAATAAAGGAGTCGAGGTTTTATTAAACACTGTTAATATTACAAACAAAAATTTAATTTGGACGACCTCCATTAACTTCACGAAAAATAAAAATAGATTAGAAGAATTACCTAACGGTGCTAAATACGGTTGGAGTGGTAATACCGGTCCTGAGAATGTATTAGCTGTGGGGTATCCCTTGAAAGGTTTTTTACAATATCAACATGCTGGGATTTGGCAACTTGCAGATAGTGCAGAAGCAAAAAGATACGGTCAAGTGCCAGGTCAGGTACGTATTGTTGACCAAAACAATGACGGAAAAATTACCACAGGTATTATTGGTAAAGATGATCGTGTGATTGTTGGTACTCAGTTACCTAACTACACTATTGGTATGACTAATCGCGTCAGTTATAAAAACTTGGATGTCGCGGTAATGATGTATTACAGAAATGGTACCATGTATAAAAATGGGTTTTTAAGTAGTTATCTTTCTGGTCCTGGCGGGGGAGCTCGCTTGAATTTAGATTATTGGACTAGAAATAATCCAAGTAATCAAATGTGGGGTATGGGTATTCCAGGATCTCCTTATGGTAATGATGCAATTTACATGCAGGATGCAAGTTTCCTAAGAATTTCGGATGTGACGTTTGGTTATACTTTGCCAAAAGCGAAAACAGATAAAATGGGTATTGACAGAATGAGATTTTATTTACAATTAATTAACCCTGCTTATTTTACTAAATTCCTAGGTGGTGATCCTGAGTACAATGGTGCAGCTTACCAGGATGATGTTCCATCTTCTACCGTAACATTTGGTTTTAATTTAGGCTTTTAAATAATATAAGATAATAACTTTAAAAATAAATTTTATGAATATTTCTAAAACTTTTCAACGACTTTCCATTGGCTTAGTTTTACTAAGTTCCTTGATAGTGAGTTGTAACAAAAACTTTATCACAGAATACAATCCAGGTAATAGGACAACTGATAATTTTTATAATACAGTTGCTGGTTTTACCAATTTAGTTAACTCCTGTTATCCTTTATTAAGGGATATGACCCAACGCAAAAAATTAACGCATAATAGCACCGATATTTTTGCAGAAAATGGTTTTGGTGGATTATTATATAGTTTGGCTAATCAACAGGGATCCGCAAGAGATTCATACGACCTTCGGTTTAACTCAACAGATGGCGAAGTACAATCTTATTGGGATCAATTATACCGTGAAATTAACAGATGTAATGCAGCCATTACAAGAGAAAAATCAATTGTTGGTGGTGATGCAACTGTCATTGCAAATTTAGTAGGACAGGCAAAATTTTTACGTGCATTAAGCTATTTCTGGGCAGTACAACAATGGGGTGATATTCCAATGCCATTGACTGAATCTTTGACAGGTAGTTTAGAGGCTAAAAAAACACCGGCCAAGGATGTCTATACACAAATATTAAAAGATTTAGATGAAGCGATTGCAGCTTTACCTGTAACACAACCTGATCAAGGAAGGGTTACGAAAGGGGCTGCTCAGTTTTTACAAGCAAAAGTATATTTAACAAGGGGCTGGAATTTTAATAGTTCATTAGGTGGTTCTAGCGCTGATTTCACAAAAGCGTTAGCACTTTCGGATGCTTTAATTGCCTCTAATTTATATCCAATGGAAAAAGATTGGAATACCTTGTATCCAATACATAATAAAAATCAAAATATTGAAACAGCCTCTTTGGCTAGTTCCGTAGTTACAGCAAATGCGAGTAAGGAAGTTATTTTTGCAGTTCAGTATGCAAATCCATTGTTTTATAAAGGGGATCAAAATTTTGATGCGGCAACTGGTATACAAGGAAATAATATACATAGTCAAATGGGTGGCGGGGTTTCTGGTATTGCTCAAATTGCAGGAGCAGCTACCCCCTATAGTGTAATGAAAAGTGTTCATGTTGTTACCTGGGCAGCTTATCGATTGTTTGATCCAAAATTAGATGCCCGTTACGAAGGCACTTTTAGTAGTGTTTCATATGCTACAACTGCTGCTGCCATTAGTTTGAAAAACAATACTTATTCACAAAATTTAACTTTAAATTTTGTGAAAGGGGACACCACAGGTATTATCCGAGCTTGGAATAATCCAATTTTAGTTGCAAGTGAGCGTGGTCTATCTTTTGCCGGTGGAACTAAGAAGTATAATGTAACAAATCATGATGAGATGGAAGGGTATGCACCTATCAATGCAACTACGGGGGTAAATGACAATATGTTCTGGGGAAAACCGATGATTTGGAAATTTTTTCAACCTGGCTTGCCTAACTCTGATGGCTGGGGAACTTGGAATGAGCCTTTATTCCGTTCTGCTGATTTATATTTAATGGCTGCAGAAGCAATTGTAAAAGGGGCAACTGGTGCTAAATTAGGAACTGCTGATGTTTACTATAATATAGTATTGGATCGTGCATTGGCTTCAAATTCAGGTAAATCACCTGCTCGTGCTCAGGATGCTGCTAATCCTAGGGATCTTCCTACCAAAGTGGTTTCCTATAGAGCTACGCCTGCAACTATTTCAATTGATATGATTTTAGACGAATCAGCAAGAGAATTTTTAGGGGAGTCATTTCGTTGGAATGATTTAAAGCGTACACAAACTTTAATTTCTCGTGGCACGCAATATAATCCATGGACCAAACAAGGGATAGCGGGTACTGCTCAAATAAAAGCAATGCATTATTTGAGACCAATACCTCAATCAATGATCGATGTTACTAATCCTAAAATAGAACAGAATCCTGGTTATTAATTTAGGTTAGATTTATTGGAAGGATTTGTTCATTGTTTTATTTTTAAACATGAGCAAATCCTTCCTTTTTTTTCGCCATTTTGCAGCATTTTTTTTATATTTATTTGAACTAACGCTTTAAAATTTTACTGTATGTCCATAAAAAAATCAACCATCCTATTTCTAGTAGTATTATTTCAGTTGTCATTTGCCTTTGCGCAAAAAAATAGCAAGGGGATAGTAGCTAAGTCTAGTTTGGTTGCGCCGCTGGTGGATGCGGCCAACTCACGTTTTTTTTACTTTAATTCAGCCACTAGGCCATTTGGTATGGTGAACCTAAGTCCTGATATGAACTTAAGAGGTACTTGGAATACAGGGTATCGCTATAATGAGGATACCATTAAATGTTTTAGTCATATTCATTGTTGGGAAATGTCAGGAATTCCTGTATTACCCACTACTGGTATTTTCAAAGGACATTTAGGACCTGATACCTATGGTTCGAGTTATTCGCATGATGATGAGGTTGCAAAAGCGGGTTATCACAAAGTGGTTTTAAAAGATTATGCAATTACTGCAGAATTAACTACAACCAATCGTGTAGGTTTTCACAGATATACATATCCAAAATCAAATGACAGTTATATAATATTTGATTTTACAACGGTATTAGGTTCCTCTGAAACACAATCAAGTAAAGTAAATAAAGCGAATGATCATCGCATTGAAGGGGAAGTAACCATGGCTGCGACCATTCGTCGTCCAAAACCGATCACCGTTTATTTTGTTGCAGAATTTGATAAACCATTTTCAACATTTGGTGGTTGGAAAAAGGGGGTGGTTATTCCTACACTAAGTTCATTAGAAGGAGAAAAAACAGGGGTGTTTGTTAAGTTTAATACGACGCAAGGAGAAAAGAGATTAATGAAAGTAGCTATTTCTTATGTTAGTGTTGAAGAAGCGCAAAATAATATGAAGTCAGAATTGCCAGCTTGGAATTTTGATGAAATTGTAAAGCAGTCAGCACAAAATTGGGATGCGATGTTGGGTAGGATTGATATAGAAGGGGGAACTGCTGTGCAACAACAACGATTTTATACGGACTTATTTCATGCATTACAAGGCAGACGCATTGTAAGTGATGTAAGTGGAACTTATATTGATAATACGGGGGCGGCTCCCTTAAAAAAACAAGTTAAACTAGATGCCAATGGCAAACCTACATTTAACATGTACAATTCTGATTCATTTTGGGGCGCGCAATGGTCATTGAATACACTTTGGCATTTGGTGTATCCTGAAATTACAGAGGAGTTTATTAATTGTATGTTACAGATGTATGATGATGGAGGTTTAGTACCAAGAGGGCCATCTGGAGGTAATTATACATATGTAATGACAGGTGCTGCCACAACACCCTTTATTACAAGTGCTTATTTAAAAGGAATCAAAGGTTTCGATATCAATAAGGCATATGAAGGTATTAGAAAAGATCATTTTCCTGGTGGCATGATGAGTAAGGCAGGATATGAACACAATACTTTTAAAGGGGGTGGAATTGAAGAATACATGGCGCTTGGATATGTACCTTTTCCATTAACACCTATTAAATATGGTTTTCACCAAGATGGTGCAGCACAAACTTTGGAATATGCTTACCAAGATTACGCATTAGCGCAAATGGCTAAAGTATTAAATAAAAAACAGGATTATGATTTATTTAGTGCGCGTGCCAATAATTATAAAAATTTATTTAATAAAGATATTGGTTGGATGTGGTCAAAAAATAAAAAAGGGGAATGGAATCAACCGATTGATATTTTAGATTATGAAAAAGGTTGGGTGGAAGGTAATGCGGCGCAATACACTTGGTTTGTGCCACATGATGTTCCAGGTTTAATTAATTTGATGGGGGGCAATGATGCGTTTACAACAAAACTAAATGAATCCTTTACCAAAGCCCGTGTCCATAATTTTGTTTCAGGTAAATCTGAAAATCCAGTAGATCAAAAATTAATCAGACGCGTATATCTTAATTATGGTAATCAGCCATGTATGCAAACACCATTCTTATTTAATTATGCAGGCAAACCTTGGTTAACGCAATACTGGACGAGACAATTAATTGATTCAGTGTATGCTGGTATTTCACCACAAAAAGGATATAGTGGGGATGAGGATCAAGGTTTAATGGGGTCGTTGGCTGTTTTATTAAAAATAGGCTTGTTCTCCACTGATGGTGGTACTTCTGCAAAGCCATTTTATGAAATGACCAGTCCATTGTTTGATAAAATCACGATACAATTAAATCCAAACTATTACCCAGGGAAAAAAGTGACGATACAAACAAAAAATAATGGGCCTAATAATGTTTACATACAATCCACGCAGATGAACGGAAAATCATTTAACATGCCATGGATCATGCATGATGATTTAATTAAAGGGGGTTTGTTGGAAATAAATATGGGCGCAACACCGAATACGAAATGGGGAATTGAAACTTTAAATGCACCAGTTTCTACACTTCAAAAAAAATAATTTCAATTCGCAACAGATAAATAATCATTATGAATAATAAAAATATTTTTTTAAAACAGCTTCAAAAAATCGCAGCTATTGTTTTTATGATTTGTTTGTTTATTGTTAAAATGAATGCGCAAGCAAAATCAACCCTACCTAATATAGTTTATATTTTGGCGGATGATTTAGGCTATGGAGATGTGTTTGCGAACAATCCGGAAAGCAAAATAAATACGCCTAATATTGACAAATTAGCTGCGCAAGGAATGCGGTTTACAGATGCGCATACCACTTCTTCTGTTTGCACCCCCTCTCGTTATTCTATTATGACAGGATCCTATCCTTGGCGTAGTCGACTACCAATAGGTGTATTAAGAGGGTATAGCCGTACCTTGATAAATCCACAACAGCAAACTATTGCCAATTTATTAAAAACAAAATCCTACCATACAGGCGTTGTAGGTAAATGGCATTTGGGTGTAGATTGGGTTTTGAAAGAAGCTTTTAAAGATTCCATTCATCCCAATTATAATAAGAATAACATGTATGGTATCAGAGATGAAATGAATCCTACGCAAATCAACTTTGATAAAGCGCCTACTGCTGGGCCATTATCTCAGGGGTTTGATTATTCTTATATTTTACCTGCCTCATTGGATATGCCTCCATACTGTTATTTGGAGAATGATCAACTAACAGAATTACCTACTGGATTTACACCGGGTAATAAATTAGAGTCAGGCTATACTGGCCCATTTTGGAGACCAGGATTAATGTCGCCTTCATTTGACTTTGTAAATGTATTACCTACGTTTACCAATAAGGCGATTGCGTTTATAGAGAAGCAACACAAATCATCAAATCCTTATTTTTTATATTTTCCAATGCCAGCGCCACATACACCATGGATGCCTACAGATAAATACAAAGGCAAATCAAAAGCAGGGGAATATGGCGACTATGTAATGATGGTTGATGATGCTGTTGGTGCAGTTTTAAAAACGCTTGATAGTTTAGGGATGTCCAAAAACACCATCGTTTTATTTGCAAGTGATAATGGGCCTTACTGGAGAGAAAATTTTGTAGCTGAGTTTAATCACAAATCAGCGGGGGAATTCAGGGGAATGAAAGGGGATGCTTTTGAAGGTGGTCATCGTGTACCATTTATTGTTAGATATCCTGGAAAAGTGAAAGCAGGTAGTGTGAGCAATGCTCCAACTACTTTAGCGAATTTAATGGCTACTTGTGCTGAATTAATTGGTAACAATGCACCCGAATTTAATACGGCAGACAGTTATTCTATATTGCCTATTTTAACAGGGAAAGCAACGATTGTAAAAGAGCAGCCAGCAATTATCAATATTTCCTCTAAAGGATTTTTAAATATCAAAAAAGACAATTGGAAACTCATTACAAAACTTGGTTCAGGTGGGTTTTCCGCACCCGTAGAAATTTCGCCAAAAGTAGGGGAGCCGATGGGTCAGTTATACAATTTGGCAACGGATATCACTGAACAGCACAATGTATATGATCAGTATCCAGAAAAAGTTAAAGAATTATCACAGCTACTTGAAAAAATTAAAAGTACGTCCGCAAATCAAAAGATAAAAATTCAAGAATAAATTAATTTATGAAAAGAAGGTTATTATTAGGGTTATTATTTTTAGTAGCAACTGTTACTATTCAAGCACAAGTAATAAAACAGATTTGGTTGGATGATTTAGATATCCCTGCATTCTCAGATGGTATTCCAGGGGTGTCAACAAAAACCAGTGCTAGTGGTGAATCAATTATATTGGGCGGTGTAAAATACGGTCGGGGACTTGGGATAAGCCAAATTGGGTTAATGGTTTTTCAATTAGATGGAAATGCGACACAATTTTCTGCAATTGTTGGTGCCGATGATAATGCGAATAAAGCAATGGAAACAAATATTTATATTTTAGGAGATAGAAAAATATTATTTGAATCTGGGCCTATGAAAG
>Ga0209768_10000101_pt1 | contig 54299 bp, 88 predicted proteins | sample LauGreSBDMM110SD_3_FD_187564 | JGI IMG/M metagenome (GOLD analysis project Ga0209768, IMG submission 187564) | Freshwater lake microbial communities from Lake Michigan, USA - Sp13.BD.MM110.SD (SPAdes) (version 2) | ecosystem: Environmental > Aquatic > Freshwater > Lake | place: Lake Michigan... | reverse complement strand
CCAACTCCAACTCCAACACTAACAAAAACACCAACACCAACACCAACACTAACAAAAACACCTACTCCGACTTTAACTAAAACTCCAACTCCAACTCCAACTAAAACACCAGGACAAATTTATCAGGTAAAGTCTTGTTGTACCCCCTACACATATAAATATGTAATATTACCATCCGTTACTATTGGTCAAATAGTTTTAGTTAGTGGACAATGTTATGAGGTAATGACCCCCCCTGCTCTTGGTGCAACGTCATTTGTTGGTACATTATTACCTGTTGGTACCACTTGTAATAGTTGTATGGCAACATATGGATGTAATTCGTAATATAAGTTTTTATATTAATTAACAATATTGACTTATTACACATATACCATATTTTAGTTATATGGAAGATATTATTTTTGTGTCCGCTCAACCTGACGTACCTTATTTTCATTGGCAAATAAAACTTTATACTCATAACTTTATTGAAAATGGAATTAATCCTTGTCAAATTCATGTTATTTTTGGATTAACTAATGGACAAACAGAACCTTCTAAAGGAGCGTTAGAACTATGTGATTACGGGTTTAATGTGCATTTTTACATTGACGATAGAATAAGTAAAAATTATATCCCAAGTATCAAACCATATTTAATATCAAGATGGTTATTTGAATATCCCGAATATGGTAAAACTTTTTTCTTACATGATGCGGATATTATTTTTAGAGTATTACCCGATTTTAATAAATTAATGAATGATGATATTTGTTATTTATCAGACACAATTGGTTATATCGGATACAACTATATTGTGGATTGTTGTGACAGATATGAAAAGGCACACCCAAATTCAGAAAAAGGTCAATTATTAAAAGAAATGGCAAATATTGTTGGAATAAACGTTGACATAATTAAAGATAACCAAGAAAACTCAGGTGGGGGTCAATATTTGTTAAAAAACATGACATATAGTCTTTGGGAAAAAATATATTTGGATTGTTATCCTCTTTATACACAAATGCATAGTTATCACAAAAGACACCCAATAAGTCCTGGTGAAATACAATTTTGGACGGCAGAAATGTGGTCTTTATTGTGGAATTTATGGTTATTAAATTATGACACTAAAGTTGTTGAGGATCTCAATTTTTCTTGGGCAACAGATAATTTAAAAGTATATGAAGAAAGGACTATTTTACATATGGCTGGAGTTACAGATAATTTAAAAAGTAATAAATTTTATAAAGGAGAATATATAACAATTGACCCTATTTTAAAACTTAAAGAAAATCCGTCACACTTTGATTATATTGAAATTAATAGTACAACAATAAAATATATTGAAGTAATGAAATCATTTATTCAAAAAACAATAAACTGATTATTTATATAGTAAAGAAATAACTTAAATGGTTTTTGAAGTAATAAATAATAGTTCGGTAATATATAATAACTATACGTTTACTGACGAAAATAACGTTATTAAAGTAGTTGATTTATTACCTGGTGTTTCTTATTATATTAACACCTTAGTAACTCCACCACAACCTACAAATTTTTATCTTAACTCACTTGCAAAAGCAACAATCAGATATTGTTTTCAAAGTTGTTGTAATGATGATTCTTTTTATTTTGACGGACCAGTTAATTCAGTTTTTGCAAATTATTTAAATGGTGTTATAATTTATTTTAATGCGGCTTTACTATCTTCAAACCCTAATAATTATAAATCTGGTTGTTATGAATTAGTAGGTCGTGGTCTCTCCGCCACATATGACTGTAATATAGTTGGATCTGAAAGTGTTACTTTAGTTCAGTTTAATGTTAATGAGTATAATAATTGTGATACCTGTGTTATAGATAATAGTTGTTGTAATAATTATTATGTAACTAATCAATCTTCACAAAATGTTAAAACAAGAATAGAGTTTACCCCATGTTGTGATGAGGAAAAAAAATCACCTTATGATATACCCCACCAAACATCAGTTTCCATATGTAGTTCAACAGGAGTAAAAGTTTTATCGGGAGAGATACAAATTATTAACAATGGTAAATGTACCCCTTGTACAATAACAACTACGACTAACCCGATTGTTACAACTACAACAACTTTTGCCCCACCAAATCCACCAATTGAACCTAAAAATGAATGTGATGTTATAACAATTTTTCCTCTTGGGGTTGAATGTTTTATAGTTGATCCATCAACCCCAAATTCTTTTGACGGGTTAATTACTTTGGGTATAACAGGAGGAACCCCTCCTTATGAGGTTATTTGGGAAAATGGTTCCCTCTCACAATCTTTAAGTAATCTTGGGGCTGGAAATTATGATTCAATCGTTACTGATTATTACGGGGATTTTACAGCATATACCACTTGTGTTTTAGGGGTTGAAATACCAATTACAACAAGTACAACAACTTTTAATCCTTTACCAACATATGAAGATATCTGTCTTACAATTATAAGAAGAAAACTAACACAATCTTTTGCTGAATATTATGAATTTCAATATAATGGGTACATTGGGGATTACCCAACTTGGGAAGATACAACAAATAGTTTAGATATTGTATGGAATCTTAATGGTAATCAATGGCAAGTATCGGGTTGGACAGCGGGACAAATAATTAATTTAAATAGTGGTAGCCCACCATTATCTGGGTGGAATTCGGTTGGATCATCATTACCTAATCAAATATTATCAATAACCGCAAATTTAGGACCATGTAATGAACTTAGTACCCCTAACTTAACAATAAATACTAATAGACCCGAATGTGGTTGTGATGGAAGTATAATATTAACTCCTTTTGGGGGAACACCACCATATGACTATTCAATCAACGGGGGAACAACTTACCAACCTACAACAATATATAATAACTTATGTCAAGGATCATATATTGTTTATGTTAGAGATTCTTCAGGATTTACAAGTACCCAAACGGTTGTTTTACCTCCTCCAACTTCAAATATAAACTATATTGTTACTATGTCTTACGCTTCAACTATATTTGGTACTAATGTGTTTAATATAAATGTCTCACCTTCATTACCAATTGGAACAACAATTACTTTTGATGTAATTCATACTAACACATTTAACGTTGGACCATCAACGGCAGCTGCCACTTATAACAACATAGTAACATTAAATGTTAATGGGTTACCTGTATCCAACACTAATCAATCAATAACTCCATTCTTACCAATTCCACAACCAGATCCTTGTAAGGACTTTTTTAAATATACCACAACAAGACAATATAATTGGATTAATTTATCTATGACATCAGGAACTATTATAAACGGTTCTTATACTGATACAATATCGCCTATTTTACCAACCCCGCATTGTTTTATTGCGTACAGATACTATCACATTTATTTAAATAATGTAAAAATAAATAATAATTGCGATACGGTAAGGGTAGTTAATCCTTTAGGTGTGGGGATAAAAAAATAAATAAATAAATATTTATACATAAAATGTCATATATAATAAAAAATACATCAGGACTTATTAACACCAGAATAACGGATACTGGTAGGTTAAAGATGTCACAAGGAAATTTTAATGTAAGTTATTTCCAAGTAGGGGATAGTGAAGTTTCTTATGATAAAGTTTCTGTTAATTATAATCAAGTTAATAGTTTTGTCTTAACTCCACCGTTTGGAAGTCAAAATAGTGACGGAATACCACAATCAAATAAACAAAATGTTAAATACCCGTATTATGTGGATAATATTGGGAAAAATACGTACGGAATCCCATACATGGACTCAACAGTTGAGTCTGTATTTAATCGGGCTCCTTTAAGGGGATTTTTTAGTGGTAACACAACCGCAAGTACAATTAATTGGAGTGCGTTAACAAGTAATAATTATGTTAAAACTTCTAATTATTTGGTAAATCCATTATCATTAAATGGTACTAATGAAATAACTTTAATTTATTCAGGATGTAACACATCTTCATTTGGAGGTTACGATGTTGGTGATTTTATTACTATTTATTTTGATGGTTTAGGGTGTGAAAATTGTGCGTGTACCAATCTACCAACACCAACACCAACGGCGTCACAAGGGACCACGCCAACACCTACACTCACACCATCAGTAAGTAGTGGTCATATTAATTGTATAAGTCCAACCCCAACGCCTACCCCCACAAAAACAGAATGTTTAACGCCAACACCAAGTAGACAGTGTCCCGCACCACCTGAACCCGTTTGTTTGATGTCATTATATAGTTGTTATCCAATTTTAACTTATAGAATTATTTCAATTTGTGAAAATAAAATAACATTAGATAGAACAACACCAGATTTTGGATTAATAAATAATAAATGTTGTTTTAGAGCTTTAGTTTATCCTAAAAGTATGACAGAACTATATGATAGTGTAACACCAAGTCCACATTGGGGTGATGGTGTTATTAATTATGAAACATTATGTGATGTTGATAACTTTGACGTTAAAATTTGGAACATGAATATTCCTTGGACCGAAAATCCCGCTGGATTATTACCAACACAATATGAAGATTATACTTATTTTGGGTCTGTTAATTATATTGGGAGTAAAGAGTATTTTGGTTATAATTCAAATTTAGGACAGACATTTTACGTAAATTCAGTATTAAGTGCTGAAACTACTGACACTTATTATTATAATTCATTTGATGAGGTTATTAAGGTTGAACCTGAAGAACAAAAAACAATTGCAATTATTCATTATACAAACCAAACAATTGATTTCTTTTATGGTGAAAAATTTGCATTAGAACCATATGATCCGGTTAATACTAATAATACAACAGGTCAAGCTAGAAATTTTAAATTATATATACCATGGATTATGTGGCATAAAAATCCACAATGTTGCTTTGGATCTACCTTTTGGGTTGACCCACCTGGATTTGACAATGAAAACTTATTTGAAGTTCATTATATGGAATCAAACCAAAATAATAATATGAATAATCCTGGATTAAGATACTATCATTTATGGGATACACACCCAAATAATAATGGATTACCAAGTCGAATTGGTAAAGTATTTCCGGATAGTCAAACAATTATTATTGATGATGAAGAAATTGTTGCTGCGTTATCTTATAAATCAAATAGAAATTGGACATTACCTGCACCACAAGTTTCTTTAATAACTCCAAATATTTGTGATACTACCTCGGGAGAAATTAATGGTATATTAACAGGAAACAATGAGACTATGTATATTACATATAGAATTAGTAATGATTATGGTTTTACAAATTCATTACATTGTAATTATTACGTTAAAATTGTGGGTAATAATAATGATTGTTTTCCTGATACATCTAAAAATGTTGCAATAAGATTTGCGGGTGAATTTGGGTGTTTGGTTGTTCCTGGGTATAACCCAACAACAACAACTACAACACTTAATCCTATTATTACAACAACTACAACACTTAATCCTATTGTTACAACAACTACAACACTATGTCCTACATGTGATATTCCAAATGGATTTTATGGGACTAAATTTGAAGTGTTAGCACAAAAAGTACCTACAGGAACAAGACCAGATTCCTCAAAATGGAAATTAATTGATTTTACTAATAATATAAGTGGACAAACAATAAATGGTTATATTACTGAAGATTCATTAACAGGAACTACATTTATTGTTACCGAATCCTTATATAATTCCGCACCATTTTACGATTTAAACCAATATATTGATTTAACCCCTATTGGTAATGTTGGACCAAAATTAAATTTTGGTGATGAATATTATTTCTACGGAGGTATTGAAACTGATATACAAGCAACAATATATGAAATGATGTATAAGATTAATTTAAATTATACTGAATTTCAAAAAACATCAAATCCAACTTGGAAATCAGGAACTAATTCTTATATTACTGAAATAGCGTTGTTAGATGATAAAAAAGACGTATTAGTTGTCTCAAAGTTACAATCTCCTGTTTTAAGACAAGGAATTCAACAATTCTTAGTTAAGTTTGATTTATAACAAAAACTTTAGTTTTACAACGATATAGTTATATTATAATTAAAAATAAGTTTATGCGAACATCAATTAAAAATTCACCTAAAGTCTTAGGGTTAGACATTTCCACTAAAACAATAGGTTGGGCACTTTTTGATATTAAATCACAAGAATTACTAGAATTAACTCATGTATCCCCGAGACCAAAAAATAAAGATACGGAAGAAAATAAAATGTTAGAATTAATATTAAAATCTGAAGTATTTAAAACTAAATTGGAAGGATATAAAAATTTAGGGATTGTTAGTGTTATAATTGAAGAACCACTATTAAATTCAAACAATGTTTATACTATCCAAACTTTACTAAGATTTAATACATTAATATGTAAAACAATTTATGATATGATAGGTATTGTTCCTGAATTCATATCTACATATAACTCAAGAAAATTTGCGTTTCCTGAATTAGTAAAAGAAAACGATAAAAAAAAACATGTTTTATTTGGAGGACTTCCTAAAGATATAGACAAAAAAATGATTATTTGGGATTTAGTTGCAAAAAAAGAACCACAAATACAATGGCATTACACTAAAAACAATACTTTAAAGAAAGAAAATTTTGACCAAACAGATGCTTATGCTTGTGTTTTAGGTTATATGAGAAGTAAAAAAATTTGGGATTAATATCGTCTAAATAACTGATAATTGAAAATATCGTCTTTTTAGGTGATATTTTTTTTTGTCTTATATTTTTAATTACAAATACACATAAAACTGTTGAAGGACTAAATAATTTAGTAATACCGCTATACTGGATTTGGGTATGTACGATAAAATGTTCCTACAGAATTTGTAGCAAACGCCCTAAAATAATATGGTTGGTTTAGTATTGGTCTAATAAAATTCTGACATTGAATCCCTATTTGAATATTATATGGAATTATATTATCTGCTGTTGTTGGGTTTCCTGTTGTATTGTAAACCACACCACATTGTGTTATTGGGCTTCCACCATCGTTATTAATATTTATGCAGATATTTAGCATAACACTGGTATTTATAGGAAAATAAAGAAGATATATTAAAGGAATACTATCTGGTGTTGGCGTTGGAGTTTTAGTTTTTGTTGGTGTTGGATTTGGTGTAGGACTTGGACTTGGAGGATTATCTTAACAATTATAAATTCCAGCAACAAACCCACCAATAGTTTGAACAATTACATAGGTAGAACTAACACCAGGAGATCCAGCATTAAAAACGTAATATCCATCATTAATATGTTGACAACTATATAATGGATTCGTTCCATTGCCATACCAAACTTCTGAACCAACTTGAATTGGATTTTCATTAGTCTGATGTACTTGACCATACATAGTCATAGATGGCACGCCAGCCCAATAAGTATTAACAGCCGCACAAGCACTACTCAAACTACTTGTAAAATTTGTGATTACGCCAGTGTTTAGGTTTTGAATTGCATATCTCAGAGTTATATTATATAAATTTGTGGGTCTAACACAAAGTCCCGTTGGGGTTGGAGTTGTTGTTGGGGTTGGAGTTGGGATAGGAGTTGAAAAACAATCTCTTCCTGTGGGGTTTACATTTATTCCACCATATATAGAATATGGTGTTGAAAATGAATTAATTAAAATACTTGTGTTAGAATTTAATGTTTGGTTTATAACAACACCTAATAAATTTGTATAAACATATGATTGAACTGTTGTGGATGTATTAAATAATAAGTATTGAATACAATTTCCATTACAACAATCACCAATATTTGTAATAGTTGCAGATCCTGAACTAAGTGTCGGTATATCTTTAGAACAAATAATTAGAACATGATTTGACCAATCAGTCCAACCCATAGAAGCAGGTCTTAATAAAACATCTTTATTATCACAACTCATAAATTCTATAACACCACTGTTGGGATTTCCAGTTATATTTGAAATTCTATATGACAAACATAAACAAGGTGTTGTTGGGGTTGGTGTTATAGTAGGTGTTAATGTAGGAGTATTACTAATTGGGAAACAATTTAAACAACTACCTTGACTAGAAGGTCCATATTCTGTGGTAATAACAACTTTGTCACCACCACTTATGTTATCTACAATTGTTTGAAAAATAAAACATGAAGATATTCTGTTTATTGTTCCACCATAAACGTCACCAACAACTAATAAATTACCTAAAGAATCAAATAATGTTTGTGTTGTATAATATTCTATACCAGTAAAACAATCCTCAAATTTTTTACTGGTTGCACATACAATAAACCCATCAACACTATTAAATTTGGCAATACCATCAAAATTACATGGTCTATCAATTGGAATTGAAGGTGTTGGAGTTAAAGTTGGTGTTGTAGTTGGTGTTGGTGAATATGTGTTTCCTGTAACAGATAAAGAAACACCCCCACAAACATTAGTTACTGTTGGTGTTGGTGTTGGTGTTGGGGTTTTTGTTTTAGTTGGAGTTGGAGTTGGAGTTACAAATACATCACAATCAAACATTGCGTCAAAATCAATAGCACAAGCTAATGTTGGGGTTGGAGTTGGGGTTGGACATAAACCGTTAACTATTATTCCAGAATAAAAATCAGGACATGGATCAACGGAATTTGTTGGACCAAATAAAATACACGGATCCCCTATGTATGACGATAAACACCACCTTAATTCTGTTTGAGAATAAAAAATGTAATATGATGAGGTTGAATTTTCAAAATAATCTATACCACCATATTGACCACTGAATGTATAATTATCATTATATATCCCGGAATTAACAACGCAAATATCTGTACTACAACCCATATTATATATTTAAAGTATCTGTAACGATACAATCATTATTATCAACCACTTTAACAACAAATTCAGTTAAACTTGAATAAACTAAAGGAATATCAAAACTATATGGTAGGGTCTGATAATAGGGACTAGAGGCGTCAACCGTATTAATAGTTGAGACATAAATACAAGTAGTAATTGGTGAATCACAAACATAGACATCAAATGGTTGTGCTCCCGTAACGTTATTAATTGTTATATTTGTTGGCATATCTTATAAATATAGAACTTATTAAAAACTTGTGTAGTTGATATGTTCTTTTATTTTATTTATATTTTTAAAACAATGGAAGAAAGTGATGCAATTGTTGAATTATTAGAGGGACTTTTAGGGGATCACGGATTACATTACCATAATCGTGGTCAAATTTCATTTAATTGTCCGGTTTGTGATGACGATAAAAATAAACACAATTTAGAGATTAACTATATAAATAATGTGTACAAATGTTGGTCGTGTGGGGACACTAATGGAACTCACGGATCTTTGGGAAAACTTTTTGATAAGTACGGAAACAAAAAATTAAAGAAATTATATAATATCTTAAAACCTGAGACGGTACAGCCAAAACAAAAACGAACAAAAAAATTAACACTTCCTGAGGGTTTCACTTTATTTACGGAGTCAAGTCCGGTATACCCAGTAAGAAGACAAGCGTATAATTATTTAAAAAGTAGGGGAATAACGGATGAAATCATTACCAAATATAATATTGGTTTTTGTGATCGTGGTAGTCATATAGGACGTATTGTGGTCCCATCATATAATATTAATGGGGAATTAAATTACTATGTTGCTCGCAGTTGGGACACAAAAAGTAAATTTAAATATAAAAACCCTGAGGAAGAAAAAGATAAGATTATATTTAACGAAAGATTAATAGATTGGGAAAAAGACATTTACTTAGTCGAAGGGGTTTTTGATGGGTTTTTCTTGGACAATTCAATTCCAATGTTAGGTAAACATATGTCAGAACTTTTATTTGAAAAAATATATAATAAAGCTAAAAGAGATATAATTATATCCCTTGATGGTGACGCTTTTAATAATGCGGTTAAATTATATCGAGAGTTAAATGGGGGTGAACTATATGATAGAATAAAAATTGTTAGATTACCTATGGATCAAGATGTTTGTGACTTAAAAGGAAATATTGAAGATTTTTTTGTAAAAATTAGGGATTAATAAAAAAAAAGTATTATCTTTGTAAAATAAAACAAAAAAAACATGGATTTAAAAAAAATATCTGAAGAGATCAGAGAAATCATATCAGAAAAACAAAAAGAGTTTCAATTAACATTTGAAGAAGATGCTCACAAGTACACAATGTTGGATGTTAGTGGTAAATTAAGAGACGATTTCCCTTCTGTTTCTAAATTGATGAAATATTTCTATACGGAATTTGATTCTGAAGGAATTTCATTTAGAAAGGCGAATGGTGATCCTTATGAACAACAACGATTATTGGAGGAATGGGCTGCCGCTGGAACATATTCCACAAACATGGGTTCTCGTGTTCACTTCTTATTAGAAAAACATACCTTAGAAGAATTTGGTATTAGTAAAGAAGTTAGACAACCAATTTATGAATGTGATGCCGAACAGATTGTAAAAGGAGATACTATGGTTGTTGCGGGTAAACAATACATTGATTTACTTAAAGAACGTAATTGTATTTTACTTGATACGGAAATGGTTTTGGGTCACCCTGAATTGGGTTATACAGGGCAACCCGATAAGGTATGGTTAATTATTGGTACAAATGGTGATCTTGGTATTTTAATTACGGATTGGAAAACAAACAAACCTAAAAACTTTGAAAAGAATAAGTTTACAAAACCAATGAAGAAACCATTTGAAGATTTACCTGATAACGCTCTTGGTCACTACAACACTCAATTACCATTTTACGGTAAGTTATTATTGAAGATGTTAGAGGGTACGAAATATGAGAACATTAAATTGATGGGTTGTATTGTTGTTTTATTAACGGAAGAAAGAGAATATGTTGAACATAGAGTCTTAAAGAAAACGATTAACACAATTCTTGAAATGGATATGAAAAAGTATTTGACAAAATAATAAAAATAAACTATTATTGAGTATGAAAACTATAATTACACCAGTTTGGTTCACCAACACAAGTTGGGACAATACAACAATTAAAATAAATATAAATTATATTATAAAATGGGAGAAGATAACAGTATAAAACCTAAAATTGATCTTAGAATACAACCAACTATAATCTGTGAAGAGTGTGGTTCAAAGTTTTTTAAAGAAGTAAGTATGTTAAAAAAAGTACCTAAATTATTAACAGGAAGTCACGAAGATACAATTGTTCCGTTTCCTACATATATGTGTAATAGTTGTGGATTTGTAAATGAAGAATTTTTAATTTTTGAATAATGGAAATTGGTAAAATGACATTAACTGAAGCATATCCACACCTTAATAGTGTGGCGTTGGCGTATGGTTTAAAATTAAACAGAGCAAAAGATTTTAAGTTTGCAAGAATTATTTTAGTAAATCTTTATAGTAGAGAATTATGTTAACACACAAAGAATTTTATATTTGGTTAGAAGGTTATCTTTATGGTAAACTTGAAAACAAACACATAGAAATTTTACCTATTGTTGAAAAAATGGGTCAAGTAAAAGAAGAAAGTAAATTTGGTATTGCGGAACCATATAGGTCAATACCAATACCTATTAATCCATTCCCAATAGATAATGATTTGGGATATCCACCAAAAATAGTAATGTAGTTATGATTGAAGATATTAAAATTATTCATCTTAAGAGTAATGCTCAACAACTTGAAACATGGATTGCCATGTTAAATGGTGAGATTGTGGGACACATATATATGGAACGAGAAGAGAGTAATAAAATAAAATTCTTAGATGCTTGGGTACATGAGGAACATAGACTAAAAGGTATTTTTAGAAAGTTATGGGATACTAGATGGGAATATGTTAAAACTCGTTATAGTGGGTATACAGTATATGCTTGGTGTAAACCAGGTTCATTACCATTATTAATTGAAAAAGGATTTACTGAAGGTGAGACATCAACTTATGTTGAAAAAATAATAGAATAAACAAACAAATAATTAAAAATGAAAAAAATAACAACAAACAAGAATAATAAAGAAAATACATATAGGGCATTCGCACATTTAAGTTTAAGCGTCGATGAATTTAATAAATTAAGGTTGGAATATTCTAAACAACAAATTGACGACATTCTAAATAACATCGAAAATTTTAAAAAGAATACTAATTATAAAAGTTTATACTTGACCGCAAACAATTGGTTGAAGCGGAGACAAGAAACGGAATATGGTTACAAACCACCGTTAAAGGATAAATATGTAATTACAGAAATTAATGAGATGTTAATAACCCAACAAATTAAAACCCAATTAGAAAACTCTAACATAAATGTTGTTATTACGCCAGTTATGTATGACCCAGATGGGTTTACACCTGTGTTAGGTGTGTTAGTAAAAAATGAGGATTCTAGTTATACTAGAAAATATACGATAACGGTTAAACCGAACAATTAAATAATATGATATATAAATTAAGATACAAATTATTAAAATATATTTTAAGAAAACTTAGATAACCAAAATTTTTTTTGTGTGTTGAAGATATAAAAATAAAACAATATAAAATATGAAAAGATACCCCGCATTATTTATTAAATGGTTATCGAACCGATTTGGATACAAAATTGCAATGCTTAAATCATCAAAAGGAACAACAACTGTTGAAGGTAATATTGAACTATTAAGGTATGTTGATATCTCCGGATATTTCTTTAAGAAAGAACCATTTAATAGAAGTAAAAATGATTAAAACTTTAGTACACTTTTCTGACTTACACATCCGTCTTTTCAAAGACCACGATTTGTATCGATCAATATTAGAAACGGCGATTGATCAATGGAAAGAATTAAAACCTGATAGGATTATTTTTACGGGTGACCTTGTTCATTCTAAAAATCAACTCACACCGGAACTAATAGATATTGTTTCATGGTTATTAACTGAATGTTCTAACATTTGTAAAATAATTATAATTCCTGGAAATCATGATTTTTTAGTAAATAATACAGAAAGGTTAGACGCACTATCTCCGATTATAAATTCTTTAAATAGTAATAATATTGTTTACTATAAAGATAGAGGTGTTTACGAAGATGAAAACATTAGTTGGTGTGTGTATTCACAGTATCAAGGAAATATTCCTCCTGATTTAACAGATGCTAAAGGAAAAAGAATTGGGTTGTTTCACGGTCCAATTCAAGGAATGAAAACGGATCTTGGATTTGATTTTGGTGAGGAGGCTTATGACGTAGAAAAGTTTAATGGACTTGAATCCGTATTATGTGGGGACATTCATAAAAGACAAGAATTTAAGTTTAAGACGGGTAAAGGTTATATGATTGGAAGTCCAATACAACAAAATATTGGTGAAAGTATTGGTAAACACGGATATGGTATATACGATGTTGTGACAAAAGGTTATGATTATGTTGATCTACCAAATCCAAAACCATTTTTAAAGTTCACCATAAAATCATTTGAAGATATTGAGAATGGAACAGAAAGACTCCAAAATATTTAATAAAACAATAATGCAGTCGGTGTCTTCATTTTGTGATGCAAACAATATTGAGGATAAAGACAATTTTATCTACCTTTGTTTCAAACAAGGTTTTGACATTAAGAAGTTTGGCCTTTTGGGGGAAACACTTAATGAAGGAGAAAAAGACTTAAAAACAGGTGAGATTGAGGAAATACGGGTGGAAGTACCCGTTGAAGTTATAAGGGAGGTTGAGAAAATTGTCACAAAAATAGAATACATTTGTGACAAAAGTGGTGAAAATGAACTGTTATTAAAAATCAAACAGTTGGAAGAAGAAATGTCTAAAAAGGATGAAAAATTAGACGAACTTAGACGTAATTTAGACATTACTTTAGACGAACCACCAGTTGAAATAATCAAAGAGGTGGAAAAAATAGTTGAAGTCATCAAAGAAGTTGAGAAACCAAATGATAGGGTGGAAATGTTACAAGAAACATTAATATCTCTCAGGAAAGAACTTCAAACAAAAAACGAAAGAATAAAAGAATTAGAAAAAATAAACCGAGATCTTGAGAATCTCAGTTCAAATAAAGGAGCTGTTTATCTTAGGGGATCAAATTTAAATAATAGAATATAATGGAAGTTTTAATTTTTATGATTGTTGCATATGGTTTGACAACAATACTTGTTTACGGGTCAATCTTTAATGGGTTAAGAAAATGGATACACAAAAATGCACAACCAAACACTGGGTGGGTTTTATTTACACCTGTATTTTCTTTTGTATCTGAATTAATAAAATGTATATTGTGTACAAGCACATGGGTTGGTTTTTTCTTATCCTTATGTTTTTTTTCACCTATTTCACATTTTATTGGACTTAACCAATATTATTCCGTATTTTTTGATGGAATGTTATCCGCTGGATCAGTTTGGGGGATTAACGCAATAATTGAATGGTTTGAAGAAAATAGACCAAACACCAACATTGAAGAGTAATAAATAAAATAAAATAAATAAAAATGGGAAAGTCGTCAAAAGCTCATAGAGCAAAAGTAGAAAAAAGAAACCAAAAAATTACAGTAGAAAAATACGCAATGAAAAAGGCAATTGAAAAAATGTTTGAGGCTCAAAAAATGATGTCAGAAACTGAAAACTTAAATGTTGAATTGAATGGTCAAGATTTAGGTTTTGAAGTTGTTGAAGAGGTAAAAAATAATATAGTTATAGACGAAAAAAATATTAACATAGAAAAATAAAAAAGTGGATTTATTTAATCCCCCAAAATTATTTAATTATAATATAATGATAAAAAATTTAGACTTTTCTGTATTTGAAAACCCAACAGTTCAAGTTGTTTGGGAGGATTTACCAGAAAACTTTACACAAGACAAGATCAAAAGTGTTAAATATTACTTTCAAAAAAAATATAACACAACTAATGTTAATGTCCTGACTAAATCAAAAATATTTGAAACTGATATAACACAAAGTATTGACGTTTCCGTTAATATTACTGATAAAAACTATCAGTTGGATCTTATAAAAAACTTTCTTGTTTCAAAAGATTATAATCATATGACAGAAGATGTGTTATCAATTAATAATATGGTTGAAAACAAAATGTCTGGTGATGAAGAAAATCAATCTCAATTTAAAAAGTGGTATATTAGAAACATTGAATTTTCAAACTTTTTATCATATGGTGAAAATCAAAAATTAGATTTTGATAAATTAAATGGTATTGTGGTTGTTGAGTCTGATCCACCAAATTTTGGTGGTAAAACAGTTCTTACTGTAGATTTATTAATGTTCTTGTTTTTTAATGAAACAACCAAGACCACAAAAGCCGAAGAAATATTTAACAGGTATTCAAACAAAGACAAGGTTCATGTTAAAGGTGAAATTACAATTGACGGTGAGGATTATGTTATTGTTAGAAACATTGAAAGAAAAATATCCAAAAAAAATGAATCGAATGTTAAAACAGAGTTGGATTTTTTTAAAAAATTATCAGATGGAACATTATTAAACTTTACTGGAGAACAAAGAAGAGAAACTGAATCTTTTATTAAAAACTCAATTGGAACAAAAGAAGATTTTTTAACTACAATTCTAACAACAGGATCAAATCTTGAAGATTTGTTAGAAGCAAAACCAACATCAAGAGGACAAGTATTGTCAAGATTTATGGGTCTTGAATTTTTAAAAAGAAAAGAAGAAGTTGCCAAAGAAATATATGGGGATTTCTCAAAACAAAAGATATCAAACATTTATTCTTCAGAACAATTAAAAAGTGAGATTGAAACACATCAAGAATCAATTTTAGAATTAAAGGTTCAAATTAAAACTAATGAACAAAGTTTGTTTAATGTTAATGATGCAATTACAAAGGGTAAATCATATCGTGATGATATGTTAAAGAAAAAACATACAAATATTAATCATGAGTTAAGTTTGTTAAAACCTGATAAAACAAGAGTTGAGATACAAGAAATTGAAAGAGATAAGAATGGTTTTTTATTAAAAATATCCGAAATCAAAGTTGTTGAACCATCTGAGTTTTATTATGAAAATAAACATGACGAGGTTAAAGAACAATATAATGAAGTTTATAAAGAGACAATTAAACTTGACACTGAAATTGAATCAATAACTAAATTAAAATCAGAAGTAGAGGGAGGAATTAAATGTTCTCATTGTGGAATTGAGTTAATGAACGCATCGATCACCAACGCAAAAATTACAGAACTTGATGGGTTAATTGGGCAAAAAAACACAAAAACGACACTTATGCATGTTTTATCAAGCAAAGAACAAAGTTTTGTACAACTTAAAAAAGAATTTGATGAGTATGAAAAAAACAAACTCATTAAAGAAAAGTATGAATTAAGTATTGAAAGTTGTAATTTAAAAATTGAATCATTAAACGATAAGATTAAACGTTGGGAAGAGATACAAGATAAAATTCAAGAAAACCAAAAGATTGATTCATTATTAATAAAAGCTGACATTAGATTAGATGATTTGGAAATCCAAAGAAGAACAATTAGTAATTCAATTACTACAAGTGAATCATCAATTAAATCACTTGAAGAAAAAATTGATCTTAATAAAAATAAAATTGAAACAATAAAAGAAGAAGAGAAAAAAGATAAAATATATAAGATTTACTTAGAAATTTATGGTAAGAATGGTATATCTAAAATGATTATGAAAACCATGATGCCACTAATAAACTCTGAACTACAAAGATTAATGGAAGATTCTTGTTACTTTAAATTGGAAGTTCGAATCAACGATAAAAATGAAGTCGAGTTTATTATGACCGATAATGAAACAGGTATTGAAAAATTAATGACTTCAGGTTCAGGATTTGAAAAGACAATTTCATCTTTAGCTTTAAGATCTGTTCTTACCAAGATCTCAAGTTTACCAAAACCAAATCTTGTGGTTTTAGATGAGGTGTTTGGAAAAATTGCCAATGACAACTTAGAGATGGTATATGAGTTCTTTACAAAGATCAAGGATTACTTTGAAAAGATTTTTGTTATTAGTCACAATAGTATTGTGGGTACATGGGGGGATCATGTGGTTAAAATTAAAAAAGAAAATAATTTTTCAAAAGTTTTGTGATTTATTATAATTTTATTCCTATATTTGTAAAAACAATTAAAAACACACATATGAATTACTTACTTTTTATTTTCTACGATGAAACCATAGAAAACTCAGAAGAAAAAACAAAAGAGATCGCATTTGAAGTATCAAAAGAAATGAAATCAAACGAAGCCAAATTAATTTCTGGTGAAAAAAATGCAATTATCCATTTTTCATCAGACTTACATATTGAATATGTATCAGAATGGGTTAATTTTATTTTTATCAACTTGGGCAGTACTCAATATTTTTTAATACCAAAACCAAATAAAACCTCTTCTAATATACCAAAAGAGCATCTTGATTATCTTTTATCTTTGAAAAAAACAAGAAAACCAAAACAAAAAAAAGAACTTAATTTTTTTGACAATGACCCATTTGATTTTCTTAATTTAATTAAGAACTTTAATCAACGTTGTAATCTAACATTAGATGAATTGTTGGATAAAATTATAGATAGTGGTTTAGAATCTTTAACAGATTTAGAAAAACAAAAATTAGACGAATATTCACAATTAAATTAAAAAAAAATGAAAAGTAAAAATTTAGGAATCCCAATTAATCAAGAAGAAGTATATTACTATCTTAAAGATATTAGAAAAATTAAAGTTATGTCACCAGAAAGGGAAAAAACTTTGGCGATAAAAATGAAATCAGATAATATTTCTGAAATTGAAAAAAAACAAATTGAAGAAGAATTACTTGTGGGTAACTTAAGGTTTGTTATAACAGTTGCAAAACAATATCAAAACCAAGGATTAGATTTACAAGATCTAATTGCTGAGGGTAATCATGGTTTACTGAAAGCAATTAAAAATTTTGATTGGAATAAAGATCTTAGATTTATTTCATACGCAGTATGGTGGGTTAAACAATCAATTTTACAATCATTAAATGATAATTCGAGAACAATAAGATTACCAGTTAATGTTGTACAAGATTTACATAGGGCGAAAAAAGAAGTTGAACAATCTGGAAATAAAATGGATGATAAGTTTACTGGATTACCATCTATTGTTGATTTAGACATGAAAATAAATGAAGAAGGGGATACACTTATTGATATGATTGTTAATCAAGAGGCTGAAGCTCCTGATGCTATTTTTAATACAAACGATATTTTAAAAGAAAAAATGTTAAAGTTATTAAATAATTTAGATGATCGTGAAAAATCAATTATTGGTGATTATTTTGGGATCACAGGAACTCCAAGAACTTTGGAAGATATTGGGGGTGATTTTGGATTAACAAAAGAAAGAGTTAGACAAATAAAAGAAAAGGCGTTAAGAAGATTAAGAAACGATAGTTCAGAATTATTTGACTATTTATAATAAAAATTTGGCGAATTAAAATAAATTATATATCTTTGTAAAATAAATAAATAAATAAATAAAAATTATGGGAAGTGTATTAGACTTTATTGAATGTCCAAATTGTAAACACGAAGCGTCTGACGACTTCTATTACAAAACAGGTGAAGAATATGTTAACTGTGGTAACTGTGGTTACCATCGTTCAGCAACTATTGTTAATAGAGATAAGAAATTATCTGAATTAACAGAAGAAGATTGGAAAGTTGAAGAACTTAAAAATCCTTATGGTGCTTATAGACTAAAAGTATACCATAGTATTGCGACTCAATGCGGTTCTCTTGAAAATGAAGAACAATACGACGAATTAAAAAAAACTATTGAGGATGATATGGAGGTTGAATTTTGTTCCGTCTCTAAATTTATTAATGGTGAAATTGTGACTGAAATGATTGTAGATAATGGACCTAAAGTTGATTCTGCAGGTTTTACAATAGAGGATCGTTAAGTGGGAGAGGGTTGAACCGAGATTACCCTTACAACTCGGCGGAATGAGACACGATGTTCTCTGGGTGAAAATCCTCAATCTTACTCGTGATGTAAGATGAAATTACACTCCCCCATTGGTACCAGTGGGGGTTTATTTTGCGGTAATAACTAGTTGACCTCTACCAATATAAAAATCAGTCCCCCGCATAACGGTTTTAATAACAAGATTAAATTCGTAAGGATTAACTTCTTGTATTAGAATTGGAATATTAAGTAGGGTTGATTCATCTTTAATAACAAACTGAACACCATCATATAAATCACCAATGACAATATATTGTACTATATCATCCTTTACCTTATTTACTGAATTTAAGATATCATAATCTCTAATTATATCACCACTTTTTGAAAAATCTCTTTTTTTTTGTTTTTCAGCATGGGACTTTATTACAGGTACATTTCCACGTTGGTACTTTAAATTCATGGTAACAGTAAGGTTTGCTTGGATCGCAGCAATCTTCTTTTCTAAGATTAAAACTTTACGTATTGTTTCTCTAAGTAGTGACATAATTATATAAATACCTTATATTAGTATTTATAAATATATTAGAATTATTATGAAAGAAAAATTTTTACCTTGGTTTTTATTATTTTGTGCTTTGGGTTTGTCAGGAACCGCAGCATATTATAGTGTTGTTGGTTTATCAATCGTATTTGTTGGTGTGGCATTACCCGTTATTATTATGGGATCATTTCTTGAGATATCTAAAATTGCAATTGCAACATATCTTCACGACAAATGGAAAGAAACATATGGAATTTTAAAAATTTATATGACCATTGCTCTTGTGACCCTTTCTTTAATAACTTCACTTGGAATATACGGGCTTTTAAGTACAGGATTTCAAGGAAATATTGCAAAACTTGAAATTAACGAAAAACAAGTTAAAAATATTGAGGTAAAAAAGAAAAGGTTTGAAGAAGTTAAAGACGAACTAACAAAAGAAAAAAACATTTTAGATGGAGACATTACTAAGTTAAGAGACGGGGTATCTAATAACACAACAACACAATCTGTGGATAGAATAACCGGACAGGTAATTACAAAAGCCAACGAAGGTAATAGAAAATTATTTGAATCTCAACTATCACAAGCACAAGTAAGGAGAGACACAATAGCAAAAAGAATTGATAGTATGAATGATAGTATCACCCAACTTGATATTAATATCTTAAACATGGAATCAAAAGAAATTTCGGGAAGTGAGTTGGGAGCTTTAAAGTATGTTAGTGAACTACTTGATTGGGATATTAAACGAACCGCAAATCTTTTTATTTTAATTTTGATCTTTGTTTTTGATCCATTAGCAATTACGTTAGTTATTGCAACAAACCAAGCATTTAAAGGAAAAAGAAAAGACGATGATTCACAGGGGGACACGGATGTCCCTCTGTTAAAATCCACAGAAAATTTAGAGGGGGACACTGGTGTCCCTCACAAAGAAGATACCATACATGATACCATACATGATACCATACATGATGAGATTGAGATTCCTGAAAGTTATTTAACACATCATACCACACATCATACCACACATTATACCCCCCAAGTCACCCCCCAAGTCGAACCTGAAATTATTGAATTATCAAATATAGAATATGGTAGTACAGGACTAACCACCGTAAATACAACCACACAAAATAAAGTTTTAAGATATACTAAAACAAATGATTGATGAAATAATAAAATACGGAAATTTTAGATCAGAGAAAAAAAATAAAAACAAAACACAAATTATACTCACTAATACGTCTAGAAACATAAATGATTTTTTACAATCACTAAAATATAGACATAATGGTAAATATGATAAAATTCCTAACTATATTGTAACAAGAGATGGTAAAGTTCTTCAGTTATTGGACAATGATGAATATACTAATTATAACACAACATCATCTATAAACAGAAACTCTGTAATTGTTTGTTTGGAAAATTTAGGTTGGTTAGAAAAAGAACCATTAAAAAATTATCACATTAATTGGATTGGTGATATTTATAAACAAAAGGTTTTTAATAAAACATGGAGAGATTATTTTTTTTGGCAACCATATCCTGAGGAACAAATTATTTTAACCTCAAAATTGTGTGTTAAGTTAACCAAAGAAACTAATATCCCATTAAAAAGTGTGGAACATAATACAAAAATAAACGGTATAGAAAAATTTGAAGGTATTGTAACTAAAAGTAATTTTGATAGTGATTTTACTGATGTTAGTCCGGCCTTTAATTTTGAAATTTTTAATAAATATTTAAAAAATGACTAATTACGAAGAAATAAAAAAATTATTATCAGCATCAAGAAAATTACTTGGGGGTAACCAATTAACTGAGGATATTAAGAGTATTAAAAAAAATTATGGTTTATTAATTGAACAACCTGTTGAAGATCCTGACAATAAAATAGATGTAATGACAGATATTGAGGATAAAATACAAAACGATAAGTATGAAACTGCGGAAAAAGATGAAGATGAAGATGAATATAAAGAATTTGATAAAGTTAAATCAGATAAAAAAAAGGCATATAGAATATCGGGGGGGATTTTAGTTATTCATAGTAAAAACACAACAGATTTACAATTAACAACTGATGATAAGTCCGCTTTTCAAGAAAGTATGGATGAGTTTAAACAAGATGTTACCGAAATCGTTGACTTTAATAAATTAAATTTATATCCAACAAATGTTGAATGGTCAGGAAAAATAAATGAATTAGATTTAGATTTTTTCTTTTCAATTGGAGAAACAAATGGGGTATATATAAATGGAACTATGACCAAACTTGATGATGAATTTAGTGAAATGTCGTTAAAATTAAAAACATATTATGAAAAATTTAAAACCAAATGGTCTAAAATTGTTTCATCAAGAAAAAAAACAAGTGAGACATGAAAAATTTTTTAAATGAAAACTTCAAATACATTATATTAACATTTGTTATTATATTAATTGGTTTAATTATTTACGATATGACAAAAGTTGATAATGGAATGTCAAAAGAGGATAAAAAACAAATTGAACAACTTAATAAAGATATTGATAGTATGATTAACTATCAAAAAAAATTAGATGAAAAAATAACAAAATATAATGAAGATATACATAAAATTGATTCAACAATATCTAATATTAAAATAAAAAAAGAAGTTGTTAATAACTATTACCAACAAAAAGGTAATGAAATTAAAAACTCAAACCCTAAACAAATTGATAGTTTATTACGATTAAGATATAATTTTTAAAACATGAAAAATTTAATACTAATATTATTTGTGTTTTTTGGGGTTTCTATTTTATCCCAAACAACAAAAAAAGAAGATACTACTGAAATATGTATTCCTTATAAAGTAGGAAAACAGATCATGATGGATCTAAATAAATTGGATTCTACTTCCGCGATTTTAAAATTAACCAAAAATGAGGTTGTTGAGTTAAATAAAAAAATTGAGGTACAACAATCTATTATTATAACAATGGAAGAAAAGTTTAAAACAAGTGAAATAATTATTCAAAAAACAAATGATAAATTTCAAATTGTTGATAATATTAATAAAGATCTTACATCAGACAATAGAAAATTAAAAAGAAAAAATACAATAATTCAGATTATTTCCTCAGCTATTATAGGAGGATTAACATATGGGATAATAGTAAAATAAAATGGCACTAACACAATCGGATAAAAGAGAAATTGAATCATTAATAAAAAAAGAAATAAAAGACTTTTTAGGGTCGGCAACAGCTAAACAATTTGAAGATAAATTATTAGAAAGAATTTCTAAAGAGATGAAACGAGGTAAATTAGAGAAAGATGTTAAAGAATTAATAATTAAATCGTTTAGGGAGTTTTATACTATAATGTACCAACAAAGAAATTTTTGGGAATCTAAATTTAAAAGTTCATAATGGATATGATTAACATGTTTAATAAAGAATATAATAATGCCGCAAACGGATTGGGGGTAAATGGGGTTGACTTGTCCAAACAAAGAAAAAACTTCCAACCAATGGAAGAAGAAAAAGAAAAAAAGAAAAAAACAAAACCACAAGATTATTTAAAAGATAAAAAAACTAATTTAAATGACATACTAACATTAGTTAAAAACAAAATGTCAGTAAGTAAAACAAGAACCGAATTAAAAAAAATGTTAGAAAATCCTGAAGATATTAACGATTTTCTACATTCATTATTAGAAATAACTAAAAGTAAAAAAGAAGAAACTAAAGAGATGACAGGATCAGGTAGTTCGGGTGGTTATTCGGCACCTTTATTTGGTCGTGAAATGAAAGAAAGTGTGTGTCCTATTTGTGATATGAAAAACTGTAAATGTCAAGACAAAAAACATTCTAACGGACCAAGTAGAAGAGAAACAAAAGAAGCCACAGGATCGGCATCATCAGGTCAATACTCAGGGCCCTCGATATGGGCGAAGTCAACCAACAAAAAAGATTGGGGACCAAGCCGTAACACTCAAATTCCTGGAGGTAAATTTGTCCAAGTTAAGAAAAAATGTAAAAAGTTTCCTTATTGTAATCAAGGGGATATTAATGCACTTAAAATTTTTGAAAACAAAGGATTAAAAAGAGTTATAACAAATATAAGTGAGTCTTATGGAATAACAGAAAACTATGTTAGAAATATAATTTATTTAGAAATGGAAAAATTGAATAAACATTGATATTTATATATAAACAAGAAAATGAAAAATAACAATTATTATAATGTTTTATTAAAAAAAATTCTTAATGAAACTTTAGAGGATAAAGCAAAAGAAGTAATGGAAAAATTAAAATTTAATAAACCTGGAACTTCATTTGACTATGTTGAAGGAGAAATGTGTGAATCATGTGGTGGAGAAATGAGAGAGGGAGAAATGTGTGAAACATGTAGTGGAGAAATGAGAGAAGGAGAAATGTGCGAATCATGCGGTGGAGAAATGAGAGAAGGAGAAGCGTGTGAATCATGTGGATATAAAGAAAATAGTGAGGTTTTAGAAACTCGTAAGAGTTATAGAAATAATAATAAATTAAGTGATTCTGATATTGAAGAAATAACCGAAAGATTATTTGGTAAACAAAAAAATATAGATAAAAATAAAAATAATAGAATTGATAAAGAAGATTTTACACTCTTAAGAAAGAAAAGAGAGACAAAAGAGAATAAAGGTGAATGTATGGAGTGTGGTGATAAATCTTACATGGAAGAAGATGAAACTGCGGAAGGAAATTCATTCACGAATAAATTAAGACAAACACCAAAAGGTGGAAAATTTAAACTTGGTAATAAAGAATATACGGATAATTCTTCCTTGGAAGAAAATAATAATGTTTTATATAGGTTAAATTCTGGTCATGGGTCTGAATTGTTTACCGAAAACGAGATTATTAATCTGATAGAAAACATTATTATTGAAGAAAAAGAAAAAAGTAATATAAAAAAAGGAAAAACACCAGCAGGTTTGGAAGCTTATGAAAAGGCACATAAAGGATCTGGTAAAGAAAATGAAAATTACATGAAAGAATTTTCTAAAAAAATGTTAGATTATACTAAAAGTGGGTCTAAAGAGAAATTTAATACCAACCCAAAACATTTTCCAAAAGGTAACGGTGAGTTAGAAAAAATGGAAAAAAAGGCTTATGAAGTATCTGATGATGGAAATGAATTTATTGATGATTATTTAAGACCTGGAATGCAAACTTTAGATTATGATGAAATGCATCCAAATGAAGATTGGATGGACGATAATATTGAAGGATCTTCTAAAACCGGAAATAATAAAGAGTGGGCAAATTCTGAAGAAACTGATATTAATAAAAATATAAATAAAACCCGTAAGAAAGGAGCTTACAATAAAGCTAAAAGAGCGGCATATAATAAATCACCACAACCAATTATTAGTGATAAACCAGGTCAGGAGACAGGTAAAGGTTTAAAACTTAATAATGAAAGTGTTGATCATAAATCACAAATAAAATTAACTGAAGAGTTTAATAGAATGAAATTATTAATGGGGTATAAGCAAAAAACCCAATAATTTACATATAAAAAATTTTTATTATCATTTGTCCATAGATTAATACCTATGGACAATTTTTTTAACTACATAACCCAACCAATTAAACCTGAAGATGTAGATATCTGGTTCAGGATAAATAATATAATTTCTGAAAAAATGGAATTATATTATGACTTTTCATTTTCTTTATATTATTTAATACTTGAAACTTATTTGGGGGAAGATGATAATATAAATGAAACTAAAATTGTTATGTCAAATGAAGACAAACAAAAACACTTTGATTGGTGTTGGGATAAAACCATTAATAATTTCAATAAAGAAAACATAGTCTTCAAAGATAAAGGAGAACATTATGATTATTTTAATCAATTTTTTATGGACACGTTTTATAATCAAAAAGAAGATAAAATGAAAAAAACAATTGAAACATTTTTTAATGATGTATTTAATAGAAAAAAATCGTTTACCAAATCTGATTTAGATATAATATTAAACATTTATAAGTCATTAGATAAAAATATGGTCCTGTAGTATTTACAAACAACATTTTTTTTATTAAACTTAAATATATAAAAATAAACTATTATTAATTTAAAAAATGAAAACTTTAGAAAAAATCAATTCTCTAAATGAAGAATTAAATCTTAATGTAACTAAATTTTTTGGTGGAAATAAAAGCGCTGGAACAAGAGCTAGAAAAACATCACAAGAATTAAAAGCATTATTACAAACTCTTCGTGGAGAAATTTTGGAGACAAAAAAAAATGACTAATATAGAAACAATATATTTATTTGTTTTTATATTCTCAACAATTTTATTGGTGAGAACAGCATTAAAATTTATTATTTCCCTATTACAAACAAAACCAGAAAAAATGGTTTTAAGTAATAGGGAAATTTTATTCAATGGTTTATCATTAAGTTATTTAATAACGTATTTAATACAAGTATAAATGAGCATATATAAAGAATTTACAATACTTTTTCCGTATCTACAATCAGTTAGGAAACTAAAATCATATTTATCTTTTGATATTGAATTTCCGGATACATGGAAATTACCCAAAAAATTTGTTAACGAAGAAAAAGTAATTGAAAATCAGAAATCAAACACAGGACATAGATCCTTTTCATTTGTTTCTGAGTTTAGTGAAAAGTTAGTCGATGAAACAATCTTTAACATAAAAAATATTATTGCATATAATAAAGAAAGAGAAGAAAAAGAAAGATTATTCCAAATAAAAGTTGATGAATTAAAAAAAATGTTTGAAAAAGAAAATTTAAATAATTTACAAGCATTAAAATTTGAAATTACTGAAAATAAAATTGAATTAGATGACAAAGAAGAAACTATTAAGCCATCCGGAGAAAACCCAACAGTGGTTAAATAATGAAATTGAAAAAGATGTTCTTAATTTAAATAATGAAAAAAATCGGTTTATTGAACAGATTAAAAAAATAAAAAAAGAAGATATTGTCTTAAACCAAAAAGAAATAAAATTAACATTATGGGAAAAAATCAAAAAAGTGTTGATGGGGTAATAGAAAAATTGGCATTGATAACCGATGGAATTCAAACATTATTCCCAAATGGAAAATCGTTTATTGTTTTTGAATTAAATTATGAAGATTTTAAAAAAGTACAGTCTAATTTTAGACATATAGATAGTGGATTTAATCAGTTTAAAATTGATTTATCGGGAATTGAAGTTGTTTTTATTTTAGAAAATACATTTAAAATAGAAGAACCTGTAAAAATTAGTATTTTTGGTAAATTAAAATCTTTTATAAGTGGTAAACTTACGGTAAAGAATTGATTTATCATAACCATTCTTATTTAAAAGATCATACATGTATTTTTTTTGTTCTTTTGACCCATCTTTAATTAATATACAATCAATCCTTTCTTGGTTAATCATATATTCTGATAGAGTGTCTATTAGTCTATTTGAATCCTCTTCAGTCTTTAATGAAAACAAATGTATTTTTTCGTTATTTTGAATAATAATTTTATTATTCAGTTTAGAAATCATTTTTATTCCTACTTTTGGAAGATATTCTTTTATCATTGTTAAAACTGTAATTCTTTTAGATTTTGTTATATCAAATAATAATTCTTCTTTTTTATAGTCATTAAGTATTTTTAAATTAAAATCAGGATCCTCAAGGTCAACCCTTATTTGTCTTCCGTATTTATCTCGAACAAAATAAGGTCTGTGAGCAACACCTCTTTCTAAAAACCCAAGTTCATATTCACAATACTTACCATTTTCTGTCTCCATATTAAAAATAACTGTATTACTTTCACTTAAAATTTTATCATAAAATTTTTTTGCGTTATTATAAGTTTTAAATTTCTTTATTATTTTCTTTTTTATCTTATTTTTAAATAAAACAATTATAAAGTTACTCATTTGGTTATGATATATTTGTTAAGTATAATTATAAATTAGTAAAAATAAATATGGAAGATTATTATAATGTGTTAGGAGTTACAGAAAGTGCAACTCAAGACGAAATTAAAAAAGCTTATAGGAATTTAGTTAAAGAAAATCACCCCGATAAAGGTGGGGATGAGGAAAAGTTTAAAAAAATCTCAACTGCATATGATACTATTGGAGACGAAAATAAAAGATCACAATACAACAACCAACGAAATAACCCATTTTCTAACATGAACGGTTTTGGAGGTCAATCAATGAATGACATTATGAATAATATGTTTGGTGGTCGTAATTCACAAAATAGAGTTCACGACACCATAATTGATATAAATATTGGTGTATTGGAATCATACTTAGCGGGTAAAAAAAGTATAACATATAACAGAAAAGATAAATGTCCTCCATGTAATGGAAATGGGGGAGAGAAAAAACCATGCAATGTTTGTAATGGAAAAGGATTTGTTGTAAAACAAATGGGTTCAGGAATGTTTATACAGATAGTCCAAGTAGCATGTAATACTTGTAATGGTGTTGGTAAAATAACAACAGCAGCTTGTTATGCTTGTGGGGGACAAGGAACAAAAAATGAGATTAAAACAATCGAGATCCAACTACCACATGGAATTGATGATGGTCAGTTTTTAAGATTACAAGGACTTGGTGATTATAGAAACGGGGGATATGGTAATTTAGTTATTAGAGTTAAAACAACTAATGAGGGTAACTTTGAAAAATTAGGAACAAATCTTATATATAGTGCTTTTTTAAATCTTGATGATTTAAAAAGAGGATCATTTGATGTTCCACATCCAGATGGAAAAATAAATGTTAAATTCCCAAATAATGTTGATACCTCAACACCATTAAGAGTTAAAGGAAAAGGGTATAAAAACCAACATAATGGTGATTTATTAATAAATCAATATATTAAATACAATAGAAGTTAAAATAGTGATTTAATATCATATATTAAAGAAACTAAACCATATATTGTCAATAAAAACATTATTGCTCCAGTAATAAAAACAAATTTTTGTGTTTTACTTGACGATTGTCCACATTTTTTACATCCGGTTACTTGTGTTGCTTCAGTTTTCATACTTTCTTTTTTAATAAATATAGTGTTACATATTTGACAAATAAATATAAAATTATTATTTTTATATAAAACATATATATATGATATCTTACATCGGAGGAAAAGCTCGAATTGGTAAATGGATTGTACCATTTATTCCAAAAAACATTGAAACTTATGTTGAACCATTTGGTGGTATGTATTGGGTTTTTTTTAAAACAAAGTTAAATGAGTACCCAAACCTTAAAACTGTTGTTTATAATGATTTTAATGGATTAAATGCCAATTTATTTAGATGTTCTAAAGATTATGACAGACTTTGGGATGAACTAAATAAATACCCTTGTCAACAGGTAGGGGTTGAAAATACACCTCCAGAATACGAAGAAATGTTTAATCAGTTCCAACAAGAAGTTTTTCATAGTGGAATTGATATAACTGAAAATAATAGATTTGAGGTTGCCGCAAAATATGTATATGTATTAACTCAGGTATTTTCCGGATCTAAACCTGAAACATCAAAATATACCGATTATAAAGGTAAATACAGATGTAAAATTTTAATATTTATGGATAAATTAAAAAATAAAGAATTTAGAGATCATTTTGATAAGATAACATTTGTTGAAAATTTAGATTTTCAAATATTAATTGAAATGTATGATTCGCCAAATACATATTTTTATGTTGACCCACCCTATTGGAAAACAGAGAACTATTATTCAAACCATGATTTTGATAGAAATGACCATGAAAGATTGGCAAATTCTTTAAAACAAATTAAAGGAAAATTTTCACTTAGTTATTATGATTTTCCAATTTTAAGAAAATGGTTTCCAGTAGATGACTACTTGTGGGAGATGAAAGAATTTGCTAAAGCCGCATCAGCTAAAAGTGGGGTGAAACAAAATATGGGGGAAGAATTGTTAATTATGAATTACGGTGAAAATAAAGTTAAAAAAATAAAAGTTGGAGAACAATTGGATATGTTTAAGCATATTTATGTATAATTTGTTTTTTTTTTTTATTTAAATGATATTTATAGTAAAAAAATATTATGGAATTAGTAAAAATTTTGTCAAAGATAATTAATGAAAATCTAAATATACAAAAAATATTATTAGAATATCCTGAATCAACAATTAAACGATTAGTTGATAAATTTTCATTAGAAACAGACGATAGTGAGGATGATATAAAAAAAGTTATTTCTGACTTTGAAAGATTTAAAAGTGGTTTTGCTAACGAAGATAAGGATATTTTTAGACACACTTATATTAAGTTAAAACAGTTAATTAAGGATAAATCCACAAAACAACAAACTAAAAAAGATCTTGATAGTTTTGCTCAAGAATTTGTTACAAAATACGAAGGAACGGATTTACTACTAACAAAACAAAATATTAAAAAATATTTTGAGTTGAAAACATTGTTTCCTGAAGATAGAGCGTTTAAAAATCCGGTTACAGATTTAAACCCATCACAACTTGATAGTCTTGTTAGAAAATATTTTGATAGATTTAATGAGAACGGCGAAAATGCATTAACAAAAAGAATGACTGAGAAATTCGCAAAAGAAATTCCTGATGAGGATCCACTTACAGTTATACTACCAAGAGTTAAAAGATTTGTCACTAATTTTTTATTAATACCATTAAACACAAAATTAAGTTCATTTATGTCTTTTGATGAATTTGAACACATTGTTGATGGTTATACTCCGGCTGGAGAAGATGAATATAGTATGCCTGAAATTGATGTGAGTGACGTGGACATTGCATATGAAGATGATAACATATTAATTTTTGCTCCTGATCAAAAACATAAGTGTATTAATATTAGAAAAAAATATGCTCCAGATAGAAGATGGTGTACATCATGGGAAGGATCAAGTAATTATTATTACAATTATAGATTAAATCAAAACTTAACATTGTATTATGTTATTAGTAAAAACCTTGAAGAATCTGATTTAAATTATGCGGTTGTTATACTTGTTGATAAGTACGGAAGAATGAAATTAGCGGATAGATCAAATTCCGGTCGATTTGCGGGAGGAGAAGAAATATCTTGGAGAGAAATAATTCAAAAAGTTCCTAGTCTTGAAGGTAAGGAAGATTATCTTGTACCAAAACCATTTACTGATGAAGACACAAAAAAACTAACCAAATATAAAAGTCTTAATCTTACAACCTCTGATCCTGTTAAAGAATTAGGATCAGTAGATGAGGTTGAATTATGGATGGAATTAAGAGGTCCTGATTTTAAAAATATTACTAATGGTGATGAAATATTTGGTAATTTACCTGAAGAATTACAAAAAAAATATATTGGTCTTGGAAATGAATTAGATGGTAATATGGTTAAGAGGTTAGCCCCTGCAGCAATGACATATTATGTTTCTAAGAAAAAAGAAAAAATACTAACAAAAACTTTAAAAGAAGTAACAGAAAACGATATTGCAGTAATATTATCTCAAGAAATGAGACCATATTTTAGAGATTTAAAACGAAAATATAAAAATGAACTAAACACAATTTTTGCGGATAACAAAGTAATATTACAGTACCCTAAAGATGACCCATCTAAATTTATTGTGATGTTTGGATTTGAAGAATTTTTTGAATCCCTATCAGAAAATATTGAATTCATTAATATTGAAAATAAAGGATCATCCCCAATACTGTTAGATTTACCAGAATCAATTGGTAAATTTAAAAATTTAGATACTTTGGTTCTTGATAATATGATCAAAAGTATACCTGAAAGTATTGGTGAATGTAAAAATTTAACATTTTTAAATTTAACTAATAACATTGAGTTAGAAAGGTTACCCAAATCAATGGTAAATTTAACCTGTTTAGAATTTGTTTCAATTGAGGGATCTAATCCAGATATTATAATTCCGGAAGTTTTACGAAAATATATGACAATAGATGAAGATTTTTTCTTAGTAGAATTCCCCGATAATATGAAACAACATTGCAAAGGAATCACATCAATTTAACTTATAGTTTATGAAAAATATAGATGTTGAAATTTACATTAGTCAAATGATAACTTTTTTTGAAAAAAACCCAAAAGATTTTATAGACTTAGTTGGTAACATACAAAAAGAAATTTTTTACAATAAAATGAAGGAGAGATCTTTAAAAAACGTAAAAGAAGAAAAAGATTTGATATTAACTAAAGAACAAATGATTGATATTGTTATTGAACTTCAACACCCCAATTTAAATGAAAAAAAAGACGATATTAAAAATATTGAAAATATTATATTAAAAACAAAATTTGGTAATATATTTTTAAATTAAAATTTTTTTAAAAAAAGTATTGTTGATTAAAAAAAAAAGACTATCTTTGTTGTATAATTAAAATTTAAAAATATGAACTATACAACAGAATTAATTCAAACAATGGCACCGTCTATTTTTGCAACATCCCCATCGTCAAAAATGACAAACAAGTACCAATTTGTTCCTACCGACAAAATTATGGAATATTTTGAAAGAGAAGGGTGGGAAATTTCATCAGTTAACCAAAATGGTAAGGATATACACTCAGTACATGAAGTAAAGTTTCGTAATCAACAACTTCCATCGGTTGGAGACACTTTAGTTGAGGCGATTATTAGAAACTCTCACAATGGTATGTGTGCATTCTCAATGAGTTCTGGACTTCACAGATTAGTATGTAGTAATGGATTAACAGTTCCAACATCAGTAGCTGACCAATTTAAACTTAGACACAAAAATTTTGAACTTGACGATGTTAAAAGTTTAACTGAAAGTTTTGCAAAAAAATTACCAATAATTCAACAGTCTGTTGGAAGAATGATGGAACGTCAACTTACTATGTCCGAAAAAATAGATTTTGTTCAAAAAGCATCTAAACTTAGGTGGACAGCAGGATCAGTACCCTCAACACTTGATTTAGTTGACTTGTTAACACCTAATCGTAATGAAGATGAAGGAGATGACCTATGGAGAGTATTTAATGTAGTACAAGAGAAATTTGTCCGTGGTGGAATTGAATATAAATCACAATCCGGACGTAAAACAGGATTGAGAGGATTAAAAAATATTATTACTTTAAATACATTAAACACAAAACTTTGGGAGACAGCCGAATTAATGTTATAATTTATAATGGAAGAACAATATTTTACAAAAGAAAAAAATTTTTTAGATATTCTAAAAGAAAGACATCAAAAATTATATGCAATAATTAACGTTAACAGTGTTTTATCAATAGAACCTGAACTCTTAATAAAAAAAAACTTTGAAGTTGAATATCTTAATAGTTTTGAATATAATGGAGAAATTAAACACTCCGATGGGATATTTAAAAATAGATCAGGATTCTATTTATATTTATCAAAGATTACATTATCTGAGATAAATTTTAAAATAAAAGTTTATTACGACGTAAGTCAATTAGAAGAAGTTAAGTTTTTTATAAAAAATTTATCAAAACTAAAAGAAACTGATTAATAATAAATATTAAAATAATAAAACAAATGGAAATTACAAGTGTAGAATTACAAGAAAAAATCAATAAAGGTGAAAAATTAATTATTGAATTTTGGGCGGAATGGTGTGGACCTTGTCGAATGATGAAACCTATTTTTGAAATGATATCAAAAGAAAATACTTCCGATGTTCAAATGTTTACAATGAACGTAGATTTAAATCGTGAGGTTGGAGCATCATTAGGTATTAGAAGTATTCCTACTATTAAAGTAATAAATGGGGGGAATGTTATTGAAACAAAAGTGGGAATGTTGAATGAAAAAGATCTAAAAGGTATGTTAACAGAATTAATCAATGGATAAAGTTGTAGTATTATTTACGATGAAACAATGTCCGTTTTGTCATATGTTAAAAGAAATGTTGGATAAAGAAAATGTTGAGTATGTTGATCGTGATATACATGAATATGAGGAGGAATATAATTTATTTGTTGAGGTAACTAACAATGAGTATGTTCCATCATTTATGTTAATAGAGTCACCCGATGATGATCCAATTACTGGATTATTTGCTCCTGATAGAGATTTTGAAGATATTAATGAAGGAGTAAAAATTATTAAAGAATTTATTAATGGGTAATTAGAAGATAATAACATCTTCCAATCTATCTTGAATTAAATAAGGTTTTTCTCCCGTAGGATCTAATATGTCCTGAATAAGGTCATAACCCTCCACTTTAGTTTTAAAGTCTTTTAAATCAAAGTCAAATAAGTCTAATATTAAAGATTTGATAATGGTTTTATCTAAACCTGATTTAGGTAAAATTTTAATGTTAAAATCTTCATCGTCATTTAATTCTTTTGTGAAAAAGAAATGTACCTCATCAGTCATAATTGTACTGTAAACTTGGTTAAACATATAATGAGTATAATAAACCATTAATCTACCACAATTTAAACTATGTCCATATGGAAACTCAGAATTAATTGAAATTTCACTTAAAGGTTCATATTCCTGTGTAAATGGAATTTTATTAACTTTAACCCAACCTGTTTCAATGTTACTTATTTTTTGGTTATAGTTTATAACGTCAACAACATTAAGTAATTTAATATTTAACTCAATTAATATTTCTTTAAATTTTTCTGTAAATTCATCTCTTATTAAATTTATATCTAAAAAAATTTCACTTGTGGTTATACCGTTTACAACATAAAAAGATCCCACATCAGAAACTTGTATTATTGAATCTTTATTTTTATCAATTTTAGATAAAATAAATTCGGCAAATAAATTAACAATGCCTCTTTTTGAATTTTTATTAATTAATCTCATATCTTTTTTTTACAATTGATATGGATTATAAATGAATAAATAAATAGTTTATTTAAATATAAAGTTTATTTAAATATAATGACCAAAGTTTTCGTTTATCTCTTTTTGAATATCAGACCAATCTGGATAATCAGGAGTTCTAAAATCTATACATTCAAAATCACCATCGTAGATTAGTTGTTTCATCAAAGTCGTATAACTACCAAAATAATCTAAATATGAATCTGAATATGATTGACCTCTATTGTTTTCTAAAAATAAAGTAATGTCACTAACAAAATTTCTAATTTTAATATAATTTACATATATGGTGTGTTTTTTACCATCTGACATGGTATGTTCTTTTGGGAATTCATCAACTTTACCTTCAAAGTATTCATCTAAACCATCATATACTAATTTATATATTTCATTTTCATATGCAGAATTATATGCGTTCCAATAAACACTTTGTAATTCTTGACCTAACTCACTTAAGTCATTTTTACATAGTTCATCTATTGCTTCGGAATCTTTAATTAATTCATTTAAGTCTTCAGGTCCAATTTTAAAATAACCTTCAGTCCCTTGTTCTTCTGATAAACTTTCAAAAAAATCAGAATCATAATCTTCTAAAGATAATTCAACATTACCAATTTCTTTAAAAATAACATCTTTTAAATGGGCGGTATTTTTTTCATCTAAATCGTCAATAACTTCAGATGATTTTGTATAAGCATCAAAATGCCAATTGTCACCTAAACCATCTTCGCTAAACATTTGTTTTGCAACATCTTCTGCAGATACATCATGACGGGATGAACCGCAGAAAAAAGAAGCCAACTCATCTCTATCCTTACCTAAATATAAATAGAACCCATCAGGTCTAATTTCAACATCAGTTAAAAGGTTGCTTGTAATATACTTAATAGTATTATCGTAGTTATGTTCTAAACCATGTAGTAAATAATTGTTTATAAACGATTCAGGAACAGAATCATACTCTAAATTAGATATTATATCACTTTCAACCAAATAATCAAACACTTCATTACTAAAATCATCAAAAGGAATATTATTTATATCTATTTTATTTAATAAATTTTTTCCTTTTATAAATCTAAAAAAAGTTAAAATTCTTCCATTAAAAATAGAAGATATTTCATCCCAATTACCATCATTAAATTCTTCTATAATATTGTTTACCGTCATATTTTTATTAATAAATATAAAAAAAGTGAGAAAACTAATTTCCCACTTAAGTAAATATTACAAACGACTATTATTTATTTTTATAATATTTCTCAACAATTTTTTTAACAGATTCCTGAACCGTAACATTTTGTGCTTGTGGTTGAGGTTGAACTGGTGTTTGTGGCTGAGGAGCCGCTTCAGACTGATTTTTTTTACATCCGCATCCCATAATAATTTAATTTTATATAGTTTATTTATATATAAATATTATAATATTATTAAATTTGTAAATAATATAATATTTATTATTGAATGAAAAAAATTATAAAAATTACAGAAAACAAATTAATAACTTTAATAAAAAATATTATTGTTGAAGAATCTGAAAATGATTACTTTGAAATTACCCCGGAACAATATCGTAAATTGTTGGTATCTGTTAATTTTAATGCAAAAGTTATTTCAAGATTACCAATGTTTAAAGGTAAAAAAATAAGAGTTAATGGTAATTTATCGTTAAATGGTTTAAGACAAATTACTAGTTTAGGTGATTTAACGGTAAGTGGACAATTAGATATTCCTTATACCGGAATAAAAAACTTAGACGGGGTAAAATTTGAAAAACTTGGTGCGTATCATATGACACCATATGCTGATGAAATTGAGAAAAAAAGATTAAAACAAGAAAGGGAAGACGCTAATGAAAGAAGAATAAATGACGAATGGAATATAAAAAATACAGATGCAATAAGTGAGATGGCAAATGCTGTATTTGAATGTATGTACGCAACTGGTGATTTATACGTATTAGATGATTCAGAACGTGAGGATCTGAAAAATTTTGAAATACAAATGGTGGAACTTGAAGAAAAAATTGATAATGAGGAAGATGATGAAATTTTAGATGATTTATATATTGAAAGAGATGAGTTAGAAGAAAATATTGACGCCTTAAAGGGAAAAGATAATGATCAATATGGTTTAGTTCCCGAAGATCGGCATTCTTTCTATAAAATGACAGTATTTAAATCAATTCATGGTGATACAAATGGAAATACTTATGCTGTTGGTACTGAAGGTGAGGTGGATGACTCCATTGAAGAATATTATGAAGATATGGTAAATGATTTAAATAATTTTGATAAAAGTACACTAAGTTATCACATTGATGGTGAAGATGTGTATGATCATTTTGAAGATTCGATTCGTGACGATATTTATGAAAATTTTGAAGATTATGATATTTCTAAAGAAACTAGTAAAGAACAAGATCAAGAAATAATAAACCTTAGAAATGAAAAAAAATCTCTTGAGATAGAAAATTATTTAATTTCAAATGGGGCTAGATCTCCTCTTATTGAAGAAGGAATAGAAAGTATGAAATACTTTAAATTTAAAGATTATATGAACAATTTATTAGTTGTTGAATGGTCTGACGATAAATGGCAAATTTACCAAAACAATAAAAAGGTTGAGTCAATAACTTATGAAGATGAAGATGAGGATGGAGAACATGAATCGGATAATGAATCAAGGATTGAAGAAATTGAGAATAGGGCGGAAGAAATAGATTCTGAAATTGAAGAAATTGAAGAGAATCCTGATGGAGATTTAAGTGATGATGATATTGAACGAGTTATGGAAGAAAAAAGAGATGAGATAGAGTCTGACCCGATATCTTGGTTGGATGATTATGGTATGAACTATGATAATTTTGTTAATACAAGAAGTTTACTACGTGAATTAATTGATGAATCTGACTATAGCGTAATAAGTCATTATGATGGGGATTACCAAGAAGTTAATATAAATTCAAATACCTATATTGTATTTAGAACTGACTAATACCTTTACAGAATGAAATAATATTATTATCTTTATGTGTAATGGAAAAAAAGAAAAAAATAGAATTTTTAATGAACACTGAATGGATGTTTGAAAAACCCATTGATCAAGAACACAAAGAGTATAAATTATTATCTTACTTTCAAAAAATGGGAGAAAAATTAGATAATATGGAACTCTATCCTGGATTCATTGAGTTGTCGTTACACGTGGCAAATCTTCAAAATTTAATCAGAGATAAAAAAATAATGTATACTAATAAAAAATTTACAACAATAGATGATGAATTATTAGTAAAAGATTTAAAAATAAAAGACATCCCAATATTAAACAATGAGGAAAAAGAAGAATTTAACAAAATATTAACATATAGTGCTCCAAGAATGTTAGAATATTTTAACATTGCTAAATCTGTTTGGGAAATAGTGTTTGATAGTGTAATTTTAAGAATAAAAAAAAACAAAAATGAGGTTTTACAAAAAAAAGGATATTTTTATTATTTAGACTCAAAAGATAATTTGTTTTATGTTTGGGAATTTAATGTTAAACAAGTAAATAAAAAATCACCTGAAAGTAAAACATTAGTAAATTTAATTTATTCTGAAAAAAAAAATAATTTGACAATTACAAAAATTATAAATACATTTAGTCAATGGAATCAAGATAATATATCAAAATTACCTTTGTATGAAATGTTATGTGAAGCGAATTTCCCAATAAATGAAACGCTTCTTCCATTGTTTAAAAGAAAATTGATTACCTACATTAATCAAACTCAAATGATTGAAAATTATAAAAAAAACAAAGAAGAATTAAATTTTTAAAATTGTATATGAAAGTTAAATTAGAATATGTGTGGTTAGATGGATATAAACCAGAACCAAATCTTAGAAGTAAGGTAAAAATAGTTGACTATCAATCTATTAAGGAAGCGTTTCTTGATGGAAATTTCCCAATTTGGAACTTTGATGGGTCTTCAACATTACAGGCTGAAACAGGAAGTTCAGATTGTATTTTAAAACCTGTTAGACATTATTTTAAAGATATGGAATCAACCGTATATGTCTTATGTGAGGTATTAAATTCTGATGGGTCACCACACGAGTCAAATAAAAGATCAAGTATTGGTGAAGGTTTTGAAGATCTTTGGTTTGGTTTTGAACAAGAATACTTTATATACGACAAAAAAAACAAATGCGTTTTAGGTCATGATCAAAACAACTTGGAACCACAAGGTAAATATTATTGTGGAGTTGGTCAATATGTTGTTGGAAGAGATTTTGTTGATAAACATTTAAATATGTGTTTAAATTATGGAATTGATATTACAGGAGTTAATGCTGAGGTTGCGTTAGGACAATGGGAATACCAAGTATTATCTAAAGAAAAATTAAAAAGTGGAGATGATCTTTGGATGACAAGATATTTTCTTTTTAAAACCTCAGAGAAATATTCATACCACATTGATTTACACCCAAAACCAATTACACATGGTAAATGGAATGGGTCTGGTCTTCATACAAATTTTTCAACAGATATTATGAGAAATGATGGAAATAAAGAATATTTTATGTCATTGTTTAACGCATTTGAATCAAGACATCGTCAACACATTAAATCTTACGGTTCAAACAATAATTTAAGACTTACTGGTGAATACGAAACACAATCAATAGATAAGTTTAGTTGGGGTGTCTCTGATCGAGGAGCATCAATTAGAGTTCCAAAAGAAACCGAAGAGGAATGGAAAGGATATCTTGAAGACAGAAGACCAGGATCAAACGCAGACCCATATAAAATTATTTTTGAGATTGTTAAATCACTCCACGAAACAAAACAAATATACCATATAAAAACCATGATGACTAAAAATATTGACACAAATAATCTTAGTGGTAAATATGGTACAATTTCTAATGATGAATTATTAAACGAATATAAAGAAGAATAATGGATAAAGAATGTGTATGTGGTGGAACCGGACTTTGTCAGTGTCCACCGATAAAAATAGAACAAGTAAATCATCCTCAACATTATGGGGGAAAAAATAATGAATACGAAGCAATAAAAGTTATTGATGCTTGGGATTTGGGGTTTAGTTTAGGAAATGCGATAAAATATATTAGCCGTGCAGGAAAAAAAAGAAAAGATACAGAACTTGAAGACCTCAGAAAAGCCCTTTGGTACATCCAACACCACATTGAAAACATCGAAAAATAAAACAGGATTTAGTAAAGAAATTTCAGTTTTAGACGCAATCACAACACCAAGTGAATTACTACGGGAAACTTTCATAAATTTTATGTGGGGGTTTTTAGGTAATTCTATTGTTGTGTTTGTTGCAAAAGAATTGGACTTTTTAGTTTTAATAAATTATGTTCTGTATTACGTTTTAATTTCGTATATTGTCAACAGAAAAAAATATGACACAATTTTAGGTAAGTTTATAGTTCTTCCTGGTTCAGCCGCTGCGGGAGCATTTGCAGGATATAAATTAGCACAAATAATTACAGAAATAGTTTAATAAAAATTTGACAATAAAAAAAATTATAGTTAGGTTTATTAAAATTGTTTAATTAATTAAAAAAAAAGTATGAAAAATTTAGAAGACATTACTGGTAAAATTATTAATGGTAGTTGTATTGATGTAATGAAAACATTTCCTGAAGGTTGTGTGGATTTAATTGTAACATCCCCACCCTATGGTGTTGGAATCGATTATGATGTACATGACGATGATGTTGCGTTTGAGGAGTATATTGAGTTCGCCAAAGATTGGTTAACAGAGGCTTACAAAGTTTTAAAGGATGATGGTCGAATTGCCTTGAACATTCCTTATGAGATCAATAGACAAACTAAGGGAGGTAGAATTTTATTTCTTTCAGAAATGTGGCAAATTATGAAAGAAATTGGTTATGGTTTCTTTGGTGTTGTGGATCTTGAAGAAGACTCTCCACATAGAAGTAAAACAACCGCTTGGGGTTCTTGGATGAGTCCTTCTAGTCCATACATTTATAACCCAAAAGAGTGTGTAATTTTAGCGTATAAAAAACAACACATTAAAAAAGTAAAAGGTCAACCTGAATGGACAGGTGTTCCAACTGATGTTGAACAAGAAGACGGGACCACCAAAAAGAAAAATGTTTATGAAGAAAACGATAAGAAAGAGTTTATGGAACTTGTGTTTGGTCAGTGGAATTATTTTGCAGATACTAAGTCAATGACTAAGGCAACATTCTCAATGGACATCCCAACAAAGGCAATTAAAATTTTATCGTATAAGAATGATATTGTTTTAGATCCATTTGCTGGTAGCGGAACTAGTTTGGTTGCTGCCGAAATATTGGGAAGACGTTGGGTTGGAATTGAGTTATCTCCAAATTACACAAAAATTGCGAAAGATAGAGTTGAACCTTTTAGAATTCAAAAATCACTCTTTAATCAAAATTGAATCACCCTCGGTGATATCGTATTTAATACAGTCACCACCATTGATCTCTAAGATCATATCACCAACACCATCATATCGGGGACATTTCGAATCGTCTTGTTCCCGACAAGGTGGACAATCCGAGTAAATTTTTATTATTGATTCATCTGATATAAAAATAATATCTAAAGGAGTAATACAATCCTTCATCCAAAATGAATGAGTACCTTCACTCATTACAAATAACATACCGTTAAATTCGTTATCAAATTTTTTACCTTTCATTCCGTCTTGAATATCTTTATCGGTAATTGCGGATTTGACATTAAAAAGATTATTGTTTATTATTACTTCCATATATATAAATATGTAAGGTATGAAAAAAAACAAAAGATTTTCCGGAATATTAGTTAAATGTAATGACAAGGTATTGTTGTGTAAAAGAAGTAGTGACAACACAATGCCAAATCAATGGTCAATCCCTGGTGGGGGAATAGAAGATGGTGAAACACCTGAAGAGGCTGCTCGTAGAGAGTTTTTTGAGGAAACAAATATTAAGATCAATGATAAATTAAATTTGGTTGGGTTTGTTGATAGATTTAACAAAGATGGTACTTTCCTAAAAGGTTTTATGTATGTCTATGGTCTTGAGGTTGAAGATAAAATATATCCAGATCTGGATAACGCAAAAGATGGTGGAGAACATAGTGAGTGTGGGTATTATAGTATTGATGAATTACCAATTACAAACAAAACAGATGAATTTTATAAAATAATTGTTAAAAATTTACAATAAAGTTAACTTTTAATAAATTATAGTATATTTATATCGTACATAATAACAACCAAAATCCTCTTTCTTAGTTATTTAGTGGTTAATCAAAAAGACAGTCCCATAATTTTTTTAAAAAAGTTATGGGATTTTTTATTTTTTGTTTGGTAGTTTAAAAAAAAGTATTACCTTTGTTGTATAATTAAAAATTAAAAAATATATTATGAAAAAATTTGAAGATTTAAAATTTGAAAAAATTGAAGACGCTCCGTACCAAATTGGTGTGAAGTGTCGAATGGTGTTTGAAAATGGATACGGTGTATCTGTTGTTTCTCACACACATTCATATGGTGGATCAAAAGGTTTGTTTGAAATTGCCGTTTTAGGTAAAGATGGTGACTTAACTTATGATACTCCTATAACAAATGATGTTATTGGGTACTTGAGTCGAGAAGAGGTTACTGGCATTATGGAACAAGTACAATCTTTATAATAAATTTATTAATATTAATTCAAACGTTTAAAATTTAAAAAATGGGAACTTACATTCACACATTTAAAAAAAAATTCAACAAAAAAGTTATTCTTGATGAACAAGAAGTTATTGTTGGACAGGCAACATTTTTATGTCGACAAGATTGGTTGGGTAATTACTCACCATCTGAGCATAGAGAAATGACAAGAGCATATGCTTTACCTAAACATGATCAACCTGATTACATTATTTTTGAGGATGAATCAGTATATAAAAATAATAAAAAAGGAGTTTGGTCGGACGGAAGTGGTTTTTGGGGTGGTATTGACCATAAAAATGATTTTGTTGGTACACTAAAAAAAGTTGGTAGAAAATTTGTTATTATAAAATAATGTATTATCTTTATAAAAAATTATAGATTATGTTAAAACAAACAATTACGGGATACACACTAAAAGTTATTAATGAAAGTATGGGTGTGTTAATTGATGAGACATTTATGGATCAAATTCAATATAAAATATTTTTAAAAATGATTCATGGGTCAATTGAATTGGGAAATAATTTGAGTTTTTACAATGGAGACGCATTCTTAGTACATATACCAAATAAAATTTTAATTAATTCAGTAATTATTAGTAATGTGGAAGATATTTCTATAAGTGATCAAGTTAAAAGTAAAATTGAATCATTAGTAACAAAATAAGATATGAAAAAAATAATTTTTTTAACATTAGTATTAGTTGGGTTATTATCTTGTGAGAAACAAGTTATTGAACCTGGTGAATATCAACCATATGTAACCCCAAATCCAACAACACAAGATAGTACATACTCTTTGGTTGGACAAACTTGGGTTATTAAACAATATAGAATTGGTGAGATGGGTTTACCAATGGATATGATGCCGGTTGATACAATTAAATTTATTACAAAAAATAAATACACATATAACTCAATGAGTCCCCAAAATTATGGTTTTTATTCTGTGGGTACTGTTTATTCCTTAACATTGAATTATACAATATTTGGTTACTTAACTGGTAATGTGAATAAAGTTAATTTAGAAATGGGAGTTATAATTGGGGGTAAGTTTACGGATATTTCAATAGGTGTGGTTAATCCCCCAAACTACTACCTTTGGATGGAAAAAATATGAACATGGGAACAAATTATTATAGATCTCCAACTTTAAATGAATTGGAGACAAGGAAAAATCGTCTTATGTCTAGAATTAGACAAATGGAATTAAATGTGGAATCAGTTAATAACAATTTTAGAATAGATGGTACTGATCAATTTCAAAATTTGTCACCTTGGGATGAGTTTACTGATAATGTAAAAGTTCATTTGGGTAAACGTAGTATGGGGTGGAAGTTTCTTTGGAATTTCAATGAAGATAAGTTCTTTAAAGATAAAGAATCATTACTTGAATTTATTAAATCAGGTCGTATCTTAGATGAATATGGGGATGAATTGAGCCAGGATGAATTTATTGAAATGTCTTTTTCGTGGGGACAGGAAGATGGTTTTGATTCGGAATCATATTATTTGGAATATCCTGAAAGTAGAAATTCTTGGAGTAAACCTGAACGTTATGTGGATGGGCTAAGAATATCTGATTCAATAGACTTTTGTTAATTTTCCTTGTTTAGTAAAACAAGTTGGTGGAGTCGGACAATTCGTTGTCGACCTTTAAAGGGGAAGATTAGTCTTCCCTTTTTTTGTTTAAATTAATTAGGTATTGTTTTATTTTTGCCTTTGCTTTAAATAAATTAGTTTTTGATGTGCTTTCACTAATCCCTAATTCTTCGGCAATTTCTTGATGTTTCATATTTTCAAAAAAGAACATCTCAAATACTTTTTTTTGTGAAGGATATAAAGTTTCAACGGCATCTTTAATCTCTTTTGATGAATATAAACTTTCTTCTGGGTTGTCGTCAATTACTTCTAAATTTACTCGTTCAAAATCAATAGGGTTTTTGTATGGACTTCTTTTTTCTTTTTTCCATTCATCAATTACTGTATTTGTGATTACACGTTTTGCCCAAGCCTCAATAGGTCCTGACTCATTGTACATACTAATTTTTTGATATACTTTAATGAACCCTAATTGACAAAAATCATTTGCTTTTTCTTCATCTCCATTTGCGTATTTTAAACAAACTTGTCGATACATTTTTGGGTATAAAGATTTATATAGTGAATTAAAATCAACTACCTCATTTAATAATGTTGAATATTGGGATTCAGTTAAAATAATTTTCATACCAATAAATAGTTGTTTATTTAAAAAAAAATAACTATCTTTGTTTTATGGAAACTCCATGCAAAGAATGTCCGCACTTTATTAAGAATCGTCATAATGATATGATTGTTGAATTTGGTCGTAGGACTGGTAAGAAACATAATTGTCATATGACCGAAGGGGTTAAAGATTTGTGGAATGTTAAAAATATAAAATTAGAATGTTATGGATCAAAGAGAAATGATTTACGGAGTGTGTGATAAAACAGGGAAATGTGATTCCTACTTTGGTTTTTTTAAAAATGAAAAAGATGCGGAACACGAAGTTGGGGTCCAAGCTAATAGACTCAAGGAAGACTTGGGTATGATGGATATTGACATTCAAACAGACCGAGCATTATTTAATGGAAAATTGGTGGTAGTAATTCATAGATACGTGTTAAGATAAAACAATAGAAAATAAAAAGTGACTACCATTAACTTTACAATTTTATTTTTTTTTATTATTTTTTTAAAAAAATAAAAAATATGCAAACATTAACATTTAACACAACAAAAAGAGAAGTAAACTTGGTTACTTCACAAGGAGACACAATTTACGTTCAAGAAAATGTACCAACAGTAAAAGTAATGGATAATCATTATGAAGTATACGTTGAAGATTACGAAGGTAAAAAAATTCCTGTATTTAGAGCACCAATTGCTAATACAAATATGATCATTGAAAAATAAAAAGTTATGGATGAGAATCAAGAACGTATAAAAAAAATGTATTTGAGAATAAACAGTGAACCAAATGATCATGAGATGTCACCACCCCCACCTAAAGATCGTGAAATGTTACTACCTCCACCATCAGAAGGTAAAACTAAAACTTTTACTCTTGATGAAGATCAAGTTAAAAAGTTGGAGGAATGGCAGAGTCACATAAAGGCAATATATGGGAGTTATGGAAACTACGAATACAGATTCTCAAGTGATGGTATTGGAAAAATTGTCACAGTATTTAGTGAGTTGGCTGACATAGAATTAGATTTGACAGATGTTGATAGTTGGTAAACTGACAAAATGTCAGTATTTTATGAATGGAATGTTTTTTGTAAAAAATAGTACGACTTTAAAGTCATAATAAATAAAAATAAAAATAAAAATTAAAAATGGGAAAAATTATTGGAATTGATTTAGGAACAACAAATTCGTGTGTTGCCGTTATGGAAGGAAATGAACCTGTAGTTATAACAAATAGTGAAGGTAAACGAACAACACCATCCGTCATTGGATTTATTACAGATAGTGAAAGAAAAATTGGAGATCCGGCTAAACGACAAGCTGTAACCAATCCGGATAAAACTATTAGTTCAATTAAACGTTTTATGGGGACAAGTTTTGATGAATCTAAAAAAGAGATTAAAAAAGTACCGTATAAGATTGTTAAAGGTGATGGAGGATCTCCAAGAGTTGAAATAGATAAACGACAATATTCACCACAAGAAATATCGGCAATGGTACTTCAAAAGATGAAACAAACTGCTGAGGATTATTTGGGTGAAACGGTAACTCAGGCGGTTATTACCGTACCGGCATATTTTAACGATGCTCAACGACAAGCAACTAAAGAGGCAGGTGAAATTGCGGGTTTAGAAGTAAAACGTATTATTAACGAACCTACCGCAGCGGCATTAGCTTATGGTTTAGATAAAATGTCTAAAGATATGGTAGTTGTGGTTTTTGACTGTGGTGGTGGTACTCACGATGTGTCCATTCTTGAATTAGGTGACGGAGTGTTTGAAGTATTATCAACTGATGGTGATACTCATTTAGGTGGTGATGACTTTGATCAAACAATCATCGATTGGTTAGTAAGTGAATTCAAAGAAGAGAACGGTCTTGATTTAACTCAGGATCCAATGGCATTACAAAGATTACGTGAGGCGGCTGAGAAGGCAAAAGTTGAATTATCTTCAACCTCATCAAGTGAGATCAATTTACCTTATATTATGCCTGTGGATGGTCTACCAAAACATTTGGTAAGAACATTATCAAAATCTAAATTTGAACAGTTAGTTGATTCTTTGGTTAAAAGAACCATTGAACCTTGTAAGAAGGCATTAAAAAATGCTAAGATGAAGGTTTCTGATGTTGATGAAATTATCTTGGTTGGTGGTACAACAAGAATTCCAGCAATACAAGATGCAGTTAAACAATTCTTTGGTAAGGAACCTTCTAAAGGTGTTAACCCTGATGAGGTAGTTGCGTTAGGTGCTGCAATCCAAGGAGGTGTGTTAGCTGGTGATGTTAAAGATGTCTTATTATTAGATGTAACACCATTATCTTTAGGTATTGAAACTATGGGTGGAGTTATGACTAAATTGATTGAGTCTAATACCACAATCCCGACTAAAAAATCTCAGGTGTTCTCAACGGCGGTGGATAATCAACCAACAGTTGAGATCCACGTACTTCAGGGGGAAAGAGCAATGTCAACCGATAATAAAACTATTGGTAAATTCAACTTAGATGGTCTTCCACCGGCAATGAGAGGTGTTCCACAAATTGAAGTTACGTTTGATATTGATGCAAATGGAATTATCAATGTGTCAGCGATAGATAAAGGAACAAACAAACAACAAACAATTCGTATTGAGGCATCTTCTGGATTATCAAAAGAAGAGATTGCGAAAATGAAACAAGAAGCTGAGTTAAATTCTGAACAAGACAAAAAACTAAGAGAAGATGCTGAAGTTATAAATAGAGCGGACGGTACAATATTTCAAACTGAAAAATCAATCAAAGATTTAGATGAAAAATTAACCGAAGATCAAAAAACCGAACTTAATACGGCACTTGAAAGTTTAAAAGAATCTTACGGTAAAAAAGATATTGAGAAGATTGAAAATGATATCAATGATCTTAATACTAAATTTCAAAATATTAGTCAATTATTGTACGAACAAACAACAACAGAAGAAGAAAATAGTAAACCATCTGATGTTGAGTTTGAAGAGGTAATCTAATTTTTAAGTTAAATATAAAACCCTCACCTAATCCGTGGGGGTTCATGATATAAAATAATTTATTAAAAAATAAATAAAAACAATGAATAAAATAATATTAATTGAAAAAAAACCTTACTTGGTTTCTAATGAAGAAATACAAATTGGTGATGAAGTTATTGTAACTGTTGGAGGTCAATACCCATCAAAAATGAATTGCGAAAACGAAACTGTTTTATCGTTAATTAAAAATCCAAGATTAACATTAACACAAAGTTATAAAATTGTTAGTGGACCAGATAAAGTTAATATACCCGAATCAAGAATAGACTTAATTTTTGAAAATGGGGGTATATGTGATGTATCACTTGATGGATCTGAACTTAAATTTGATAATATATAAAATGGTAAAAGAAATTAATAATTTTTTATCTGATGAAGAATGTAATGAATTAATAAATTTATCTTCAGATAGTTTTGATAATGTTGAGGTACTTGGTGAAAATATTGATGGATATAGAGTAGCAAAAGGAACTTGGTTAGAGGAAGAAGATGGTGAAGTTGTTATTAAATATAGAAAACTTATTTCAGAAATAACACAAATACCCACAATTAATATGGAAAGTATTAATGTTTTAAAATATGATATTGGAGGAGAATATAAAGATCATCATGATTTTTTTCATCCTAACGAAAATTATTATAATGATGAAATAAAAAGAGGGGGACAAAGATTAAAAACAGGTTTAGTTTATTTAAATGATAATTTTGAAGGAGGTGAAACATCATTTCCAAACCTAAATATTAAAATAGTCCCCAAAAAAGGAAAACTTGTATTATGGGATAACATAAAAGATGACGGTTCTTTAGATTATGATAGTATCCACGCTGGTTTACCTGTAACAAATGGTTTTAAATATATTGCGGTTATTTGGATTAGAGAAAATAAATTTTACTAAAAATTTGATTTATTAAAAAAAAATAATTATATTTGTTTTATACATATTAACTAAATTATGAAAAAATTAATTCTTATTGTTTTACTCGGACTTATAATATTCTCGTGTAACCAAAACAAATATAGATATAAAATAAAAGGTGATGTTATTACCAATAAAGGTCCTCATCCTGCTATTTGGTATACAGATACCATTAGTTTTGATGGGGATACGGCGTATTACTTTAATAGTGATGGGTCTGAGGTAAGAATTAATCCCCCTTATGTATTAATTGATAATCAATAAAAAAAATGAAAAATTACACAGAAATAGAGACATGGATTAAAAAAGTTATTAATTCTTGTAAAACTCAAGAACAAATAATTACGGCAAATAAATTAATTAATAATTTTGATAATCAATTAAAAAACAAAAATATTGTGGAGTATTTGAGAGAATATCAATATAATATTATTAATCCACTTGAGGTTTATTTAAACAAAAAAAGAAAAGAAATCCTTTAAACAAAAAAATTAAATGGGTTTTGATAAAAAAATATTAGATTTAAGTAGAACAATATACCAAACATCTGTTATGGTACACGGGGCAAAACAAAATCCAAAAGATCACATTGATAATATTAGAGGAATGATTAGAGAGTTCATTAGGACGGAAGTTGTCCCTTATGAATTAACCAATCAAGAAAAACTATCTTTTATTTTAAAAAATGAATTAATAATAACAAGAGCAGTTCTAAATGGTCACAAGGCTACTGATCAAGATGAGTACCAAAAAACTAGAGAAAAGATTAAAAAATATAGAATAGAATTAGAAATAATTAAATAATTAAAATCTATGTAGATTTAAAATTCTACATAGATACAGTACAAGAGTTCTTTGACATAAAAATAAATAAAATTTAAAAAACATGGTAGAAATAACATCATATGTTTTAGGTGTGCTTACGATTGTAGCAATATTAGTATTAATTGCTTTAGTTTTAGGTATGGTTAAGATAAGCAAATTAGAAAAACAAACAATAACAATTAAAAAAATGATTGACGAAGTATATCAATCAATTGATCACGAAAGAAGACATACTGAACAATTACTTGAATCTACCCATCGTGATATTAATATGGTTGAACAAACAATAATGAATCAAGTTAGAAATGTGGATGATTTTCATCACAAGATAGAAAATGAAATTCATAAAGAAATTGATCAAACAAAATCATACATTGATTCAAGAATAGATAAGGTAGTGTTACAAGGTTCCATCATAGGAAAAAAAGAAATAATTAAATAATAAAATAATCCGTTAAAAACTCTTGTACTTTTATTTTAAATTTTAAATTATTTTTCTTATATTTGTAACATGAAAAAAACAATAACATTTATTAGTGATACACATACCAAACACCGGTATTGTGAAAATGATTTACCAGGTGGTGATATACTAATACATGCTGGAGATTTTATGAACGGTGGATATAGTAAAATAGAGGTAATTGAATTCCTTGATTGGTTTAGTACAATAAAAGGATACGATAAGAAAATTTTTATTGCAGGAAATCACGACCGTATTTTAGAAAATGATCCTACTTGGAGTTTATTAATCATCAAAGATTATACAAATCTAATTTATCTTCAAGACGAAGGTTACTCTATTTATGACATAGATGTAGATTCGTCAGTTAAATTATATGGTTCACCTTGGCAACCTGATTTTAATATGTGGGCTTTTAATTTACCACGAAATGGGGAGGAAATGAAATCACGATGGGATGCAATACCTAAAGATACAGATATCTTAATCACACACGGACCACCATTTGGACATTTAGATATTCCAGGAGGACAAAGTGTAAGAGTAGGTTGTGAAATGTTACGTTATCGAGTAGATGAAATTAAACCAAAGATTCATGTGTTTGGACACATACATGGAAGTTCAGGATATTATTATAATGGAGACACACACTTTATTAATGCTTCAGTATTAGATGAGAGATATAATTACACTAACTTACCTCTTAACATTGAATGGGATTCAATAACAAATGAAATAAAATGGTTATGATTAAATTTGGTAAAGTAAAAATTTTTTTGTACATTTGTAAAATAAAATAAGAATTATGAGTAAATTTGATTACAAAGACAATCGGTCTATAGCAACAAAGGTAAAATCTTTTGCACAAAGTCTGATATTTTGGAGAGGACGTAAAAAAGGTATTATACACACTCGTAACATCAACTTGGATGACTTACGGTATATCTTTTTTCCAAATAAACTAGAAAAGTGGGGATATCTTGGAATAACTTTCTATAAAGAAGACAGCGTCTACTACAAAGCTCTTTATCCACTGGTGTTGGCAATGGACTATGAAGCAAAACCAAAATGGTGCCAAAGATGGTTTCTACGGTTCTTACATGTATTTGGTAGTGACCGATCAATTGTTAGAGTTCGTAATTGGACTCTACATAATCTACTTAGGAAATTAACTAAGGGAATCGCTTTCGTTGATTGGAAAACTAAATGGTCATCTTATGACCTCCGTATTTCTATTCACGCACCAGAACACATCCAAAACTTGGCTAATGATATTGAACTTGGATTTTACAGCAGAGGCAGGCAAAACGAATTAGTTGAACAAATTAAAGTAATAGACCCAACCGCTAGAATTATTTGGGGTAGCATCGAAAGATTAGAAAAACAATTAAATGAATTAGAAAACAATCAAGATTAAATAAAATGAATAAAAGATTAAGTAAACAAGAAAAAAAAGTACAGGTAATCATTGATTTAGTTAACAAGATGTTTGAAATTGCGGGTCATACGGTAACCTTTGAGGACATTAAAGATCGTAAAGACAATTGGTTTCAGCAATGGACTATGACTACAGAACAAAATGATCAATGGAAGTTATGGGGTAAAAAACACCTAATAAAAAACCTACGAATGAACGCAAAAAGCGCTGAAAAAGAAATGATGTGGATCTCACTACAATGGGGTTTAAAATTTAGTGATTTTACATATAATATAATTAAAAATGAGCAAGATTAAACAAACTAAAATACCAATGACATTAACGGAAGATAATGTTTTAAAGATTGCTGTTGATCAGGGAGTAATTGAAAATGAATTTAATTGGAAAATGATTCGTGAACATGATGGATTAACTAACCAATCTAAAGAAGTAATGTGGTTGGAATTTAATGAGGAAGGTAGGTTTAAATCAAAACATGATAAACCAGATGTTGGTCGTTCACTACTTATGTCACCATTTAGCCAATTTTTTACATGGCAAACAACTCCAATAACAGAAATTGTTGAGGATCAAGATGACTATATTAAATTTAAGACAAAAAATAGTAATTACGAGTTATGGAAACTAAAAAAATAATATGAAATTAGAGGTATTTACAGAAATCCTAAATAAACTTAGGAAGCAATCAGACAAGGAGCATGCATTGTATGTATTAGATATAGACACTATTAATTTCTCAGATAATTATATCTCAGTGATAAACATTTTATTAGAGGTGTACTATGGTAAGGATGGAGCAGATTGGATTAATTGGTATCTATGGGAGAGAGACCCTCTTGGAACAATTGACCAAGCAACTACTAATGACGGAAAACCTATTTGTTATGATGTCAAGTCATTATGGGAAGAGGTAGAACAATGTAGGTTGGATAATAAAGTGGAGTATGAGTTACCTGTTAGATTAACAGATGAGCAGAAATTAGAAGTATTAACAATGATACAAAATGGATTATGAAACAGACAGCAGTAGAATGGTTAGTAACACATATAAATTTAGGACTAACATATGAGCAGGAGGTAATTTTTGAAGGATTATTTGAGAAAGCTAAAGAGATGGAGAAGGAGCAGATAATAGATTTTGGATATGATATAGCAGATGACTTAGCTTGTGGTAAGTATAGAGATAAGAAACATATGGAAGAAAGATATAATGAATTTTTAACATATAGGGAAGAAGATGATGACATTTAGTGAATTAAAAGTAGGAGATAGAGTTAAGACTAATCTTTCAGGAATAGCTACTGTAATAGAAGTAGGATGCTATGGAGGCAAGATGGTTAAACTTGAATGTGATGAACCAAAGTGGTTTTGTCCCTATTTTTATAAAAGAGAATTAGATTTTAAACAACAATAAAAATGGGAAAAATAATATTAGAGTTTGACTCTGAAGAAGAAAAAAATGATGCAAGAACCGCATTAGATGGATATAAATGGAAAATAGCTATGTGGGATTTAGATCAATTACTTCGAGGAACCACAAAATATGGTACAAGTTTACTTGATAAATCAAAAGAATCAAGTGAAGAAGAGGTGGATATTGCACAAAAAATACGTGACGAAATAAGAGAAATACTTAATGGTTATAGTTTAGATTTAAACGATTAAAAAAAAATCAAGTATATGTGGGTTAATACGTATAAATCAGGATTTAGTAGTAAACATATTGTAATGGAGTTGACATTACAATAAAAAATAATTATATTAAAAATATATAAATAAAATAAATTATGAAAAAAATTTCAATCATCATTATTATCACATTAATTTTTACTGGACTATTTGCTGCCATTATCAATAATAGAGCAAATACCAAATTTAGTAGATTAATAAAAGATAAAGAAAGAATAATCGACAGTCTTAAAAAAAATCCCCATGTAGATACTCTATGGTTATCATTACCTGAAGACTCCATAAAGGTTCAAATAGGAAAACAATTAAAAAAAATTCAATCTCAAAGGGATAGAAATAAGGCGTTGAAAGAATATATTATTTTCTTAGAAAATGAAAACCAATTTTTAGGTAGTGTTCTTGCTGAGAAAGAATTAAAAGACGGTATCAAATAACAAATAAATTACTAAAAACATAAAAAATGAAAAAAAAATATTATGAGTGAAAACACAACACCTTACATAGGTTCGGATGGAGATTTTTATATGGATGACGACGAAATAAAATTATGGGACAACACCTTAATAGACGGACTTAAAGAAATTGAAATCGGAGAAGTAATTAACAAAATTAGAAATTATTACAATACTTGTTGTGATATTGATGGAAGACCACCATCTAAATTAGAACTCAACGAGTTTCTTGATTCATTAAAAATAAATAATAAATAAAAAATATGAAAAAATTAATGATTAGTATTGCGTTAATGTTAACTTTAAATGTTAATGCACAATGGATAAACAAAAATGTTAATAATGGGTTTGACGACCCTTATCGAATATGTTATACTGCCGAAAATAATGAATCAATTTTAAAGTTAGAAAATGTTGACGGATCAATATTTTTTTATCTGCAGGGTGGATATACGTGTGATGAAACCCCCACGGTAGACTTGTCTTTTTTAGTTAACGGTTCCTATGTAAAATATTCTGAATCTATGCTAGTTTCTGAAGATAAAAAAATTATATGGATCGTTAGTAATCTAATGGAAAGTAATATACTTAATGACTTTAAACTATGTAGTGTATTAAAAATTAGGGTAAACGATATAACTTGTTCATCTGAAGTTTTTACTTTTAACATGGCTGGAAGCTCATCAGCACTTAAATTTATTATTGGTAAATAAAATTTATATGACACAAGAAAAAGCAAACAATATTTTTGAAACAGAAATAGGTCAACAACTTTTATCTATATACAGTACATCTGATGATAGGGCATTTATTAGATATGAGGAAGCACAACTGCATACAAACAATATGATTAATTCAGTTGGTTCACAAGAATTTATAGATACAACCATAACGGAATGGTTTCCAGAATAAAAATAAAAAATTATGAATAGAGAACAAGCAAAAGACGAGTTAATCAATGTCCTTACGAATCAAGTGGTGGATCTAACAATGATGTCCAAGATTGAATTGGGGGATGATGTGATCTCTGAGATTAAACGACTAAACGGTATTATTAATCAAACAGAAACAAAATTTAAGGTTGGTGATAAGGCACACAAACCAAAAGGATATAAATTTCCTTGTACAATCGTAGGTGTATTTGAAACAATCGGTGGTGAAATACGGGTGATAGGT
>Ga0209768_10000099_pt1 | contig 54989 bp, 36 predicted proteins | sample LauGreSBDMM110SD_3_FD_187564 | JGI IMG/M metagenome (GOLD analysis project Ga0209768, IMG submission 187564) | Freshwater lake microbial communities from Lake Michigan, USA - Sp13.BD.MM110.SD (SPAdes) (version 2) | ecosystem: Environmental > Aquatic > Freshwater > Lake | place: Lake Michigan... | reverse complement strand
TAGGATTTGCGGAAACTATTAATGGTGGTAAGATAGTAGTACCAAAGAGAGTGTGGAAGGTTGCGGTTATTTTGCCAATAGGTAATAACGATTTAGCAAGAGTTACCTCAGATACTAGAGTTCTTGCTATTGATACCCCTAATGAAAATAATATTAGTAGTGATTGGAAATCCTTTATAACTACCATAGATGCGGTTGAAAAATCAACCAGTTATGATTTACTATCAAAATTACCAACTGCCATCCAAAAAGCACTACAAGCAAAGTTATTTGTGCCCTAAAGGCGTCATTTATTATTAATTATATAAATATAATGACTGCTATGTTATAACAGGATTCAATCCTTTTAAAAATTCGGCTACCAAGACCCCTATTTATAGTCATAAAATGATTAAATTTATTCTTCAAATTGAGGCTTGAACCTATGGTGTTCAAGAAAAAATTCAAAGAAAGATTATGAATCAAATGAAATCCTATTTTATTGCATTTTTACTTGTGATAACGATGCAAGTGGGTGCACAAAACAGAGTACTTGTATTTTCTAAAACAGCAGCATTTGTACATGGCTCTATAAAGGTTGGGAAGTTGGCGCTATTAAAATTAGGCGCTGAAAATAATTTTAAAGTAGACACCTCCCAAGACGCTTCTATTTTTACAGAAGAAAATTTGAAAAAGTATAGTGCTATCGTATTTTTAAGTACGACCGGAGATATGTTGGATAACAAACAACAAGCGGTTTTTGAGCGTTACATTCAAGCAGGCGGAGGCTTTGTGGGTGTGCATGCTGCAACTGATTGCGAATACAATTGGCCTTGGTATGGAAAATTAGTAGGTGCCTATTTCCAAGGTCATCCCAAGCAACAAAAAGCTAAATTAATTGTCAATGACAATACACATTCAAGCACTAACCATCTTCCTGCAGTATGGGAAAGATACGATGAGTGGTATAACTTTAAAAAAGCACCAGGAAATGAAGTTAAAGTGCTAATCAGCATTGATGAAAAATCATATGAAGGCGGAATACATGGGGACAGCCACCCAATGGCTTGGTATCATGAATATGATGGCGGTAGGGCTTTTTATACTGAACTTGGACATACAAATGAATCTTTTGCTGAGCCGCTTTTTATGCAACATCTTTTAGGTGGTATAAAATATGCGATGGGCAATAATGTACAACTAGATTATTCAAAAGCTAAAACATATTTGGTACCAGATGAAGATCGATTTACAAAAAATATTTTAGCAGGTGGTATGTTTGATGAACCTACTGAAATGGCCATCCTTCCTAATTTTGATATCTTAGTTGTTCAACGTAAGGGCGAGGTGATGTTTTATAATCACCTTACTAAAAAAGTTACGCAGGTGGCTAAGCTTGACGTGTATCACAAAACAACAGCCAAGGGTGTAAATGCGGAAGAAGGATTAATTGGCGTTACAGCCGATCCTAACTATGCAAAAAACAATTATGTTTATTTGTTTTATGCGACAAAAGATACAGCGGCTAATAGATTGTCTCGTTTTGTTTTTAAAAATGGGAAATTAGATATGGCATCTGAAAAAAAGATTATTGACGTAGCAACCACAAGAGATATTTGTTGTCACACGGCTGGTTCTCTTACTTTTGGGCCTGATGGATCTTTGTTTATTTCAACTGGTGATAATACCACACCGTTTAATCAACCAGATTCAAAATATATTTTAGACGGTTATGGTCCTATAGATAATCGTCCGGGCTTTGAACAATATGATGGACGCAGAGGATCAAGTAATACCAACGATTTAAGAGGAAAGGTTTTGCGTATCAAAATAAATCCCGATGCTTCTTATTCTATTCCTGAAGGAAATCTTTTTAAACCAGGTACACCAAAAACTAGACCTGAAATTTATACAATGGGCGCTAGAAACCCCTATCGTATTTCTGTTGATAGAAAAACAGGTTTCTTATATTGGGGTGATGTTGGACCAGATGCGGGTGGAGATAAATTTGAAGAAAAAGGCCCTCGTGGTTATGATGAATTAAATCAAGCGCGTAAAGCAGGTTATTTTGGGTATCCTTTATTTATTGGAGGCAACTATCCTTATCGACAATTTGATTATGAAACCGGAGTAGTGGGTGATTTTTTTGATCCTAAAAAACCATTGAACTTATCAAAAAATAATACAGGATTAACTGAATTACCGCCAGTAAGTCCAGCATTTATTTGGTACCCATATGCCATCTCCACTGAATTTCCTGAAGTAGGTTCGGGGGGACGAAATGCAATGGCAGGACCGATTTATCACGCTGAATTTTATCCTAAGGAAACGAGATATCCAGATTACTTTAATAATAAACTCATGTTTTATGAGTGGATTAGGGGTTGGATAAAAATGGTATCCATGGATGCAGAAGGAAACTACCAACAAATGGACCCATTCATGCCCAACACCAAATTTAATAGTCAAATTGATATTGAAGTTGGGCCTGATGGAAGATTTTATGTTTTAGAATATGGTAGCGGCTGGTTTTCAAAAAATGCTGACGCTGCAATTTCAAGAATTGATTATAATGGAGGCAATAGAGCGCCTAAAGCAAAAATTAGTATCAATAAATTTTCAGGTACACTTCCATTCACTATTCAAGCAGATGCAACGGGATCTAGTGATGCTGACGGTGATCTACTAACTTATGTTTGGAGTTTTGGTAGCCAAATTAAAACAACTAAGACCGCAACTACACCATTTACATTTACAAAAGCAGGTGAATATGCAATATCAGTTGCGGTAAAAGATACCAAAGGATCGGTAACAAAAAGTGAAGTAATAAAAGTATATGCAGGAAACGAATCACCTTTAGTGAATGTTAATTTAACAGGTGGTGATCTTTTTTATTACCCGGGGAAACCAATCGCCTATGCGGTGAACGTAAAGGATAAGGAAGATGGATCTACTGAGAAAGGTGGTATTGATAATAAATCAATTTATGTAAAAGTAGATTATTTAAGTAGTCCCGATAAAGCACAAGTAGTAGGACATCAGGTGATGACCGCTATTATGGAAGGAAAAAATTTAGTGGCAACATTAGATTGTAAAGCATGTCATAAAGAAAACGAAAAATCAGTAGGCCCATCATTTGCAATGATTTCAGATAAATACAAAAATGATTTAAAAAATAAAACCTACTTATCTAACAAAATAATCAAAGGTGGAAGTGGTGTTTGGGGTGAAGTAGCCATGGCGGCACATCCTAGTTTAAAACAAGAGGAGTTAGATTTAATTGTTGATTACATTTTAAGTGTTAATAAAAAGAAGGAGATTTCATTACCTGCAAAAGGAACTATTACCGCAACTGCAGAAAATATGGGTGCGGGTAATTTAATGCAAATTACTGCAAGCTATACTGATAAAGGCGGTGCGGGTATTAAACCATTAAGCACAACCAATAGCATTACATTACGTAGCTCAATAATTAATATGCCTAGTAACAATGCAACTACAAGAGTAGATGTTAAAGGCTGGAGAGAACACAGAGCTGCATTTTTAAGTGGCGAGGATGGCTGGTTAGAATTTTCTAATATTAATTTGGATGGAATAAAAGCGATTGATTTCTCTTATGGTATTCCACAACAATTAGATAAAGGATATGTAGTTACTTTATTCCAAGACGAGCCTACACCAGGCAAAGGAAATAAAAATGTAATTGCCGAACTTAAAATGGAAAATTATAAAGGGACCCTATTTAGTACCCAAACATTACCATTGCAAAATGTGAAGCCAGGTGAACATAAATTATTCTTAAAAATACTTAGAGTAAATAAAGAAGAAGGGCACCGCTTAGCAGTTATTTCATTGAGGTTGATACCAAATTAAAATAAAACTTACAAAGTTCTTACCCCCCTGTGCTTAAAGTGCAAGGGGGTTTTTTGTTAGTAGTTTATCTTATATTTACATAGACGAGCTACTAAAATTGGATTCCCATTTTAAAATTGAGTCAATATGATTTTAAGAAAAAATATTCTTTTATTTTTTTTATTGGTCCTTAGTGGTCATTTAATAGGACAAAGTAAAAAGCCAAATATCCTTTTTATTCCAGTTGATGATTTAAGACCAGAATTGGGTTGTTATGGAAATCAAAAAATAAAAACACCTAATATAGATCGTTTGGCAAAATCGGGGGTCGTATTTTCAAGAGCGTATTGTCAACAGGCGGTTTGTAATCCTTCTAGGGCAAGTTTACTGACGGGATTAAGACCAGATTCATTACAGATATGGGACTTAGTTCAACCATTTCGAAAAAACTTACCGGATGCAATAACGTTGCCACAATATTTTAAACTTAATGGATATAATACTATTGGATTAGGGAAAGCATTTCATAATATCTTTCCAGATTCAATTTCATGGACGGAAGAACTTCATGTTGATGGTTTTCCGTTTGATCCTGATGCAATATATACTGATGAACCAAATTTGAGTTTGATTGCCGCGAAGAAAGCAAAATTTATTGCAAATAAAGTTGATAGAAGAGATAAGTATGGGATTTGGTATATCAAAGCAAATGCAACAGAAGTAAGTACTGCAACTGATGACCAAAATTATGATGGAGCCCAAACAACAATGGCAATTGAAAAATTACAACAATTAGCAAAAAACAAAGACCCGTTTTTTTTATCGATAGGATATTACAAACCTCATTTACCCTTTACCGCTCCCAAGAAATACTGGGATTTATATAAGAAGGAAGACTTACCTATTGCGACTAATCCATTCGTTCCCAAGAATGCGCCAACATTTGCAATTCATGGCGATCTTGAATTAAGATCATATGACGATCAACATGATTTACCTTTACCAGTAGATGCCCCTTTATCCCCTGAAAAACAAAGAGCACTAATTCATGGATATTATGCAAGTGTATCCTATATGGACGCACAGATTGGAAGATTGCTTGACGAACTAGATCGATTAGATTTAACTAAAAACACAATCATAGTTTTATGGGGTGACCATGGTTGGAAACTAGGCGAACACAATAGCTGGGCCAAACAAAGCAACTATGAAATCGATACCCGTGTTCCTTTAATTATTAGCGGGAAAAATGTAAAAGCAAAAAATACAAAATCAAATGCGCTAGTGGAGCTGGTTGATATTTACCCTAGCTTATGCGAAATGGCTGGACTAAAAATTCCCGAAAAACTTCAGGGAAAAAGTTTTTATCCATTAACAAAAAACCCACAACTTAAATGGAAAAGTGCAGCATTTAGTCAATTTTTACTCGGGCATTTCCCAGCAAAAGAAATCGGAAAAAATGATAGAATGGGCTATGCCATTAGAACAAACCATTATCGATATGTAGAATGGTATTCCTGGAATGACGGCAAGCGAGGTATTCAAATTGCACAAGAATTATATGATGAATCAAATGATCCTTCAGAAAATATAAACCTAGCAGGAGAATCTAAATATAAGAATATAGTAAATCAATTATCTATAAAGTTAAAAGCGGGATGGAGAAAAGCGGGGCCATAAAATATTTTTAAATCTATCTTATATAAAGAAGCCGCCCCGATAAATCGAGGCGGCTTCTTTTTTAAATTAACTAATAAATTAATTTACTATACTTTATAGTATTGCTCCCATCCTTTGCGTGGAGGTGCGCCTAAAAGCATTTCATTGGCTAATTTGTTATTCGTTATTTTTTTAGTTTTTCTATCAAACTTAATGGTCGTATTTAAATGTTGCGAGATAACACCTAAGCAAAATACTTGACTTAATGGTCCTGCAATTTCAAATGGTGAGCGTGTTTTTTCCTCCCCCTTACAAGCTTTTAAAAAGTTTGCATAGTGATTTGAAGGGCTTACTGGTACCACAGGAAGACTTCCTGCCATATCTTTTGCTTTATCTTCAGGTATAATATAAAGTTGAGAACCATGTGATCCACCTTTAAAAGTTAAATCCTTGCCATAAATAATTTTACCAGGATTGTAACGAGGCGCTTTTACTTTACCATTTTTAGGTGGTGGAATATTTGGATCTGGCGCCATTGGATCACCATAGCCATCTGGGAATGGAGGAATATTATTCACACCATCATACCAAGTAATATCACAAGCTGGCATTCCTTTACGCTCAGGGAACTTAAATAAAATAGTAGAATCGTTCGGATAGAAGAATTGATTATGTCCTTCGGCTTTAAGCATACTTACTTCAGTAGGTAAACCTAAATCCAAAAACTGGTGGGCAGTATCAATGATATGCGCACCCCAATCACCCAAGGTACCCATGCCAAAGTCATACCAACAACGCCATTGACCATTCACAAAATCATGGTTATAATCATGTTCCTTCACTACCCCATGCCAAGTGTCCCAATCCAATGAACTTGGAATGGCCTCCTTAACAGGAAAGCTTTTAATATTGGTATCCCATCCATGCCAACGACGGCCTAAATTCATATGCGCTGTTATTGCTGTTACATCTTTAATGATGCCAGCTTCTGCCCACGCTTTAAACTGAAAATAATTTGATTCAGAGTGTCCTTGGTTACCCATTTGAGTAACAAGATTGCTGTGTTTTTTTGCAGCCTTCATCATTAACTCTACTTCAGTAAAAGTACGTGCCATTGGTTTTTCAACAAACACATGTTTACCCAAACCCAATGCCATCATGGTGATTGCAAAGTGTGAATGATCTGGTACGCCAATACTTACCGCTTCAATTTGACTTCCCATTTTATCAAACATTTGACGGAAATCCTGAAAGCGCGGAACATTTGGGAACATTTTTAATACTTCAAGGGTTTGAGGACCGCCCATATCGGTATCACAAAAAGCGACAAAATTTGCCAAACCTGATTCGTGGAATTTCATAAGGTCATTGGCACCTTGATTACCAATGCCAATACAAGCAAGGTTTACTTTTTCGCCTGCTTTTAATCCCGTGGAGGCCTTAGTTAAAATAGTAGGGAAAGCAGAGACTGCCGAAATGAGTGCTGAATTTTTTAAAAACGAGCGCCTTGAATTTGATTTCAATGTCATTTATTTAAATATTATTAATAATGATTAACCTCTTAAAAATAAGGATTTTTTTAAAACAATCATCTAGATTATGATAAAGGTTATTCCTTTAAAGTGAATGGAAACTTAATTTAAATTGATTAACTTCAAAAGTACAAATCGCTACCCTATGAGAAGTATAATAAAAACATTACTATTTTTAATAATAAGTATTGCCAGCCAGGCGCAGCAAAAATCAAGCACACCCAATGTCATATTGATATTTATGGATGATATGGGCTATGGTGATTTATCTTGTTATGGTGCGTTAGATATTAATACCCCCAATATTGATCGGTTGGCTAGTGAGGGAATCAGGTTCACTAATTTTTTATCAAGCCAGGCGGTGTGTAGCGCTTCAAGGGCCTCCATCATGACCGGTTGTTATGCCAATAGAGTGGGTATTAGTGGTGCCCTATTCCCAGGAAGCAAGGTGGGGCTTGCATCGGAAGAAATGACGATGGCTGAATTATTGAAACAAAAAAATTACGCCACAGCCATCTATGGCAAATGGCATTTGGGAGATGCCAAACAATTTTTACCATTACAACAAGGATTTGATGAATATTTAGGGATTCCCTATTCTAATGATATGTGGCCCGTAACTTATGATGGTAAGCCAGCAGACACCTCAACTAGTAAATCAAAATTGCCACAATTACCATTAATTAAAAACAATGATAAGTGGCTGGAAATAAAAACTTTAGAAGATCAATCTACCTTAACAGAAAGATATACTGCCGCCGCTGAAGCTTTTATTAAAAAAAATAAAAACAAACCTTTCTTTTTGTACCTACCACATTCCATGCCGCATGTACCCATTAATGCATCGCCTGCGTTTAGAGGAAAAAGTAAACAAGGATTATATGGCGATGTAATTCAAGAAATTGATGCATCGGTTGGACGTATCTTAAAAACAATTAAAGAAAATGGACTTGATAATAATACGATTGTCATTTTTACAAGTGACAACGGGCCATGGATTAATTATGGTAATCATGCAGGATCCACTGGTGGATTAAGAGAAGGTAAGGGTACTTCATTCGAGGGTGGGCAACGTGTGCCAGGAATTATAAGATGGAAGGGAACCATTCAACCGAATGTGGTGAGTAACCAACTTGCGTCCACCATTGATTTATTTCCAACGATTGCAGCAATAACAAAAACATCCTTGCCTAATAAAAAAATTGATGGGGTAAGTATCCTTCCCATTTTACAAGGAGATAGAAATGCAACACCTCGAAAAAACTTTTTATACTATTATCGTAAAAATTCATTGGAGGCAGTGCGTATTGATAATTGGAAATTAATTTTTGCGCATCCAGCACGCTCCTATCTAAATCAGGTACCAGGAGTAAATGGCTATCCAGGTATTACGAATGAAAATAACCCTACTTCATTGGCATTGTATGACTTAAGAAGGGATCCAGGCGAAAACTATGATGTGAAAGAAATGAATCCTGACATTGTAAAAAGACTACAGGCGCTTGCAGAAGAAGCCCGTGCTGACTTAGGCGATGACTTACAAAAGCGCACCGGTGCTAATAACAGAGCCGTAGGAAAAATTGAAAATTAAATTCGTATCTTTGCAATAAATAAAAAATATTATGAGTGAAAATGTAATTATAAGTATTTGGATCCTTTCGGCAATTTATTGTTTGTACAAATTATACCAAAGAGCAAAAGCAACTTCATTAGACGGCGTAACAGGATATACACCAGGATTAGAAGTCATTATGGTGATTATAATAGGCCCATTGTTGGCTGTCATTGACATGTCCCTTACATGGATAAGAATATACAAAGAAGCGGAGGAAGCAAGAAGAAGATCACAGAAATAATAAAGCTTACCCAAGTTTAAAGCTCAAACGTTAATAATTCTTCTGCCAATTCTTTTAAAGAATTTTGGATTTTTTGTTTTTGTGCAAGGCGTGGTTTTTTTAATCCAGAGGCATAATGTTGTATTTGTTTTTGCTTAATACCAGTTATGCGCTCTAGTGAAGCATTTGTAAAAATACCTTTATAATAGTTTAAAAAGCTTTGCGTGTCAAATTTATAAATCAACTCATATTCTTGTTGTAATATTTTAGGGATGTGCGTTTTATTATACTTTTTGAAAAGCTTAATGGATTCAATAATTGAATTTTTTGCTTCTAGCACCGAATCCCCACTACCATAAATACCTTCTATATTTTCAGCAAAAGCACTGTAATGATTGCTGGACTTTTCAATGATTATTTTAAGTTGTTTCATACTATTTACTTTAATTCCATTTCTTTTGTGATTTTTTTAAGCAGTCCATACCCCACTTCCTTGGCACCGTGATAAGGAACAGGATATTTTTTATTTAATTTCATATAGATATAATGACTTCCTTCTGTTTTAAAATGCACCCAACCCTTTCTCTTAATTAATTGATGTAGTTCCCTAGATTTCATATAATACTATTTAACTATTATAAATAACCAGGTTTTATAAAGGTAGTAATTTTACTACTAATAAAGACAAGGGTTTTATAGCTACTTGTAACTTAATGTAATATCAATCATTAATTAATACATTGTTTATTATTGTTTTACACATTAGAAAATATTCGCACAAGTAAATTTACTAAACAAAAGGGGGTCCCGACTTATCGGGACCCCCTTTTGTAATAAGGAATCATTTTAGTTGTTTCTTACTGCACTAACTTTAATTCATCTACAATATGTTTGGCACCGCCTAATTTGTCGATGCACCATAAAACATAACGAACATCCACACAAATAGTACGATTCAACTCTGAATCAAAAGCAATCTTATGACTTAATGCTTCATAGTTACCATCAAAGGCCAAGCCGATTAAATTCCCATTGGCATCTAATACAGGTGAACCTGAATTACCACCAGTGATATCATTCGTTGTAATAAATGAAACAACAACATCACCTATTTTTTTATCTGCATAAGGACCAAAATCTTTTGCTTTATATAGATCTAAAAATTTGCTTGGCAAATCAAATTCATAATCTCCTTTCACATATTTAGATGCAACACCACTTAGCGTGCAATAAAAATCATACTTAACTGCATCTTTGGGATTGTAACTTTTTATATTACCATAGGAAACGCGCATGGTAAAATTAGCATCAGGATAAGTACTATTCATTTTTGTTGGATTCATTTCAAATAAACCTTTCAAATACAAACGACCTAAATCAGAGGTTTTATTCATAAACGCCGCGTACTTAGGCGTTACTGATGATGTATAATTAATTATAAATGATTTAGCAGCATTAAATGCTGGATCATTTTTTAATGCTTCTATACTTGGTTTATCTGTAAACGCTTTCCACTTAGTATCATCAAAGACCATCGTATTAGCAAAAACATCAGCTGCAAATAATTTGTATGGATTTTGATCAATATCATTATAGTTTTTGAATAAATCTTCATAAAAGCCTTTAGGATGTTGGCTTTTATCAACATCACCATAAAACATAGCAACCGCTGAAGCTAGAATACTCTGATCACTTTTTTTATTTTCATCAGCTAAAAATGCTTTTCTTGAGTTAGAGGCAGCTTCCATTGCTTTACTAATATCATCTGCTTTTGCATTCGGATTAGATAACATAGCTTCAACACTTAGCCAACTACTTGCATATGCCATTAGTGGGCTACCCATAATTCCTTCATTAATATATTGACGATGCTTAGCATAAGGTGTCCAGCTTGTATAACTTGAAGCATATTCGTTAAAAATATTTTCATACGCAGGCTTACCTTTTGCCCAATCATTAAAGCTTGTTTCTACTTTTTGTTTTTGGCCATAAGTATCAAACTTTAATAATTGCTTGGTTTCTCCATCAAAAAATTTCCAATAGTTGGCAATGCTCGCATAGTTACTGGCTAATTGTAATTTAACAGCCGCACTTTTCTTCATTTCAGCAAACATGAACTTTAAACGCATGTCGCGCAATTTCACTAAAGTTGGACTGGTTATATCTGTAGCTAATTTTACGCCAAAAGAAGTTTCATATCTGTTAGTGCCACCAGGATAGCCATAAATCATACTGTAATCCCCATCTTTAAATCCTTTGATGCTCACTGGTAAATAATATTTAGGTTTGAATGGAATATTATCAGCACTGTACTTGGCTGGTTTGCCATCCTTATCCATGTATACTCGGAAAACTGAAAAATCACCCGTGTGTCTAGGCCACTCCCAGTTATCAGTGTCTCCACCAAATTTGCCAATACTTTCGGGCGGATTACCCACTAAGCGAATATCCTTGTAAACATCGTATACAAACAAAAAGAACTGATTACCCTTAAACATACTTGCTACAACAGCATCCTTATATTCATCGCTTCCTACTACCTCTTTAATAATCTCACCCATGACCTTCGCATATTTTTGCGCGCGCTCGGCACCCTGTGATTCTCCAAGTGCAGCTAATACCTTAGTAGATACGTCTTCTATTCTGTTTAAAAACTTAACAGAGAGCGTGCTTGAAATTTCTTTGGTTTTATCACTCGCCCAAAAACCATCTTGTAAATAATTGTTTTGAGTAGTACTTGCTGCAGCAATCGCACTATAACCACAATGATGATTGGTAAAGATTAAACCTTGATCAGATACGATTTCACCAGTACAGCCGCCACCAAAAATAATAATCGCATCCTTGATACTTGACTTGTTGATACTATATAATTGTTCTGGTTTTAACTTTAACCCTCGTTTAACCATATCATTATACACTTGTTGGCCTAATAACATAGGCAACCACATACCCTCATCAGCATAGCTGCGAAATAGCGTAAGCACAAGTGCTAGGGAAATAAAAATCTTTTTCATAATTGATTGTATTATAGGAGCAATTTAATTAAAATAATTAGGTTGGGGTATGATATTGCTTGGAATTTAATTTTCTACTTCGTTTTTGATGCCTTTTTCCAGTTAATTGTGGTAAAGACAATTTTACTATAATTATCCTTTTCATATAAAATGCCAATTTGTTGCTTGTTCATTAAGACCAGATCAGAATAAGCTGAATTATTACTCATTGCCTTTGTATCAGTAGTGTTATCAATAGTCAAGTTTTTTGCCCAAGTTTTCCCATCATCAAAACTAATACGTAAGGTTAGGTTGTTTCTGTTTTTTGTATCAGCAGCATTTGAAAAAGCGAGTATTTGTTTTTTATTTTTTACGCCAATATTTAAAATACTTCCTTCGCAAACAGGGTCTGGAAGTTGTTGATCAAAATAGCTTGTATCCCAGGATGCGCCACCATTAGCACTAATGGCCACAATGCGTAATCGAATATCGCCTTTTTGATTTCTAGCATTAAGCATTATTCTATCATTAGAAAGTTCCGCAGCGGTGGATTCATTGCTACCAGGTAAACGTAATTTTTCGCTTAACTTAAATGTTGCGCCGTGATCATCCGAATAAAAACTATGCGCAAAATAATCATCGCCTTGTTTTTTCGGTGGCCCTGCAGAATGATTGGCTGGAATAAAAATTCGGCCCTTATACAAACCCTTTGAAATTTGTAAAGCATGACCCGGGGTATTTGCATAATGCCTCCAATCTTCTTTAAAATTATATAATGGATTGGCCATTGGCTGCATAGGTCGATGTGTTTGCGTAGTAATATTTACACCGGCACTCCATGTGAATCCGTTGTCAATGGAAGTTTTATACCAAACTTCTCTAACACCCTTGCCATTTCTTATTTCACCTTCATGATTATTGCCTGTGTTATAAAATAAAAATACTCTTCCATTAGGATAAGCTGGGTCACTCCTATCAACCACCGGTGCAGGATTGCCTGCTTGTAAGGAGTCATAGGTTGCAATGATATTGATGGGTGACCAGGTTTTACCATTATCAGAACTTCGCTTCATTACAATATCAATATCACCAAAATCACCTGATGAATTTACTCTTCCTTCACAAAAGGCCAATAAATCATTATTGGGGCTTTTAATAATCGCAGGAATTCGAAAACTTTTATACCCTCCTGTACCTGAAATAAAAACTGGGATATTTATTTGTTGTGAAAATCCAATGTTTACACAAAAATATATATATAATAGGAGTTTGATTTTTTTCATTTGAACAGTGCGGTTTGGGTATGATAAAAATATAGTAAATTTAAATATTAAAAATGCATTGCGCTTATATATATTTTAAGAAGTAAGCATATTAAAATTCCAATTGCTCCATTATGATCCTACAACCAACTAATTTAAAAAACGATCTTGTTTGGCTAGAACCCTTGCATCAAGGACATTTTGAGGAGTTGTACTTGGTTGCCTCTGATCCTTTAATTTGGGAACAACATCCCAATCCAGACAGATATAAATTGGACGCTTTTACAAACTATTTTAAAGGAGCGATGGAATCAGGTGGGGCCTTTATCATTAGAGATACATTAAGTGGCCAAGCATTAGGTTCCAGTCGTTATTGCGGATACGACGCAGCTATTAAAGAAGTTCAAATTGGATATACCTTTTTTTCGAGAGAATGTTGGGGCAAGTCCATCAATAAGGCAGTAAAAAAACTAATGCTTACCCATGCTTTTAATTTTGTAGATAAGGTTGCATTTTATGTGGGTGCTAATAATATTCGATCACAAAAAGCAATGGAGCGCATTGGTGGTAATAAAGTTAGAGAGGAAGTGGTTGCTTATTTTGGAGAACCCGATAGATTAAATTTTAGGTATGAAATTAACAAGTAATCCTATTTAATAGTTAAATTGCTATACGCTAGATTGCTATTTATTTCTATCTAAATCATATGTTGGATTTTATAGGTCATTTACATCCCTTAATTGTGCATTTACCCATTGGCATTTTGCTATTGGGTGTTTTGATGATGGTTTACGAACATTATAGTGGGGTTGATTTTAAAACGCCTATTTCATTTGCTTTTTTGGTTGGAAGTATAAGTGCAGTATTGGCATGTATTGCAGGATGGATTTTATCCAATTCGGGCGAATATGATGCATTACTAGTTCAAAAACATCAGTGGACTGGGATTAGCACAGCAGTTATAGGATTACTAGTTTATTTCTTAAAGCAATACCGAAAATTATTAGCTGTCATATTAACCCTACTTGTTTTCATTACTGGTCACTATGGCGGCACACTGACACACGGAGAAAATTATTTATTTAACTCAAATGAGAATTCCAACACGAGCCAGGGGGACACTATAAAAACGGAATCAAAAATAATTGCACAAACAATTTCAAATGGCAGTGATTCATTGACTATTGAAACACACAATGTTTATAAAGAACAAATTGCGCCCTTATTAAAATTGAGATGTTATAATTGTCATTCAGCAGTTAAACAAAAGAATGGATTAAGATTAGATGCAGCAGCTTACATTAAGAAGGGTGGAAAAAACGGAAAGATATTTGTCGCGGGTAATGTTTTCAAAAGTCCCCTTTATGCAAATTTATTACTGCCGCTTGATGATGAAAAACATATGCCGCCAAAAGGAAAACATCAGTTAAGTCAAAATGAAATTTTAATCATTAAAAACTGGATAAACGCTGGGGCATCTTTCGAGGACATCATTGACACCATCAGCAATAAGGAAATAGCAAACAATGTTGCAGCACTTAATAATATAGCGGACAAGAATATTTTAGATGATTCGAAATCAGAAAAAGTAAAAAGTGAAATAAGGGAAACAACAAGGGTTGCAGTTGAAGATAATAATATAAAAAATGCTGTAAAAATTACAAACCTACCCAACCCTGCAGCTATAAGCCCCGCTATCATTGAAGGTTTTAAACAAGAAAATATTATTTTAACCAATATCGCAGAAGGCTCTAATTTTGTAATGGCCAATTTTGTCAATGTGGTTCCCTTTAATAAGGCCAGCTTGCAGGCTTTGAAAAATATTAATGAACAATTAGTAGTATTAAAATTAACCAACTTACCTATCAATGATAATGATTTAAAAATAGTTGCAGATTTAAAAAATATTAAAAAGCTGAATGTAGAAAACACCTTGATCACAGATGATGGTATGGCTTATCTAAAGCAATTGCCACAATTGGAGCAGCTTAACCTTTATGGTACAAATATTTCAGATGAGGGAATTATTCAATTGGCGTATTTAAAAAACTTATCTGTGCTTTATTTATGGAAAACTAAAGTAACTTTAAGGGGGATTGAAGCGTTTAAAAAAATAAATTCCCGTGTTAAAATCGAAATAGGTGATTTTAAATTTCAGAAAAAATGAAGAAATATTATTTATTCATAGGTTTTATTATTGTTTTTTTTGCATTTAAAACCATATCCAAATTACCAGAGGATGTAAATGCGGCGTATCTTAAATTACCCTCGGTTATTGATTATAATGAACATGTGAAACCAATTCTATCTGACAAATGTTTTAAATGTCATGGGCCGGATAAGGCAAAACAAAAAGCAGGACTTAGATTAGATATGCAGGCGTCGGCCTATGGACCTTTGCCAGAGAGCCCTGGGAAATTTGCTATTGTGCCAGGTAATTTAAATAAGAGTGAGCTTTACCACCGCATTTTATCTTCCGACCCCGATTATATGATGCCGCATCCAAAATCTCATCTAGCCCTAGATGCAAAGGAAAAAGCAATACTTATAAAGTGGATTGAAACAGGTGCCGTATATAAACCACATTGGGCATTTGTTGCACCACAAAAAAAGGCGATTCCTGACATCTTTAATTTACAGGTGAATAACCCCATCGATAATTTTGTTTTTAGTCGATTACAACAAGAAGGTTTACAGCCTAGCCCTAAAGCAGCTAAAGAAATTTTATTAAGAAGGCTTTCCTTTGATTTAACAGGTCTTCCGCCGACCATTGATGAAATAGATCAATATTTAAACGATCAAAGCGCAAATGCTTACGAAAAACAAGTAGACCGTTTATTAAGCTCCCCGCATTATGGTGAAAAAATGGCGACCCAATGGTTGGACCTAGCCCGCTTTGCCGATTCATACGGTTACACCGTGGATAGAACCAGGGATATGTCGGTATATCGCGATTGGGTTATAGGTGCATTTAATAATAACATGTCCTATAAAAATTTCATCCACTATCAACTAGCGGGTGATTTAATGCCTTCACCTACCAAGGAGATGATTATTGCAACCGCGTTTAATCGCAATCATCCACAAAATATGGAGGGGGGAATTATTGAAGAAGAATTCCAAACAGAATACGTGATGGATCGTACCAATACTTTTGGAGAAGCCTTCTTATCCATATCAGTAGGTTGTGCAAGATGTCATGATCATAAGTATGATCCGGTTTCACAAGAAAATTATTATCAGCTGTATAGTTTTTTTAATAATGTACGCGAGGCGGGACAGATCTCTTGGAATGATGATATGCCAACACCCACATTAATGCTTCCTACGGCTGCACAAGAAAAAACAATTCAATATATTAATTCACTGGTTAAGGAAAAAGAAGCGCAATTAAAATTGAGCTCCGAAAATACATCTGGTGCATTTAATGAATGGATGCAACAGGAAAAATATAAAACAATTGCAAGCAAGGGTGTCCCGTCTGAAAATTTACAAGGCTTTTATAGTTTTGAAGATTCATTAAAAAATAGTGTCAACAATAGTAAAACTGCCGCATTACGTCGCGACGGAGATAGCAAAAGCGAACCCCTAATTTTTGAAAAAAATGGGAGTGGACAAAGTTTATATTTAAATGGCGACACCTATTTGGATTTAAAAGAAATCGGTGTTTTTAGAAAATCGGATCCTTTTACTATTGGGCTTTGGATAAACATTTCCAAGGAAATGAAGGAAGGGGTTATATTTCATAAAAGCAATACGGAAAGGTTATATAATTTCAAAGGATACAATGTTTACTTAAAAAATAATCGACTTGAAATGACGATGGCACATACGGCGCCTTCCAATGCCATTACAAAAGTTTCACTAACCGATGTGCCGCGTAACCAATGGATACAACTCACTATGACCTATGATGGTTCGGCGACTGCAAAAGGTTTGAATTTATTTATAGACGGATCTCCTTTGAAAATGGAAATACAAATTGATCAATTATATAAAGACATTGTATTTTTTTCAAAGGACGAGCCGGGATTACAAATAGGCGGTTGGGGCCGTGGTTTTGGAATGAAGGGCGGAAAAATAGATGACATTAGTGTATATAACCGAGCGTTAACTCCTTTTGAAATAAAAGTATTGGCAAAAAAAGCAAACTGGGATTTAATTACAAAAAAAACCAGGACCGAATTAAGCGCTGAGGATATTTCCCTTTTAAAAGATTATTATAACTCGGTAGTGGATATCGATATTAAAAACGCAAACATTGCACTACAAGTACAAAGAAAATTATTATCAGATTCAACCGAGCATATCAAAGAATTAATGGTGATGCAAGAAATGCCACAGCCTAAAAAAACATTTTTATTAAAGAGGGGGCAATATGATGCGCCAACTAAACAAGTATTTCCAAATACCCCTGAAAAAATATTACCCTTCTCTAATCAACTTCCAAAAAACAGATATGGCTTAGCACAGTGGTTAACGGATGCACGTAATCCACTTACAGCAAGAGTTGCTATCAATCATTTATGGCAAAACTTTTTTGGAAAGGGCTTGGTGAAAACAGCAGAGGATTTTGGTAACCAAGGTGAAATGCCTAGTCATTTAAATTTATTGGATTGGTTGGGGATTGAATTGCGAGATAACAACTGGGATATTAAAAAAATAAATAAGCTCATTGTGATGTCTGCGACTTATCAGCAGGATTCAAAAGCAAGTAGTGTGCTTATGGAAAAAGATCCAGAAAATAAATTATTAGCAAGGGGCCCCTCTATTCGCTTATCCGCTGAAATGATTAGAGACAATGCATTAGTGGCGAGTGGTTTGTTAAATAAAAAGTTGGGGGGTAAAAGTGTATATCCGTATCAACCAGAAGGACTATGGGAAATTAATGGAACCAAATATAATCAAGACAGTACTGATCAGGTGTATAGAAGAAGCCTTTATATTGTTTTAAAAAGAACGGTTCCTAATCCAACCCTTGCAAATTTTGATGGGCCCTCCAGGGCTTCCTGTGTGGTGCGCAGGCAATCCACCAATACACCTTTACAAGCATTGGTCACCTTAAATGACCCTACTTTTATTGAAGCGGCGAAAGTGATTGGGGAAAGCATCACCAAACAACAAAATACCACAGCAGCTATTGGGTTGGCTTATCGACAACTAACGGGTATTACACCTACTTCAAAACAAATCGCATTATTAAGTGCAATGCAACAAACAGAATATAATAAATTTAAAGCCAACCCTAATAAAATAAAAGGATGGATAAATGCAGGTTTATATAAAATTAATAAAACATTAGATCCCTATTGGGTAGCTGCGAATAGCGTAGTCGCAAGCACCATATTAAATTCTGATGCAACCATTACTAAAAGGTAAGTTTATGGGAAGGAAAAATGATTTTAACATATATAATCAAGAATTTGATGCACTCAATAAAAAAATTGAACGTCGAAATTTTTTGAAAAGTACGGCAGGCGGTATGGGCGCGATGGCTTTAGGTACTTTATTAAGTAGTAGTATTTCAACAAAAACATTTGAACAACAAATATTAGATGCGTTACCGACCATCGCGCCAAAAGCAAAACGCGTGGTCTATTTATTTATGAGTGGCGGCCCTTCCCAATTTGAAACCTTTGATTACAAACCAGGCTTAATAAAAATGCAAGGACAGGGCTTACCTGATTCGATTCGTAATGGGCAACGTTTAACAGGAATGAGTGCGAGTCAAGCGTTACTTCCCATTGCCTCGTCTTTCGCAAACTTTAAACAACATGGAAAAAGCAATACCTGGGTAAGCGATTTATTGCCTTACACCGCGCAGGTGGTAGATGAATTGTGTATTATCAAGTCTATGTTTACAGAACAAATTAATCATGATCCTGCGTTAACTTTTTTTCAAACAGGACATCAACTTCCTGGTCGTCCTTCCATTGGTTCCTGGTTGAGTTATGGATTGGGTTCTGAAAATAAAAATTTACCTGCATTTATTGTATTGGTTTCAAAAAATGCATCTCGCGACCAACCCTTGTATGCAAGATTATGGGGGAATGGATTTTTACCATCACAACATCAAGGAGTACAATTTAGATCAGGCAATGATCCTGTTTTATTTTTAAATAATCCTGAAGGCTATGATGGAAAAGATAGAAAAGAGATGTTAGATTATTTAGGGAAGTTGAATAATTTACAAAATGAGGTTTGGGGTGACGCCGAAGTGGATGCGCGTATGTCACAATACGAATTAGCTTTTAGAATGCAAACCTCAGTACCCGATGTGATGGATACATCGAATGAGTCAGATGAGGTTTTTGATTTATACGGACCAGATAGTAGAGAAAAGGGAACGTTCGCAGCGAATTGTTTATTAGCGCGAAAATTACTAGAAAAAGATGTTCGCTTTGTACAACTGTATCATCAAGGATGGGATCATCATGGATCCTTACCACAGGGAATGAAACAACAATGCAAACAAACCGATCAAGCATCAGCGGCATTAATTATGGATTTAAAAAGAAGAGGAATGCTCGATGATACTTTGGTGATATGGGGTGGTGAGTTTGGTCGTACTGCTTATTCCCAAGGTAAATTAGAAAAAGATAATTATGGCAGGGACCATCATCCGCGTTGTTTTACCATGTGGATGGCAGGGGCGGGCGTCAAGCCTGGCATGACTTACGGACAAACAGATGATTTTAGTTACAACATCGTTAAGAACCCTGTGCACGTACTTGATTTTCATGCAACGCTATTACATATCATGGGCATCAACCACGAACAATTAATTTATAAATACCAAGGAAGGCGGTTCCGTCTCACGGATGTGTCTGGAAAGGTGATCAATGATATTCTAGTATAAAGCTTATCGTAAATAATTTTACATCAATTTTATACGCCCGCTTTTTTAAGCACTTCTAGCGTTTTTCTTAATCCGGTTTTAGCGACTTGTAATAAATCTTCTTTATAATAATTTGGATTATACATTTCAAGTGAAATAAATCCTTTGTATCCGGTTGCTTTTAAATCTTTAAAAATAGAAGCAAGTGGTAATATGCCGTCCCCTGGATAAACACGATGCTCGTCTTTTAAGTCCTTAAACGCAGGCGTGTTGGGTGCATCATTGAATTGAAAAATGGCAATAGCATCTCCCTTTAACATTTTTAATCCTTCAAAGCCACCACCACTAATATACATATGATATACATCGGGAATAACTAGCGCGTTTGGATGATTTGCATCCATCGCTATACCAACCGCTTGACCTAAAGTTTTGATGGTAAAATATTTTACAAAAACCAAGGCTGGTTTAATATTAAATTCTTTCATACCAATTTCTATAATGTCGCGATATCTATCTGCCACCCATTTTTGATTAAAATTTTCAGGTAGGGTATTCGGTATGGTTTGAATATGTTCGGCGCCTATATCATGGGCCATACGCATACGTCGGCGTGTTTCTTTCAACGACGCTTCAAACTCGGGCATCGTTCCTGGTATTGCATTCCAAAGGCCAATCACGCTTGGCACTTTAAGACCCAACTTTTTAATTTCTGCACCCAATTCTTTTAGGTTTCCCCCATTTTTTTCGAATTCTTCTAATTCACTATCCCAGGGCTCAATGCCATCAAAACCAGCTTCTGCAGCAATTCTTACTTTATCTTTAAGGGAGGCCGGCCGAATGGTGGCAGTATCCAAACAAATAGGCCACGGACTTGCGCCATTTTGATAACGCTTTCCCTTTTGTTCCAATTGTTTTGTTTCCCCAATTGCAACCGTCGGTAAAACACCAGCCATTAAGCCGAATGTGCTACTTAATCCAATAAAGTTTCTGCGTTTCATAGAATTATTTAGTTCTTGAGATGCTAATATACAAAATTTATAGACTACGCTATTGAATGAGGTAATTTGAATTTAAATAGCAATTTAAAATGCATTACCCGCAATATTTTATTTATATTTATTTTACAAAAAAGAGCAGTATGAAAAAAATTCTATTATTCACTAGCTACTGTATATTAATGCTTACCTCTAGTGTTAACAGTCAAACAAAAATAAATATTTTGGGGGCATGGGGAAAAGAGGAAAATAATACTAAAACATTGGTCATAATCACTGATTATATTTTCAGTGTGGCTAGTTATAACTTAGTAGAGAAAAAATTTAATTATACTTGGGGTGGCAAGTATCGTATAGATAAAAAAAATATTGAATTATCCTATGAATGGCATTCTCAGGACAGCTCCATGGTCAATCTATCAGCAAGTATTCCAATAGCACTTAAAAAAAATGGTCAACTTTCCTTAGGCAATATATTATCCGGCTTAACGAGGTTGGATGGGGGAAAAGCGGGCGATTTGTTTGGCTCCTGGATTATAAGCGGAAATTATACAAATGACATTGTTAGTAAAAGAGCAAATCCTTTTTTCCCAAGACGCACCATGAAAATTATTTCAGGTAACTATTTTCAATGGGTAAGTTATAATGTAGTGACCAAGAAATTTTTTGATGCCGGAGGTGGAACACAAACAACACAAAACGGAAAGTATACCGAAAACATCGAATACTTTACAAAAACCACACAAAGTATTGGAAAGTCGCTTTCCTTTGGATATACAATAATTGATGGGGACTGGAGACACCAAGGACAAAAATCAACGGGTGGTCCATTAGATGAATGTTGGACCAAAAGAAAAATAATTGAAGAAAAATTTACTGAAAAATAAATCTAAATAATAAGCGATCTTAACAATATCTTAAACACAACTTGTTTTCCTTATCTTTAATATTCACCTTCAATATAAATACAATGAGTACAAATAGACGTTCCTTTCTTCGCAATATTGCCCTAGGTTCTGGTGCAATCATTTCTGCGATTCCAGAAAAAGGATTTGCTGCTAGTCATGTAAAAAATACAACCACAACTCTTGCTGCATTTAATATGTGTGGATATGCAGCACCCAAATTACCAACGGTGCGCGTAGCTGTGATTGGATTGGGAAATCGTGGACCAGGTGCGGTTGACAGATTAAGTTATATAGATGGTGTTGAAATAAAAGCTTTGTGCGATAAATATCCTGAGCGCGTAGATAAAGCACAAAATATTCTTACCAAAAAAGGGTTACCTAAAGCAAAAGCGTATTCGGGCGCTGAAGGTTGGAAGGCTGTTTGTGAATCCAATGATATTGATTTAGTTTATGTGACTACGCCATGGTCATTGCACACACCCATCTCTGTGTATGCAATGAAAAACGGTAAGCATGCTGCTTCTGAAGTTCCTGCTGCAAAAACGATTGACGAGTGTTGGGAGCTGATAGAAACTTCCGAAAAAACGCGCAAGCACATGATGATGCTTGAAAATTGTTGCTATGACTTTTTTGAATTACTTACACTGAATATGGCGCGCAACGGATTATTTGGTGAAATTTTACACGCAGAGGGTGCATACATACATGATTTAAGCAAGGATTATTTGTTTAATAAAAAGGCGTATGCGGATATGTGGAGATTGAAAGAAAATATCGAAAATAATGGTAGTCTATATCCTACACATGGATTGGGACCTATTGCACAATGCATGAATATTAATCGTGGCGATAAATTTGATCACCTAGTAAGCATGAGCACCAATGATTTTTCATTGGGTAACTTAGCGAACGAAATGGCGGCAAAGGATGATTTTTTCAAAGAGTATACTGGAAAAACATATCGCGGAAATATGAATACCACTATAATTAAAACCGATCTAGGTAAAACATTAATGGTACAACACGATGTATCTTCTCCGCGTCCTTATTCAAGAATTCATTTAGTAAGTGGTACTAAAGGTGCTGCACAAAAATATCCTGGTCCCGAGCGTATTGCATTAGGACACGCATGGATGAAAGAAGAAGAATTAAACGGAATGCGTGAAAAATATACACCACCGATTGTAAAACATATCGGAGAAATTGCAAAAAATATTGGCGGCCATGGCGGAATGGACTTTATTATGGACTGGAGATTAATTGATTGTTTACGCAATGGTTTGCCATTAGATCAGGATGTATATGACGCTGCAGCGTGGAGTGCTGTATTCCCGTTGAGTGGTAATTCTGTTGGACAAAGATCAAAAACAATCGATGTTCCTGATTTCACAAGAGGTGGCTGGAAAATAAATAAGCCGCATGATATGACATTAAATGGTGGCGGAAATACGGGCGTAAGAGCTGTTGTAAAATAAAATACTATGTCTCTTTCATATAATTATAATTATCCCGGTATTGATGATTTAATAAAAAAAGCAAAATCAAAAATTCCAAAATTTGCTTTTGAATATCTAGATGGCGGATGTAATGAGGATATTAATTTATACAAGAATACCCAGGAATTAAGGGAGGTAGAATTAAAGCCGTATTATTTAAGAAAGCATATTGAAGCCAAATTAGACACTAACTTATTTGGACATGTGTATGATGCGCCGTTCGGAATTTCACCCATTGGGTTACAGGGATTAGTTTGGCCCAATGCGCCTGAAATTTTAGCGAAGGCAGCATGCAAACACAATATCCCATTTATATTAAGTACGGTTTCTACCAGCAATATTGAAAAGATAAGTGCGCTAACAGAGGGGCGTGCTTGGTTTCAACTATATCATCCAGCTGAAAATGAGATTAGAGATAAAATAATAAAACGATTACAAGATGTTGCTTGTCCTGTATTGGTTATTTTAAGTGATGTTCCTACATTTGGTTATCGACCAAGAGATATTAGAAATGGTTTAGCAATGCCGCCGCGCATGACACTTAAAAATATATTGCAAATCATGGGAAAGCCGGAGTGGGCGCTGAAAACTTTGTATCATGGTCAACCATCCTTTCAAACGATGAAGCCTTATATGCCCAAGGATTTAAACATGAAACAGTTGGGTCAGTTTATGAATAAAACTTTTTCGGGTAGATTAAATGAAGAAAAAATTGCGGCTATCCGAGATCAATGGAAAGGAAAATTAGTAATTAAAGGAATTGCATCTGAAGAAGATACTGAGATGGCAATAAAATTAGGATTGGATGGTATTATCGTATCCAATCATGGCGGTAGACAATTAGATGCTGGTCAATCCACTATAAAAACTTTACACCCAATCGTTGAAAAATATAAAGGGCAAATTAAAATTATGATGGACAGTGGTATACGAACAGGTCCAGATATCGCTAGAACTATTGCATCGGGTGCTGAATTTGCATTTTTAGGTAGAAGTTTTATGTATGCTGTTGCTGCACTGGGCGATGAGGGTGGCGATCATCTTATTTCAAGTTTAAAAGTTCAGTTAAAACAAGTAATGGATCAGGTGTGTTGTTCAAAAGTAGAGGAGCTTCCTTCTTTTTTAGTAAATCCTTCTTAATAACTTTTTTACATAAGTAAATATTTGTGACGATAAAAATTATTTAATTATTGTTACGCCTGTACAATTTATATCTCATGAAAAAATATTCAAATTTTATTTTTGTAGTTATTGCTTTGTGTTTTTCATTATTGGGAAACGCACAAGGAAAATATATCCTTAAGTCTGGAGATGCAAATGGCATTAACAAATGGTATATGGGGCGACAAATTGCGCAGGTAATGAGTCACTATGGTATTGAATGGCTTGAACGAGAAGAAAGAGAGAAAGAAGAAAACACAAGTTTGCTATTAAAAAATTTGAACGTACAACAAGGAATGATGATTGCGGATATTGGCGCTGGTAGCGGTTACCACAGTTCCTTATTATCAAAAATGGTGGGTAGTGGAAAAGTTTATGCAGTAGATGTAGAACCAGAAATGATTTTATTTTTGAAGGATCGTATTCAAGCAGAAAAAACAAAAAATATAGTGCCTGTTTTAAGTACGGAACAAACAGTTGGACTTCCTGCAAATAGTATTGACATCATGTTGCTCGTTGATGTGTACCATGAATTTTCATACCCTTATGAAATGGGTATAGCCATGTTAGAAGCGCTAAAGCCAGGTGGTAAATTAGTCCTAGTAGAATTTAGAACCGAAGATGCAATGGTCCCTATTAAAACCATTCACAAAATGAGTGAACAACAAGCCGTTCGCGAGTTTAAAGCCGCAGGATTTATATTTGAAAAAAATATCAGCAATCTACCTTGGCAACACTGTATGGTGTTTCGTAAAAATAAATAAGGGAGCAATAATTCCAAGGAATTTTTACTTGGTTTCTAAATCTTTTGAAGTAGCTAGGGCAATGACCCTGCCTGATTTTCCCACTGCATTATAAAAATGATAAACAACGCCCTTCCATTTTATAACCCATGGTTTGTGCGCATAGGTTTCATCATCATCTGTGGAAGATTTAATTAAATCCTCTCCATCCCAATCGGTCCAATTCACCAAGTCATAGGAACATGCAAATCTTTCAAAGGCGCCAGGTTTCCAAAATGCACCAAAATAAAACATCACATACAACTTATTTATTTTGACTATTTGTGCATCTCCACAAATGCCTTTGTATTTTGTGATCACGGGAGACGCGCCATATCTTTTCCAAGAAACCATATCATCCGAAACCGCCATACCAATACTTTCATATTTAGCAGTATCCCCTTTTGCATTATAATACATTACAAAGGGATGAGAAGTATGTTTTTGTTTGTCTCTTATAACGGTGCTTTTATAAATAGTTTTGTTTTCAAACCACCTTGCATCAATATCTTTCGGTTGCAATATTGGTGTTGTTGCTGTTTGCCATTCTACTGGTTTTGTAAGCGTTGAATTGTTTGCCATGCCCACACCCAATACCCCGGCTTCGTATCCAATGGTATTCCCACCTAAATAAGACATCCAATATTTGTTTTGAAATTTTTCTACCTTATAACTCCCTCCCCAATCAATATCTACCAATGACATATAACCCGCTTTTTGGTTAGCATCCCAGCTGTCCTTTGAAAAAGAAAGGATTTTACCCAGCGATTTCCAATGCAATAAATCCTTGCTCTCAGCCGTCCAGGTTTCATACCCCTTACCATCAAAAACAATATAGGTCATATACCAAACGCCATTTTTTTTGAATATCGTTGGGCTATCCATTAATTTATTTGCGTCAGGGTGTTTAAACACAATACCATATTTATACGGTGTTTTTATTTCATCAAAAACCCGTTCCATTGTTTCCTTAGAAACAACGGTATTATTTTTTTTAGCGCTAACTAATTGTTTTTTATTTTGCGCAGCTGCGAATAAGTGCAATACAAGCAGGGGCAAGAAGAGCAAATTTTTAAACAGCATAATTATTGGAATTTGAAAATTAAAAAGCCCTCAACTTTCGTTGAGGGCTTGTGTGGCACCACCCGGGCTCGAACCGGGGACACAAGGATTTTCAGTCCTTTGCTCTACCAACTGAGCTACAGCGCCATCCTTTTTTCATCCACCCGCTCGCTTTTCAACGATTGGGTCGCAAATATAGGCAGGGAATCTTATAATTCAAAAAACCGGGCCCATATAATGCCTAATATATTAGTACTCACAGTTTTTAGGGGTTCTTGCGAACGGAATTACGTCTCTAATATTTGTCATTCCGGTTACAAATTGTACCATTCTTTCAAATCCTAGGCCAAAGCCTGCATGGGGTACAGAACCAAATCTTCTTGTATCAAGGTAATAGCTCATCTCATGTAATGGTATATGCATAGCGTTCATTCTGGCCTCTAGTTTTTCTAAGCGCTCTTCCCTTTGGGATCCACCCACAATCTCACCAATACCCGGAGCCAAAATATCCATAGCCGCTACCGTTTCTTTGCCTGGTTCACATCCATCATTCATGCGCATATAAAAAGCTTTTATTGCAGCAGGATATCCTGTAACAATGACTGGTTTTTTAAAATGCTGCTCCACCAAGTATCTTTCATGTTCACTTTGCAAATCAATTCCCCATTTAATATCGTAAGTGAATTTCTTTTTTTTGTAATGCGTACTGTTTAATAAAATTTCAATCGCTTCGGTATACGTAATTCTTTCAAATCCGTTTTCAACAACAAATTTTAATTTTTCAATTAATCCAAGTCCACTTCTTTTTTCCGTCGGTAATTGTTTTTCTTCCTCTGCCAAGCGTGTATCTAAAAATTGTAAATCGTCAATATTATTTTTCATCACATAAGCAATTAAATGCTTAATGAAATCTTCAGCCAAGTTCATGTTGTCTTCTAAATCATTAAAAGCAACCTCGGGTTCAATCATCCAAAACTCTGCTAAGTGTCTGGTGGTGTTTGAATTTTCTGCACGGAAGGTGGGGCCAAAAGTGTAAATGTCTGAAAACGCCATGGCGCCTAGCTCTCCTTCTAGTTGACCACTCACGGTTAAGTTAGTGCTCTTACCAAAAAAGTCCTGTGTAAAATCAATTTCACCAGCATCATTTTTAGGTGCGCCTTCCAATGGAAGCGTGGTTACGCGAAACATTTCTCCCGCACCCTCTGCATCCGAACTTGTAATAATGGGTGTATGTAAATATAAAAATCCGCGATCGTTAAAAAACTGATGCACTGCAAATGCAAGTGAATGTCTAATTCTAAAAACAGATCCAAATGTATTTGTTCTAAAACGCAGGTGCGCTTTTTCTCTTAAAAATTCAAGTGAATGTTTTTTGGGTTGTAAAGGATATTTTTCAGCATCACTGTCGCCTAATATTTCTAAAGTGGTTGCTTTAACCTCGACCGATTGTCCTTTACCCAAACTTTCAACCACAGTTCCTGTAATTTTTAAGGATGCCCCTGTGGTGATTCTTTTTAAGATCGCTTCGTCAAATTCACCCAAGGAGGCAACGATTTGTATGTTCGCATTCGTGCTACCATCATTTAAAGCAATAAACTGATTATTTCTAAAGGTGCGTACCCATCCCATGACCACCACTTGGGTGCCCGTTGCGGTACCCGATAACAATTGCTTAATTTTAATTCGTTGGTTGAACATATTTGTATTTTCGAATGCCAAAGATAATCCGTTTCAATGGCGAATTGACCCGTTTTAGACATAAAAACACATAAAAAATTGTTTTTTTGTTAAAAATCTGCTTAACATTGCAGTAGCAACGCGCCAAAGGATTCATTTATTATTATTGGCTTGCTACACAAATTTCCCTTATTCAATTTTTTGGTCACTTTTATTAAGGCCAACATTTCAAAAAAAGTTCTCAAATTACCCCAGCTCTTGATTCGATTTTTAAATAAACCATAGTTACACAGTGCAAGAAAAAGACGACAAACCAAAAAGGGGACGCAAAGTTGTTGCCACCCCGGCCGCAAAAGCTGCTCCAGCTGCTAGTTCCGAAAAAAAGACCGCTACCAAAAAAGCAGTTCCTGCTAAAAAAGCGGGGCCCGTTAAAGACAATAGCGAGGATGACAAAGCATCAAAAATAGCGCAAGCCTTATTTGGCGACGAAAGTGCGGCAAGTGCAGAGGCACCAAGTCAAGCTTCCCCAGCAACTGAAGGCAACGAGCAATCTGGGCAAACAAACCCTTCTTCCCAATCTGGACAAGGTGCGCCATCGAATGGCGGTGGTCAAAATGGACCGAACCATCCTGCGCAACGCTACCCGCAACCTAAAAAGGAGCCGGTATTTAATGTTGAGTTTGATGGCGTGATTGAAACCGAGGGTGTTTTGGAAATTATGCCTGACAATTTTGGCTTTCTACGATCTTCAGATTACAACTATTTATCTTCTCCTGATGATGTATATGTTTCTCCTTCTCAAATAAAATCATTTGGTTTAAAGGTGGGCGATACGGTTCACGGAACGGTTCGTGTTCCACGCGAGGGTGAAAAATATTTTGCGTTGACCAAAGTGCATCAAGTGAATGGAAAAAATCCAGATGAAATTCGGGATCGTATTCCATTTGATTATTTAACGCCCATCTTCCCTTATCAAAAATTAAATTTATATACGGCTGCGAATAATTATAGCACGCGTATCATGGATTTATTTACACCTATTGGTAAAGGACAAAGAGGATTAATTGTTGCCCAACCAAAAGTGGGTAAAACAATGTTGTTAAAGGAAGTGGCCAATGCAATTGCAGCGAATCATCCGGAATGTTATTTAATTATTTTATTAGTAGATGAAAGACCGGAAGAGGTAACTGATGTAGAGCGCTCTGTAAAGGGTGAGGTTATCGCGAGTACTTTTGATGAACCCGCAGATAAACACGTTAAGGTTTCATCCATGGCTTTACAAAAAGCAAAACGATTAGTAGAGTGTGGTCATGATGTGGTAATATTACTTGATTCGATTACACGTTTAGCGCGTGCACATAATACAGTGGCGCCGAGTTCTGGTAAAGTATTATCAGGTGGTGTTGAAGCAACTGCGTTATTGCGTCCAAAACAATTTTTTGGTGCAGCACGTAAAATTGAAAATGGTGGATCACTTACCATATTAGCAACTGCATTGATTGAAACTGGTTCTAAAATGGACGAGGTTATCTTTGAAGAATTCAAGGGTACAGGTAACATGGAATTAGTTTTAGATCGTCGCTTAGCGAACAAGCGTATTTTCCCAGCCATTGATTTGGTGGGCTCTAGTACGCGTCGTGATGATTTATTATTAGATAAAGAAGTGTTGGGAAGAATGAATATCCTAAGATTATTTATCAATGATATGAATAACGATGAGGCGATGAATGAATTATTAAAAAGAATGCGTGGCACCAAAGACAATGAAGAGTTTTTGGCGAGTATGAATAGATAAACATTTCGACAACAGCGAAAGCAATGTCTTTTAAAATAAAAATGCCTTCCGATAATCGGAAGGCATTTTTATTTATATGATTTCACATACGCACTGTTAATTTTTTTCTTCACAACAATTGCAGTCTATAATTAATCTTTAAAGTAATTACTACGTTCAATTTCTTCGCGTACTTTTTCTGGAACCAGATAACGAATCGTTATTCCATCTTTACGATTGTTACGAATTAGTGTTGCAGATAATTGCAATAACGGTGCATCTAATATTTCAACACGCGCGCCATAATCATTGGTGATATCAAAACCATCCCGACGATAAACTATGAATTGATAATTTTTTACCAGGGTATCAAAGTTTTTCCACTTGGGTAAATTTTGAAAACTATCTGCACCCATAATTACTGAAAATTCATGTTGCGGATATTTTTCTTGTAAATAAGTAAGGGTATCAATGGTATAGGAAGGCTTAGGTAAGGAAAACTCAATATCAGATACCTTTAATTGGGTATCGTCTTCAATGGCCAGCTTGGTCAAATGCAAACGATCATATTCATTTAACAAGCTTCCCTGAGGCTTAAGGGGGTTTTGAGGGGAAACAACTAACCACACCTGATTCATATCTGAATGATTGGCAACATAGCTTGCCACCATTAAATGGCCGTTATGAACGGGATTGAATGAGCCAAAAAATAAACCGATCTTCATTTGTTTAATTAATTGATTATCAATTATTTACATTGATTTTGGGGCTATAAAAATACTATCTGCCTCGTTTATTCTTAGGCTTAATTGATATCCAGCCACCGATATTGATATTGGATCACCCAGGGGTGCAATTTGTTCAACGATAATTAATTCTCCAGGTATACAGCCCATTTCCATTAGCTTCAAAAATATATCATCATTTTCGAAGGAATGGATTACGCCCGACTCCCCAATTTTTAATTCAGATAGCTTCCTCATAATATTAATACAAAGATAGTTGCTGTTTTACATAAATAGTTACGAAATTTGGAGCATTGAATAACAATATATTATGCGCATACCCATTTCATTTAATACGGCTGATAAAAACACAACACTTACCAATCGTCTGGCGTTAAAGGCGTTTATTGAAAGGGGTTTGAAAAAAGAGGGGATTGCCATTGATACGCTTCAATATATTTTCTGTTCCGACAAATTCCTACTTAATATCAATAAGTCCTTCTTGAACCACGATTATTTCACTGATATTATCAGTTTTGACCTATCTGAAACCGGGGGAACCCTCATTGGGGAGATTTATATAAGTATTGATCGTGTGAAAGACAACGCAAAAACCCACAAGACCAGCTATACGGAAGAATTATTAAGGGTGATATTTCACGGGGCCCTACATTTTTGTGGTTACAAGGATAAAAAGCCTTCCGACGCCAAAGAAATGCGCGCTCAGGAGAATAAATGGCTAAAATCCTATCTAGAATCTATTTCATAGGACCAGGCGAACCAAAAAGGTTCCACATGGAACGTTTTCTAAATGCCACAGTCAATTTTAAAAGGTTCTACATAGAACGTTTTAAAAATAGCGCTTAATAATAAAAGAATTTAAGTTTAATTGAATTGCTTGGTATACAATACAGGCTTATCTTTGCACCCTTATATGTTTCCAAAATACAATGTCATAGTAGTAGGTGCCGGCCATGCAGGTTGTGAAGCAGCGGCGGCAGCGGCCAACATGGGCTCCAAAGTTTTATTGGTGACCATGAACATGCAAACCATTGCCCAAATGAGTTGTAATCCAGCTATGGGTGGAATTGCTAAAGGACAAATTGTAAGGGAAATTGATGCACTGGGTGGATATAGTGGTATTGTAAGTGACTTAAGTACGATTCAATTTAGAATGCTGAATAAAAGTAAGGGGCCTGCTATGTGGAGTCCAAGAACCCAGAATGACAGACACTTATTTGCTAGTAAATGGCGTGAGATGTTGGAAAACACACCCAATGTTGATTTTTACCAGGATTCGGTGAATGAACTGATTATAAAAAACAATAAAGCTTGTGGGGTAATTACAAGCTTGGGGCATAAAATAGAAGCAGACGCAGTTGTTATTACTAGTGGTACCTTTTTAAATGGGATTATGCACATCGGTGAAAAACAAATTGGCGGGGGTCGGGTAGCTGAAAAAGCAGCAACAGGTATCACAGAACAATTAGTTTCCTTTGGATTAGAATCAGATCGACTTAAAACAGGAACACCACCAAGGGTAGACGGTCGTAGTCTTGATTATAGTAAAATGGAAGAACAAAAGGGAGATGAAGAAGTGGTTGGCTTCTCTTATTTAGATATTGAAAAGGTGAAGCCTGAAAATCAGCGCTCTTGCCATATAACTTATACGGATGCAAGGGTACACGAGATGCTTAAAACTGGTTTTGATCGTAGCCCAATGTACCAAGGCCGTATTGAAGGTGTGGGTCCAAGATACTGTCCAAGTATTGAAGATAAAATTAATCGCTTTGCTGATAGGGAGAGACATCAGCTATTTGTTGAGCCTGAGGGCTGGAATACGGTTGAAATATATGTAAATGGATTTAGTACGAGCTTACCTGAAGAAGTACAATACGAAGCTCTTCGTATGGTTCCGGGGTTTGAGAAGGCCCGTATGTTCCGACCAGGATATGCCATTGAATATGATTATTTCCAACCGACACAGCTTACCTATACGCTTGAAACTAAAGCATTAGAAAACTTATACTTTGCAGGACAAATAAACGGGACAACCGGTTACGAGGAAGCGGCATGTCAAGGTATCATGGCGGGTATGAATGCGCATTTGAAAATTAATAACCAGCCCCCTTTAATTCTTCAAAGAAGCGAGGCCTATATTGGGGTGTTGATTGATGACCTAATAAGCAAGGGGACAGAAGAACCTTATCGAATGTTTACTTCACGTGCAGAATTTAGAACACTCTTGCGTCAAGATAATGCCGATTTACGCTTGACCGAAATGAGCTATAAACTAGGGCTTGCAAAAGAAGTGCGGATGCGTCGTGTCGAAGAAAAAACAAAACAAGTTACAGAAATTAAAAATGTATTAAATACCGAATCCATTGAACCTGAAACAATAAATGCATTTCTAACTGACATCAATTCTGCTACTATAACAGAAAAACAAAAAGCCTCGAAACTCTTGCTACGACCAAATATCAGCTTACAACAAATTTTATCCAATAATGAATTATTGAATGAAAAAATTAACATATTTGATACAGAGTGTTTAGAACAAGCTGAAATACAAATTAAATACGAGCGTTATATTGAAAAGGAAAAAGAAATTGTGGAGCGGATGGCAACGCTTGAAAATAAATTAATTCCCGCTAATTTTGATTACGATAAAATCGCTGCTATTTCAATAGAAGCGAGACAAAAGTTTAAGAAAATTAGGCCCCTTACCTTGGGACAAGCAAGTCGCATCAGCGGTGTTAACCCAAGTGATGTACAAATATTAATGGTTTTTATGGGGCGATAGTCCATTTGGGATTAAGCGCTTTCCATACATTAAACTACCCATTGATATAAAAATACCCCTTATCAAAAAAGTGACACTTTTTGTGCTTTCACAATAAGTTTTTAGTAGCTTTAAAACTCATCTTTTGAGAAAATTTTAAACAACTAAAACAGACGCGTATGAAGCGGATTTTAACGGCTCTCGTATTTATGTGTATGGGCATTATTGCACAAGCACAGGAATCATTTCCTATTAATGGAGTAAGGGATATTCGTAGTGGTTTGTATGCATTTACAAATGCTACCATTATTCAAAACGAAAACACTAAAATAGAAAAGGGTGTTTTAATTATAAAAATGGGTAAAATTGTAGCAGTAGGTGCAAACCTAACTGTACCAGCAGAGGCAATTGTAGTTGATTGTGCTGGTAAATTTATTTACCCTTCCTTTATAGATCCACTGAGTGATTATGGTGTAGCAACACCAAGGAGAACTTTGGGTGGTTATAATTTTGGAGCGCCAGGACAATTTGTTTCCAACAAACCAGGGCCCTTTAATTGGAACCAGGCTGTTAAGCCTGAATTAAATGCGGTAGATGTATTTACGAAGGATGAAACTACCGCAAGCGCTTACCGTGCTAATGGTTTTGGTACAGTGTTCACTCATTTAAGGGATGGTTTGGCAAGAGGAACGGGTGCGGTGGTGAGTTTGGCTACTGAAAATAATAATCAAGCGGTTTTAAAATCAAAAGCAGCATCTGTTTATTCTTTCGATAAAGGAACCTCTACCCAATCATATCCAAGTAGTTTAATGGGAAGTATTGCGGTTTTGCGTCAAACTTACTTAGATGCAAAATGGTATCAAACAAAACCAGTAAGCGAAGGGGTTAATCTTTCCTTAGATGCATGGAACAATAATCAAGCTATTCCACAAATATTTGCAACCGATGATAAGTGGAACGCAGTTCGCGCTGATCGTGTGGGTGATGAATTTGGTGTACAATATATAATTAGAGGTGGTGATAACGGATATCAAAGAATTGATGAAATGGTTAAAACCAAAGCGTCATTTATATTAGGTGTTGATTTTCCTGTGGCTATGGATGTGGAAGATCCTAATGATGCAAGATTTGTATCTCTGGCAGATATGAAGCATTGGGAGTTAGCCCCTACAAACTTAGCTGCTTATTCTAAGGCTAACATTGCTTTTAGTATCACATCTGCTGATATGAAAGATGCGAAACAATTTTTAGCGAATGTTAAAAAAGCAATTCAAAACGGCTTGAGTGAATCAAAAGCGTTAGAGGCTTTAACCAAAACACCAGCAGATCAATTAGGCGTTTATGATCAAGTAGGCTCCATTGAAACTGGCAAATGGGCTAATTTTATTATTACTACCGAGCCGGTTTTTGCAGCAAACTCAAAAATTATAGAAAACTGGGTGCAAGGAAATAAATACGGAGTAAACGAAAGTGAGTGGTCAAGCATTGCTGGAAAATATAAATTAACGATTAATAAAAACGGAACAACCTCTGATTATACCGTAGAAGTTAAAAAAGATTTATCTGCATCCATAATCGGTACAGATACTATTGCATCAAAAATAACCGTGAGCGAATCTGTTATTAAATTAAACTTCCCTAGTAAAAAAGGTAGGGGTGCTGATCAAATTAGACTGAGTGGTATTATCTCGGGTAATTCTTGGTCGGGTGTTGGAACAGATGGTTCAGGAAGTCAAACAACATGGTCTGCGTCTTATACAGGAGCAGTTGTTGCTACTGATGCAAGAAGTGAATTCAGAAGACCAATGGATAGTGCGCGAAACAATAATTCAAAAATCACCTTTCCATTTGTAGGATATGGCAACGAAGTGTTACCAAAACAAGAAACTATATTGATTAAAAACGCTACCGTTTGGACCAATGAAAAGGAAGGCGTTTTACAAAATACCGATGTATTGCTCAAGGCGGGTAAAATTGCAAAGATTGGAAAAAATATCAGCGATGCAACTGCAACGGTGGTTGACGGAACAGGCAAACACTTAAGTGCAGGTATAATCGACGAACACTCACATATTGCCGCAATGTCAATTAACGAGGGTGGACAATCAGTTACATCAGAAGCACGTATTGCAGATAATTTAAATCCGGAAGACATTAATATATATCGTCAATTAAGTGGCGGAGTAACTAGCTCGCATATATTACATGGCTCTGCTAATACCATTGGTGGACAAACACAATTAATTAAACTACGCTGGGGTGCTAATGATGAGGATTTAAAATTTGCTGGCGCTGATCCGTTTATCAAATTCGCTTTGGGTGAAAACGTGAAACGCACCACCAGCCAAAGCAACAATCGTTATCCAGATACAAGAATGGGCGTGGAAGAAGTATTAAACGATGCATTTGATCGCGCTTTAGATTATCAAAAAGGATTAGAAGCAAATCCTTCTGCTAGGCGTGATTTGGAATTAGAAGCATTGGTTGAAATTTTAAATAAAAGACGTTTTATTACTTGTCATAGTTATGTGCAACCAGAAATAACCTATGCGTTGCGCATTGGTGATAAATATGGATTTAAATTTAACACCTTCACGCATATTTTAGAGGGTTACAAAGTAGCTGATAAAATGAAAGCACACGGATCAAGCGCGTCTACCTTCTCTGATTGGTTTATGTATAAAACAGAGGTACAAGATGCGATTGCTTATAATGCCGCTATTATGCAAAAGGTGGGCTTAAATGTGGTTATCAATTCAGACGATGCTGAAATGGCAAGAAGATTGAATCAAGAAGCTGCGAAGGTGGTTAAATATGGTGGCGTAAGTGAAGAAGAGGCATTTAAAATGGTAACATTAAATCCTGCAAAAGCATTACATGTTGCAGATAAAGTAGGAAGTATAAAAACAGGGAAAGATGCCGATGTGGTTTTATGGACAGATAATCCATTAAGCATTTATGCAAAGGTTGAAAAAACAATTGTAGATGGTATTGTTTATTTTGATAGAACAAAGGATGCGGAAATGAGTAAAAAAATTACTGCAGAAAAAACAAGATTAATACAAAAACTATTGGGAGAAAAAAGATCTGGCATGCCAATGGGAAGACCAATGCCAAGCTTCCAAACTATATTAACCTGTGGTGATCATGAACACGAAGATCACATGGCAACTATTTATGAAAATCAAAATAATTAATTTATGAAAAGTAAATATTCAACCTTACTAATATTAACGCTTGCTGTTTTTGCAATAAATGCAAAAGCACAGGAAACGGTTTATCCAGCAGGACCACAAAAGGGGGTTTCTGCAATTACACATGCTACTGTGCACGTGGGCAATGGAACTATATTAACAGATGCAACCATACTGTTTGAAAAAGGAAAAATTACGGCAGTAGGAAATGGTGTTTCAATACCAAAAGGTGCTACTGAAATTGATGCAACTGGAAAACAAGTGTATCCTGGTTTAATTTTACCAAGTTCTAGTTTAGGCTTACGTGAAATTAGCTCAGGCGTTCGCGGCAGTAATGACTATCAAGAAATTGGTGAAAATAATGCAGACATAAGAAGTATTGTTTCCTACAACACTGATTCTAAAATCATCAATGTATTACGCAGTAATGGTATTTTATTGGCGCATGTTTCTCCATCGGGTGAGTTAATCGAAGGGAGATCAAGTGTGGTTCAATTAGATGCATGGAATTATGAAGATGCTGAGTATAAGGCAAATACAGGAATGTATATATCCATGCCTTCACTAATGGCGCGCCGTGGTGGACGTGGTGGCTTTATGCGTGGTATGATGATGGGCGGTGGTGGAGATCCATTAAAAGCAGCATTTGATAAAATTGAAACTATTAAAACCTATTTCATAGAAGCGAAAGCGTATTGCCAAGAAAAAGTTCATGCCAATAATAATTTGAAATTAGAGGCGGCGCGCGCTTTGTTTGAGGGCAAACAAAAACTATATGTTCGTGCGAATGAAGTAAAACAAATGCTACTTGCTATTGATTTAGGAAAAACATTTGGTTTTAATATTGTAATAGTAGGCGGTGGGGAAAGTTTTCAAATTGCAGGTCTATTGGCTGATAATAAAATTCCGGTGATATTAGATGAAACACATGCTTTACCAGCAACCGAAGATGATGATGTTGACCAACCTTATAAAACCCCGGCTCAGTTACAAAAAGCCGGTGTTTTGTTTGCGATGAACGACGTAGCTGATAATACAAAATCACGCAACCTTAGCTTCAACGCTGGAACGGCCGCTACCTATGGTTTAACCAAGGAAGAGGCTTTGTCATCAATCACGCTTAACACGGCTAAAATATTAGGTATTGATAATGTTACGGGGTCAATAGAAGCGGGTAAAGATGCGAATATCATAATCAGTACGGGAGATATCTTAGACATGCGAGGCAACCAACTGACCCAAATTTTTATTCAAGGCCGTACAGTATCATTGGACAACAAACAATTACAACTTTACGAACGCTATAAACATAAATATGGCATTAAGTAAAACTTAATTGTGATGTAAAAGACTAAAAATATTAATTATAAATTTTGACCGGTCGCTTTAATTGGCGGCCGGTTTTTTTGGGTATCTTAGCATCATGTCTAAAAAACTATTTTTATTAGATGCACTTGCATTAATTTATCGTGCGTATTATGCACTCATTCGAACGCCACGTATTACATCTACAGGCATTAATACCAATGCACAATTTGGATTTACCAATACCCTACTTGAAATAATACGCAAGGAAAATCCGACACATATTGCCGTTTGTTTTGATACACATGCTCCTACAGAAAGACATATTGATTTTGCTGATTATAAAGCTAATCGTCAGGAAACACCCGAGGATTTATTAGACTCATTACCCCATATTAAAGCAATTATTGAAGGCTTTAATATACCCGTTATCGAATATGACGGATACGAAGCAGATGATATCATTGGAACCCTGGCTTGGCAAGCAGCTGATATGGGATATGATGTGTATATGGTTACTCCGGATAAAGATTATGGTCAATTATTAATACACCCCAATGTTTTTATATGGAAGCCGCCGGCTTTTGGAAATAAGGAAGAAATTGTAAATGCTAAAAAGATTTGTGAAAAATGGGATATTCAAAGAGTGGAGCAGGTAATTGATATGCTAGGATTGATGGGTGACGCATCTGATAATATTCCGGGTATACCAGGAGTTGGAGAAAAAACAGCCGCAAAGCTTTTGAAATTATATGATACATTAGAGGGGGTTTTAGAAAACGCAGATAAAATTACTGGTGCAATGGGCGAAAAAGTGCGCGCTGGTAAGGCATCAGCCATCATGAGCAAAAAGCTCGCTACAATTATTACCAATGTGCCGGTTCAATTTGACGAAGCCGATTTTAGGTTAAAAGAAAAAAACAGTTCTGCGTTGGCTGAAATATTTAACGAACTAGAATTTAAAACTTTAGGAAAAAGAATATTAGGTGACGCATTTTCTGTAACAGGAAATGTTAGTGGTAGTGAAGAAAAGAGCGAAGGTTCTTTTTCTAAAATAGCACCTGGTGGAAATGCACAAGAACAGACAGATTTATTTGGTAACACTGTTAATGTTAAGCCACCCAAACAAAGAGCAAATAAAACAACCGATTCAGAAGAAACAGCAGATGCCGAGGATAACAGCGAGGATAATGATTTTGGTGGAAATCCAGCAACAGCATTGGTTGTAAATAAAAATATAAACAACACAGAACATGATTATAAATCAGTTATTGGAGATAAAGAAATAGAGGAACTTGTTGAAACGCTTTTAAAACAAAATGAAATTTGTATTGATACGGAAACTACGGGTGTTGATGCAAACAATGTATCACTAGTGGGATTAAGCTTCTCTTACAAAGAGCACGAAGGTTATTTTTTACCGATAGAAAATGATGGAGATAGTAAAACAGGAGCGAAATATATATTAAAAAAATTACAGCCCCTTTTTGATAATGTAAACATCACCTGGATTGGACAAAATTTAAAATATGATTTTTTAGTATTAAAGTGGTATGGTGTTGAATTAAAAGGAAAAACTTTTGATACCATGCTGGCGCATTATGTAATTGAGCCAGAAGGTAGACGTGGTATGGACTTGCTAAGTGCACAATTTTTAGGATATGAGCCTGTCTCCATAACAAGTATCATTGGCAAAAAGGGTAAAAACCAAGGTAGTATGCGCGATGCGCCGCTAGATCAAATTACACAATATGCCGCGGAAGATGCTGATATCACATTACAACTGAAAAATTGTTTTGCACCATTAATATTAAAAAGGGGCGTTAGTAAAGTTTTTAATGAGGTAGAAAATCCACTGGTACGCGTTTTGGTAGATATGGAATACGAGGGCGTTAAAGTAGATACTCAATTTTTAAGCGACTATAGTAAGGTACTAGAAGTGGATGCTAAAATAAGTGAGGAGCGCGTTTATGAACAGGCGGGAGTTCGATTTAATTTAGCTTCTCCAAAACAACTCGGTGAAGTGCTTTTTGAAATTTTAAAATTAGATGCAAAGGCAAAAAAAACCAAAACGGGACAATACGCAACTGGGGAAGATGTTTTACAAAAAATGGCGGCGAAACATAAAATAGTGGATGATATTTTAAATTTTAGAGAGCTTACTAAATTAAAATCCACCTATGTAGATTCTGTTCCAGCTTTAATTAATCCTAAAACGGGTCGCATACACACTAGCTATGCACAAGCGGTAGCGGTTACTGGAAGATTAAGTAGCACCAATCCAAATTTGCAAAATATCCCCATCAGAACCGAACGTGGGCGTGAAATTAGAAAAGCATTTATACCAAGAGATCCAAGTAGGGTTTTAATAAGTGCAGACTATTCACAAATTGAACTAAGAATTGTTGCTGCCATCAGTGGAGATCCAAATATGTGTGATGCCTTTAAACAAGGAAAAGATATTCATACCGCAACAGCGGCAAAGGTATATGGGATTGAAGAGTCAGCCGTAACAAAGGAAATGCGTTATAAAGCGAAGAGTGTAAATTTTGGAATTATATATGGACAGGGGGCTTTTGGTTTAGCGGAAAATTTAGGTATTCCGAGAGCAGAGGCAAAAGAAATAATAGACAACTATAAAAAAGAATTTCCGAATATTCAATTGTACATGGACCAACAAATAAATCACGCCAAAGAGGTGGGTTATGTGGAAACCCTCATGGGCAGGAAGCGTTGGTTAAGAGATATTAATAGTAGTAATTTTACCGTACGCGGTTTTGCGGAAAGAAACGCAATCAACTCGCCCATTCAAGGCTCTGCTGCTGATATGATTAAATTGGCGATGATTAAAATACATGCAGAAATGAAAAAAACAAGCTGGGAATCTAAAATGATTTTACAGGTGCATGATGAATTGGTATTTGATGCAACAGAAAAAGAAGTACCGGCGCTTAAGGAATTGATATTGGATTGTATGAAATCTGCAATGGTATTACCAAATGGTGTTCCAGTAGAAGCAGAGGTGGGTGTTGGAAAAAACTGGCTAGAGGCGCATTAAAAAATTTATGCGATTTTTTTATAACCAAGGCGCCCTACTTTTTTTTATAAACAGGAACGGTACTGCAGGGTTCTCCATACATAATGCTTTTCACAACGGGTCTTAATTTTTGTGTGATAGCAATATAGGCCGACTCTCCAATGGGTGTTTCACCACAACCTTTAATAACCACGCGCTGATCGGTATATTCAGCAGCATTAATTGCGCTTATTTCTTGTAACAAAATCTGTTCGCGAACCTTATTTTCATCCCCGAAATAAATTGCCTTTGCGGTATTGCTTAAATTAGAAGCAACCAACATATTTGCCCACATTGGAATGATAGCGTCGGCGGAACAATGAATGCCCACTATTTTATCTTGGTATTCCTTCCAATCAATTTCAGCTAGAGATGCCCTAAACTCCTTCTCTTTTAAAATGAGTTCCATAAATAAATAGGGCTTAATATCAAACACAACCACCGCACTGTTTGGTAAAAAGCTAGCCAGATCAACGCTTATTAATCCGCTTTCTGCAACCTTATTTATTAATGAATCAGACATGGTGTAAAATTAGGCACTATTTAATATATCTACTAGCGAAATTAGAAGAATGTGATAAAAACAAACGGCCCCGATATATCGGGGCCGCAATGTCTATATATCAATGGTGTATTAATACACTTTAGACCTGTTATCTTTAATATTAGCTGCCTTTTTTAAAGCAACATTCGTTCTAAACATTACATTTCTTAATCTTTGTAGGGTTTCGTCTTTATATAATAAAGGATCTTGTTGGGCTGGTTTAGCACCTAATGCATTTACACTTAAAACAAAAACACCAGTGTTACCTGAAATAGGCTCGCTTACTTTATTTAATAATGATTTATTAAAAGCAGCACCTACCACTTTCGGCTCATTTCCAACATTTGATAGCATAGAAAACACATAGCCAATACTATCTAATTTTTGAACGATTGTTTTTCCTGCAGTAGCATATGCTTCCAAAGAATTACCCTTTAGTGTTGTTTTAATAATGCTCGCCTTTTTTTCGTCTCTAATTATTCCTTCTACTTGTGGTCTTGCTGCATCAACGCCCATTAAACCTTTTTTATCTTCACTGGTAATAATGGCAACCAAATAATTATCTTCTACTTCAAATGGTTCTGAAATATCATTGACTGATTTTTCATACACCCAACGCACCATCGCCCTTGTTTCACCAACACCTTGAATACTAAAATCATTTTCTTTGATATTGGTTGCTGGTAATGCTTGTTTGTTTGATTTAACAGCATTAGAATTAAATGATTTTAAATCGGTGCTGGAAGTTGCAAATTGTGCAGCGGCTGTTGAAGCGGTATTAATTGTTTCTGTGCTTGGCAATAATGGCTTAGATAAATAAGCAATTTTATAAGAGGCAACTTTTGGTGTTTGTTTTAAAACCTCAATATAGTGGTAGCCAAATTCTGTTTTGACAACCTGCTTAGTTCCAACTGGATTAGCAAAAGAGAAATCATTAAATGCTGGTGTCATTTGTGCTTGAGGAAACATTTCGATTATTCCTCCCGTTGGCTTACTTCCTTGATCGTCTGAATATTGTTGACACAATGCATCAAAAGAAGCACCACCGCGTATGGCGATACTAATACTATCTGCTAATTTTTTTGCAACACTATCGTCTTTAATTTGTTGGCCATTTTGTGGGTTGGTTGTAGCAATTAAAATGTGTCTAACGCTAGTGCTATCAGGCCATTGTGTCGTTGCCACCACCTTTGCAATAGTAAGATTTCTACCATCAATATAGGGTCCAAATACTCCGCCAATTGGTAGAGAAAGAATAGAATCTTTTTGCGGCACTTGAATTCTATTTTTACTTAAATAACTATTATAAAAAATATTCTCAGAGCCAACCTTGTTTAAATAAGAAGTAACATCGCTTGCATTTTTGAAATCTTCTTTTAAGGAAGCCACTTGATTATAAACATTTGAACTATCATTTGATGATGGCGCTGCGCTAAAAACAACAAAACTAATATTTCTTGAAGTTTCATCTACTTGGTAAGCTGCCGCGTTATCTTTTAAATAAGTAGCAACCTCGTCATTACTTACTTTAACTGTGCTGTCTATAATACTATTATAAGGAACTGAAACATAAGAAATATTTGAGATAGCATTTGTCTCTGCAAATTCTTTATCCGCTAACCATTTTGGAAATTGTATTCCTTTAATAACGAGTGCTTGATATTTGCTTCTTTGTCTGTTTTCAATTGAAGGGGCAATATAAAATTTTTCGATCTGGTTAATTTGGTCTGCATTTTTACTTTTTTTAAGTTGTGCAATTGCTTGACGCGCATCATTCACTTTAAACTCTCCTGTAGCCCTGTCGGTGAACTCTTGCTTAAACGGAGATTCGTTTCCAAATAAAACGTCGTTTAATTCTTTATTACCTACAGCTATGCCTAACTTTTTTTGTTCTGATTTGAATAATAAAAGATCAACCTCTTGGTTCCATAAGAAACCAATGATTTGCTCTCTCTTAATTCCCTGAGCCGCGTAGTTTTGCACTTGTATTTCTACCTTCTCTTCAAAGGCTACTTTTTGGATTTCTTCCCCATTTACGGCACCAAGGCTGGTAATATTATTTCCATTTTGACGTCCAACACCATCTTGTAATATAAAAGCAACCAATGCGATTACAATAATAATAAAGATGATCCATGTACCTCTTTCGCGAATGTTCTGAATAATTGACATATATCTATAATTATAGGAGAGCAAAAATAATGTTTTCTAGCGTCTAAATAGGCGGTCTTTGGGTATTTTTAAGGCTATTTTTATTAAAAACCTATTTAAAAACGCACATTAGGTAGGTGGATAAATTAAATTTTCGTGGATATCTCCACTTTTTATCTGAATAAACCTGCAGAAAAATAGAATAAGAAAATTAGGATAAGTAAATAACTAACTATTATTGGAATTAAGGGTTCACTTATACCCGTTAATTAACAGTGTGTAATATGTTTATTACTTAATTTTTAAATAATTAGAGGGTTAATTAATTAAAATATAAAATCGATGAAATATAATGCCAGTATATATTATAGGATTATATATAAATAGTATCTTTTGGAAAATTAGTATTAAATAATAGTGTTAATAAAAAAGATATTAAGATATTAACAGCCGTAATAGTATTAGGTTATTTATATAAATGTATTAATACTTAATACTACGATGGATATACACATTGGAAAAAAGAACACTTAATTTAAATCAACTACTTTTATCGAGTTATAAATAAAACAAACCAATCACCTATGAAAAACAAAACTTAAAATATAAGAATTACCCCTAATTTAATTATATAAACAAAAAAAATAATACTTAAAAAACTATAAAACAATAAAATATAATAAATTTAATAAAAAATAACAATTGTTAGTATTTAATACTTAATCCATGCACCGCTTTTAATTCCTCCTAATTATTACTTCATTTTTATTTTTAAATAATAACTCATCATCCCCTTTTTTATTTGCCCCATAAAGCTTAATTTTTCATACACAATTTTTGCTTACTTTTTATTTAATTTAATACCAATTTACAAGGGTTTATAAAAATAAAAATAGGCGTAATATTTTGAAAATATCAAATCAAAAAATGAATAAAAAAATTACCTCCATCAGTTTAGTAATTAGCACTATTTTTTTACTAGTGTTAATGGTTTCTTTTTCAAAATCTAAACAAGAAAATTTTCAAGAGCCAAAAGATCCTAAAATCACAAACCTTAAATTACCTGAAGGATTTCATGCAGAAAGACTATATGGCCCATCTGCAAAGGGAGAAGGATCTTGGGTTTCTATGACCTTTGATGAAAAAGGAAGAATAATTGCTTCTGATCAATATGGTGCTTTATATCGCTTAAGGGTTCCTGCAATTGGAGATACAATTACAAAAACAAGTATAGAAGAATTAAAAATTTACGGTGATACAATAAAAACAAAATCACCAGTAACGATTGGACATGCGCACGGTTTATTATGGGCATTTAATAGTTTATATGTAATGATTAACAACCGAACAAACGACAAGTTAAAAAGAGGAAGTGGATTATATAGATTACAAGACACTAATGGAGATGATACTTTTGATAAAATAACACTTATAAAAGAATTAGATGGAGAGGGGGAACATGGACCACACAGTGTAATATTATCACCAGATAAAAAATCAATTTATGTGGTTGCTGGAAATTTCACAAAAATTCCAAAACTTAATTCTTATAGAAGCGTACCTGAAAATAAAATAGATAATTTATTCCCATTAATAAAAGATCCAAACGGTCACGATAATACAGTACAAACAGTAGGCGGATGGGTGGCGCACCTTGATTCAGTTGGCGCAAACTGGGAATTAATTGCTTCTGGATTTAGAAATCCCTTTGATATTTCATTTAACGATCAAGGTGATTTATTTGCGTATGATTCTGATATGGAGTGGGACTTTGGAACACCATGGTATCGCCCTACTAGAATTGTTCATGTAACAAGTGGATCTGAATTTGGATGGAGACCAGGAACGGACAAGTGGTCACCAAAATACCCAGACAATCTTCCTGCGGTTATTAATGTAGGACAGGGTTCTCCCACTAATTTAGTTAGCGGAATAAACGCAAGGTTTCCTAAAAAATATCGCAAAGCTTTATTTGCATTTGATTGGAGCTTTGGAATTATATATGCAGTATACAATGAGCCCGATGGGGCTTCTTATAAAACAACAGGGGAAGAATTTATTTCCGGTGCACCACTTCCATTAACGGATGGTGTCGTTGGACCCGATGGTGCTTTGTATTTTTTAACAGGCGGTCGTCGCCTTGAATCAGATTTATACCGTGTTTATTATGGAGACAACTCTTTAACAAACGATCCGCTTCCTGTAACCGAATTAACAAACGCACAAAAAATTCGCAGACAACTTGAATCTTTCCATGGTGTTAAAAATCCAGCCGCAGTTAATTTTGCATGGCCCTATTTAAAAGACGGCGATCGTTTTATTAGATATGCAGCAAGAATTGCAATTGAAAATCAACCAGTAGAAGAGTGGTATAATAAACTACTTAATGAAAAAGATCCAATTATATTAACACATGCCGCAATTGCAAACGCACGAAAGGGTGTTGCTGGAACAGGAAAGGCGGTGGTAGGAATATTAGCTAAAGTAGATTTTACAAAACTGACAGAACCACAACAATTAGATTTACTACGCGCCATTGAGTTAAATTTTATTCGTTTGGGTGATCCCGATACAGAGACAAAAAAAGCAGTATCCGCAGCGCTAAGCCCAAGTTACCCCGCTAAAACAAATTCACTTAATCGCGAATTAAGTAAACTATTGGTTTATATAGATGCGCCAAAAGCGGTTGAAAAAACAATGGCATTATTAGCAACAGCAAAAGATGACGCTCCTGCACAAAAATCAATTTCAGAATCATCTGATTTAATATTACGCAATCCACAATATGGAATGGATATTGCTTCTATGTTATCAAAAGTGCCACCAGCACAACAAACCTGGTATGCGAATGTTTTAAGCCAGGCAAAAAATGGTTGGACCCCAGCCACACAAAAAAAATACTTCCAATGGTATTATAAAGCATTTGGATACAAGGGTGGCGTTTGTTATGTTGGATTTATAAACACCGCTCGTAAAAACGCACTCGCAAATGTTCCTAAAGATCAGTTTGAAATGTATAATAAAATTTCTGGCGATTCAATAGTTAGTATTTCAAGATCGGGTGTTCCAGCTGGAACAATAATGCCAAAGGGCCCCGGAAAAAGTTGGAAAATAATTAACGCGGTAAATGCAGTTGATTCCAGCACGGCTGTTAGAAGTTTTACGCGCGGTAAATCAATGTTTGCTGCAACATTATGTTCTTCTTGTCATCAAATGAAAGGAGAAGGTGGCGTTGCGGGACCAGATCTTACCCAACTAGGAACAAGGTTTAGCACAAAAGATATATTAGAATCTATTATTGAACCAAGTAAAACAATTTCAGATCAGTTTGGATCCACCATTTTTTTCCTTAAAAAAGGCGGTTCTGTTTTGGGTCGCTTAATTCGTCAGGATAGTAAAAACTATTATATTTCTCAAAATCCCTTTGCGACAGAGGTGGTTCGTACACTAGCTAAAAAAGAAGTTGCAAGAACGCGCGTTTCTGAAACATCTCCCATGTTACCAGGAATGATCAATGGATTAAATAGCGAAGAGTTAAGTGATTTGATTGCTTATTTAAAATCGGGCGGAAACAAAAACCACGCAACCTATACAAGTAAAAAATAAAAAAAACCTTGCAGCCAACCAACGCTATATGGAGTGATAAGGTTTCTAATGTTGCACAGGCGGGCGGCATTGAAACCTCGGTGTTAGACAATGGTCTTGGCCGAGGCGTGCGCATTGCTTGGTTTAATACAGGAACCGGACTTCGTTTTAAGGTGGTGATTGATCGTGCTATGGATATTGCAGACGCCTTTTTTAATCAATATAGTATTGCTTGGTTAAGCCATCCCGGTGTAATGTCACCACAACCCTTTTCAAACAAAGGCGCAGATTGGTTGCGCACTTTTGGTGGCGGCCTTGTGACCACCTGTGGTTTATCACATGTAGGTGGTGATGAAAAAGATGAATTTGGTGAGCGAGGCGTGCACGATTTAATCAGCAACACGCCCGCAGAAATTATTTCTATTTTTCAGCCCGACCCGGCGCGCGGTATATATACCATGAGCATAACGGGTATAATAAAACAAGCTAAAATTTTTGGACCCACGCTCGAATTAAAACGCACCATCTCTGCAACACTTGGTGCATCTAGTATTCAAATTCATGATGAAATTATAAACAGGGGCAACGAAGCTGCGCCGCATATGCTTTTATATCATTGCAATTTTGGTTGGCCCCTAGCCGACGAGGGCGCAGAAATATTTTGTAATGGAGAACAACCAAAAACCTGTCCCCCAATTAACGAGAAACATAACGGCCCCGGTCAGGACGTTTTTTTTATAGATGCAAAGCCGAATAATAATGGAGATTGTATTTGTGGTATAGAAAATAAAAAAATTGGTATTGCTGCAGTATTAAAATTTCCAAAAAAACAAATGCCCTGGTTAACGAATTGGCAACATTGGTCAAAAGGTGAATATGTAACTGGCATAGAACCCGGCACGAATCCACCCATTGGCCAATCAAAGGCGCGCGCCGACGGTTCGCTTATTTTTATTGCACCGGGTGAAACAAAGCAATATGATTTACAAATAGAAATTTTACATAACCAAGACGAAATCAATCACACATTCAATAAATAATTATGGAAAATAAAAGCATCGCACAAAAAGCACTAGAACAAGGAAAAGGAATATTACGACTTGCACCCACTTGGGTTCCAAGATCTTTTTGCGTTCCAGGTCGTCGTATTAAATTACACCCAGATGATTATTATGTATTGGGTGGTGTGCGCGGCGGTATTGATGAGCGCTGGTTATCGTCTACCACGCCCGCAAAAAACGGACCACTGACAGGTGAAAATGAAGGACTAAGCCCCGTTGTTTTTAATGATGGAAAAACAACACAACAGGTTTTATTAAAAGATGTGATTGATGAATTAAAAGGACAAATCATTGGGGATCGTTTGTGGAATGAATATAAAAGCTGGCCAATGTATTCAAAGTTTTTTGATAATATGGGACCACTGCCTCATCACGTACATCATAATGACGAAAAGGCGGCGCTGATTGGACAAAAAGGAAAACCAGAAGCGTATTATTTTCCACCCCAATTAAATAACCATGGCGGCGACTTCCCGTATACTTTTATTGGCATTGCCCCCGGCACCACTAAAGAACAAATAAAAGAATGTTTGGTTAATTTTTCCAAGGGCGATAATAAAATTACCAATTTTTCACAAGCCTATAAGCTAGAACCAGGAACCGGATGGGACGTACCTCCTGGATTATTACACGCGCCGGGAAGCATGTGTACCTACGAACCACAAAAAGCGTCTGATGTTTTTGCGATGTATCAGTCCTTGGTGAACGAAGCAATTATACCCGATGAATTATTATGGAATGGCACGCCGAAAGAAAGCATTGGTGATTATGATGCATTATTAGACGTGTTGGATTGGGAATTAAACGTAGACCCGAACACAATGGAAAATCGTTTTATGGCACCAAGGCCCGTGCAGGATGTAAACGAAATGGAAGCACTGGGATATATTGAAAACTGGGTTTGTTATAAGTCACATGATTTTAGTGCAAAAGAATTAACCGTATTCCCGGGACAGACAGTTACTATTAAAGACAGCGCAGCCTATGGAATTATTGTAATGCAAGGACACGGTACATTGGGTGTTTGGGATATTGAAACACCTGCACTTATTAGATATGGTCAATTAACCAACGATGAATTTTTTATAAGCGAAGCCGCTGCAAAAGATGGTGTAAAAATTGTAAACAATTCTAATACCGACCCTATTGTAATATTAAAACACTTTGGTCCACGCAATCCAGATTTAGTTTTATCATAAACTGCACTTAATTTTTATTCGTCACAAATTTCAATATAAAAAATGAACATAAATAAAAGTTTAAACAAAATCATATTCGCATCCGCTGCTATTGTGGTTGTGGGCTTGTTGGCATTTAATCCTGCAGCACCAAGTAAACTTCAAGTAAAAAAAGGAGCGCATATTATTTTAGTAGGAAATAACTTAGGGTCGCGTATGATGAACTTTGGATATTTTGAAACCGAGCTTCAGCTTCGTTATCCAAACAATCAATTATATGTTCGCAATATGTGTGATGGTGGTAACACACCCGGTTTTCGCCCACACTCTGCACGCCCCACCCCTTGGGCTTTTCCTGGAGCAGAAAAATTTCAAACAGAATTAGCGGACAACCCACGCATGGAAGGATTTTTAGCTTATCCCGACGAATGGATTGCAACACATAAGGCCGATATTATTATTGCCATGTTTGGTTTTGATGAATCTTTTCAAGGACCAGCCGGTGTTGAAAATTACAAAGCAGAACTAGAAGCTTTTATAAAACACACGCTAACCAAAAAATACAATGGAATTACTGCACCACAGTTAGCAATTGTTTCCCCTATTGCATTTGAAGATCTTTCAAATAAATTTGATTTACCCAACGGACAAACAGAAAATAAAAACCTACTACTTTATAAAGAAGCCATGAAACAAGTGGCTTTAAAAAACGGGGTGCTATTTATTGATGCATTTACGCCAACAAAAAACTGGCTTGATAATACAACAACCGATTTAACCATTGACGGATCTCAATTAAATGATGAAGGGTATAAAAAATTCGCACCATTTTTGGTGGACGCTGTTTTTGGAAAAACGCCAGTCATTAATGAATCTAATCGTGCAGAAGTATTGGCCGCGGTATTAGAAAAAGATTGGATGTGGCATAATGATATTAAAGCACCGAACGGCGTACACGTATTTGGTCGTCGTTATGATCCATTTGGCCCAGGAAATTATCCAGCAGAGCTTCAAAAAATTAGAGAGATGACGGTTATACGCGACACTGCTGTTTGGAGTGCTGCAAAAGGAAAAAAATATGACCTTGCTGCTGCTGATGCAAAAACATCACCACTTCCCGTTGTTGAAACTAATTTTATGCCAAAGGGGAAAGGTGAAACGCCAAAATATTTATACGGTCAAGATGCGCTTGATAAATTTAAAATGGCACCAGGCTATCAAATTAATTTATTTGCATCAGAAGTAGAATTTCCTGAACTAGCCAACCCTGTACAAATATCATTTGATAATAAAGGAAGATTATGGGTAGCGGTTATGCCTACTTATCCGCATTGGAAACCAGGCGATCCAAAACCAAATGACAAACTAATTATTTTAGAAGATACGAATGGCGACGGAAAGGCTGACAAACAAACCACCTTTGCAGATGGTCTTCAACTTCCTTTGGGATTTGAATTGGCTCCAGAAGGTGTTTATCTTTCTCAAGGAACCAATTTCATGTTATTAAAAGATACGAATGGTGATGATGTTGCAGATAAGCGTGAAATTTTATTAAGTGGTTTTGATGATCATGATACACATCACGCACACCATGCCTATACCACGGATCCATCTGGTGCAATATATATGGGCCAGGGTGTTTTTTTATTGAACGATATTGAAACTTCTTATGGTCCTGTTCGCGGAACCAACGGTGGATTTTTTAGATATGATCCCAAAAATAAAAAACTAGATCGCATTGCACAGCTTTCAATTCCAAATCCATGGGGTATTGCATTTGATGAGTGGGGCCAAGTTTTTTATGCAGAAACATCAGGACCCGAAGTTACTTGGATGATGCCAGGTACTGTTAAATCAAGGTATGCCGAAGCAACACCAAAGGCTGCCAACATTATTGAGGAAAGCCAAATGGTGCGACCAACTTCAGGAATTGAATTTGTATCTAGTCGACATTTTCCTGATAATGTACAGGGTGATTTATTAATTAATAATACGATTGGATTTTTAGGAACCAAGCAACATCAAATGTTCGATGATGGTACTGGATATAAAAGCAAACTTCGTCATGATATCATGACCTCATCTGACTTTAATTTCCGTCCTGTTGATTTAGAATTTGCGCCCGATGGTTCTTTGTATATCGCAGACTGGCACAATGTTTTAATTGGTCACATGCAACATAATGCGCGCGATCCATTAAGAGATCATGTGCACGGTCGTATCTATCGCATTACATATCCTTCACGTCCTCTAGTTGTTCCAGCTAAAGTAGCGGGCGCAACGGTGGAGCAATTATTAAGCAATTTAACCCTACCCGAATATCGTACACGATACAGAACACGTAGAGAATTGCGCGCACATCCTGCAACCGAAGTGTTGCCGAAATTAAAAACATGGGTAGCACAATTAGATAAAACAGCACCAACGTTTGAAAAGTTTTTAATGGAAGCTTTGTGGGTGAGCTGGGGTCAAAATAAAGTGGATCAAGATTTGCTTCGTCAATTATTAAATGCGAAAGATTATAAAGTGAGAGCCGCTGCGGTTGAGGTAGTGCGTTTCAATGAAAAACAATTACCAGATCAAGCGAACTTATTATTGAATGCGGCGAAGGATGAAAATAGCCGAGTAAGATTAGAAGCTGTTGTAGCCGCATCTTGGTTACCAAAAGAAAAGGGCTTGGCTATTGAAGCAGAAGCTGCTAAAAAGCCATTAGATAGTTGGATGATTAAGGCACACAAAACAGCAGTAGCACACCTTGAGGGGCACAATGTGGTTGTTAAAAAAGCACCAGCCATCAAAGATGTAGCAGGTGAAGTAAGCGCTACTTTAATCCAAACAGGAAAAGAAATTTATTTACGAGATGGTTTTTGTAATACCTGTCACCAACCAAATGGTAAAGGCTTAGTCGCCTCTGGATTTCCGCCATTAACTGAATCAAAGTGGGTTTTGGGAAATGAAGATCGCCTAATAAAAATTGTTTTGAAAGGAATTTATGGTCCAATTGTTGTCAATGGAAAAAAATATCCTGGGCAGGTGCCAATGACACCTTATGGTGGATTATTGAATGACAAAGAAGTAGCAGCAGTACTTACGTATATTAGAAATTCATTTGGAAACAAAGCATCAGCGGTGGACGAAAAAACAGTAAAAAGAGTGCGCGAAGAAATAAAAAATAAAGTAGGATTTTATTCACCCGATGAATTATTATTACTACACCCAATGGAACAATAAAAGCGACTATTTTTAATAGGATTAAAATTTTTAAATGAAAAAACTTCACGCACTAAAACAAATTTCTTTTTGTTTGCTTTTAATATTATTAACTGTTGTTGGTTTTAGCCAATCTTCAAAAAATAAAACAAATAAAAAACCACTAGTAGTATTTGTTGCCGGCGATCATGAATATGGCGGAGAGTCAACCCTACCCATCATTGCAGCAGAGCTAGAAAAAAATTATGGTTTCAGAACAAAAATATTAAAGTCATTTCCAGATCAAAATGCCGAAGAAAATATTCCAGGATTGGCCGCACTTAAGGAAGCAGACGTCGCAGTTTTTTTTCTTCGCTGGCGCAGGCTTCCCGCGGATCAAATTCAATTTATTGAAGATTATTTAAAAACAGGAAAGCCACTTCTTGGTTTTAGAACCACCACTCATGCGTTTAATTATCCTAAGGGACACCCATTACAAAAATGGAACGCATTTGGTGAACTTGCATTTAATTCACCTCCAGGCTGGGGCGGTGTTGCAAAACATACGCATTATGGCCACGAATCATCTACCGATGTAAACATAATTAAGAGTGAAGCCAATAATGAATTATTGACTGGCGTTGGTGATAACTTTCATGTAAGATCATGGTTGTATCAAGTATTACCTAGCTACCCTATTAAAGGATCTGTGTTATTAATGAATGGACATTCCATCAACCCTGCTGATAAAAAGGCGTATGACAATCCAGTAAGCTGGACGGGTACAAATAGCTATGGTGCAAAGTTTTTCTTTACCACGATGGGACATCCTGAAGATTTTGATCAAGAGCCGTTTCAACATTTGGTGATTAACGCAATGCATTGGGTTGCTGGAAAAAAGATTCCTAAAAATTGGGCTGGAAAAATAAATATTAATGTTCCGTATCGTGGTATTGTATCTTCTACCATAAAATAAAAGTATAGCATGAATAAAATTGGATTTAATACGCTTGCATGGTCTGCTTCGGTTTCAGACGACTTGTTTCCAATCCTGGATCGATTAAAAAAAATTGGATACGATGGTGTTGAGTGTTTGGTGGGATCGCCTGATGAAAAAGCGTATAGTCGCCTGGGCGCATATGCAAAAAATATTGGTCTTGAAACCGTGAGCGTTTTTGTGGTAGGTTCAGCGGAGAATCCAGTGGATCCGTCTCCTGCTGTGCGCGCGAAAGCACTTGACAGAATCAAATGGGGTATTGACCGCGCGCATGATATGAACGCAAAAATATTATGTGGTCCTTTTCATTCTGCCCATGGTGTTTTTACAAAACAACCTCCCCAACAAATTGAATATGCATTATGTGCCGAAGTTTTGCACGCAGCAGGTGAACACGCAAAGCAAGCGGGTATTACATTAGCGGTCGAAGCACTTAACCGCTTCGAGTGTTATTTATGTAATACGATGGATCAATTAAAAACATTAGTTGCATTAGCGGATCATCCAAATGTGCAAGCCATGTATGATACACACCACGCAAATATAGAAGAGAAAAAAAATGGCGTAGCATTACAAACTATTGGTCCAGTATTATCACATGTTCATATTAGTGAAAACGATCGTGGTACACCAGGCGATGGGCATGTACAATGGGAAGATATTTTTTCAACATTAAAATCCATTCAATATAAAGGCTGGTTTACTATTGAAGCTTTTTCACGAAATGATCCTGACTTTGCGAATGCCATTAATGTATGGCGTGAATATTCATCTCCTTGGGATATTGCTGAAAACGGATTAGCATTTATAAAAAAACATTTAAACGAAACCATATGAAAAACAATTATCCAAAATTACACAACGCAACATGGCCGGGTATTGTAGGTAAGGGCCCAGACTCTGAACCACCAATAAGTTTAGACACTTTATTGGATTTAACAGTGAACGCCGAAGTAGACGGCGTAAAATTTGACGGTATTGATCTTGGACTTTTTGAACCACATTTTAATATTGATGAATCAGATGATGGCATTAAAAGATTTGCAGAAAAAGTTTCCAAATTAAATTTAAATGTAGGAAGCTTAGTAGCGCCTATCTGGGGCGGACCAGCGATGGGATCCAAAGAAGATCGTGCGGTATTTGTGGACATGGTAAAAAGATCATGTCGCTTTGGTCAAAAACTAAAAGAGTATGGCGTAAGGCCAAGCGGTATTATAAGAATTGATTCAGCGAGCAAGCCAGAAGCCTGGAGCGCAGATCCAGTGAACAACACAAAATTAATTGCAGCTACGTTTAGAGAAGCTTGTGATGTGGCCGCAGATTTTGGTGAAAAATTAGCCGCAGAAGGAGAAATTTGTTGGGGCGGTATGCATAGCTGGACCGCAATGATT